>Ga0302320_10026192_pt1 | contig 11304 bp, 14 predicted proteins | sample Bog_T0_3_FD_202130 | JGI IMG/M metagenome (GOLD analysis project Ga0302320, IMG submission 202130) | Peat permafrost microbial communities from Stordalen Mire near Abisko, Sweden - Bog_T0_3 | ecosystem: Environmental > Terrestrial > Soil > Wetlands > Peat | place: Sweden: Abisko, Stordalen Mire... | reverse complement strand
GCTGTCGGTGAAGATCTGAGCGGCGCGAAAGCTACGCGACGCTAACGGGTTTCGCTTGCGACAAAGATAGCGATGTACCCGATCGGGATGCCCGTCCGGGTGGCGATGCATTCCCGCGCCGCCGCCTCGACGGTCGCCCGTCGGACGGCGCGGGTGACGCCGCCGATTTCGGGAATTCGGATCAGCCAGCCGTCGGTATCGCGACTGACTTCAATGTCGAAGCACTGACCGACCGTCGGGAAGTTCACCCGACGAGCGACGCTTGGGGTACGACTGCTGCGCAGCGCTTGTGCGCGTCGCAGTGTGGTCTGAGCAGGCATGAGGAGTTTTCCTAAGTCGACGAATAGCCGCGCGCAAGAATAATGCTCTTCGGGACCAAATACCTAATCCGCCGAGGCCAGGTGTGGCGGGAGAGGCCCGCTGGCGGTCAGCCAGCCCCCGCCGTCGACCACCAGTGTCGCTCCCGTTACGTAGGACGCTGCGTCACTGGCCAGGAACAACACCGCTTCGGCCACCTCGGTGGTTGCACCGGATCGCCCGAGCGGATTCTGGCTGGCGCGGTGTTCGTTGTCGCCGGTGATTCTCTTGACGCCCTCGGTTCCGGCCATCGCCCCGGGGGCAACCACATTTACCCGAACCCCGTCGGGCCCCCACTCGATGGCACTGGTGCGAGTCAGCGCGTCGACGCCGGCCTTGGCCGAAACAACGTGCGCCTGCAGGGCCATGCCGCGGTATTGGATCGCTGCGCTGATGTTCACCACGGCGCCGCCGTGATCACGCAGCCACAGGTCGTACGCCGCCTTCGATACGTTGAATGTCCCCAGCAGGTCGATGTCGACCACGGCTTTGAATCCGTTGGGGCTGAGGTCGCTGATCGGGACCGGGAAGTTCCCGGCGGCATTGTTCACGACGATGTCGAGTTGACCGAACGTTCGTAGCACTTCCTCGATGACTGCCGTCACCTCATCGTGGCGGCGGACGTCGCAGACGCCGTAGGCGGCCTCAATCCCCCCTTGGCGCAACACCTCAACCGCCGCTTGAAGATTGGCTTCCTTCCGGCTGCAGATCGCAACACGGGCGCCATGACTGCCCAGTACCCGGGCGATCTCCAGGCCGAGCCCGGTAGCGCCGCCGGTGATCAATGCCACCCTGCCCTGCAGGAGATCGGCACGAAACGGGCTGCGGCGGGTGGTCACGGCTAACCGGCGCCCTTGCCGTTGTCGACCCGATAGACGGCGCCATGGACGGCGGCCGCGGCATCGCTGGCGAGGAACGCAATCACATTCGCCACATCGAGGGGCTGCATCATGCCGCGCGGCGATGCCGTACGCATGATCAGATCAAAGTTCGCGTTGTCTGGCGCACTGAATTGTTCGATTTGCGGTGTCATCATGCCGCCCGGGCATATCGCGTTGACGCGCAGGCGATCGGCGGTGTATTCGACCGCCAACGCGCGGGTAAGCCCAATGAGCCCATGCTTGGCAGCGCAATAGCCGGCCGAGTACGCCTGGCCTTCGACGCCGGCGATGGAGCTGACGTTGATGATGTTGCCGGCTCGCTCCAGCAGATGAGGCAGTGCGGCCCTGCACAGGTAGAAAGGTCCGTTCAGATTGACCGCCAGATCTTGAGCCCAGTCGTCGTCGGTCATCGAGTCCGTCCGGCGCATCTGGTGCCTTCCGGCGATGTTGACGAGAACGTCTAATCCCCCGAACTCGCCGACGCACTGTTCGACCGCGTCTCTACAGGCCTGCGCCGAAGCGACGTCCACCGTTGCGTAGGCACCACGTTCGACGTCGGCGAATACCTTGGCCAAGCGTCCGGCATCCCGGCCTATCCCGAAAACCGTTGCCCCCTGGCGGGAAAGCAGCCGGGCTGTTTCAGCGCCAAGACCCGACGACGCGCCCGTCACTAGCGTGACCTTGCCCTGCAGTGCTGACATGCCGGTTCTCGTTCTCCCTAGTGCGCAGGAGAGCCGGGTTGGCTCTTGGGAATGCGTTTACCAGGCTGGCACACCTCGATAGGACGATGCCAACCGCCTCGAGCAGCGCGTGCTCGGCACGATAGCTCCGCCGAATGCGGCGTACGGTCGTCAACGCGAGCAGGCTGATCGCGAGCTTCCCAAGTGCCATCCGACTCGTTCGCTGCTTCCAGGTCGGCGGCGTCGAGCCCGCGCGCCGGCCGAAGTAGTAGCCGCCGCAGGTTGCCATCACGAGAGCGGCGATTCCCGCAAGCACGGCCATGGTGATGAGCATCCTTGGTCACCGTCGCGGTGAGATCACATGTGAGACACACCTAGGCCAACAAACGATGGTGCTGAATCCGCAATTGTCGTGGGCCAAAGACTTGCACGGCCCGCACTGCCGCGGCAGTCGCAGCCAACGCAGCGAGCACGAGCATCGGAGTCGCAGCCCCTACTGCCGGCTTGATCGCCACCAAGAGCACGGGCAGTCCAAAACCCAGATATGTCACGACGTAGAACACGCCCGTCAATGTGCCGCGCAACCTGGGCGGTGACATCGTCTCGATATCGATGAGGCCTTCGCGTAAACACAAGCCATAGGCGATGCCGAGCACGACGGCGATGACAAGAAAGACCGCCAGCGACGGAGTGTCGCCTGCGGCGGCGACGGCACCGAAGCCCACCGCGGCGACCGCGGCACCGACGATGCCGGCAGATCGTCTCCACCCGCGGCGTCTGGCCACCATTTGAATGGCCACGCCCGCGGTCAGGGTGACCGCGGCGGCCACCCCCGGGACCCAGGGTCCGCTGAAGCGGTACTGCATGCGTTCAGCCATCGTCACTATCGTGACGGTCGCGCAGGAGAACACCCAAAGAGCCATGGGCAACGCCGAACTCAGCGCCGCAAACGTGTTTCCGCCGTGCTCGGCACGCTCGTTATCGGTCTGGATCGGCCGGTACCGGCCTGCCTCGTCGAATGGCACCCGGGCCAAGAAGACACCGACGACCACTGCCGTGGTTGACAGCGCGACTGTGACGATGAACGGCACGTACGCCGCCGAGTCGGCGAACTGCGCCAAAAGTCCTGAAACAAGCGGGCCGCAACCGAAACCCGCGCTCAGGGATACGCCAGCCAGAACCGATCCCGACCCTCCGCCGATCTCGGCACTCCAGGCTGTGCCGGCGCTCATCGCCACCCCCACGCCGACGCCCACGACAAGGCGACCGATGAAGATGCCGGCCTGGTCGTGCACGCACAGCAGAGACAGATTCCCCAGGCCTGCGACCGCCGCCCCCGATAGGAGCAGAGGTCGCCGACCCAGCCGGTCCGATAACGAACCTCCAAACAGCAATGCGGGCAGCAGGCCAACGGCATAGATTCCGAACGCTCCATCCAGCGCCTGGTGCGAGAGGCCTTCGCTGGTGGCGAAAACCGGCAACATGGCCGCAAAGTGGTTGGCCGCCCAGCCCGTGGCGAAAAGCAGGAACAGCACCGCGGGCAGGACGTTTCGCGTCACACCTGCTGAACTACTCGCCGAGTTCTTGTTATTCCCCCACCTCGGGCCCCACCCCGAAGTGGGCGCGGTTGGCGGCGAGTATTTCTGCCGACAGAGCAGGGTCTTCGACAGCCCGCGCGATGAGTAGAGCGCCGACGAGTGTGGACATCGTGACTATCGCCTCGGCGCGTGCGTTGGCCCGCAAGCCCGGGAAGAACGTGCCGCCGATCCGTTCGACCAGCGCACGAACCTGAGCAGAGAACGTGTGGCGCACGGGTCCGCTCGCTCGGCTGATTTCTGATGCAAGCGCCGCCATGGTGCACCCGCTGGCGGGGTCGTCGCGGTGCTGCGTCGAGAGGTATTCCGCGACCAGTGCCACGAGGGGCTCAGCTGCCTCGCCGGCTTGCTCGACGAGATCGAGCGTTTCTGACAAGGAACGCTCGACGCTGGCGGCCACAAGGGCGTCTTTGGACTCGAAATGGGCGTAGAAGCCGCCGTGGGTGAGTCCGGCCGCCTTCATCACCGCCGCGACACTGACACCGTCGAATCCGCTCTGCCGGAACATGTGTGACGCCGCATCCAGGATGTGTTCATGCCGTTCGGCGGTGTCCTCCGCTGGATAGCGCATAGCATTCATGATACCCGTCATGTACAGTCCTAGCCAAGCATGATAACCATCATGGATGGGCGGGTTGAGAGGAATGCCGTGACAGCCAAAGAGCAGGTCGTTCTCGTCACCGGTGCTTCATCGGGCATCGGCAAGGCCACCGCCGAGTACCTCGCCGCGCGCGGGTATCGCGTGTTCGCCGGGGCTCGCCGTCCCGATGCCGTGGGGTTGCTACACGGCCCTGAGCTCGTAGCCCTTGACGTGACGGACGACGCGTCGGTGAGCGCCGCTGTCGCCAGCGTTATAGACAAGGCCGGGCGGATCGACGCGTTGGTCAATAACGCCGGCAGCTCGATCCTCGGTGCGGTCGAAGAGACCTCGATCGACCAAGCCCGGTCGCTGCTGGAGACCAACGTGCTCGGAGTGCTGAGGATGAGTCAGGCCGTGCTGCCCACCATGCGGCGCCAACACGCAGGGCGGATCGTCAACGTCAGCTCGGTGGTGGGCTTCCTGCCTTCGCCGTACATGGCGGTCTACGCGGCCTCCAAGCATGCCATCGAGGGGCTATCGGAGTCGATGGATCACGAGGTACGCGGCTTCGGCGTCCGCGTCGTGCTGGTCGAGCCCGGATTCACCCGCACCAACATCGACGCGGCCTCCCCCCGCGCAGAGAACCCATTGGACGCCTACGCCGTTCAGCGCGAGCGCGTCGTCAACAACATCAACCATCAGATCGCCGACGCCCCCGACCCGACGGCCGCCGCGGCCACCATCGAGCGAGCGATCAACGCGTCGAGGTTCACGCGGCTCCCAGTCGGCGGCCAGGCGGCGCTGCTCAGCCGGCTGCGTCGGTGGATGCCGCCCGGCATGGTAGATCGCTCGCTGCGAAAGACCCTCAGCCTCGACGGCTGAGATCCGATCCAAAGAATCGCCGCGGAATTAGCGGCGCGGTTCTCCGCTCGAATTACGCGGCTCCCGGCGTAATCACTGGGAACTCGATCAGCGGCCGCGGCGGAGGCGGCGGCGCCTGCAACGCAGTCAGATTCCCCAGGTGTCCGCGACAGTACGCACTCGCCGCGATCACGGTGAAATTCGTGGCGGCCGACGGTGCGAAGTCCGGGTTGCTCGCCGACACTTCTTTGACGACGTCAGGTTCGGGATCGCCCTGGTCCATCAGTTGGCACGCCTCTTTGCCGACCGCAACGGCGGCAGCTCTGTTCCGATAGGTGATGCCGGCCGAGTCGAGCGCCGCCAGAAAACTCGCGTCAGGGCCAGAGCCACTACTGCCCGGATCGGCCCCCGCCGGTGCGGCCACGCCGATGACGGCGGCGAAGCCGGCGAGCACTACAAGCATTCGCATCGCTTCATCCTCGTTCGGTCATGGCGTGAGTTCCCTCGGTGCTCCATGACGAAACCGCAGATTCTCGCGGGCCGCAGAAGACGCCGCGGTGCTAGCAGTCGCCTACTTGGTCGATGACTTTCTGCAACGGAGCAACGGGCGAAACATTCTTGACGTAGCCGGGATTGTCGTCGGACCACGCGATCTTGGAACAGTTACCGGGGCCGTTCGGCACGAGGGAACGCCACGTGTCAAGCGCGGGCCTGCAGTTGGCGGAGTCAGTCCCATTAATGGCAGTGGCACTGTCCGGCACTCGCGGTGCGTGTTCCCAGATGAGCAGGCTTCTCGTCGTTTCCAGGTTGCAGGGCGACATGGGTACGGGGGCGACACCGAATTCGCTATGCGCCGTCGGCGCGAACGGCAACGCAAACGCCGCAGCCACCAAAGTCGATGCAGTTATCAAGCGGATGGCCAACGCTTGCCCTCCTTCTCGGAAGATGACGGTTCGATTCACCGTACTACCAGGTCAAAGCGCGAAGCTAACGGGACTCGAACCCCTCCCTTGATCAGGCAAAATGTCGATCTACCGGCGAGGAGACCTGAGCGGCTGCTTGCGATCGCCTTAGCAAGGCGGTGCTACCGGTGGGTCGTTCCGGTTTCGATGAGCAGTACGCCGACGATGACCAGGCCGATGCCCAAGGTCATGACGAGATTCAGTGACTCCTTGAAGAAGACTCGGCTTGCTATGGCCGTCAGCGCTACCCCTGCTGCGGCCCAGATACCGTAGGCGACTCCGAGCCCGATGCCCTGTGCAAGCGTGAGAGACAAGAAGACGAACGCGACGGCGTAACCGGCGGCAACCGCTGCATACCAGGACTTTTGGCCGTTCGCCGCAATTCGGAGGGATAGCGTCCCGGACACCTCGGACAGAATCGCGATCGCAAGGTACAGCCAACCCATCAGGAAGATTTTCCTTCCTGCTTGGCGGGTGTGCCGCGCCCAAGTTCGATGCACACCACCCCGGCGATGACCACCACGATGCCGACGATCATGACGGCGCTGAGCGTTTCGCCGAATATCGCCGCCGAAAGGCCCGCTGTCAGCGCAACTCCGAGTGCACCCCATATTGCGTACGCGACGCCCAGTGGCACACCCGCGCGTAACACCCGGTCAAGAAACACGAACGAAGTGGCGTAGCCGACGGCGACCACGACGTACCAGCCTGGGTGACCGATTGCGGCCTTCATCGACAGCGATCCGGTCACCTCTGACAGGATGGCGCCGGCCAGCAGAATCCATTTCATCATCCGGAGGATTCCTTTCCACTTTCGATCAATAGTGATGCGATCAGATTCGCGGACATTTGCGTGGCGAACGACAACTGCTGTCACCGCCGTGTTCGGCGGCTCTGATCAAGCCGCAGAATTCACGTGTTGTCTAGTCAAACGAGTGGAGTTACGGCCAACACCTCCCGATTCGCCGGTGCTCTGCGCAAAAGAGGGACAATGACCACCATGGATCCCGAACCCCCACCCCCGGCCGCGCCGAAACCGCCGCGCGTGCACGTCACGCCCGAGGACTTGGACAGGTTCGGCGACGAGGATCTGGTGCGGCGGGCCTCGAACGACGACTGGCTGCGGGATGAGGCGCCACCACACCACCGCCCATAGCACGGCTTGATCGTTATCGTGACCTCTATGGAGGCACGTTCCCCGGACCAATCCGACGACAGCCCGAACGTCGTCAGCCGCCGACAGCTGCTCCATTTCGCCGGGAGCGCGGGCCTGGCGATCACCGCCGGCGCCTGCTCACACGGACCTATCGCGAACGCTTCACCGGATCCCACACCCGGCGCGCCTGCCACTTCGGCGAACTTACTGTGCCGAGATGCGTGGGGCGCCCAACCTGCCCGGTCCGGAGGAAGGGCCCACACCATCACCCGGATGACTCTGCACCACGAGGCCGTCGTCCTCGGCGACAACCGCAACGCTCCGGCCCGCTTCCGCCAGGACCAGCACTACCACCAAGACCAGCTGGGCTGGATCGACATCGCGTACCACGTCGGCGTCGACCGCAACGGCAACATTTACGAATTGCGGAGCACCAAGATCGCCGGCGACACCGCAACCGACTACGACACCACGGGCCATTTCCTTGTGCTCTGCGAAGGAGATTTCGACCAAGAGGCTGTATCGGAGGCCCAGTTGCACGGGGCCGCCCTCGCATTCGCATGGGCCGCCCAGAACTTTGCCGTCGCCACCGACACATTGTCGGGCCACCGGGACCTAGCCCAAACTTCGTGCCCCGGCGCAAACCTTTATGCCCACCTCTCCTCAGGTGACTTGAAACATCGCATCAACGAACTGCTGGCCGCAGGCAGGGTCGACCTCCAGCCATTTTGTGGACCCGACGCCGCGGCAAGAGTTGCGGCCATCGAGGCGGGCAATTGACCAAGCGCGCCGTCATCTTCGACGTGAATTAGCGCCTGCCATCAAAGTGCCGGCCAAAGCGATTGCGCCAACAACGATCAGGGGATGCCACCACTGCGTGCCCAGCCAGTAGGCGTTGGCGCCGACGATGCCGGGATGCTTCTCGTTGCCGAACAGCCATGCCCGTACGACGGGGGTCACCAGGGAAAACATCGCGCCCACCAGGGTCAGCGACAGCAGTCGGAAAAACAGCCGGCTCGAGCATTGCCAGGTTCCCAGAACGATGAGATAACCTCCGGTGCCAGCCATGATGAGGCCCGTCACTCCGAAAAGTGTTGCCGATTGGATCGCGGCAGCAACGCCTAGGACTAACAGCCCGGCGCCGGCAAAGATGATCGATCTGGCAACGCCTTTGGTCAACGACACGGCGTGATACGCACTTAGGGTCAGTGCCTGCAAGGTGCTCAGCGGTGGCTTGAGGACGCCGGGTAGCTGTCGGACCGAGCCAACCGCTGCGGATGCCGTCGCGGCGGATTTTGCGAGGGTGCGCGCCATCAGCGGTGAGCCTTTGTCGCTGGCGAAAGTTTCGCTGGCGACTGGATTGTCATTCAGCAGGGCGTATTTGGCGTCCCCCGGGTTTGCGGCCAGCACCTTGTTGGCCCAGGTTCGGCTGGTTGTCGGGCTCCAGTCAGGCTTTTGGCCCGGCTGCGGGTCGATCACTGCGTTGGCGAGCCCGTCCAATTCTTCGTCTAGGACTCGTTGCTGCCACGCTTGTGCCAGCCACAACGACGTCTTCGGAATGCTGGATGGTATCGCTATGGATGGATCATCGAGAAATCCAAGCTCGTCGAGCAGGATGTCCTCAGTCAAATTTTGATCCACCCCACTGGCACCAGTCGACAGGCGGTAGCCTCCACTCGGAAAGTCTGGTGCTCCAAGTGCTTTGAGCTTGCGTAGGAACCACTGCGCTGCGCTCTCGGGCCCATCGCCGCCGTCTCCGCGTTCGTCGGCGCGCGTTTGCGCAATGAAGCGCACGCGGCGCGGGTCGAGTATTGCGTGGACGAGCCATCCTGCTCCGTCGAGCCGGCCCCACATCCAGTCATTGGCTCGCCATGACCGCTTGTAGAAGGCGCCGAAGTGATGGAACTGCATGCCGGTGAGTTTCTGCTGAGCTGTCTGCCAATCGGGTGCGAGCAAACTGCGCGTGTCGGCGCTGACTTGCACAAGTTCCAGGGACTGCTCGATGTCTGCTTCAGCCGGCAGCATCGCGCGCTGCGTCGCGGCCAGATCGAACAACTTCGTTGCCACAGTCGCCGGACTTTCCGCAGGCCCCAGGTAGGTGAGGTAGGTGGTCAGCTGATTGCTTGCGACGCGGTCCTGCGCGAGCAAGGACTCTGTCTGTGCACCAGCCGCGGATAAACCGTTGGCGGCGAGCCGCGTCAAGGTCTCGTAGCCGTTCACAAAGACCTCGCCAAGGCTGTTCCAGGCTTCCTGTTTGACGGCGGACTGTTTGAGATATTCCTGGGCGAGCAGGTCAGCGGCGTTCAGGAGTGACCCCTGTCGCACCGCCGAGTTGGTGCACACCTTGTGGACGAGGTCACCGAGATCAAATGGCTCCGGGGGTAGGCATGCTCCGGAGATGCCTTCGGTAAGTTTCGCCACCGCAGTCACATCGGTTGCGGATTTTGCGAGCTGGAATGCCACCTGCACGACACTGATCGCAGAGCTCTTTGCGAGGTCGCACGCCGGCTGCCCGTACCGGGCAAGGTCGGCTGCGGTTTCGGGCAGCGGCTGATCGGCGGGTTGCGACCAGCGCGCCTGAATCGAGTTGGTGATCTGTTGCCGGCACGCCCGCTCGACACCGCCGCCGACGGCAAGCTCGGACGCCCAGTTTTCGGGAATGCTTTCAGTCGAAGTGCTCGGCGCCGGCGGCCAGGTGCTGAGCTGACGTAGCAGGGCAGTGGTGAGGGCTTGAGCCTGTTTGGTTGCCTCACGAAAGCCGTAGTCGGTCAGCAAGGATTTGGTGAGGAGCCGCGCGCCTCGAGGCAACCTGGCCGCAAGCTCCGCGAGGCGCAGTTTGGTGTTCGTGCGCGCCGTCATCCGGTCTTGATGCGCCTGGATGGTCCGCAGGTCCGCCGCGATCGACTGTGACGTCATCGCGGCTAGGTCTTTAAGGAGGCCCTCGGCCAGCCCGAGCGGCTGGTTGACGGTGTCGGCCGGAGCCTCCTTCAGCAGGTCGGGTGCGGGTCCGGTGGACGGCACGACAAAGAGCAGGACCCGGCGCACCGGCCGTCGGGCGGGGCGGTCGAAGACACGCTTGAGCAGCACATCGAGGGGCTGATTGTCGAGCAGGCCACCGTCAGCAACCCAGTGGGGGCGGGTGATGTTGGCGAAAGGGGCCATCGCCGGCCGGGCTGGCACGTTTCCCTTCGTGGCAGTTCCTTCGGTGAAGGGGACAAAGGAGGGCTCGAACGCGGCGGGGAACGAAGCGGAGCTGCGAGCCGCCAATGCCAGCGCCGGGACGATGTCGTTATTGGCGAGTTCGGTTTCGGTGAAGGTGAACAGACCGTGCCTGTCGACGTCTTGAACGAGGGTGCCGTATGCGTCGGTGAACCTGCTCGTCTCGCCGGTGAGAAGGGTCGTGGTGATGTACACAGTGGTTGAAGGGCCATGGGCATCCCCGCCGAACGTCGAAGGGGGGAACGGCCCGGTCGCAAGCTTGGGAATCTGGTTCGCCAATACGGCGAACATGCGTTCGTCGCCATACAGAAGGGACGGCGGGTTCTTGTCTTTCGGGTCTCTGAGGAGCTCAGTCAACGCGCCAAGATCCAGCCAGAGGTCACGCAGCCCGCCGAGATCGGAGCCCGTGACTCGCGATGAAGCCAACAAGGCCGCGTTGATGCCACCCGCGCTGGTCCCAGACAAGACGTCGACGTCGACGACGATGTCGAGCAGACCGATGAGTTCCGCGTAGAGCCGTAGCGATGCGGCCGACTCCTTGGTTAGCTGGTTGTGGGTCGGGAAGGTTCCACCCGCCCTACGCCACTGTGACGATTGGGCAAGCAAGTTGATCTCGCGAGCGACACCGGCCATCCAGACCGCGAGACTGACACCGCCGGTCATGGTCGTGGCGAGTCGCAGTTCCTGTGTCGATTCCATCACTGGTGACGGACTCTCGAATGCCATCGCGCACCTCCGTTGTGCCGGGCCGCTGCACTGCTGTGTAGTTAGCCGTGGCCTACCTTGCCACGATCCCGGCGGCTGGTGAACTGCGAGTTTGGTTTGCCACCTATCCCTCGCCTCCCTCGCCGCCGGCGGCGCAGGTTTGCGACCGCCACCCGGTAGACAAAGACGGGGTGGAGCAAGCGCACCAGGGGGTCGATGAGGTCGTTGACCCTGAAGAAGCGTGCGACGACAACGGGGTCGGACTCACCGGCGGCCAGCACCCAGTCCACAAGCCGGGTGGTAATGCG
>Ga0302320_10026191_pt1 | contig 11304 bp, 10 predicted proteins | sample Bog_T0_3_FD_202130 | JGI IMG/M metagenome (GOLD analysis project Ga0302320, IMG submission 202130) | Peat permafrost microbial communities from Stordalen Mire near Abisko, Sweden - Bog_T0_3 | ecosystem: Environmental > Terrestrial > Soil > Wetlands > Peat | place: Sweden: Abisko, Stordalen Mire... | reverse complement strand
CAGACAATTCGGAAATATTTCAATCGTCTTGAATAAAACTGGGAACGACTCGGTGGCATTTTGTTTCTCATCAATCAGCAAAACCATCAATCGGACTTTGTAGAATAACTGCAAGTGTAACCCCCTCAAGCAGAAGCGTCGAGATTTTTAGCGGCTCCGCACGTGTTGGAGGCTTCGTGATCCCTCTTGTCATGGTATTGAATGCATGCGAAGGGGCACGGCGCCATCGCCAGCGTTGCGATTTGTGCCGAGCCAAGGCAAAGAGCATAGGATGCACTTCGAACTGTTAAAGGTTGTTAAACGTTGTTAAACATTGGGAAATCGTTGTTAAAGCATTGTTAAACCGACGTTAAATGATTGTTAACGGCCATTCAGAACGATGGGTATCAATTGCCACAGGCTGACCACGGCTGGCGCCAAATCCCCAGCCGCTGATTGGCAGGCCAATTCTTGGGGCTTCTATTTGCGCTCATTTCATGGGAACGCCTTTCGTTCGCCAGAAAGATTGCCCGGCGGTTTCTCATAATCATAATTACCCGTATCATGCGAACCATTTTGCCATGCGGACCCCAAATCGTCACCTTTCCCGGGAATATAATCGCCATCAATTGTGCAAGGCACGGAATTCGCGCGTCCTTCCCGCGCGCTGCGGCGTCATTGCGCGGACGGTCCTATGGACACAGCGCGATCTGTCCGCAATTAAAAGCATGCCACAGCATGAAAGCCGGCGAGTGCGTGCGAGGGTGGCTGAAACATTGACCCGCGGCGCAATCCCGGTCAGAGTTGGCCGTTGCCGGTTAAAATGAACCCCGATTTTCCCCAGCACGAATCTGGCACGGATGGCCTTGAGGCCATGCGTGAATCCATGCGGCATGACTTGAACCGGGCCAATACGAGTGTTGGCATCATTCTCGTAGTGGTGCTGGGGCTGGCCATGGCGGCGGTGATCGCGGGCTTTCATGCCGCGCGGAGTTATGCGCGGGCCCAGCAGGCTGAGGCCGCCGGCACCGAAAGGCTCTGGAATTCCTACGTGGCCCAGGCCCAAGCGGTGCGGCTGATTCCGGAAGCGGGACGGCGGGAAAAGATTTTTAACGTGGCCAGCAATGCCGCCGCCATCCGCAAAGATGCGGTACTACGCTCCGAGGCGCTGGCGAGCCTGGCCCTGGCGGACATCGAGATTGAACAACCACTGCGCTCCGTCCCCGCCGGCATTGAGCAGGTGGAAATAGACGGTGCGCTCACACATTACGCCTTTGGCAATTCGGCGGGGGACGTGTTGGTAGGCGACCTCAAGGACGAGACCACCAATCGGCGGGCGTTTCGGGCGCAGGACCTGGGTCCGGGCACACGGCTGCCGGTGCGCAGTGTGGTTTTCAGCCCCGATGGCACCAAACTCGCCGCCCGTTATTCCGGCGGGGCGATGGTGCTGTGGGATTTGGTGGCAGGCCAACCCTTGCTTACCTCGGGCCTGGCGGCCACGAATTATGCGGTCGCGGGGATGACTTTTTGGGGGGAGGGGAACAAGTTCAGTTTTGGCGACGCGGATGCGGAGGGACGCATTACGATTTTTGACGTGGCAGCGAAGACGAATGTCAGCAGCGGCATCCACGTGGGTACGCGGCCGTTTCGATTTCAACCCGGCACGCTGGAAGTGGCGATTGCCACCAACAATCAAGTGGACTTGTGCCGCTACCCGGAGGAAACGCCGTTTCAGTCGCTGCAAATGCCCACGCGTGTCTATGCCGTCGCGTGGTCCCCGGACGGAACGCGGCTGGCCGCGTCCACCGAGGACGGGGATATTTATGTATGGGAAAATGCCGGCGGCAGCGCGCGGATCTTTCGCGGCCACAGCGAGCCCTGCGTGCGGCTGACGTTTAGTCCCGATGGAAAACTGCTCGCCTCCGGCTCGCGGGATGGCACGACACGGTTTTGGGACGTGGCGCAGGGACAAACCCTCGTGGTGGCGACGGAAGGACTGGCCAACGTTTTCTCGCAGGATGGCCGGCGCGTTGGGTTTTGGAAACCCTCGCAAGGCTACGGGATCTGGCGGATGGTGTTTCCCGAGAACTACACCCTGCTGGTCTGCCCCAAGAGCGAGGGCGCCTTTCTTTCGTTGGATCTTTCGCCCAGCGGCCGCTGGTGCATTGCCACCCAAAGCAAGGGTGTCCGCATGTGGGATTTGAAAAAAGATTTCCGCGAAACCTTCATCCCCGGCACGGAGCTCCAATCGGCGCGCATTTCGCCGGATGAAGCGGCGCTGTATGTATGCCGCGGCCAGGCGCTTGAGCGGTGGCCGATGGGGACGAATGAGACCGGTGTGAACCTGGATGCGGCCAACCGGCAAGTGGTGGCGCTGCCCGGTGGCAAAGGCGCCCGCGCCATTGCCTTGAGCCTGGATGGCCACTGGGCGCTGGTGGAATTAAGCGACCTGCGGCTGTTGGTGATGAACCTGGACTCGAACTCGCCGCCGGTGTTTTTGGCGGAACCTTCGCGCCAGGCCAGTTTGCGCACCCCGGGCAGCCCCACGGGCGCGGGCCGTTTTGCCATCAGCCCTGATGGCCGCTGGGCGGTGACGGGATTTGGCGTGGGGAAGGAAGACCAGCCCATGGTGTGGGACGCGCAGACGGGCAAGCTCGTGACCACCCTGCCCTTTCATAGCGCGGTGGTGGTTTTCAGCCCTGATGGCCGGCGGTTGGGCACGGCGGGCACGGCGACGTTCGCGGTCTGGGCCGTGGACGGCTGGCAACTGCTCAACAGTTTCAACCGCGATGAAGCCGGGGTGACTCAAGGCTCGATGGCGTTCATGCGCGACCGCAACGAAATTGCCGTGACCCGCACCCGACAACTCGCACAACTCCGCGATGCGCTGACGAATGAAGCGTATGCCGACCTGATCGCACCAGAGCCGCAAAGCGTCAACAGTCTCCGCATGTCGCTTGATGGCGGCGTCCTCGTGTCCGCCAGCGCAACGGACAAATTACAGGTATGGAATCTCGACGGACTGCGGAAAAAACTGGCTGAACTGCAGCTCGACTGGCGTATACCGGATCCGAATCCCGCCGCCATGGCCGGCAAGCCGCTGTCACATAGTGCCACCGTGCAGACAACCTTGATCGCGAGCCTGGCCGGATTCAGTGTGGCCGCGCTGTTTGCGCTGGCCACCTTGCGGCGTCATCGTGAGGCCATTGCCGGTTATCTGGCGGCTGAAACCAAGACGGCGACACGGAACCGGGAATTGGAAGTGGCCCGGGTGGAGTTGATGCACAGCCAGAAAATGCAGGCGCTCGGCACGCTGGCCACCGGCATTGCCCATGATTTCAACAATCTGCTCTCAGTTATCCGCATGTCGGCCAAACTCATCGGGCGGGAGACAAAAGCCAGCCCCGACATCCAGGAAAACGTGGCTGGCATCGAGCAGGCGGTGATCCAGGCCAGAAGCGTCATCGGTTCCATGCTCGGCTATGCGCGCACGGATGATGGCGGCAGCGGCCCGACGGATGTTTGCACGGTGGTGGAGGACACGGTTTCCCTGTTGAGCAAGGAATTTTTGAGCGGGATCACGCTGACCCTGGAGTTGAACCGCCAGGCGCCGCAAGTGAACGTGAGCCGGGGCGGGTTGGAACAAGTATTGTTAAATCTGGTCGTGAATGCCTCCGAAGCCATGCAGGGCAGCGGCAAATTGAAGATCACCATCCAGCCACGCCGGAGCCTGCCGGTGCATCAGTATGTTCTCCGTCCGGGCGAGGCGGAACAGTTCATCGAGCTGACCGTGGCGGATTCCGGACCGGGCATCGCGCCGGAGAATTTACTGCGGCTGTTTGAACCGTTTTTCACCACCAAACGGTCCGGGGCCAAAGCCGGCACGGGCCTGGGTCTTTCGCTGGTTTATTCGATCGCGCAACAAGCCGGACTGGGCTTGAGCGTGGAGAGCGAACCCGACCAGGGCGCGACGTTCACCATCGTGGTTCCCGTGAGGGTGGGACCGCCGGTTTGACTGCAAATGAGTGCGGTCCGCCATCACCCCTGTGCGCGAGACGCACAGTTCACAAAACCGAAATCCGCCTTAATCTGGACCAGATGACGGCGACTGAAGAAAAAATGGCCTCAATCCTGATTGTTGAAGACGATCCGAAGCAGCTTAAGCTTTACGTCAAGGCGCTGCGCGGATACCGCCTCACTTGCGTTTCCACCGGGAGCATTGCGCTGAAATCCATCGCCGAAACCCGCCCCGACCTCATCATCCTGGACAACGTGCTTGATGCGGGCGAGCGGGGAGTGGAATTTCTGCCGAAGCTGAAAGCGGCGGCCGCGCATGTGCCGATCATCATGATTTCCGGCACCTTGAAGATCCGCGAGCAGCTCGCCGCGCTGCAAGGACCGCGCGCGGCGCATTATGTTCTGGAAAAGCCCGTGGATCTCGACGAATTGGACCGCGTCGTGGAAATCGCCCTGACCGAATGCGGCCTGGGTGAAACCATTGCGGTGCTGCAATCACTCGAACGTGCGGAGAAATCCGGGGTTTCGGAGCCTGACCGGCGGTTCACTGAACGCCTGTCACGCCAGCATGCCCTGATCAAGACGCTGCGCGGCACCGCTGAGCGCCCGAACATTTCAAGCCTCGCCCGCGACTGCGGCGTCTCGCGCAAAACGATCATCCGCGATTTGCAGGAACTGATCCAGCGCGGCCAGTTGCCGGAGGAGATTTATCCTGAATGGAGTCAGGATGACGCCAACGAGGAGTAAGAGGAACCAGAGACGGGGGGATGCAGACCGGCGCGGAGAAATCCGCGCCGTTTTGCATCGTAAACGTCCTGGACCTTCGGGCGCGTGGTTTCTTCGCTTCGGTGAAAGGTGACAGCGGGCGCATGGGTTCCTGTCAATTTTTCTTTTTTAATTCAGCTTCCAGTTCGGCGATGCGCTCACGCAATGGCGCAACGGCTGCCTCGACTTCGGCGGCCGTGTAACGCGGGGTGATGTATTTGGGACAGTTCCAATCAAACGAAACGACCTCAATCATAAACACGCGCTCGACGATGCGCTGCTCGTCCGGGGTGGAAAATTTCGCGACGAGCCCCGGATGTTGCCGCGCGTCCTCGACCCGCGCGTGGCCGAGAATCTTCAGCCGCGTGCGCTGCGGATAATCCATCAGGAACAAGCACACGCGGTCGTTCACCGCGATATTGCCGGTGGAGAGCATCTGGCGGTTGCCCCGGTAATCGGCAAACGCCAGGGCGGTCGAATTCACGACGTGCAGGAAACCTGGTTTGCCACCGCGATGTTGCATATACGGCCAGCCGTTTTCACTGACAGTGGAGATGTAAAAGCTGTCCCGGGACTGGATGAATTGCGCTTCGTCGTCCGTCAGCGCATCGCGCGGACGGTCTCCGCGCGGGTCCATCGCACCACCGAAATAATGTTTCTGCGCCCGCGCAACGGAGGGCGTCACCATGAGTTCAAGGAATTTTTCGGCCATACGACGAGATGGTTGATTTTACTCCGGAATTTGTGACGTGCAAACGGGTCCAGGTTTTCAGTGAACTTTCCGGCTCAGAAAATCCAGAATGTAACCGGCGATGACGTCGCCGTCTTCCTCGAGCGCGAAATGGCCGGTGTCGAGCAGATGGATTTCGGCGTCGGGCACGTCATTGGCGAACGCCAGCGCTCCCGGCGGAATGAAGATGGGATCGTTTTTGCCCCAGACCGCGAGCACGGCAGGATGCGCCTGCCGCAATGTCGCGTGCCACAAGTCGTATTGTTTCACGTTGTTTTGGTAGTCGTAAAACAGCGCGAGCTGGATCTCCGCGTTGCCGGGCTTGTCGAGCGTGGCCTGGTCGTGCGTCCAGGCATCCGGACTGACGTGCGCGGGATTGCGAACGCCGGCGGTGTATTGGAACTTCGTCGTATTGGGCGTGAGCAGCCCGCGCACCTTCGCCTCGTTCGCCGCTGACTTGTCCTTCCAATACGGATAAAGATTTTCCGCCCAGAACGGACTCAAGCCTTCGTTATACGCGTTCCCGTTCTGCGTGATGATGGCCTGGATTTTATCGGGATGTTTCACGAACAAACGGAAGCCGACCGGCGAACCGTAGTCCTGAATGTAGATGCTGTATTTGTCGAGGTTCAGCGAATTTAGCAAATCATCCGTGACCGCCGCCAGATGATCGAAGGTGTAGGCGAAATCCGCCGGCGCTGGCTGGTCGGAATAACCGAAGCCCGGATAATCCGGCGCGAGGACGTGATACTTCACCGCGAGCTTCGGAATCAGATTCCGATACATGTGCGACGACGATGGAAAGCCATGGAGCAGGACAATTGTCGGCCGCGAAGGCTCACCCGCCTCGCGGTAGAAAAGGTTCAGGCCGTCAACTTTCGTGGTGTGATACGTCACCGCGGCGTCGGCGGCGATCAATTTGGATTGGATGGTCAGGCTTCCCACGGTCAGGGCCAGCGCGGCGATGTGTTTTAGTTCATTTTTCATGGTCACGTAATTTTTAGATCGGTTTTTTGTCGGGGCCGCCACTGCGGCCCACCAGTTGGATGCGATGCAAGGAAACAATCTTACCTCTCGAAACGAAAAACCCCGGCGCTCATGAAGCGCCAGGGTTGCGATTTGAATCCAATTTATTCGCTCTTAAGAATCTTCAGCAACGCTTCGAATTCCTCGCGGCATTCGGGGCACAGCGCGAGATGCTGCTCGACGCTGGCGATGACTTCGTCCACCGGCTTGCCGGTGAGCTGGCACTCGGCGAATTCGCCGACATGCTGCAAACATTCGCTGCAGTTAAACTCACGGTCGCGCGTCAGGCCAAGCATCTTCACGATGCTGCCGACCTGTTCGCTCGACAGCCGCTGGTCTTCCGGTTTCATAAATTAAAGGCGTTTTGAATGTCCGCGCCGGTGATGCCGGCCTCGTGCAAGCGCTGCTTCAGCGCCCGCCGCGCATCATGCAACATCTTGTAGGCGGCGCTGCGGCTGCTGCCAAGGAGTTCGACAATCTGGTCAAACGGTATTTCGCGCAGTTCTCCCAGCATCGCCGCGCGTTGTTTGGGCGTTAACCCATTTTCAATCGCGTGGCGCAACGCGACCACCAGGCGCGTGCGGTCTTCATCCGCGCCGAGGACATCATCCGGGATCATCGCGGGGTCAGTCAGCCGTTCGCCATCGGCCATGAGCGCATCGAGCGAAACATCCTGCCAGCGTTTGCGGCGCAGCTCGGTGAACGCCACGTTCAGTGCGATGGCCTGCGCCCAAGTCGTGAACTTGCTGCGGCCTTGAAACTGGTCGAGCCGGTCCAACACGCGCAACAGGCTTTCCTGCGCGAAATCTTCGAGGTGCGCCTCACTCACGCCGCCGCGTCCGTTCAAAGCGATGCGCAAACCATTTTGCAACACATCGCGCAACGCACGCACGGCAACGCCCTGTTCAGCAGCGTCCGTGGCGCGCAACGCGGCCGGCCAGTTGATTTCGGTATGCGTCACGACCGCAAATTACCCGAAACCAACCGGCCCGCGAGAACTTTCAATGCGCACAGGCGCAGGCGGCCAGCTTCGGCGCAGCGGGGAAATCCACCACGGTTCCAGCCACATGGTTGAAATAGTTGGTGAATATGTTCAGCGCCGTGTTGGCGACGATCTCGGCGATGTCGCCGTCGGTGAAGCCTTGCGCGCGCAGGCCGCCCACGTCTTGGTCGCTGACGCGACCGCGTTCGCTCACGATTTTTTTCGCGAATACGAGGGCCGCTTCGGTTTTCGCGTCGGCGGATTCTCCAGCGCGGGCGGCGAGAGTTTCATCCCGGGTCAAACCAGCTTTGCCACCGAGCAAGGTATGCGCGGCTACGCAGTAATCACAGGAATTGGTTTCACCGACGACCAGCGAGATCTGCTCCTGCAGCTTGCGAGGGAGTGAACCTTTTGCCAGCGCGCCACTGAAAGCGAGATAGGCATGGGCGGCGGCCGGTGACTGCGCGAGCGTGGAAACGAGATTCGGCACCAGGCCGAGACCTTTCTTCACGTCGGCGAGGATTTGTTTTTGTTCCGCTGAAGCGTGTTCAGCGTTTATGGTATTGATGCGAGGCATAATATTTATTGGTTGATTTTTGTTGTTCGCCGTTATTCCGGCCTACCACTTGGATGCGGCGGGGAGATACTTTCTTACCTCGAATTGAAAAATGGAGCGGGTGAAGGGAATCGAACCCTCGTCTCGAAAGTGGTGTAAAGTGGTAAATATCGTTAAGAATGGTGATCCGAGGACTGCTTGTTCGGGTTATGCTGTCACCGGTCACTTCAAAACCAGCCAGTCGGGTCGAATCAAAACCGGCCACTCTGAGGTGCTTTATTCGTATCAGATTTCTTGTTGCTCGCAAGGGCTTTTCAGTTTCTGCCAGCGACAGCGCCAACGGCGAGTGGTTCCGACGTATGTTTAGGCAGCAGTTATCTTCATTTCCAAAACTCCCACCAACAGACCTCAATTCGATCAAACGCGATTTGGGCAGGTCGAATGGCTTTATGCCGAAAATGACGGAAATACCGGCGAATGCCTCGACGCACGTTCCACGGACACCTCGGAAACGCTTCGAGAGAATTGGCAAACGTCATCGTTATTAAATCGTGAAACTGGCCTTCGGTCAGTGGAATCCATTCTTCCGTCAAACGGTGCTGAACCCGAAGGTCTCTGTCCTTGCGGAGGTTTTGATCGAAAGTCTTTCGACGCATCATGCAGAACAGCCACACCAACGACTCTGCCTCGTCTCCGATCATTTGACGCACTTCGTCGCGCATGGAGAGCGGTATTGCCTTCAGTTCGTAACGCTCGGTGCTGTAAATCGAATGGAATAGGCCAGCATCACAGAGAGCCGGGCGTGCGCCCCACTCAACCAACAATTGGCGAGTGCCAAGAAGGTGGTCAAATAAACCACGATCTGAGTGCTGCATTCCTTCCGTATTTGCTTTCCGCAGAAAGCTAAGTCGATTTTCTAATTGCTCGTCCATGACACACGGTCATCGCCGAGGCCACAATCTGAATGGCCGACCAGTCAATGAGTTTTGCCAAGAGTGAGATCATACGTTTTGTTTTCGACCGGCTTCCAACCTCGGTGTCAACCAGTCAAGCACGCGGCCCGTCAAGCCCGGCACGAACCCGCAACAAACGCCGATGTGTCCGTGCGGCAACCGCCAGATGTCGGGCTGTCCCCAGGACTGCCAGAGATCCTCGACATCTTCCTTCGGCACGAACAAATCATGAATCCCCTGAATCAATAAAATATTATCCTTAGCGATGGCTGGCTGGGACGAGGTCAGATTCAACGCAGACAAATTCAATTTCTCGCACACCTCGCGCAGGCCCTGCAATCTCCGCCGAATACAAGGTCGAACGGCTTGCTGCTCCATCCAAGGATTCATACGCACGGCGGGGGCGGCCAGAACGACAGAGTTCAGGCGCGCATCGCAGCAGACCGCCATCCCCGCATACCATGCGCCCATCGAAACACCCCACAGCGTTACGGCGCGACAACCTTCCTTCAATAGCCAGCCGGTCAGTGCCCGAATTTCAGCAATCGCCTGTGTTGCTGTTTTCGCAATCATCAAGCAATCCATGTTGCCACTCGCCTTCAGTTGACGCGGGCGGCGTTGAAAGTGATAAGGTGCGACCAACGTCACCACGTTGAGTCCCATTCGATTGCAACGGCGGCCGATTAATGGAAATCTGAAATGGTATTCAGGGAAGTCACCAGCACCATGTAACAGAACGATCACAGGTCGTTCCTGCCAGCGCTCCCGACAGCGGTAGAGCCGACCATAAACCGTATTGTTCCCGGCAAAGTCGCTCGGTTGCGGCGTTGGAAAACGAAAGTGCACTCCTGATTCGTCGGGATCGAACTCAACCTGCGCGGGCTGGCTTTCGACGGGCAAGGAGTCCGGCATTTTCAGGAATTTGAGCGTTTCTTCCGTGCGCGGGCTTTGTGCTTTGGTGCTCGGCATCAGCATGGTCGTAGCCTGAATGGCCGACCAGTCCATCAATTTTGCCAAAGGCGCAATCATACGTCGTTCTTTCGGCCAGCTTCCAATCTCGGTGTCAGCCAGCGAAGGACGCGGTCCGTCAAGCCCGGCACGAACAGCGCGCTAATGTGGCCGTGAGGCAATCGCCAGATTTCCGGCTGCTGCCACTTTTGCCAGAGTTCCTCGATCGGTTCCCTCGCCGCAAGCAAATCATAGATTCCTTCAATCAGTAAGATATTTTCTTTCTGGATGACTGGCTTGGATAAAATCAGATTTAATCGGGTCGTATCCATTGCTTCGTGTGCCGGCCTCAGAGCCTGGAGCGTTTCCCGAACCCGCCGCCAGACGACCGGAGGGGAGCACCTCATTCGCACGGCGGGCTCACTCAGAACGGCACAGGCGATGCGCGCATCGTTGCACGCAGTCAATCCCGCAGTCCATCCCCCAAACGAAAAACCCACAAGCCCGACGGAGGGGCAACCTTCATCCAGCAGCCAGCCAGTCAGCGCGCGAATCTCGGCGACGTTCTGTGCCATAACCCGCGCAAACTCCAAACAATTCTCTTTTATGGATCGGCGCGGACGGCGCTGAAGATCATAGGGAGCGACCAATGTGGCCACGTTGAATCCGGCCCGATTGATCCGGCGGGCAAGCCATGGAAAGGCGGTATTATAACCGACGGAAAAAGCGCCATCCAAGAGAATGATCACCGGTCGCTCTTGCCAGCGCGGAGCGCACCGATAGAGCCGGCCGTAGACGGTGTTGTTCTCCTCGTCTTCGCACGGTCGCGGGGTGGGAAATGTGAAATGCCGCGGCCCATCAAATTCAATCCGCGCCGGATCGCTTGCGGCGGGGATAAAGTCCGGCCCATTCAGAAATTCGAGCGCTTCCGCCAATTTCCATTTTGGCTTGGGCGCATGTCTCAGCCCAACAACGGCCCCTGCCATCTGAATAACTGACCAATCAATGAATTTTGCCAAGGGAGCGATCATGGTTGGGTCCTTGTTTTGAACTCACGCTTCAATAGAACATTGGCATGAATTGCCCGATGGCGTAACTCGCAAAGATGGCCATTGCAATATCGCCGCCCCGACTCGACCCGCCTCGAGTGGCGATTCTGCCGACCAGCGCGCTCGGTAATAACAACAGCGAGCTGATCAGCAAGGTGCACATGAGAACGGCAAAAAGAAAAATGCCTTTCTCAAACTGAGGATATGGCAGCCAGGCCACAAATGCCATGCAAACCAGCGCCAATATCCCGGTGACCACAGCCAGGCTCCATCGGGGCAGCCGCAGCCTGCTGAGACCG
>Ga0302320_10026190_pt1 | contig 11305 bp, 7 predicted proteins | sample Bog_T0_3_FD_202130 | JGI IMG/M metagenome (GOLD analysis project Ga0302320, IMG submission 202130) | Peat permafrost microbial communities from Stordalen Mire near Abisko, Sweden - Bog_T0_3 | ecosystem: Environmental > Terrestrial > Soil > Wetlands > Peat | place: Sweden: Abisko, Stordalen Mire... | reverse complement strand
CCCCGCGCCCTGCCGCGCCTTGTGCGCTTGCCCTCCGACACCACGACCGACTTTATTTTTCTCGCCGACCTGGTCGCCCACCACGCGCAGAACATGTATCACGGCTATGACATCGTTTCCTCGGCCCCGTTCCGCGTCACCCGCAACAGCAATCTTTACTTGCAGGAAGAGGAAGCTCGCAATCTTCTGGAATCCGTGCGCGCCGAGTTGCACAATCGCCGCAAAGGCGATGCCGTCCGCATGGAGATCGAAGCCGACGCCGATCCCGAAATCATCGACCGTCTGCGCACCGTCTTCGAACTCGATCCCTGGCAGGTTTTTCCGGTCAACGGCCCGGTGAATCTTTCCCGGCTGTTTAACGTCTACGACCAGACCCAGCGTCCCGACCTCAAATACAAGCCCTTCGCCCCGCGCGAGTTGCGGCTCACCGCCAAGTCGCAAAACCTTTTCGAGGAACTGCGCCGGCACGATGTGTTGCTCCACCATCCTTTCGATTCCTACGACGCTGTGGTGTCGTTCATCGAATCGGCCGCGGAAGACGAGCACGTGCTTTCCATCAAGCAGACTCTCTACCGCACCAACGAACATTCACTGATCGTGCCTTCGCTCATGGATGCGGCCTCGCGCAAGGAAGTGACGGCGGTGGTCGAGTTGAAAGCCCGCTTCGATGAAGCCCACAACATTCGCTGGGCGCGCGAAATGGAAGATGCCGGCGTCCAGGTGTTTCACGGTCTTGTCGGACTGAAGACGCATTGCAAGCTTTCGCTGCTGGTGCGTCGCGATCCCGATGGCGTGCGCAGCTATGCGCACATCGGGACCGGCAACTACAACGCCACCACGGCGCGCATCTATACCGATCTCAGCCTGTTCACGGCGAATCCCGACATTACTCGCGCCGTGCATGATGTTTTCAGCTTCCTCACCGCCTATGCCGAGAACCCGAGCTACGATCCGCTGCTGGTGGCCCCGCTCGACCTCGCCGAGAAACTCATCGCGCTGATCGATCGCGAGGCCGATCACGCCCGCCAGGGCCGCCCCGGACGCATCATCGCCAAGATGAATGCGCTGCTCGACAAGAACATGGTGCAGGCCTTGTATCGCGCTTCCCAGGCGGGAGTTGAGATCGATCTCATCGTGCGCGGAATTTGCGCCCTGCGTCCCGGAGTGCGCGGCCTCAGCGACCGCATCCGCGTGCGCAGCATCGTGGGACGTTTCCTCGAACACAGCCGCATCTATTATTTCGGCAACGCCGGCGACGAAGAAATCTACATCGGCAGCGCCGACCTGATGCCGCGCAACCTTTACGAGCGCGTCGAAGTGCTCGTCCCCCTGCGCGACGAATTCCTGCGCGAGCGCGTTCGCCGCGAAATTCTCGACGCCTACCTCGCCGATAACCGCAAAGCCCGCATCCTGTTGCGCGATGCGACCTATATTCGCGCCTGGCAGCCTCTGCACGGCAAACGCAATCGCAAACCACCCTCGGGTGCGGCCGCCTTCAGCGCTCAGGATTATCTGATCAGCGTCGCCGAAGGCAAGCAGCCCGCGGGTTTCAATCTCCCGCAAATCCATCCGGGGAAGCGCAAGGCTCCCGCCGGAAGAGTACGATAATTCGCCATGATCATTTATTTCCTCCGTCACGCCAGCGCCGGCGAAGCCTTCGTGAATCCGAAGAAAGACGAAAAGCGCGCGCTCGACAAAGAAGGTATCGAGCAGTGCGGCTACGTGGGCCGGGCTTTGGCGGCCATTGAGGCGCAAGTCGATTGCATTATTTCCAGCCCGCTCAAGCGCGCCACCCAAACCGCTTCTCTCGTTGGCAACGAAATGGGTTACGAAGGCAAGCTGCAAATCGAAACCGCTCTTCGTCCCGCCGCCACCTTCGCCGACTTCCGCCGCCTGCTCGAGAAATACGCCGCTCAAGAATCGATCATGGTGGTCGGACACAATCCCAACCTCAGCCAGTTCCTCGGCACCGTGATCAGCGAATCCGGCTGCGAAGCTTCCGTGGAATTAAAGAAGGGAGCCGTGGCCCGGGTCGACATGCGCCGCAGTTCGGGCACGCTGATGTGGTGCCTCACTCCGAAAGCCCTGCGCACTCTCTACACCGCGGCAGTAGAAAGTTCACGCCCAAACACCTCGCGGAAATAAGCGGCATCTTTTTCGATCGCCCACAATTCCAGGTCCACTCCCATGCGCCGCCGTGGCACCAGCGTCAGGTGCACCTGCGCGGCGCGCTGGCTCACGCGCACCTTCTGCACCGCGCGACTCCGGCCCAGGTTCAAGGCGCGCGCCAGTCGCAGCAGCAGAATCGCTTTGTGCACTCCGGCGCGGTCCGCCGGATCGATCGCCTTCATCGGAGATTCTTCCGTGGACGGCCGCGACTTCCCCAGATAACGCGCGATGGCCGCGATGATGCGCCGCTGCGGCGGCGTGTAGCCCAGAATCTCGGAATTCGCGATGATGTAATACGTGTGCCGGTGGTGCCCGTTGCGGTTGACGTAATCGCCCACTTCGTAAAGCATCGCCGCCGCCGACAGCCACTCGCGAAACTCCGGCGCCAGCCCGTGCACCGAACGCAGCGCCGAAAATAAAAACATCGCCGACTCGCGCACATTGAGCGCGTGCTTCATGTCCACGCGATAATGCCCCACCGCCCGCGTGATCGATTCCCAGCGTTCCGACTCGATTTGCTTTCCCGAGCGCGTGCTGCGGTCATGTTCCGCCGCCATCTGCGCCAGCAGCCCGTCACGCAGGCCCAGCGCCGAATAGCGAAAGCCCTTGAGGTGGCAGCGGTCGAGCATTTCGTGATAAACCATCGCCCCCGCGACAATGATCTCCGCTCGCCGCGGCCCAATGCCTTCAATCTGCCGCCGCTCTTCCACCGGCAAGCGCGCCAGTTGTTTGGCGATGCGCGTCATTTCCGCGCGCGACACAACCGTGCGCTGCCGGCTTCCGTTCTTGCGCAAATGGCTCGCCGCGGCGGCCAGCGCCGCTGCAGTCCCAGAGGTGGCAATTACATTCTTGACTTTGGCCGCCACCACGCGCGGCGCGATGCGGTTCACTTCCCGCGCCACAAAACCTTGCAGCCGTTTCAATTCGCCCTTGCGCGGCGGGTCATGACTCAGAAATTCATCGGTCAGCCGCACCGCGCCCAGCGGCAGGCTCACCATGTCGCGAATGTGTCCCCGGCTCGACACCGTCAGTTCGCAGCTTCCTCCGCCCAGGTCCAGCATTAGCGCCCGGGCGCTATCGACGCGGAGATTCGAAACCAATCCCAGATGGATCAGCCGGGCCTCTTCCAGTCCCGAAATAATCTCGACCTTCCAGCCCGTGGCGGAACGCACCCACTCCAGAAAAGCTTGCGAATTCCGCGCGTCCCGCAGCGCGCTGGTGGCGACCACGCGCACTGGGTCGGTGACCACCTGTTGCGTGGCCCGATGAAAACGGCGCAGCACCTTCACCGTCTCGGCCATCGATTCAGGAGTCAGAAAGCCAGAGCGAAACACACCTTCGCCCAGACGCGTGACTTCGCGGTCTTCGTGGACCGGGCGCAAGCGGCCGCGCGTGAGCCGTGCAATCTTCAGCCGCACGGAATTGGAACCGATATCAACCGCGGCAAAGGTCGGCATGAGGCAAGGCCAACAGTTTACATGCCAACGGTTCTTCGGTCATCCGTGATTCGAGGATGCCCGGGCGGTGGATCGTCTGGCGAAGGAATTTGCGGAACAGGCCGTGTACTCATTCGCGCCAGCGCGTCCCGAAGATGATGCGCGCAGGTCGCACAACCGGCCCCCTGCTGCCGCGAGTGTTCGGGTTCACATTGAATGTCGAAATCGAGCGACGCAGGGTTCGCCGAGCACAGATCGCACCGTCCTTGAGCGTTTCGCGAACGGAAGATCATCGAGTCGGTCATAACCGGCCTCCGTACTAGACTAGCGCTGACCTTGAACTTGGTGCCGTGACCTACCGCACTGAAGCTTGTGACCGGAATTACTCTGGCATGGACGGCGGAAAATACCGAGGAAAGACAAACACAAAAGAGATGCGGCAATCACGCTGCCGAAGCTGTCGGGGAGGCAGCCTCGACCGTCGCTCGCCCCAGCGAGTGTGCATGCTTGGAATCCGCACTCGGCCTGGCTCGCATCTGCGACAACACCCCGACCGCATGCCGGAATTTCGCTCCGGTCACATTGTGCAATTCCGCCACCAGCGGCGATTCCCGTACTTCGCCCAGCCGATCGCCCGCGGTCTGTGTCAGCGTCAGCCAGTCATGCCAATCGCCCAGCGCATCCTGCATGCGCTTCAGCCCCGCGATAAACCGGGCCGCTTCCCCGGAGGGCTCGGCGAACTCTGCCGCGTAGCGGGCCCGTTTGCTCAGGATGCGGTATTGGTGCAGCAACTCCTCGGTCACCGGCGCATCACTGCGGTTGATCGCTTCCAGCATCCCGCGCGCCACGGCCAGCGGATCGCGGCTCGCCTCCGGCTTAAAGTTCTTGCTGGCCCGCTTCAACCGCTTGCGAATCTCGCGGACGGTTTTTTCATCGGCCGCTTTCCGCAGCTTTTTTTCCTGTTCCCTGCGCCGTTCGATCAGGTGGTTCACCATCTGCGTCTTGCGCCGGGGTTCCCGTGGAATCTTCAAGCTGCGCAACGCCGCCAGCTGCACGTCCAAGTCACGCACCTTGCCGGCGCGCTTGCGGATGCGGCCCAGCATCTTCAAAAGTTTTTTCTGGCTGCGGTCCAGCTTGGGGGAAAGCTCGCCCAATAATATCTGCAAGCGGCGTGTGCCCGTGCGGAAGCGGTGGACGCTCTCCGCCCGAGGTTTCGACGAAAGCTTGACCAAGTCCTGTTCAAGCCTCTGAAAAACCACGCGGCTGCGCTTTGCGGTGATCGACATAATAAAAGACAGAATCGACCGGGAGATGAAAATACAGCCTTGGCCGGAAAAAGGCAACCCTGAAAACGCATCGTCATTTTAACATCCTGTTAACAGGATTCTGCTAGTTTGAAGCAGGAATGGCCTTTTCCGCGCTACCTCGACCCGATATGCCGGCTCCGCAACCCGTTGAAGTGACGAAGGTTAGCAGCCTCCCTCCAGCGGGAATGCAGGCTGGGCTGGCCCTGCACGGCGGCAGCGGCGAAATCGGCGACCGCATCTTCAAGTTTGCCATGCTGCTGTGCGGCGTGGCCGTGCTCGCCATTCTGGTCCTGATTGTCTACGAGCTCATCCTGCGCTCCGGCGCTTCCTGGCATGCCTTTGGCTTTAAGTTCTTCGCCGGACACGATTGGGATCCCGTCAGCGAACAATTCGGCGCCCTGCCCTTCATTTACGGAACCCTGGTCTCCTCGCTGCTTGCCTTGCTCATCGCCGTTCCGCTGTCGATTGGCGTCGCCGTGTTCACCACGGAAATGTGCCCGCCGGTGTTGCGTGCGCCGCTCTCATTTTTCGTCGAACTGCTGGCCGCGATTCCCAGCGTGGTTTACGGTCTGTGGGCGATCTTTGTGCTCATACCAATCTTGACCAACTACGCCGGACCTTTCCTCGCCCGCACCCTGGGCTGGACCGGATTATTTACCGGGCCTTTCTATGGAGTGAGCATGTTGGCCGCCGGAATCATTCTGGCCATCATGATCGTCCCCATTATTTCCTCGATCACGCGCGAAGTGCTGATGGTCGTGCCCCAGCACCAGCGCGAGGCCGCACTGGCTCTCGGCGCGACGCGCTGGGAGATGATTCGCGTCGGTGTTCTTCGCAATGCGCGCGCCGGCATCATGGGCGGCATCATCCTTGGCCTCGGCCGCGCCCTCGGAGAAACCATGGCCGTCACCATGGTCATCGGAAACAATCCGCAGATCGTGAAATCTCTGTTTGCTCCGGGCTATACCATGGCCAGCGTGCTGGCCAACGAATTCAGCGAGGCCACGGGCGCGGTCTACCGCTCCGCTCTCATCGAAATCGGCCTGGCCTTGTTCCTGGTCACGATTGTGGTCAACGCTCTGGCGCGGTTGCTGGTGTGGACCGTCACGCGCGGCCAGCCTTCGAGGGCCAATGGCTGAGACCCCCAATTCCGCTCTGCACACCGTCCCGCCCATTGCCTTGCGGCGCCGCATCACCGACCGCGTCATGACCGGCGCGGCTGTGCTCACCGTCATCCTCGTTCTTGTACCGCTGTTCGCCATCTTCGCCTATCTCATCTACCGCGGCATTGGCTCCATCAACTGGGCTTTTCTGACGCGAACTCCAAAACCCGTCGGCGAGACCGGCGGCGGAATGGCCAACGCCATCGTGGGCTCCGCATTCATCCTCGCCCTGGCCAGCATCATCGGCGTTCCCATCGGAGTGGGCGCCGGCATCTACCTCGCGGAATTCGGGCGCAACCGCTTTGGCGACGCTATCCGCTTCACCGCCGACGTCCTCAACGGCGTGCCTTCCATCGTGATCGGCATCGTCGCTTACTCCATCGTGGTTCTCGCGCAAGGACATTTCTCGGCCCTGGCCGGCGCCGTGGCCCTGGCCATCATGATGATCCCCACCATCAGCCGCACCACCGAAGAAATGCTTTTACTTGTCCCGCAGGCTTTGCGCGAAGCGGCCTATGGCTTGGGCATTCCGCGCTGGCGCACTACGCTCTCCATCACGCTGCGTACCGCAACCTCCGGCGTGATTACAGGAATTATGCTGGCCTTTGCCCGGGTTGCGGGCGAAACCGCCCCGCTGCTGTTCACCACCCTGGGCAATCAGTTCTGGAATCTGCGGGTCAACGAACCGACGGCCGCTCTGCCGCTGCAGATCTACACCTACGCGCTTTCTCCTTACGACGACTGGCACCGGCAGGCGTGGGCCGGAGCCTTCGTGCTCATCCTCCTCATCGTCACTGCGGTCGCGGCCGTGCGCTTCGCCGTTCGCCGTGGTACCTTCGGAGCGGCATAATTTATGGGCGTTGGAATCCAGGTCGAAAATCTGAATGCCTGGTACGGCAAGACTCAGGCGTTATACGACATCCGCCTCACCGTCGCGGCCAACCACGCCACCGCATTGATCGGACCCTCCGGTTGCGGCAAGTCCACTTTCATCCGCTGCCTGAACCGCATGCACGAGACCATTCCAGACGCTCGCGTCACGGGCACGGTCCGTATCGGCGATATCAGCGCCTACAACGGCACTTCGGCCACCCAGCTTCGCCGTCGCGTGGGCATGGTGTTTCAAAAGGCCAATCCGTTTCCCACCATGTCGATCTATGACAACGTCGCTTCCGGCCTGAAGCTGAACGGTTTTCGCGACCGCCGCAAGCTCGATGAAATCGTTGAGCGCTCCCTCGACGCGGCCGCGCTGTGGGCCGAAGTGAAAGACCACATCCACAAAAAATCCGGCGCCAGCCTTTCCGGCGGCCAGCAGCAACGCCTTTGCATCGCCCGCGCTTTGGCCGTCGAGCCCGAGGTCCTGCTCATGGACGAGCCCTGCTCCGCGCTCGACCCCATCTCCACCGGAAAAATTGAAGAGTTGATCTTTCAGCTCAAAGAGCGGTATACGATAGTGATTGTCACGCACAACATGCAGCAGGCGGCGCGGGTCGCAGAGTTTACCGGCTTCTTCCTGCTGGGCAAGATGATCGAATTCGATAAGACGGAAAAAATCTTCACCAAACCGTCCGACAAAAAAACCGAAGACTACATCACCGGCCGATTCGGATAACAGTTTTGCCGTTCGTTTTTGCGTGGTGCAGCGCTTCCAGCGCTGCGTTAAAGGCTCCTTTTTAAAGATGGCTTTAGCCCCTGAGGCAGCCTCGCGATAAACGGTAGAGAAAGGTTCGGGGAATCAATGCGCACGCGTTTCCAGCAAGGGCTCGACGATCTACGCCAGAAGTTGCTCCGCATGGGTGGACTGGCGGAACAGGCGGTGGATCGTGCCCGCCAGGCCTATATCGACCGCGACCTCACCCGTTGCCAGATGGTCCTCGAAGGCGAGACCCTCATCAACACCTCCGAGCGCGAGATCGACGAGGCCGCTTTCGACCTCCTCGCCATGCAGCAACCCATGGCGGTCGATCTGCGCTTCATCCTCGCCGTCACCAAAATTAATTCCGATCTCGAGCGCGTCGGCGATCAGGCCGTCAACATCGCCGAGCGCGTCATGGACATGATGGACCTTCCCGCCGTCGACCTGCCCGTCGATATCGCGCGCATGGGCGCCGCCGTCAGCGCCATGGTGCGCCGCGCGCTCGAATCCTTCATCGAAGGCAAAGTCGAACTCGCCCAAGCCGTCCTCGAAATGGATAACGTCGTCGACCGCATGAAAGACGACGCCTTCATCCAGTTAGTCAAGACCATGAACCAGCGTCCGGACGTGGTGCGCCAGGCCCTCGATGCACTGCTCGTAGCCCGCAACCTGGAGCGCGTCGCCGACCACGCCACCAACATCGCCGAAGACGTAATCTTCTGGGTGCAAGGCGCCGACGTCCGCCACAACGTAAACCTAACCGAAGAGCATCCCCAGCCCTCACCTGCCGCAGAAGGTTCAACCCGCGCCTCCGGAGCTTAATGCTGTTGCGCAGCACCCGCGCCAGACCGTAGCGCCGCCGTCCCGCCGGCTATCGCGGAGGCGTCCCGCCTCCGCACTCGCGATCGCACAACCGCTGTCCGTCTCCGCTCCGAATCGCTTTAGCTTTGACCACAGCTTCGCGGTTGGAATAGGCTCATATGTGTTCCTTCATCGTTCCCGTCGCTCACAAATTCCCCCGGAGGTCCCGTGATCCGATTGTCCCGCATAATTCTCCCCACCGCATTCCTAGCCCTTCCTCTGACCCTTCCGGCGCAACAACCTAAACCGGCCACCACATCCATCCCGCTGCCCACTAGCAAGCTTCTGACCACGCCCACCCCCGGCCGCATCGGCCCCACTAACAGCTTTCCCGCCACCATTGCCCTCAGCCCCGATGGCCGCTACGCCGCGCTTTTGAACGACGGCTACGGTACCCAGGAATCCATGGCCATGCAGTCGATCGCAATCCTCGATCTGAAAACGAACCATCTCACCGACTATCCCGATAAACGCCTGAGCGAAGAAGAGCGCGTGCATCAAAGTTATTTCCTGGGTCTGGTCTTCAGTTCCGACGGAAAACATCTCTACGCATCCGTCGGTTCGATTACCGATCCCACCGGAGAAAAGTCCGGAGACACCGGCAACGGCATCGCCGTCTACAGCTTCGCCGATGGCAAGGTCGCACCCGAAAGATTCATCCCCATCGCTCCGCAACCGCTCGCCGCCGGAAAGAAAGTAGCGATTGGCTTGCGCAAGACTCCGCCGGGAACGGCGATCCCGTATCCCGCAGGATTAGCGTTGATCTCCGCCGCAGGCCACGACCGCCTCCTCATTGCCAACAATCTCTCCGACAACGCCGTGCTCCTTGATGTGACGACCGGAAAAGTCCTCCAGCATTTCGACCTAAGCACGAACGACTTCGTGCCGTCGTCTTTTCCCTACGCCTGCGTAGCCACGCGCGATGCCCGCCGCGCCTGGTGCAGCTTGTGGAACGCCTCCCGCGTAACGCCGATTGAACTCGTGGGCGACATCGATCGCTCGATCCTGTTGGAACTGCCCAAAGATCCGCTTGCTCCGGGCTCACATCCCACCGCTCTCCTGCTCAGTCCGGATGAGAGGTTGCTCTATGTAGCGCTGTCGAATGCGGATGCAGTCGCTGTGGTGTCAACTGAGAGTGGCCGCAAAATAGCCTTCCTCAACACAACAATACGCACTCAGGAGTTTCCCGGCACCTATCCCAGCGCTCTCGCTCAATCCGCCGACGGCAAGTACCTCTTCGTAGCCGACGCCTCCGCCAACGCCGTCGCAGTCTTTGATACCTCGAAGTTAAACGAGAATTCTCCCGCTGGCTCAGATGTGTCAGCCCTCGGTTTCATCCCCACCGACTGGTACCCCGGCGCCCTCGCCGTCCAAGGCGACGACCTCCTCATCGCCACCGCCAAAGGCCAGGGCACGCGCCCCAACGCCGGCCCTGGAAAAACTCCCTGGGAAATCCGCCACCACGAGCATCCTTACATTCCCACGTTGATGCCGGGTTCCATCGCGCGCCTAAATATTCCTGCCACACTCCCCAAGCTCGAAGAATTCACCCGCGTCGTCGAGCACGACAACCTGCTGCACGATCCTCCCGGCATCATCAAGTTCCCCGGCGGCGTCAATCCCATCAAGCACGTGATTTACATCATCAAAGAAAACCGCACTTACGACCAGATTCTCGGCGATCTCAAATCCGGCGACAAACCAGTCGGCGACGGCGATCCCTCCCTCACCCTCTACGGCGCCGACATCACGCCTAACGAACACAAACTAGCGTTGCAATTCGGCGTGCTCGACAACTTCTACGACAGCGGAGAAGTTTCCGGCGACGGCCACCTCTGGTCCACTGCCGCCATCACCAGCGACTACAACGAAAAAACCTGGCAGATCGCCTACCGCGGTAAAGAGCGCACTTACGACTTCCAGGGCACGGTCGCCGACGAATATCCCCTCGACCACAACCAGCCCGATATCGACGATCCCTCCACCGGCTTTCTTTGGGATAACGTTGCTCGCCACGGCCTCACCTACCGCGACTACGGCGAATTCGTAAATGCCGGGTGGTGCAATAAAAATCGCAAAGCCGCCTCCCCGAAACAGGGAACTCCTTCGGCGCAGGAATCCACCTGCCCGCGCACCGAACTTCATCAGGGCGATCCGCTCCCGCCGAATGTCGGCGACCCGCATGCCGCGCCCAGCCCGTTTCCGTGGACCGTCCCTTTATTCGATGGCGTGAGGCCCACCAAAGCCGTGCTGCGCGACCACTTCGACACCCTCTATCCCGATTTCAACACCGAATATCCCGACCAGCTCCGCGCCGATGAATTCCTCAACGAATTCGCCGCCTACACTCGCGCCCGCGAAGAGAACGAAAACCCCGAGTTCCAACTCCCCGCCTTCGTCCTCCTCTATCTCCCCGACGACCACACCGGAGGCACACGTCCCAACCTCCCGCGCCCCGCCGCCTCGGTTGCCGATAACGACCTCGCGCTCGGCCGCGTCGTCGATGCCGTCTCTCACAGCCCCTACTGGAATGACACCGCCATCTTCGTCCTCGAAGATGACGCCCAGGACGGCGGCGACCATATCGATGCTCATCGATCTATCGCATTCGTCGTCAGCAAGTATTCCCCCGGCACGCCCTCCCAGCCCTACGTCGATCACCGCTTCTACACCACGGTCAACATCATTCACACCATGGAAATGCTGCTCGGCCTGCCACCCATGAATCTGAAC
>Ga0302320_10026188_pt1 | contig 11305 bp, 10 predicted proteins | sample Bog_T0_3_FD_202130 | JGI IMG/M metagenome (GOLD analysis project Ga0302320, IMG submission 202130) | Peat permafrost microbial communities from Stordalen Mire near Abisko, Sweden - Bog_T0_3 | ecosystem: Environmental > Terrestrial > Soil > Wetlands > Peat | place: Sweden: Abisko, Stordalen Mire... | reverse complement strand
CGGGTTGACTTCGCACCTGCGCCTGCGCTTCGCGGAGAGCGACTACGTCGGAATCGAATTGGAGCTCAACCAAAGCATAGTTTTCGCCGCGGGCCGGCGCTGGACGGTCTTACGGCGCGTGCTGATCGATTCGTTACGCATGGCGTGCGCTTACTGAGCGCGCCATATTTCGCGGCCAGCGCCAAATAGCACTATTGACAAGACTTCTCACCACCCATCGCGCCAGCCATGCCACACCTGACTTGGCGGATACCGGAGATTTACGATGCAAATTCACGTCGGTTTCGAAATGATCTACGACTGCCCGAAGCCAACCCCGATGATCTTCAACCTCAACGTCCACTTCACGCGTGTGTCCGATCTCGTCGGGCGTGACAGCCTGGTGGTCGACCCGCCGGTCCCGATGGCAGCCTATCGTGACGACTTCGGCAACTGGTGCACCCGCATCGTTGCCCCGAAGGGCCGCATGCGTATCTCGGCCGATGCGCTCGTCAACGACACCGGGCTCCCCGACGTCATTGTTCCTCAGGCGCAACAGATTCCGGTGCAGGACCTGCCTAGCGACACGCTGGTCTACCTGCTCGGGAGCCGATACTGCGAAACCGATCGGCTGTCCGAGACGGCGTGGGATCTTTTCGGGCACGCCCCGAAGGGATGGGCCCGAGTTCAGGCAATCTGCGACTACGTCCATCGACATCTGACTTTCGGCTACGAGTACGCGAGCGTGACAAGGACGGCGCTGGAAGCATTTAACGACCGGACCGGCGTATGCCGTGATTTTACGCATCTTGCCGTTGCCTTCTGCCGCTGTATGAACATCCCCGCGCGCTACTGCACCGGGTACCTCGGCGACATCGGTATGCCGCCGCCCTACGGTCCGATGGATTTCGCTGCCTGGTTCGAGGTGTTCCTCGGCGGCCAATGGCATACCTTCGACGCGCGCAACAACATGCCGCGCATCGGCAGGGTGTTGATCGCGCGTGGCCGCGATGCCGCCGACGTCGCGTTGAGCAACGCGTTCGGCCGCAACACGTTGACGAGCTTCAGGGTATGGACCGACGAGGTACCCGCCGGTTGAGTCAGGCGGCCAAGCCACCGTGCACGGCCTCACCGCGACTGAAGCGGCTACTTTCCGCCGTTCTTGATCTTGAGCACCCGATTGCGCAGGCCGTCGGTGGCCGTGTCCATCAGTCCCTTGGACCCCCTCCTGATCACGAATCCCGGGAGGGGCACGGAGAGGTCGACGGTGAGCTCGAAGTGGACCCGGGTGGAATCGCCTTCGGGAGTCAGCGTGTAGCGGGCGTCCTGCGCGCGTTGTTGTTTGGCACTGACCAGTGTCCAGCTCACGCCATCTTCGTGAGTGGTATAGGCCAGCACCTGTTCATCGCTGATGCCTACGATTTTGACGACCTGTCGAGATTTGCTTGGGTGTCCTTGGTCGTCCCGCTCGAGAATTTCGACTTTCTGATGCGCCGAGGACCACTCGGTCAGCGATTCGAGGTCGAACAACACGTCCATGACCTCGTCGGGCGTTGCCTCGATGATGATTTCGCGGGACTCAGTGACAGCCACGGGGGAAATATAGCCCACGCCGTGCGTTCCGAAACTTGCTGGACAAGGGGTGACGGAAACGAGGTCTAGGCTGGCCGGGGTGCGGGGCATCGGTGCTTCGCCGGCGAGAGGCCATCCTTTGAGTGACAAGCCGAACATCCTGATCCTCTGGGGCGACGACATCGGGCAGAGCAACCTCAGCTGCTACAGCAACGGGCTAATGGGATACCGGACCCCCAACATCGATCGCGTCGCCGCCGAAGGGGCGCTGTTCACCGACTATTACGGCGAGCAGAGCTGCACCGCGGGGCGGGCGGCGTTCATCACCGGCCAGAACCCGTACCGCACCGGCCTCACCAAGGTGGGCCTGCCCGGGGCGGCGTTGGGTCTGCAGGCCGGGGATCCGACTATCGCGACGGCGCTCAAGGCGCACGGCTACGCGACCGGCCAGTTCGGCAAGAACCACCTCGGCGACCGCGACGAGCACCTGCCCACCATGCACGGCTTCGACGAGTTCTTCGGCAACCTGTATCACCTCAACGCCGAAGAGGAACCCGAACTGCCCGACTACCCAAAGGATCCCGAGTTCCGCAAGAAGTTCGGGCCCCGCGGCGTGCTGCACACCTGGGCCAACGGTGACGGCACCCAGCGCATCGAGGACACCGGCCCGCTCACCAAGAAGCGGATGGAAACCTGCGACGACGAATTCCGCGACGCCGCAGTCGACTTCATCAAGCGCCAACACGAAGCCGGAACCCCGTTCTTCTTATGGTTCAACACCACGCACATGCATTTCCGCACCCACACCCGGCCCGAAAGCGTGGGCCGCTCCGGACGCTGGCAGTCGCGCTACCACGACACGATGATGGATCACGACGACACGATCGGCAGCATGCTGGATCTGCTCGACGAGCTGGGCATCGCGGACAACACGATCGTCATGTATTCCACCGACAACGGCCCGCATATGAACAGCTGGCCCGACGCCGGCATGACCCCGTTCCGCAACGAGAAGAACTCCAACTGGGAAGGCGCCTACCGCGTTCCGGCGCTGGTGCGCTGGCCGGGACATATTGCGGCCGGTTCGGTGCTGAACGGAATCGTGAGCCACAACGACTGGTTCGTCACGCTGTTGTCGGCGGCCGGTGTGCCCGACATCGCCGAGCAACTGCGCGCGGGAGCCGACCTGAACGGCACCAAGTACAAGGTGCACCTGGACGGGCACGACCAGTTGGCGTACATCACCGGACAGACCGACGAGTGCCCACGCAAGCACTTCTTCTATGTCTCCGACGACGGCGACCTCACCGGATTGCGCTTCGACAACTGGAAATTCGTCTTCCTCGAGCAGCGCTGCGTGGGCACCCTGCAGATCTGGGCGGAGCCGTATGTGGAACTGCGGGTGCCCAAGCTGTTCAACCTGAAGACCGATCCGTACGAGCGGGCCGACATCACGTCGAACACCTACTTCGACTGGATGATGGACCACATCTTCTTGTTCGTTCCGGCCCAGGCTTACGTCGCGGACATGCTGCAGACGTTGGTCGAGTTTCCGCAGCGACAGAAGTCCGCGAGCTTCAGCCTGGATCAGGTGCTGGCCAAGTTGCAGGACGCCACTACCCGCAGCAGCTGAGGCAAGCCGCATCGGGCGCGACCGGGTAGCCTCAACACTTCGGGGATCAATTTTCCTTGGGGGAGCGGAAGACGAAATGGCCGAACCGATCGCGAGACGGTCGATGATCGTCCGGCTGTCACCGGGTTGGGGCGCGTTGAACGTCGTCGCCCGTCTCATTTGTCCGACGGTGGTTACCGCAGTCGTGGCGGCTCTGATTGCTATGGCTGGTAAACCTGCCGTGGTGCCGCTGGCATGCACGATCAATTGGACGATGGTGGGGCACACCGTTATTTTCACGCCCGACTGCCCACGTACTTCACCGAGCCGCGCGCCGTCTGCTAACCAACCGCAGCCGCAACAGGAACCGCCTGCGCCCAACTAGCGCTGGCCCAGTCAGACCCCGTCAAGGCGGGGATAGAGAACTTCCTGGGTGAGCAACAGCAGCGCGGCGGCAATCGGAATCGCCACCAGCGCCCCGACGATCCCGAGCAGTGCGCCGCCGATGAGCACGGCGACAACGGTGATCAGGGCGGGCACCTTCACCACCCGGCCGATGATTCTCGGCACCAGCAGGTAATCCTCAAGCAGGCGAAAGACGACAAAGAACGCCGTCGTTGCGATGCAGACCGGAAGCGAGACCGTCAACGCGACAGCGGCGACACCGATACCGGCGATGGTCGATCCGACGACAGGCACCAGATCGAACAGAGCAACGAAAATACCCAGTAACAAGGGGTACGGGACATCGAATGCCAGCAGCCAGATGAAGGTGGCGCCCCCGGCGATCACCGAGATCAACACATTGCCCAGCACGTAGGCGCCGACTTTGGCGAACACTTCATCCCCGATCAAGATGGCGCGCGGCCGACGACTGTGGGGCACCATCCGGTACAGGTTGGTGCGGATACGGGGCATGTCGACCAGGAAGTACACGGTCAAGACAATGACGACCAAGGAGTCGCCTACCGCGCCGAAGACCGCGCTTCCTGCACTCACCACATCGTTGACCACCGATCCTCCCGAGCCTTTGACCGTGTCGGTGATCCGCTGTTGCAGATGGAAGCGATCGTTGAGCCGACCGATGGTCGAGGAGTGGTCCTGGGCCTGCTGAAGATAATGCGGCGCCTGCTTGATGAGCTCGGTCGCTTGCTGCACAAGCGGGGGGACGGCGGCGGCGACGAAGGCCCCCAGCATCGCGAGGAAAAGGGCGAAGACGATCGTCGTGGCTGCCCACCGGGGTAGTTTGCGGTTGACGAGCCACGAGGCGACGGGTTCGAGCCCGAGCGCGAGGAAGAACGCGACACCGATCAGCACCAGCACCGACGAGAGCGACCCGAGTACCCGGACCGCCCCGTAGGTCACCGCCACGCCGGCAGATGCCGTCAGCCCGATGTAGAACGGGGATCGACGATTGAACCGACGACCGAGTGATCCGAGGGGTTGCTCGTCGGAACTCATCTCGTCGGCGAGTAACTGCGCTTCGGCGATCGGGCCTTCCTCGTCAGGATGAGGTTGGCCGACCAGATCGCCATGACCCTCGGCGGCGCTGTCCTGCTCGGTCGTGTGGTTCTCGTCTACCGTCATCTCGCGCTCCGATCGACGACGCTGATCTATGCGCTAACTGCTTAACGCCGGGAAGGTTCTACGTGCGGCGGACGAGCCGCAGCCCCCAGAGCAGAATAACCGCTCCCAGTATCGCGGCGAAGAGGGTGAACCACCAACCGCCGGCGGCGGTATCGACGACGAAGCTCAGCAGGAACCCGCCGATCAACGCGCCGACCACACCGAGAACGATGTCCAAGAGCAGGCCTTCTCTGGTCTTCATGATCCTGCTGGCGATCCAGCCTGCCAATGCCCCGATGATGATTTAGCCGATCCAGCCCACGCTGGTGAGGGTGGTTGAACGGGCAAGAATTTCGGTGGCTGCCATGACAATCATCAAACTTCTCCTCTCGGCCCCCCCGACATGCCCGGCGTGTTTGCCCAGCGATTGCGGAATACCCAACTTCTGCACAGCTAAGCGCGAGAGACCGGTGCAGGCCGAGTGGCGGGCCCTAAGACCGCCGACCGAGGAAGGAACCCCACTTCCACCTCGGCCGGGTCGTGGTCAATTTTGAGCTCGCCGGTGAGTCTGTGGCCGCGTCGACGGGCTGGTGTTCGAAGTCGCGGTCTTTCACAAACTCCACTTCGCGCTGGGACCTTTCAAGTTCACGGCGGGCTTCGCGCCCGCGGCTAGCAGTGCGGTGTGCACCGGCCAGCAAGACGCTCATGCCCAGCATCGCCAGCGCGCCTATCACGATCCCGAAGAGGAACAGGGTGCCGGTAGACCCGGTGACGTGGTAGCCCAACACCGAAAAGTTCTCGCTCAATGGGTGAGCGGCCCCCGCATTGTTCAGCACGCCGGTGAACCCCACGATGACGGCGAAGAGTAGAACGACTAATCCAACGATGACAATCATGTCGATTTCTCCAATTGCAGTGCTTCGCGGCGTCGACGCCACAGTCGGCGTAATTCGTCGGCGCCCCACACGATGAACGGGTAGGGGATCACCAGCATGAGTTGGTTAACCGGCAGCGCGGCGGTCCCGAAGACCGGATGCAGGAATGGCGTGTAGACCAGTGTCAGGGCGAACGCGATTGCCACTGCGATGCCCACGAGCAGCGCCGGGTTGCTGAATACCCCGATCGCGCGCAGCGATGCGTGTTCTGTGCGGGCGGCGAAGGCGGTGCCGATCTGGCAGGCGACGATGCCGAGCCACGCCACGGTGGTGGCCTGTTGATACGAGTGATGCAGCGGCGCGCCCACTCCGGTGGGGTCACCGGGGTGCCAACCGGCCTGCTGCAGGACGAACAGGAAGCCGCCCATGACCAACACCGCTGAGATAGCGCCCAGAAATCCCCAGGCGCGCAGCAGCATTGCCCCACGGATGATCCCTTCCTTGCGTGGGCGCGGTGGCTTGTCCATCAGTCCCGGTTCGGCTGGCTCCCGGGATAACGCGAGCGCGGGCAGGATATCGGTGCCCAAGTCGATCGCGAGGATCTGCAACACGGTCAGTGGCAGTGGTATCGCCCCGCCGGAGAGGGCGAACACCAGAAAGGGCACGACCTCGGGAACGGCGTGGGTGAAAATGTAGAGGATGAATTTGCGGATGTTGTCGTAGACCCGCCGGCCCGCCTCGACCGCGACGACGATGGTGCCGAAATCGTCGTCAGTGAGAACCATGGTGGCCGCTTCGCGGGCCACGTCGGTGCCGGAGCGGCCCATGGCCACGCCGATGTCCGCGCGGTGCAGAGCGGGGGCATCGTTGACGCCATCGCCGGTCATGGCCACCACTTGCCCTTGCGCCCGTAGCGCGTCGGCGATCCGCAGCTTCGCTTCCGGTGAGCTGCGGGCGAAAATGATCTCCTCGTCACCGGAGAGCAGGTGGTCGAGTTCGGGTTCGCTCATTGCGTCGAGCTGTTCCCCGGTGACGATCTGGGCGCCCGCCGAGCCGATCCCGACGCAGCGGGCTATGTGGGCCGCGGTAAGACCGTTGTCCCCGGTCACCACGTGGATGCGGATCCCGGCCCGATGCGCCAGGGTGATCGCGTCGGCGACCTCTGGCCGGGGCGGGTCGAACAACGCGACCAGCCCGAGCAGACACAGCCTCTTCTCGATGTCCGCACGGTCGGGGCCGATCACGGCGTCGTCACCGAGTCGGCGACGGGCGATCGCCAACATTCGCAGGCCCTGCGCGGCGTAGTGATCGATCAACCCGGTCAGGTGGGTCCGGTCGAGATCCGTGAGTTCGCGCTGCGCGCCGCCGATCTCGGCGATACCGGTGCAACATGGCAACACTGTTTCCGGTGCGCCCTTGGTATGCACGGCGACCGTTCCATCGCCCTCGACGTCGACCGTGGACATCCGGAGCAGGTGAGGGTCGAAATGAAAGATTGCCCGACGGCCGCCGTCGCGGTCGTGTGGATCCAGGGATACACCCACGGTGCGGGCGAGCTCCAGCAACGCAAGTTCGGTCGGATCCCCCGTCGCCGTCCCCAGTGGCTGAGAGGCCAGTTCGGCGCTGGTGCACGCGGCCGCCGTGCAGGCGAGGACGCGCAATTCCGGGAATCCGGCTGCGTCGGAGCCGGTTTCGAGGTCGACCTCACCGCCGGGCAGCCAAACTTTGGTGGCTCGCATCTTGTTCTCGGTCAGCGTGCCGGTCTTGTCCGTGCAGATCACCGTCGTCGAACCCAGCGTCTCCACCGCAGACAGGCGCTTGACGACGGCGCCGCGCCGGGCGAGATCGCGCACGCCGACCGCCAGCGCAAGGGTGATGGTGGGCAGCAGCCCCTCGGGCACATTGGCGACGATCAGCCCGATCGCGAATGTCGCCGCGGCCGTCCAGCCCAAGCCGGCCGCCATGCCCGCCGGGACAAAAATTAGCCCGGCTCCGGCCGCGACCAGTGCGATCAACCAGGCCACCCGCTTGACCTGCCGCTCGAGTGGGCTGTCTTCACGGGTGGTGCGCTGGGTCAGCGCCGCGATCCGGCCGAGCTCGGTGTGTGCACCGGTCGCGGTGACCACCGCCCGGGCCTCGCCCTCCGTGCAAGCGGTGCCGCTGAACACGAGGTTGCGGGCCTGCAGCTTGGGCCCGGCGGCGTCGACCTGATTAGCCGAGCGGGCCGCGGGAAGCGACTCACCGGTGAGCGTGGACAGGTCGATCTCCAAGTCGCCGTCGATCATTCGCGCGTCGGCGCAGACGCGATCACCCTCCGAGATCACCAGCACATCGCCGGGCACCAAAGTGCGGGCCTCGATTTCGACCCGCTGACGGTCCCGCATCACATGGGCGTGGGTGGGCAGGTAGGCGGCCAGCGCCTCCACGGCGCGCTCGGCCTGCAGTTCCTGGACGAACGCAAAACCAGCGTTCAACGCGATCACTGCAACGATCGCCGCCGCAAGGACCGGGGTTCCCGTCAACCAGGCCAGCACGGCGGCGACGACCAGCACCAGGGCCAGCGGGTGGGTGACTTGCTTGAGTAGCTGGCCCGGCCACTGTCGGCCGGAGGGCTGCGGAAGCTCATTTGGCCCGTACACCAGTAGCCGCCGCTGCGCCTCGCGGCCCGACAACCCCGATGCACACGTGCGCAGATCCCGATACAACGTGATCAGCGACTGCCTGGGATCAGCTGTCGTCGAGGCCTCGTCGGCCCCGCGTATGTCGGTGGAAGTCATTGTCGGCCGACATCGCAGTGAAACCGCAAAGCGTCGCGAAGTGGCCGCCGCGGCGTCATGGGAGGTAGCTCGCCAAGGACCCGGGGTTCGCCGACGCGGATTACAAGTTGCGGCATGGCCGCGCTTCCGGTCAAGGTGCCGATGAGGTGGCGGCTGGACCACAGCTCTGTGAGATGGCTCAGTGTGCAGGTCGCCATGCCGGCCAGCGTGCACTCCAATAACACGGCGGACAATGCTTCGCCGCACCGGAAGGCGTCCTCGCGGGTGTCCTCGTCGGTGGACAGGACCAGCACCCTGGACTGGTCTCGCCCAATGCCGGCGGGCCGCTCGCTGTGAGCGCTAATCGGGAACCTACGTCCGACGTCGACCCGACCACTTTCGGCCGCCGACACCAGTGAACTGCGCGGAATCCCATCGGAATTCTCGAAATGACCAGTCCACCAATCTATTTCGATATTATATGAGGAATCGTAGATGCGCAGCGTTTCAGTAAGTCGTGACGCCCTCGCCAGTTCCGGGCGACGCTCGTCGGGTATCACGTCGAGGTGAACTGTTCCAGCATCGCCGGCGTTGCGCAGTAGAGGTTCGAAGGACTCCCAGTTCCTCGGTCTGGCGAAGGGGAGCCGATCGGTGCGTCGGTGCAGGATCGCGTCGGCCCGGCGGCGTTGGCCATCGGTGACGAGGCCCAGTGGGCTGAAATCGAGCGACGCGAGATGATCGAGGTATTGCGGGTCGGGAAATCTGTCGACGTTGGCTGTCCACCCGGCCGCCGCCATCGCGACGCACAGATGGTCGAGCGCGGCGCCGCAGCTGATGTAGGCCTCCCGCCCCGACTTGTCTGTAGAGGGAAGAATCCTGCTGTGATCGACGTAGAGGTGCAGCCCCGCACCCTCGGCAACCCATTGCCAGGGTTGGCTGTTGTGCAACGACGGGGCCCGACAGGCCAATTGTACTGCGGCCCCGAGTATATCGGTATTAATCAACGTGCCCTGCATGATCAACCTCCAGTTCCTGCTTCTCGAGTGCGAGCGCTATTGAGCCTTCGCCGGCCGCCGACTCCCTGGGTGGGTAATGCTGTGGGGTGGCGTTGTCGGGGTGATGGTGGTCCCGGCGGTGCCCGCGAGCAGTGCCTGCGCGTCGGCCAGGGCGCCGATGGTGGCCGGGTGCCCGGTCGCGGTGACGAACCGGCGACAGGCCTCGATCTTGGGTCCCATCGATCCGGCCGGAAATCTCATGCCCCCCAATTCATCTGGATGCAGGACCGTCAGCGGTGTGGCCTCCGGTGTGCCGTAATGCTGCATGACCGCGGACACGTTGGTCAGCACCAGCAAATGCTGGGCTCCAAGGACGCTGCCCAACAACGATGCGACGTAGTCCTTGTCCACGACCGCGTCGATACCGCTTAACTGGCCGGCGGCGTTCTCGGTCACTGCCGCACCGCCCCCACCGCCGCAGATGACCACCGAACCGGCGTCCAGGAGCCCGGTGATGGAATCCTGCTCGACGATGCGCAGCGGTTCGGGTGAGGCCACTACCCGGCGCCACCGACCATTGTCGGCCGCGATGGTCCAGCCATGCCGGTGGGCCAGCAGCTGGGCCCGGTCCTGTGCGTAGCCGGGCCCCACGAACTTGGTCGGGGCGGCGAACGCCGGGTCTGCGGCGTCGACCAGCGTCTGCGTAATCAAGCCCACGACCGGCTTTTTGACCCCTGCGTTGTGAAGTTCCTGGGCCAGCCAGTAGCCGATCATGCCCTGGGTCTGTGCGACGAGGTCATCGAGAGGGTAGGGGCGGGTCAGGGCGTGGTCGGTTTCGCTCTCCAGCGAGAGCATGCCGACCTGCGGTCCGTTGCCGTGACAGATCAGCACATCATGCTGCGCGGCCAACGGCGCGATCGCCTCGGCGGCAGTCCGCAGGTGCGCCAACTGGATCGCGGCGTCGGGCTTGTCCCCGCGCGCCAGCAGTGCGTTGCCCCCCAGGGCGATCACGATCCGCATCGACACCACAGGTCACGCACCGAACGGCGTTGTGTCATCTGGCGCCCACCCGGCCTGCCTGAGCATCCGGCGCAGGTCGACGATCACCTGCTGATCGACGTCTTTGTCCCGCGGAGCCTCGAATACTTCTGTCTCGGTTCCCAGGGTCACAGTGAACTTGCCGTTGTGTTCGTGGTGTACGGACCCGAGGTCCTCGAGCAGAGAGACGACCTGGCGCCATTCGATGTTCCCGCCCGCCGGGTGTCTGAAGATCTTCTCGATCGTCAGCCGATGGTGACTGCTCAAGTGCGAGTTCACTGGTTGTTCCTCTCGTTGTTGTCCCACTGGATCATTCGTTGTCACGCACGCGCGGGGGCTAGGTGGTGAACTGGTTCGGACTTTTTCTTCGCCTTCTTTGCCGGGTCGAGGATGCGGTAGGCGAGAAGTTTGATGCGGTCGCTGACGAGGAACCAGATGAGGGCGTATCCCCATACCGCGCCCGCCCACTTCCAGCCGAGCGGTGCCATGAACAGCCCGTAAACGGCAATGAGTGTGGCGATGGTCTGGGTTCCGAGGACGGCGATCAACAAGATGCGCGCGGGACGGATGGACCAGAACGGTCCGCGGGTTCGGGTCAAGAAAATGGTCAGGTGGCCCGCGACGGACAGCATCAGATACATCAGGGTCTGGACGCGCGGGTGGCCGAGGTCGAAGACACGGTCACCGAGATAGAACAAGCCGAAAGCGGCGATCGGTCCGATCACCCCCAGGACTGTGGAGATGCCGAGCACCAGGCGCATGTTCCACGCTTCGGGCTCGTTCCTGTAGTGGACGTTGTCGTAGGCGATGGACAGGATTGCGCCGTCGTTGAGCAGCGCGAGCATCACGATCATGATGGCGGTGAGCGGGTAGAAGTTGAAGACCAGGATGGCGACGGTCATGAATAACAGC
>Ga0302320_10026187_pt1 | contig 11305 bp, 5 predicted proteins | sample Bog_T0_3_FD_202130 | JGI IMG/M metagenome (GOLD analysis project Ga0302320, IMG submission 202130) | Peat permafrost microbial communities from Stordalen Mire near Abisko, Sweden - Bog_T0_3 | ecosystem: Environmental > Terrestrial > Soil > Wetlands > Peat | place: Sweden: Abisko, Stordalen Mire... | reverse complement strand
CCGTGGAGCGATGCTGCTCAGCGAGCCGGCCCTCAAGGTTGCCCACGTAGGAGTTGAAGGCGGCAATCGCGGCCGGGGATGGGTCTGCCCAGAGATGGCCGGGCGCGGCGGCGAGGAGGAAGACTCCGTAGAGGAGGGTGCGGGAGGAGGGTTGGCTGGTGCGGATGCGTTGCGTCATGGAATGAATTGTGCGGCCGGCGAGGCGGCAGAGCAATGCAGGGAATCTCATTTGGCATTCAACTTTTATCACGGCGCAAGTTATTGTATTCATTGAACTTCTCTGGATTTCTCCGGCGCGGTGCCGGGCGGTGAATCAGATACACTGGACGGCATAGAGATGACAGTCCCAAGACCAGCCCGGCGCTATCGCTTTGGAGCCTATGAGGTAGACGCTGCAACGGGAGAGTTGCGCAAGCAAGGCATCCGGATTCGACTTCATGCGCAGCCCTTTCAGGTGCTGCTGATGCTGATGGAGCGGCCCGGCGAGTTGCTGACGCGCGAGGAGATTTCGCGCGAACTTTGGCCGGACGGAACGTTTGTGGACTACGAGCACGGCGTGAACTCGGCGGTGAATCGCATCCGCGACGCACTGGGAGACCGCGCGGGCAATCCGCGGTTTGTGGAGACGCTGGCCCGCCGTGGGTACCGGTTTGTGGCGCCTGTGGAATTGATTGGTCCCATTGAAGATGCCGCGGAGAGGGCGGGGGATTCAGACCTGGCTGAAACGGTGGCGGTTTTGGATGTGCAAGAGCGGCCGCGGTTCCGGGTTCTGGCGACGGTGGAGGAGCTTCCGCGGACGCCGCGCCGGGTGGTGCGGGGGCTCTTTCTGGGGCTGCAACTGATGTATTTGGGATTTTATGTGGGGGCGCTCGGGAATCTGGCGGAGATTGAGGATCTGTTTGCGCCGCTGCCTCATGCCGGGTGGGCGCTGGCGGGGCTGGTGGTGACGGCGGCGATTCTGATCCCTGTGCGGGCATTTGTGCTGTGCGCGGTGCTGTTTCATGCGCCGGGGGCGGGGGGGAAGTTCCTGAAGATGTGGCCGTTTCTGCTGGCGATGGATGTGCTTTGGGCGCTTTCGCCGTTTCTGCTGCTGCACCACATCAATTGGGGGCTGGCGCTGGCGTGTACGGGGTTGCTGGTGTATTCGCCGTTTGCACAGCGGTCGCTGGTGCTGATGGGGGCGGCGGAGGGCGCTTGATTTTGGAACAGAATCGCCGGAAAGCGTACCTCAGGGGCTAAAGCCCGTTTGATTCCGCTGGACTTTTTGCCGGGGTTAAAACCCCGGCCTACCGCAGAAGCGAGTTTTTTCGCGGCCTAAATGGACAGGGTGAGGATGCGGTTGAGGCGCTGGACGAAGTTGGCGGGGTCCGCGAGCGGGACGCCTTCCATGAGGAGGGCCTGGTCGAAGAGGAGCCAGGCGGCGTCTTCGGCGACTGGGTCGTCGGGCCGGGCGAGGAGTTTCTTGACGATCTCGTGGTCGGGGTTGATTTCGAGGGTGGGCTTGACGGCGGGGAATTCGGTCTGTCCCATGGCGCGCATCATTTGCTGCATCTTTAGGCTGGGTTCGTCCTCGTCGCTGACGATACAGGAGGGGCTGTCGGCGAGGCGGACGGAGGCGCGGACATCTTTGACGCGGTCGCCGAGGGTGGCTTTGAGCTTTTCGAGGAGCGGCTTGAGGGCTTCGCCGGTCTCGAGCTGGGATTCGTCTTTCAGGTCTACGCCCGCGGCGGCTTTGTTTACCGCTTTCAGATCGATTTCGCCGTACTTTTCGATGCCGGAGAAGACGATTTCGTCGATTTCGTCGTCGAGCAGGAGGACTTCGATGTCCTTTTTCTTGTAAATCTCGAGGAGTGGAGAGGTGCGGAGGAGAGCTTCCGCGCCGCCGGTGAGGTAGTAGATGGCCTTTTGGCCCTCTTTCATGCGTTCTTTTACTTCGGCGAGGCTGGTGCGGCCCTCCACTTTGGTCGATTTGAAGCGGATGAGATCGAGTAGGGCGTCGCGGTTGGCGAAGTCACCGTAGAGGCCTTCCTTGAGCGGACGGTTGAATTCGGCGATGAACTTGGCATACTGCTCGGGCTGGTTGGAGGCGATGGTCTTGAGCTCGGAGAGGATTTTCTTGACGCTGGCGGTGCGGATGCTGGAGAGCACCTTGTTCTGCTGCAGGAGCTCGCGGCTGACGTTGAGGGGCAAGTCTTCGCTGTCGATGATGCCGCGGACGAAGCGGAGGTACTGCGGGAGGAGCTCGCGGGCGTCGTCCATGATGAAGACGCGCTTGACGTAGAGCTTGACGCCGCCCTTGTACTCGGCGTGGTAGAGGTCGATGGGGGCTTTCGACGGGATGTAGAAGAGCGTGGTGTACTCAAGGCTGCCCTCGGCGCGGGTGTGGAACCAGAAGAGGGGGTCTTCCCAATCGCCGGAGATGGATTTGTAGAGTTCCTTGTAGTCTTCGTCCTTGAGCTCGCTCTTGGGGCGACGCCAGAGGGCGCTGGCGGCGTTGATCTGTTCGGTGGCGCGCTTCTTTTCCGAATTCTTTTCGGTCTCGTTCCATTCGCTCTTGTCGTAGGTGAGGAAGATGGGGAAGGCGATGTGGTTGGAGTATTTCTTGACGACTTCGCGGAGGCGGTAGCTGCTGGCGTATTGTTTGCCCTCGTCGTTGAAGTGGATCAGGACGGTGGTGCCGGCGACGAGGCGCTCGGCGGGCTCGATTTCGAAGCCGGTCTGGCCGTCGCTGGTCCAGCGCCAGGCGAGCTCTTCGCCAGCCTTGCGGGAGACGACTTCGACTTTGTCGGCGACCATGAAGACGGAGTAGAAGCCAACGCCGAACTGGCCAATGAGGCTGGTGTCCTTGCGGGCGTCGCCGGAGAGCTGGGCCAGGAAGTTTTTGGTTCCGGAGCGGGCAATGGTGCCGAGGTTGGAGACGAGGTCTTCTTCGTTCATGCCGATGCCGGTGTCGGCGATGGTGAGGGTGTGGTTCTCTTCGTCGAGCTCGAGGTCGATGCGGGGGTCGAAGGGGAGGGCCTTGTAGGCGTCTTCGGTCAGCGTGAGGTGGCGCAGCTTGTCGAGCGCGTCGGAGGAGTTGGAGATGAGCTCGCGGAGGAAGATTTCCGGATGGGAGTAGAGGGAGTGGATGATGAGCTGCAGGAGCTGGCTGACTTCAGTTTGAAATTCGCGTTTGGACATGATTCGAGATCCCCAATGATGAATATAAAACGTGAGAACGGGCTACGGGCGGGCTGTACGGCTCAGTACAGGTCGAAAAGGGCTGTAGGGAGAGTTTAGATTCGGGACTATCCTCCCGAAAACGGTTCCTCATGGACCAGACGCCTGTCTTTCAGCGACCTCCAGGACGGCCAAAAACGCGAGAAGAAGCGGCGAAAATGAGGCCGCCCTCCCAGGTCTGAAAATCCAGACCTGGGGCACCCGCTTTTGTGTTTTCATCCACTTGGGAGGCAAAGGACGATGAAGACACGACTGAAGGCGTACCTTTGGCGAAATTGGTTTCTTCAGGAGTTGTCTACCGTAGTTGTTCGAGGATGGTGGGGTCCTGGATCTCCTTGTCGCGGGCGAGGAGCAGGACTTTGGAGACGATTTCGGCGGTTTTGGGGTCGTCGTCGGCAAAGGGGAGGAAGATGCGTCCGCGATGCTGCGAGTGAACCGGGATGATGCACAGGCTGCCGCCGGGCTGGCGGTGAACGACGCCGCTGCCGAGGTGGATGTTGTATGCGCCGAGCGCGCCATCGACCAGCGCGTGGCGCTCGGTGAGGCGGACATTGCCGATTTTGAGCAGAGCCGTGGTCTCGCGGATGAGGGCGGCGCGCATTTCGGTGGTGGAGGCGCTGGCCTCGGGGTCGACTCCGCCGCGGTGGGCGACGCTGACCATCAGGTCGAGGTCGCGCATGACTTCGCTGAAGATGCGGGGATTGACTTGATCGAGGTCGATGATTTTTCCGTCTTCGCGGCGGGTGAAGACGACGTGCTCGACGGTGAGCCCGTCGACTTCCACAGGGGTGAACCAGCCGTTGAGGAAGGTGACCCAGGCGGAGATTCCGTGGTGGTGGAAGGTGCGGCGAAGTCCCTCTTCGGGGACGTTGACCCAGCCGCGCTTGCCGACGGTGGCCGCGGCCTGGGCGGGGTTGACCTGCTGGCCCTCGTAGCGGGAGGAGTGGGTCTTCTGGCTCCGTTCGGTTTCAGTGAGGATGTAGAGCTCGCGGAAGAGCTGTTTGAAGGGCTGGCGGGTGGAGCTGGCCAGGCACTCGCGCTGGCGCTCGGACCAGGCACCGGAGCGGAGCAGGTCGACGGGGTGGGCGATGCGGGCGCTGTTTCCGGAGGACTCCGCGCTACGGAGGAGCTCGCCTTGCTCGGTGACGAAGAGGAGCGAGGCGAGCATGGGCCGCAGGAGGGGATGCTGGTGGAGTTCGCCGAGCTCGGCGGGGGTGAAGAGGTCGCCGCGGATCATGGAGTCTTCGAGCGAGCGGCGCATCCGCGAAGCCTGCTGGACGAGGGCGGACTTGCGTTCGCGGAGCGCGGCGATGGCTGGCGTCTTGCGCAGGGTGGCCGGGATTTCCTTGAGCGTCTTGCCGCTTTTCACGGCGACGAGCTGGGCTTCGCCTTCGGAGTCGATGGAGAGCGTGACGCGCGTCTCGCCCTCGGTGACTTCGATGGGGCCGGCGCGCAGGTCGCCGAGGGCTTCGGCTTCCATGGCCCAGGAGAGGCGCTGCGGGTCGGGGTAGCCGGCGGTGCGGGCGAGGTTGGCGAGGCCTATCTCGGCGGCGAGTTTTTCGCTGGCCTGGCGCTGAGCGCCGAACTCGCGGCTTTGCCTGATGAAGCGCTGCACGGTTTCATAGCGCGCCAGGAGCTCTTTTCGGGCGGCCGCGGCTTCGCTGGGGAGGGGGATGAGGCCGAGGGCGCGGACGCTGTCCTGGTTGCGCTTGTCGCGGATGCGCGCGGAGAGCTCGGCCGAATCGAGTTCGCCGAGCAGGGCGGAGGCGAAGACTTCGGCGCGCTTGTGGCCGCCGGCGCTGGAGGCGTATTTGGCCGATTCGAGGACGAGCGCCCAGACCTGGGGCCCGACCGCGCCGTAGACCTGACGGAACCACTCGACGTCGACCGCGCCGTCGAGCAGGTCCTGCTTGGAGAGCGGCGTGCGCTCGCTGACCTGGGCGAACCACAGTTCACGGATCTGCTCGTCCACTTGCCAGGATTGGTCCTTGGTGTGCGCGTGGAGCCAGAAGGCGACCGACTCGATTCCGGCGATGCCGGTCGCGTGCTCGACAAAGGGCGCCCACTGGGGAGCGTAGATGGCTAAATCGACGAGGCGGCTTGTGGCGATGCCGAGTTCGGTGGCCTGTTGGGCGAAAGACTCTCGGGTTTCGCCCTCGGCGGGGAGGGAGATGCGCAGGAGGTGGCTTTGGACGGCGGTTTTGCTGGCGGCGTCGTAGATGTAGCCGCGGGCGAAGCTTTCCTTGCCGAGGACTTTGAGGATGCGGAGGGTGAGGCCGGGCTGGGAGACGGACTTCATGGCGAGGGCCGCGCCGCTCATGGGGGTGGGCAGGTCGCCGCGGTTGAGTTCGGCTTCGAGGGCCTTTTGTTTGCAGTCTTCGACGATTGGGCCGAGCGCGGGGTATTCGTCGAAGAGTTTGTCGCGTTTGCGACGGGTGAGCCGGCTGAAATCGTGATAGCTGAAGTTCCGCCCCGACGTGCTGTAGCTCCCGATCCCGATCAGGTGGTCATAGAGGTCATCGGTGGTCGCGACGAGGCGGCGATGGGCCTCCAGGGTCGTTTCAATGGAGGGGCGATGCCTTTCTCCGGCGATGCCCCGATCGACCCAGCACCTCAGGCTCCAATAACGGCGAAACTGGTCGTCGGTCCATTCTGGCCAGCGATACGCGGTGCAGGAATGAATGAGCGTGAGCAGGCTGGAAGTAACCGTCTGATGTTGCCAGGTTTGATATCCGTAATCCGGCTTGACCTTTGGGTCGTGGTGGATTGAGATTCCGTGCAGCGTACTCTCGAGCGCGTCGAGCAAACACGGGACCGCGCCATCGGGAAAGCTGGAGAAGAGGAGCCATTGGAGGATGCCCTTCACCAGGACGGGGAACTTCAGTTCGGCGTCCGGCTTGAGATGGGCGATGGCCTTGGCCTGCCACTCGAGGCCACGAGGAGTGGAGCATAGCTGTGCCGCGAACGCGGCGCGCGGCAGTTCGAGGCCATCTGGATCACGGAGATCCCGGGGACGGCTATTCCACCAATCGAGCCAAATCTCCCTGAGCGGCATGTCGAATTCCGGCGACACGTGGAAGTACCAGATATTGCCGAGCAGGTCATCGAATTTCCCGCCATGCGCGGTCTTGAATTCGACGTTCAGATCGCTTTTGCTGGCCACCAGCGAGTCGAGGGCACGGAGAACGCGCGGCGCGGCTCCTTTTCGGAAGATGGGGAGGGAGATTTCCCTGGGCTTCACAACCGGGGTCATCTTCAGTTTCGGCGGATCAGAGGGGGCTTCTTTGGCCCGGAGTTCGGTGAGCAGCTCCTCGCCGGCTTGTTTCATGAGGGTGTCGCGGGATTCGGTGAGGCGCGTGGCGCTGGCTTGGGCCTTCGGTTTGGGCTGGTTGAGGAGCAGTTGGAGGACGCCGCGGCGGAGGTCGGAGGATTTGCGGGCGAGGAGGGGTTCGAGGGCGCCGGCTTCTTCGGCGGTGGGGATGGCCTTTTGCAGGAGGGTGAAGGCTTCGCCGCGCACCGAGGTGCTGGCGTCGGCGAGAAGGCTGAGGGCGAGCTGGCGCATCTCGGGCGTGGAGGTTCCCGTTTTCTTTTGCTCGGCAACCATGGCGCGGGCAAAGCTGTAGCGGCCGTCGGAGCTCATGACAGGCAGGTATTGGGCCAAGCGGGGCCAGGGCTGCGTGGTGCGCAGGGTGACCAGGCGGGCGGCGATTTCGGCTTGGTCGGCTTCGAGCTTGTTCCACTCCCAGAGGACGGAGCCGAGGTCCTTTTTCTTCGGAGTGCGGGCGACGAGGGCAGCGACGGCGTCGAAGAGCTTGCCTTCGGTGTCGGGGTGGGATTTGGTGAAGGTCCAGCCGGAGATTCCGGAGACGGCTTCGATGGCCACGCGCAGATCGGGATCGGCGAGGGCTTTGGTGAGGGAGGGCCGCGCCGAGGTTAGCCCCAACTGGCTCAGGAGGCGCGTGGCGGCGTAGCGGGGCTCAAATTCCGGCCATTGGAGGATGGATTCGGCGACCTCCCGCGTGGCGACAGCGTCGAAGAAGGCCATGGACCAGAGGGCGAGGTAGATGGTCTGGCCGTTGGCGGTGTTGAGCCGTTCCATGCGCCGCGGTGTGCTTTCCAGATTTTCAACGAGCTCCACAAGCAGCGGGTCGAGCCACTTGGATTCGGCGGAATCGGGCGACATGCCGAACCAGACGGCGACGGCTCGCGTGACGGCGGCGAAGCGGCTGAGTTTCTCGCGCTGGATGAGGCGCAACATGCGGATGAAGGCCTGGGGATGGGCGAAATCGATGGTTTCGAGAACTACCTGGCGGAGGCCTTCCTGGCGCTGCGCGGCGAGGAGGAGGCCTTCGATGGCCTGCCAGGCCTCGGGGCGCGCGCAGGAGAGCATGGCGGTCGTTACATGGCGGCCGAGGCTGCCGATTGGGTGCTCGCCCCGCAGGATTGCTGTGAGGGCGGCGTAGGTTTTATCTCGGTCTTCACCTTCGGAATCGAGGACGGCGGCGAGGAGCGTGCCGACGACCGGCTCGGCGCCCCACCCGAGGTACGGCGTCCAGGCGACGAGAAAGTCCAGATCGTACTTGTAGGGGAAGACGGTCCGCATCAGAGTGGCGAGCCAGTCGGCGCGGATGGTTGAGGTGATGGAGGGGGTGCGCGGCGCGCGGAAAGCCCGGCGCAGCCAGCCTGTCTGGTAGGGGCCGGACTTCTGCATCTGCCAGGCGGCGTCGACATGGCGCCCGATGGAGGGGAAGATCGCGTCGAGGATGGCTCGGCGGTCCGTGTCGTCGAGCTTCTCGAAGGCGGCTCTGGGGGCCGCGACGGCTGCGTCTTTCGTTTCGTCGTAGGCGATGCGGACGTATTGTGTCCCTCCCAGAATGCCATCGCCGATCTCGCGAAGCCGCGCGGGAAGGCGGCCGACCCGCTTGACGGCTTCCTCGTGCCCTTTGGGGTTTTCAAATGTTTTGAGTTGGCGCTTTGCTTCCTCTGCGTCGAGCATCAGCCTCCTGCGAGCGGCACCAGGCGGACGAAGAGCGCTTCCGTGCTGGGCCCAAGTTCAACCGTTTCATCGAGAGTCATCACCTGCGCGCCATTGAGGAAGACGAAGAACAAGGCATCCCGAAAGGCGGTGCATGCCGCATCGATTGCCGCGTCGACATCGACGGCCTGGTCGAGGTCATCTCCGCCAAATGCCAGCTTGCCTGCTTCGACGCCCGCGGCCATCTGTTTTTCGGTGAGGATGTGGAGCAGGCGGCGCGACTGCTGGCGGTCGCGGAAGGAACCGACTTGTTCGCGCACGATCGCTTCGATCAGTGCGCACAACGTGGGTCGATCTTCGCTCGTCTCGAGGACGAGCGGAGTCAACGCCGGGCCGCGTTTGCCGACGATCTTTGTGTTGATGATGACCCGATTCATTGGCACCAATTCTAACTGAGATGGCCGTCCATTCTTGCCCTGAGGGAACCAGCGGAGCTTTCCATCGAGGAAGAAAGAAGGGGTCACGGGTCAGGGGTCGGGGGTCAGTTTCATGTTCCGCGGGTCGACAACGCCGGTGGGCAAGCAGGATGGTGAATTTCAGGACGCGCTGGTTTGGTCGAGTTGCATTCCCTCAGGGCTAAAGCCCATCGATTTTGCGGAACCTGCGGCGCGGCTGAAGCCGCGCCCTTTCAAGACAGCGGCTTCATCCGAGATTTCTTCGTTTGCGTTTTTGCCCGACATGGCTACAATCGAGGGGGATTCAAATGAAGCGGAACGTTCCGGTCGCGAGGGTAGGCAGTGACCAGCCTGTTTGACCGGCTCGCGGAGAGCGCATGGCTTCCCCGGCCAGGCTTCTTCGAATCGATTGAACCCGCGGATCGGGAATCGTGACTCAAAGTGCCGCTGTTTCGCGCTATCCGATTGACGCCCGCTGAATCGGATTGCTGGCCCTGGCGGAATCATGTGCCGGTTCATCGTCTGGCGAAGAGGAAAAAGGGGAATGCCATGCGCATCAAAGTGCACTTTATTTTGGCGGGGTTGCTCGGATTCGCGCTGCCCGGTTTGGCTCAGCATGCGGTAACGACGGTGGCTGGGGGCGGCGCGACGAACGTGCCGGCGAAGTCGGCCAGTATTGGGACACCGCTGGGAATGGCTTTCGACAAGGCTGGGAATCTGTACATCGCCGATTCGTTCACTAGCCGGATTTTGAAGGTCTCCGCGGCAGGGACGCTGACGGTGGTGGCGGGGAACGGCGGGAGCAATTATCTGGGCGGGGGCGAGGCGGCGCTTGCGTCGCAACTGGGCGCGCCGTCTTCGGTGGCGGTGGATTCGTCGGGAAACATTTTCATTGTGGATCCGCCGGGGACGGGGGAACTGCTGGAGGTGAACGCGAAGACGGGGATTCTCAGTTCGGCGTATCCTCCGCCTTATTATGGGAGCGACATCAGCATCAATCAGGTTTTCATCGATGGCTCCGGTCATATTTACATTGTGCAATCGCAGGATTGCGTCGTTGCCGAGGTGAACCTGACCGCAATCACGTCGACAATTGTGGCCGGAACACTGCAGACCTGTGGATACACAGGCGATGGCGGCGCGGCGACCAGCGCCGAGTTGAATTCGCCGGGCGGTCTTTTTGTGGATGCGAGCGGCGATCTTTTCATTGCGGATACGGGGAACAATGTCGTTCGCGAGGTGGTGGCGAAGACCGGGGCGATCAAGACGATTGCCGGGAATGGGAGCTCGGGGTACTCGGGCGATGGACAGGCTGCGACGAGCGCGGAGCTCAGTGCCCCGGGCGGGGTGGTGGTGGACGCGGCTGGGGACATTCTGATTGCGGATACGGGGAACAACGCGGTTCGCAAGGTGACGGCGGGGAAGATTTCGACCATTGCGGGGAACGGGAAGGCCGGGTACACGGGGGATGGCGGGGTGGCGGCGAGCGCGGAGCTGAACGCGCCAGCGGCGCTGCTTTTGGATGCGAGTCAGGACATTCTCATTTCGGACAGCGGCAATAGCGCGATCCGGAAGATCACGGCCGCGACGAAGGTCATCTCGACCTATGCGGGCAACGGTCACTTGAGCTACTCGGGCGATTTCGGCCTTGGCGCGAATGCGCAGCTCGACAGCCCGTCTGGAGTTTCGGTGGATTCGTTCGGCAACCTTTTCATCGCCGACCAGTACAACAGCGAAATCCGGGAGGTGGGTGGCTCGAACGGAGAGATCAAGGGGGTGGCGGGCAGTGGGAAGGCGGGCTACTCGGGCGACGGCGGGCCGGCAGCCAAGGCGCAGGTGAACGAGCCGTTCGGGGTGTTTGTGGACGCGGCGGAGAATGTTTTTATCGCCGACACGCAGAATCATGCGATTCGCAAGGTGACGGCGGCGACGGGGATTATTTCGACAGTGGCGGGGAACGGCACGCACGGGTACTCGGGCGATGGGGGGCCAGCGACCAGCGCGCAGCTCAACGAGCCGGCGGGAGTGGCGGTGGACCGGGCCGGGGATATTTTCATTGCGGACTCTTCGAACAACGTCATTCGCGAGGTGGTGGCCTCGACGGGGGTCATCAAGACCGTGGCGGGGACCGGGCAATTTGGATACCGGGGCGACAACGGGCTGGCGGTGAGCGCCGAGCTTGAAGACCCGAGCGCTTTGCAGGTGGACGCGAGCGGGAATCTGTTCATTGCCGATACGGGGAACAACGTGATTCGGGAGGTGGCCGCTTCCACGGGGAAGATCGCGACCATCGCCGGAAACGGCACACGGGGCTTCAGCGGCATGGGGGGACTGGCGACGAGCGCCGAACTTTCCGAACCGACGGGCATCTACCTGGACGGTGCGGGGAACGTCTTCGTGACACAGGACGTGGGCGACCTGACCAATTACCAGGGCAACGTGGTTCTGGAGGTCTCCGCCGCCACGCACAAGATTTCGATTGTGGCGGGTGGGGTCGAAGTGCCGGGTTTGGTGGGTCCGAGCGCGCTGAGTGTGCAGTTTGCCGCGCCGCTGGGGCTGGCGGGGGACCGGTTGGGGAATTTGTATGTGGCTGATTCGCAACAGGAGCGAATCGCCAAGATTGCGGGGATTCAGGGGGCTGATCCGACGCCGCTAG
>Ga0302320_10026185_pt1 | contig 11306 bp, 20 predicted proteins | sample Bog_T0_3_FD_202130 | JGI IMG/M metagenome (GOLD analysis project Ga0302320, IMG submission 202130) | Peat permafrost microbial communities from Stordalen Mire near Abisko, Sweden - Bog_T0_3 | ecosystem: Environmental > Terrestrial > Soil > Wetlands > Peat | place: Sweden: Abisko, Stordalen Mire... | reverse complement strand
GACATAACTAAGTTTTTTCTATTGTTTTCCATAAACCAATGGAAACGAGAGCGGGTCGCTCCTTGTTTTCATATGGACGATCATAACCTCGACCCCAAAACGTGGGCACGAATGCCTATTCTGAATAGTGGATACTACGAAGAACTTCAAGAATTACAGAAGTTTATTAAATGCATTGAATAATGTTCTAAAATAATTTATGGAAATCACTCTTGGAATTTGTGGAACCGCCGGAAGAAAACAGGATGGAAATCGTTTAACACGAAATCATTTTGAGGCTATGTATATGGTTGCTAATGGATTAGTGGAGCAGATCAACGAAAGCAATTACCCATTAACAACTGCTATTTCAGGAGGAGCCGCATGGGCCGATTTTTTGGCCGTAAAATTGTTTTTGGACCATAAAATAGGCGGGTTAAAATTGTTTTTACCTGCTGAGTGGGACGATGGAAAATTTTATGATAACGGGCAGAAGGAACATAATGATGGAGGTATTTGTAATTATTATCATCTTCAATTCCAACGAAAAACCGGGATTAATTCTCTGAGTCAAATGCAAATTGCTAAACATGAAGGCGCAGAGTTTGTTATTGTCAATCGTGGATTTTTTGCAAGAAATGCGTTAATAGCCAAACATTCTGATTTTTTACTTGCTATCACATTCGGAAATGGACCAGAAGTTAAAGCGGGTGGCACTAGCCACACGGTTGAATGCTATCTCAATCGAGTTCGGAAGGACGGAATCTTCGACAAGAGCTTTCACTATGATTTGAATAGTAAAAGCATCTACGAGGGGTGCCAAGTCCCCGACCTAGTTAAAGAAGAAAAATTCAAGAACCATATGGCTCAGATGCCATATTTTGGTCGGGCGGGTGGGAATCTTTTGACGCCTTAGCTAGATACCCATCAAGGCTCTTGGCCCGATGGTCAATTCGTTCAATCCAATGGTTGACCGTCTCGGTATCGGCGTCCAAGTCCTCTTCACCCCATCCGATAGATTCATAAACTTTTATGGCCTCTTCACGTTGCAAGCCAAGGAAATCGGTGAAAACCTTTTTCAAGGCAGCAAGGCTCTTGGGGTTCCGAATATGGTTCAATTGGGCAATTGTTAGCATGGCACCAATATACACCCACTCCTAAATTCTGTCAAATGATATTTGACAAATGCTCAGGGTATGGTATAATTCAGGATGAAGTGGAACAACATTGAATGTGTTGAATGTGGTAAGAAGGGTTCCTTTGATGATGTTGTGGGAATCCGACAAGCCCATTGGACAGTTCTTGCGTGGGTCGTTCCAAGTGGAACCCCAAGATGTGTGTGCGAGGAATGCGAATACAATCAACCCAAAAAGAAACGTGAACCAAAACCAAACAGTGCCGACAACCAATCTCACTAAGGATTGGGTTTACCGCCTTTACAAGCGGCAGGGCGAGGGGTTTGTGAAGAAAGAGCTTGCCGTGTTTATGCACGTTGGTTCAACGGGAATGCCTATCTTCCACCCCTTGGGAGAGCCTGACTTTCAATCGTGTTTTGGGCTGAATGATTATGGCTTTACATGGATTGCCATTGGTGAGCGGCCCGGCACCAAAGAAGATTTAGGATATTGATATGGCGCAACTTTACCAACTACTCTACGGCAAGTCGAAAAAGCGTATGCATGTCATTATGATTGATGACGAGCATAAGTGTAAGAATTACATGTCTGCCCGTGGTGAGCGTATGGGCGGCGGATGGCACAAAATTGAACTTGCACCGCCCAACTCTAACCCTTGGCGACAACACTCTTGCACTATCGGCGGAAACAAGCCGACCACAGTCAAGCGACACGGCGAGGGATTGGCAGGCTATGTTGACAAGCATGGCTTCCATCCCCACACATAAACATATGAAGACTGACAATTGGTTTCTGACTTCGGTTGAAGTAAAGAAGTTCCCCGAGATTCGTAATCCCAAAACGGGTGAAATGAAAGTGACAAAGTTTCCCCGGACTTTCGGATACTATCATGACTATGCGGACGCTATGGCGGCGGTTCGAGAAAATCGCTGCAATATGCACGAATGTTTGTATCAGTATCTCGTAATGGAGTGCATCGGGGAAGGCGTTCACGCTCTTCGTGAGAAAGAAGAGTGGTTTAAGTGGAGCGGGAAGAAATGGAAGCCCTGTAAAAAGCCTGAGTGGGCATGGGGAATGGTGAACTGGGCAGTCGGTTAAAAATTTATGAATGCAAAAACAGTAACAGATGAACAAGCGAAGAACCTCTGTAAGATGGGGCAGGGTGATACCTGTTGTGCTTTCCTTGTAGCGGGCAGAAATGGATTTGCCTGTGCCAAAGGAACGGACATGGCGGGTCACATTCACTATCGACTCGCAGAAGGCACGATGAATGCCAAGGGCAATAACTGCTCCGGTCCTCCTCACTTCACTCCTAACCAACAATAAGCATATGCTTTGCTTTCGATGCGGAGGCGAGAAATTGAATATGGATAACATTCGTTATAAATAATTTATGAAAACCAAAATTGAATCAAAATACATGATGGCCACGAAAGCCATTCATTTAACGGGTGACATCAGTCGGGACACCGCTGACATTTGTGTTGTTTTTGAGGAAGATGACCAGAATTTCTACGGTAATTGGGTCTTCGGTGCTGGATTTGTTAATGTGGCATTTCCAAAGCAAACTACTCATGACCTTACTGCCGAAGAGGTAGAACACTATCACGGAAGACCATTAATGATTGGCGGCGGGTTTATAGGCAGCATCAATATAACTGGGGAAGATTTCTATAAACATGTGGTGGCAACAAAGGAAGAAGATGGACGAGTTCATACCGGCACCCTTGTCGCTCCCATCAAGGTTGGTCATGGAATAGTTATGGTGCTTGATGACGAAAGGACGTGGCAGACTTCGACTATTCAAGAAATTATTAGGTTTGGGAAAGAAATCAGAGTTAAAACTCAAAATTCAAAGTATCTTGTCGAATACAAATGAAGACTTATTGGAAAATTGCCGAGCGTGATGATGCAGGAATAAAGACACTATTCCACGGTGTCAAAGGCAATCGTCGCATCCCCAAGGGCGAGTGGGTGGAGTCCTAACGGAAGTGGGTCAATGACGGCAACAGTCAATCCTATTGGTCGGGATGGCATGTTCTCCCATCCAAGCGAGTGGCCGAAGCTTATCTGACTCGGTTCAAGAATCGCAGGGATAAGCTTGTCATTCTCCGATGCAACATCAAAGGTAACGTGTGGCCGAAGGCTCATGCCAATGCTCCCGTATTACTTGCACAATTTTTGAAACTTATATGACATACATCACAGCCAATACACAGCGAGAAGGAAAGATTTGGGCACAAGGTTATTTGTCTCCCGGTCAAAAAGTCTGTGTGCTTTCGACGGTGGATCAGATTCGGGGCCGTGCTCTCATGACGAATGATGACCTGTATTTGATTAGGAAAGACCCCGAATTCATGGCGGTGCTTTATCCTGCCCTGTGCGGGTGTTCCGTTTACGATTTTGAAAGATGAAATAATAGTTGACAATCTCGGTCAACTGTGTTATAGTTATCGTAACATGAAATTCAACAACATGAAAAAGTATCTACTCCTTCTCGTTGCTGCGGTTACCCTAGCGGTGACTTCGGCTCAAGCCAACCTCGTCACCATTACTTGGGCGGATAATCATTCCCCAAATGGTGGTGAATTCGTGATGACCTCGGCGGGTGGTCAGGCATTCAATGCCTTTGACACCTTCTGCACCGAGCGTAATCAATATATCACCGTCGGCGACACCTACTCCTACGTCATCGCCAACGGCTCGGATGATGGAATCAATTCCCCTGGCCTGACTCCTGTCTCCCTCGGCACCGCATGGCTTTATAGCCAATTCCGTTATGGAACCTTGGTGGGATTCTCGGGCACTGCTCAACAGCAAACCGATCTCCAAAATGCCATTTGGTATTTCCAAGGCGAGTTGTCTTCTCTAACCATAAATCCATATGTCACCCTCGCCGACCAAAACGTCGGGAACCCATTCGCCAATGGAAATGGAGCCTATGGCGTTGACGTTTGGAACCTTTATGACCCGTGCTCGGGGGCCGAAGCTCAATCACAACTCGGCATTCAGCAATGTGTTGCCGTGCCCGAAGCTGCGACATGGTGGGTCGGCTTGGCCATTCTCCTGCCCTTCGGCTTGGCCATGACGAAAACCTTTCGCCCTCAGCAGGCGTAACGCCAACCCTATAAGAACGCCATTCCTTCGGGGATGGCGTTTTTCATTTGACACTTTGATGAAGTGTGGTATATTACAAGAACATGAAAATATTTTCCGGGAGTTCCAATAAGCCATTGGCAGAAGCAATTTGCAAGCATTTAAAGCTTCCGATGGGTGAGATTTATTTGCATACGTTTCCGTCCCAAGAAAAATACGTTCAATATCAGGAGAACATTCGGGGCGAAGATGTGTTTCTAATTCAATCATTAGCTGCTCCGACTAATGACAATTTAATGGAACTGTTAATAATGGTTGATGCGGCCCGACGGGCTTCATGTGGTAAAATTACAATTGTTTGTCCGTGGATGGCCTATTCAAGGTGTGAACGTAAAGATAAGCCTCGGGTGCCTATTTCTGCTAAGTTGGTGCTCGACATTATTGATGCTGCGGGAGTGGATAGAATTATCTCTGTGGATTTACATTCACCTGCAATTCAAGGTTTTATAAACAAACCATTTGACAATATTTACGCCATGCCTCTCCTTCTCAAAGGCTTGGAACGAAATGATATTGTAATAGTTGCTCCTGATGCGGGAGCAGTCAAGCGGAATGAAATTTTAGCCCGAACATATAATGCTGGATTTGCATTTATTGCGAAACGACGATTGAATGATACTAATGTCGAGACAAATGGGTTTGTAGGAGACGTAAATGGGAAAATAGCGGTAATTTGTGATGATTTATCCGAATCATGCGGAACCATAATAGAAGCATCAAAGGTATGCAAAAACAATGGTGCGAAAGAAGTGTGGGCGTTAATTTCTCACCCCATGTTTACTACGGTCGGAATGCAGCGAATAAAAAATGACACAACACTTAATGGAATTTTAACCACAAACTCGATTCCACTTTTGGAGTTAAATGACAAAATAAAAGTGATAGACATATCACCAACTTTAGCCGAAGCCATTCGCAGAACAAATTCGAATGAAAGTATTTCGGAATTATTCGATATTAAAGGATTTTAGCTCCCTTATAATGTAAAATTTCTACATGAACTCGCCGACCTTGAAAAAGCCTGACGATGACGATACGTTGGATTTGAGGCAAACCGCTAAAGCGGTGCAGGACGAATATAGGCGTAGAGAAAAGACCTCGGGGAAGCCCAAGTCTAAATTGAATTCCCTCAAGGCTCACACGAAATGGCTGCAACGTCAACGTGAGCGAGAAACATTGCGGCAACAGTTAAAACAGGTTTGGAATAAGAATAAAAATCATGCTTGACAATTACAAAACAATGTTGGTTTCAGGTGGTGGACTCGCTGCCGTGGCTGCGGGTGTTATGGCTGTGTGGAGCTATGCCCAAACAGTTATGCGCTATCTGATTGGTATCTTTATTGGAACGTCAATCATAAAGGATGAAGCAGGTTCGGCCATTATGGCATATGCTTTTAGTCGGGCTATAAGGTCGCCCTTGGGTATGCGTGTCTTTGGCGGATATGAGAGTTATGTTCACCCCAAGCGATGGTCCGAGGCTGTGGCCTATGAGGGATTAAGCTCCGACCCCATTCTCGTCAAGTTTGGACGCCAATATGCTTTAGTATCCTTAACTGGCCACGGGAAATCTGCGGATGGCATTGGTAGCTATGGAAAGATTGATAGCCTCGTTACCATTCGTTACCTGCGTTGGTTTTTTAATATTGAGAAGTTTATCGTCGAATCGATTGAGTATTACAACTCCGAGAAGCGTCAACGCAACGGGGAGACGAACAAAAAGAAGAAGCATAGCACTCGCTTCAAAATCATTCGTTTCTCGGGTAAAGGAAACGTTCATACCGAAGACGGTGCGGAAAGCAATGCAACTTCTGCTCCTGTGGGCAGTCTAAAGAGTCAAGATACTTGGTTTGTTGAACAAATGATTATAGCGGGAGCCTATCGCTTACTCAAGTGGAAGCGAGAAGATTTGCAGATGAAGCCCGAAGAGGGGCAGTCCCCATTTACAGGTTATCCCTTTCCCGAAGAGGTTGGAGAAGCCATCACGGAGCTTCAATGTTGGCTTGCCAATGAGAAGTGGTTTCGTTCCAAGTCTATCCCGTGGCGTCGTGGGTGGTTACTTCACGGTCCTCCCGGCACAGGCAAGTCCACGCTCGTTCGTGCATTAGCAATGACATTCGATTTGCCTATTTTTGTGTTTGACCTCAATGGAATGACAAATAACGATTTCGTGCGAGGATGGGAACAACTGATGTCTAATACACCTTGTATTGCTCTTATTGAGGATATAGATGCTGTGTTCAATGGTAGAGATTACGTTGGAAGCACTGCTCAAGGAATTCCGCACCTTACTTATGATTGCATATTAAACTGCATTAGTGGAGTAAAACAAGCCGATGGGGTCTTTATGGTGATAACCACAAATCACATTGAAAAACTTGATGCCGCTCTTGGAATCCCCGATAAAAAATCGAATGTTAGTTCCCGCCCGGGTAGAATTGATAAAGCTATATGTCTCGGAACAATGAAAGAACCACAACGACGAATATTGGCGAGTCATATACTTTCAGATTGTCCACACCTGATAGAAGAAACAATAAAAAGTGGAGACGGAGAAACCGCCGCCCAATTTCAACTTCGTTGTGCTCAATTGGCATTATCAAATTTTTGGAAAGATGAAAAGTTTAAAAATGTCCCTATTGAAGTGATGCACTTTACCACCAATCAGAATATTAATTCTTTGAATCCAATATCTTATGACGAAAAACCTTGCCGCACAAGTCAATAAAATAGTTTTCGGGATAATGATTTTTCATTCAATGCACATTTTCTACCTTGGGTTAGAAACAGATTCCACAAATACTCTTTTGACACGGCATATGACATGAATGGTGCCAAAAAGTGGTTGGTCATAAAATCTCCCCTTGACTTTTTTTAAAGCTGTGTTACATTGGTCGTATGAATGCTACAATAAAAGACCCTACGGAAGATGTTGAATGTTCACGGTGCCATAAACCGACTGCCCTGTGGGATGTTGGATTATGTCTTCCCTGCATTCAAGCCGAACAAGACGAACGGCTTCAAGCACAAGTGATGAATGGCACCCTCGAACAAAACATTTGTGCTCTTCAATCGTTTGTTCGCTCGTTGCGCTTAACCCAAAATTTTGACACCAAGAACTGTGCAAGTGTCAGAGAATACGTCAAACAACTTAACGTCCTATGAAAAACGCTTTACTACCCCGAATTTTGGCTCTGTCAGCCCGTGCGAATGCGGCCAATGACGCCATGAACAAGGCTTCCTTCGACCAACCCATTGATTGGAACAAGCGTTGGCAGGATGAATCCGAAATGGAGGCTGAAATGGAGGCCATTAACAAGGCTGCGGGTCCGGGGCTTGCCGTGGGTCGCAGACTGTCATTTGGCGTGGCTGATGGCAGTGCCGATTACATCATCACGAAGATTCTCAAGAACGTTGTGCATGTGGAATGGATTCCCATGTGTGATGGCTATTCCTCACCCGCCGTGGGGCTTTCTTCGGACAATAAGAACTATGTGGTTCTTCGCTCTACCGCTGAAACTTACTGCAACTTTCGTTAAGCATATGAAAAAACTTGTCAAACGTCTTAAGAGTCGTAAGCCGATTCTCATTGTCGGCAAGGCACTCAGTCATACGGTCGCCAACAATGTTACCGACCTTGCCACGGGACTTCGGGCGGCATACGACCGGGAATGGGAAAAAACCCACAGTGACGAAAACATCAACGGCTTGATTGCCTTACAAAAGTCTGACGCTAATGAGGCCATGCGTTCGGCACGTCATCTTGGACTTTGTTTGAGAATAGACCGCCGTGGTGGCGACATCCTACAAGGCATGGGGACTATTGAGTCCAATGCTCATCGTCCCGAGACACAAGAAATGTTCTTTCAGGCGACGGAGTGGCAACTTTCCCAATTCGTGCGGGAAGCCGCCGAAGCTCTTCATCACGCTTCTGTTCTGCAAGAATACTTGCACGGAGCACGGGAGTCGAACAAAACTCTCCTTAAACTGGTGAAGGAATGCCAAGAGAAAGACGAGGCAAAATGATATATTGGATGCTTATGCTTGAAGAATACATTGTCGAAGGCGTCAACTTTGTGGCGATTGTTCCTGTGGATACTGAACTTTGTAGTTCGCCCTACATGGAAGCGGCGACGATTGCCTTGGAGTATGCCATTCGTCCCGAACGAAAGCGGTCGGAAGGTTTCAAGTTTCTTGCAAAACCACACATTTCTCCGAAATTTGGGCCGCACCTGTTCGTGTGGCCGAATGGTGATATAGGTAATGACAACAAAATGCAGGCCATTAAATTCGTTGAGGCAGCAAAGAATGCTGGCCTTGCGGCACCTTATGTGCGATGGCTCGAAAGCATTTGACATTTTATAGGGGTGTGGTATATTGGTGGCATGAAGACCGTAACCATTGAAGGTGAGACGTGGACTGCCACATTGACTCCTACGGAGTTTTCGGCGTGGGAAATTTACGCCGATGCCCACGAATGGCTCTTGAATTGGAGTTATGAGGCCACCTTGACAATGTTTCTGAATCATTTTCGTCGAGGCATCAATCTCAACGAAAGAATCTAAAATAATATGGAATACACCATCAAAGAACAGTTGGTAGAGTTGGCTCAACTTATTTGGTTTCCCGTCCATGGAGCGTGGCTTCGCCTGTGGCATCCGAACAGCTATTGCATGTGGGTGGATGACGAACGAGAAGATTAAAATATGACCCCCGACAAAAAAGGAGTGTGGGAATGGTTTGATGACGATGGCATCAAGCGGCTCGTCTTGGTCTGCAATGTGGCTGAACGCCTTGGTGAACAACGGCTCCGTGTGGCTTGGTGGGGCGGATACTACGACGTGACTGACCGCACCGAGGACATTTATGGATGCGTCAAAGGCAAATGGGTCGTGGTCGAAAAGGATGTTCATTACAGTGCCGAGTGGCCCGACCGTTGGGGAAATTATGTCGGAGCACACGGCTGCGTCCCGGATGAACAAATTTATGAAGTTCCTACTCCCGAACAATTAACAAAATTTGGTAGAATCATTCAATAAGTATATGAAACCTTTCATTCTGATATGGGCGTTTGCCTGCCTCGTCTTTTTCTATATGCTTTTTTCGAGGGTGTGCATTTTCTATGCTCTCGTGGATGGCCATTCGATGGAACCTACCTATTACACGGGGCAGATGGTTGCTATGCATCAGCCGTGGCTTGGGAGTCCCAAGGTGGGCGACGTGGTAATGATTCGGGAATTCAATGAGATTGGAAAGGGTGATGGTCAAATTGATATTAAACGAATCTCTGCCATCACGAATAACTGTTACTATGTTCTTGGCGACAACACCAATAAAGGAGCGAGCGTGGACAGTCGTTTCTATGGTCTGTTGCCACGGAAACAAATTCTCGGAGTGGCTTGGAAATGATTATGAAACCTTCATTACAAACAGATGAGTATAATTATGTCTCCCCATACTATTGCAAATTTTGTGGGGAAGAAGAACACGCCAATTACTGCGGGAACAAGCGGATGGTTGACAATCAGCTTTGCTTCGACTGCAATTATTGGGATGAACTAACGGCCAAAGCCAATGAAAGTATTCGAGTGAAGGGCACGCATTATATGCTTGGACCCAATGGAGACAAGCCGCATCAATTCAATGGTTTCGGTGGTCGCAAGTTTGTTATCAAAATGAAAGATGGAAAACTTGTTGAGACTTGTGACTTGTGGTATCAAGGCCGAATCCCTGCCCGATTTCAATCACAACTTCCCGATAACGCCGAATTTGTTGAGTGGCCCGCCCCTATTGGGCACGGCCAAGGATTCTTGGGATAGCATTACATCTATGAAAATTGACGTTTCCAAAATTGACCAATCCGAATTTTATGTAAATCAACATATTATTGCGGGACAAGTCGTTTATTTGATTATTCCACATCAAATTGGGACGAAATGGACCTCGGAGAATATGATTTTTAGGTCGAGCGTGTGGGATTCAGATGGAAATCCCGTAAGTCTTTCATATAAAAAATTCTGGAACTTTGGGGAAATGCCTGAATTGTCCCCCACACCAAAAACGCTTGATGGTACGACTATTGTTGACAAAATAGACGGCTCTACATTAATAGTATCAAAATTTCGGGACCAATTTATTATTCGGACTCGTGGGTCTATGGATGTATTGGCTCAACCCAATGCGTCAGAAATCGAAATTCTCAAGAAAAAATATCCAGAGATTTTTGAACTCGGTGCTAACTTGGAAACTTGGCCATATTCAATTATTATGGAATGGGTCACGCCTTCTAATAAAATTGTATTAACTTACCCCGAGGTTGATTTCATTTTAACTGGAATTGTCAATCACGATGATTATTCTTTGTGGCAACAATCTGAGTTAGATACATTCGCCAAAACTTTTGGAATGAAGCGACCATCAACATATACCTTCAATTCTGTTGATGATTTAGTTAAAAATGTTGATAAATGGGATGGGCGAGAAGGGGTGGTGTGGTATCATTCGGGAGGACAGCGGCTTATAAAAATTAAAGCCGCTAAATATTTGTTCCTGCATCGCATGAAGTCGGAACTTAGTTCCCTCGAAAAGGTTATTGATGTATGGATTTCTCGGGGTTATCCATCCTATACCGATTTTTACAATTACATTCAGATGACATTTGATTATGAATTGGCGGAATACTGCCGGGGAAACATCAGTAATATTTGTGATGGGTATAAGGAGGTTCAACAAATCATTGCCCACATGAAAGCATTTGTGGAGCCATTGAAAACGTTGCCTCGTCGGGACGCTGCTATGAAAATCATTGCGAGCTATGGCGGGGTTTCTAACAATCGTGCAGCATTTTGCTTCAAAATTTTAGACGGGAAAACTCTCGGCGGAGATGATATAAAGAAATTATTATTCCAGACATTAAAATCCACTAAATAAAGTCTGTAACTTCATCCATATTAGGATTTTCTCGTAGATTCTTAATGCATAACATTGCCTTTTTATAAGTAATTGGTGATGGTAGATTTTCTCGGACCCAATTTTCGG
>Ga0302320_10026183_pt1 | contig 11307 bp, 8 predicted proteins | sample Bog_T0_3_FD_202130 | JGI IMG/M metagenome (GOLD analysis project Ga0302320, IMG submission 202130) | Peat permafrost microbial communities from Stordalen Mire near Abisko, Sweden - Bog_T0_3 | ecosystem: Environmental > Terrestrial > Soil > Wetlands > Peat | place: Sweden: Abisko, Stordalen Mire... | reverse complement strand
CTGGCGTCGCTCTCCTGGAAACTGGCGAAGCGGTTTCAGGTTCCGATGCAAGAGCCTTGAAAATCCGCGCGGACAGAGTCCTTGGGGACTGATCGTCTTTGAAGGAGCCGAGCGGCCGCAGGCAAGCGGTCTTGCGTGGGTGTTCTCGTGCATCGGTGGCGTTGCAAGGAGCAGGAGTCCACAGTCTGTCCTCCGCAACCGGTGTTGCTCAAGAGCACAGGCTCAGCGATCTGTGCAGGAGTAGCAAGGGTCGCACGAGGCTTGAATCAGCGGCGCATCGGCAAGTTCCTGTCCAAGAACCGTGGCGCGCACTGTGGCCATATTCATGAACGTGGGTGTGCGAACTCGCACACGCTCGGGAATATCGGTGCCGTTGGAGGTGACCTGATAGAGCACTTCGCCGCGGGGGGCTTCGACGCGGCTGATGGCCGTGCCGGCGGGGACCTTGAATTTTGCGGCGGTCGGCGGCGTGGTGTGGATGGGACCGCTGGGGAGCGTAGCGATGGCCTGGCGCAGAATGCGGCAGCTCTCCATCATCTCCAACGCATGAACCACAAGGCGGGCCTGCACGTCGCCCGCTGTTTCGACGGGCACGTTGAACTGGAACCTGTCATAAGCCGCGTAGGGAGCGGCCTTGCGCATATCCTGCACGATGCCTGATGCGCGCGCCAACGGGCCAACGGCTCCCATGGCGTTGGCGTGCTCCCTGGATAGAATGCCGACACCCTTGCAGCGCGAGGCCACTGTCTTGTCATTCAGGAAGATGGGAATGATGGTCTTTGCGATGCCCTGTTCCATTTCGTCGAGGATGTTGAGGACAGCTTGTGGATCGGCGATGTCGCGATTGACGCCGCCGATGCGGTTCATGCCGTAGTTGACGCGATTGCCGGAGATGGCCGAGAGCGCATCCATCACCTTCTCGCGGAGAGTAAAGCAGGCCATGAAGATGGTCTTGAAGCCAATCAGCTTGGCCGCGATGCCCGACCAGAGAAAGTGCGAATGCAGGCGTTCCAGTTCGGCGAGCACGACGCGAATATGGAGTGCGCGCTCAGGAGGCTGGGCGCCGTTCAGTTGTTCGACGGCTTGGCAGAACGAGAGGGAATGCACATTGGAACAGATGCCGCAGACGCGCTCGACGAGGGTGATTCCTTGCAGATAATTGCGGCGCTCGGCGAGGTACTCGATGCCGCGGAAATTGAATCCGACATTCATGACAGCGTCCGTCACCGTTTCGCCGTCGCAGATTAGTTCCAGTTTGTAGGGCTCTTCAAGCGCCGGGTGGTAGGGGCCGATGGGGATGCGGTAGCTCACTTTGCGACCCCCGTGTGCAGGTTGATTCCGAGTGGGTCGCCGGCCCTGGTCATCAGCGGCGCGGTGGTTTTTCGCCCGGTGAATTCAACGGAGAAATATTCGTGGGTTTCGCGCTCAACCCAGTCGGCGGCCGGACATAGATCGGCGATGGTAGGAATCTTCCCGTCATGTGTGGCGCAGACGAAGCTGAGAAGCCTGCCGTCGAGATCCCACTGATAATCGATTCGGATTTCCTTGTCGGCGCGTTCGATGGCCGTGATGGCGACGAAGCGGGCATCGAGCTGGATCATGCGCTGAGCCGTCGCGCGCACGTCGGTCGCATCCGGCGGCGCGAGCCACCAGGAGCCCTTGTTCCATACCCATCCATCACCAAGGCCCAGGCTCTGTAGCGTGCTTGCGAAATCAACTGTCTCCGTTGTCATGTGATCCTCTTTGCTCGCTGACCTCATTACTCTTGCCATCTACTCAACTGCTGTGGGACTCGCGTTGGGGCTGGCCGGTGTTTTGTCCACAACCACTGCCGGCGCTGCGGCGGGGCGCACGGGCTTCTTCTTGACCATGTCGAGGACCTGCTTCAGTTCGCCCTGGATGCTGTAAAGCGGCGGCAGCCTTGACTCCATGGTGAGCGTGTTTGGCCGGCAGCGATCGATGCAGCGCGCACAGAATGTGCATTTGCCGGGGTCGTAGGTCCATTTGTAGGTATCGCCGCTGCGGGTGACTTCAATAGCGGCCGTGGGGCAGACATAGGCACAGCTTCCGCAACCCACGCAGCGCGACGCATCGTTGTGAATGAGGCCGCGATATTCGCTGCTGGTGCACTCGTGGTCGTGCGGCAAGGGGAACGACACCGTTCCGTGGCGAAGATTGTCGAAGAGCAGGCGGAAGATATTCATGAGCGGAGCCCCATGTAGACAGCGGAGGAGAAAGCGAGAAGGGCGAGGATCGCGGCCCACTGCCAGTAGAAGCGGATGGATCGTTCTAGCGTAAAGCGGGCGGTGCCGGCGGCCGTGGCGGAGAGCAGCAAGACCTGGAGAAACGAGACTGCGACGAACAAGCACGCATGCAATAGCCACGGGCCCCCAACGGGCAGTACCAGCGTGGAGACAAGGCCGGTAAGCGCAACCCATTCCAGGCCGTGGGCCAGCTTCCACATTCCCAATGCGGCGCCTGCGTATTCGGTGAGCGGACCGGAGTAGATTTCCTGCTCGGCGCTGGAGGTGGAAAAGGGATTGAGGCGTAGCTTGGCGGGAATGCAAATCAGGATGCCGAGCACGCCGAGCCAGTGTCCGGGATTCGTTGTTGGTCCGGCAAGATCGGAGAGGCGGAAAGTGTGGCGCGTAACGGCTACTGTGACAATGGCGAGCAGGAAAACCAGATTGTTGGCGACGCTTAGAACTGCTTCGCGGATTGCGCCGATTTCGCCGTAGATGGAGCCGGAAGTGAATCCTGCAAGGATGAAGCAGATGGACGGCAGCTCCAGCAGCGCGACAAGAAGGATGCCGTCGCCGGAGAAGCTGAGACTGGCAGGGAAGACAGGCAGGAGTGCGAGGGCGCCAAGCAACGCTAGTACCGACAAGGCCGGATAGAGGCGGAGGAGATTGGCCTCCATGCCACGGCGCTCGGGTGTGCGCTTGCCAAGCAGTTTGACGAAGTCGTAGAAGGGCTGCAGCAGAGGCGGGCCGATGCGGCGCTGCATGCGCGCAGCGGCCTTGTGCTCACCCCACACAAAGAACCATCCGGCGGGAACGGCAAACAGCAGGCCGGGAAACAGGAAGAGATTGATCAGGCCTGAGGCATTCATTTCTGCGATTCTCCTCTGGCCTGTTGGGGTACGCCGCGCTGGGCGAGAATCTCGGCGGCGCGGGCAATTCCGTTGATGATGGCGTCGGGATGCGGCGGGCAGCCGGGGACATACACATCCACCGGGATGTGCTTGCTAAGCGGGCCTTCAATCACCGGGCTGCCGGCGAATACATTGCACGATGCCGGGCAGGAGCCGAGCGCAACCACGGCCTTGGGCTCGCAGACCTGCGCGTAGACAGACTTGACGGCCTCAAGCGTGTTGCGGGTTAAAGGGCCCGTGACGCAGAGAATGTCGGCGTGGCGCGGACTGCCTTCCAGGTGGATGCCGAGTTGCTCAACGTCGTAGCGCGGTGAAAGACATGTGACCAGCTCGATGTCGCATCCATTGCAACTGCCGGTGTTCAGATGAAACAGCGATGGACTCTTGCAGCGGCTCTTGTGCATCAACCTGCTGAGAATGCTCATTGAACTCCTTCGGCCAGGGCCAGCAGCGCATGGGACCAGAGGCCGCCTGCCAGCAGAATTGCAATCAATCCGACAATCGCAAGGCGCAACAAGAACGGCTCTACAGTCGCTACGGGCGCATTCTCCGGGCTTGCTCCCCACCAGCAGCGGGTGAGGCACAGCACGTAGGCCACGAGCGCAAACATCGAAGTGAGAAGGAAGCCTGCGAGCAGCCAGTGGTTCATTTCGAGCGCTGCCTGGTAGAGTCTCCAGCGTCCGGCAAAGCCAAGTAACGGCGGAATGCCAAGCATGGCCAGCATGCCGGCAAGAAACCCCGCAGCGCTGAAGGGATAGCGAGCGGCGAGGCCCTGCGCATCGTCGGTGAGTGCGCCATCGGCTTCCGGTGCACTGGCGGCAATGAACAGCAGCGCCTTGGCCAGTGCATGAACGGTGGCGGCGAAGATTGCGCCGCGCATTCCCAGTTCTGTGGCGGCCGTGATTCCAAATAGCAAGAAGCCCATGTCCTCGATGGTCGAGAGGGCAAGAAGGCGTTTCATGTTGCGTTGGGTCAGCATCAAGAGAGAGGCCAACAGCGAGGAGGCCAGCGCCGCGCCAATCCAGAAGCCGCGCGGCGCGAAGAACTCGGGATGTGCCTGGGCGGTGAGGTAGAGCTCCCCGAAGGCGGCAATGTCCAGCACGCCGATGACAACGCCGGCGACCAATGCCGGGCAAGCGGCGGTGACGGCAGGCAGCCAGAGCAGAAGCGGCACGATGGCTAGCTTGAGCGCGAAGCCGCCGAGCAACAACGCGCGTGCCCAGTTGCCGTCTCCAAGAGTGAGCGCGGCCTGGCCGGCGATGAGGCTGGCGGCGGAGAAAGCTACGACGACCGTGTACATCCAGACCGCGCTGCGAGTGGCCGTACGCCAGACCAGCGCGAGAGAGAAAAGGGAAGCTGTTTCCAGCAAAGCCAGCCGCGCCAATGGCTGCGAAGCGAATGCCGCGGCTACAGCCGGAGCGCCCGTGAGAAACATCAGCGGCAGCAAGGATCGCCACAGCTTCTGCGCGGCGGCTGCGGCAACGAGAGCCACAAATGCCAGAGCGCAAGCAACTCCCAACAAGGGTGGGAATGCTTCGACGGATGGATGCGGCAGGTTCAATGATGCAGGAGCGAAGCCCCGCACCACGGCTAGAATGGCCGCAAACAGCACGACGGTCCAGACGATGATGGACTTCTCCGCCCAGGCCATTGCGCGGCCCAGAAGGGAAGAGATCGCCTGAAATACTCTCCAGGCGCCGAGATAGATTCGGTCCACATCGGTGTTGCGATAGAACGGCGCCCAATGCTTCTTGAGGATCGCCGAGAATTCGCTTGCCGGAAGGCGGCTGGGTCCGGCGATTGATTCTCCGCCGGTAAAAACGCCTACTCCGCCGCCAGTGGCGCCTGCTACGGCGAACTGCTGTCCAACGGCGAGAGAGCGCGCCCGCGATGAGCCGGCCAGGAAGTAAAGAACGACTCCCGCGCCTGCGGAGACGACCGCCAGCGTCAGGCCTCCTGTGGTCCACCAGGAACCGGCAGACGGGGTGAGGCCGAACCAGGAGACCTGAACCGTCGCCATGCCGAGAAGCGGCAAAATCGGATTGACGATGAAATTGATTGCCAACTGTGGAGCCAAGCCCAGAACCGCGCTACCGAAGGCGAAGAGTCCGAGCGCCCAGACCATGGTGGGTGGCGCCTCCTGCGCGTTCTCCGATTGCGGTGTTGTGGGGCCGAGAAAGACGCAACTTGTGGCCTTTACGCAGGAGAAGACCGTGCCCACGCTTACCACCCAGGCGAGCAGCGCCGGCACTACTTGCCCGGCTTGCAGGGCTGCTGTATAGAGCAGCCACTTGCTTGCGAATCCGCTCATGAATGGGACGCCCATCATGCTGCCGACGCTGATGAGCCAGACAACCGTGGTGCGCGGCATGCGGCGCGCCAGGCCGCCGAGCTGGTTCATGTCGCGCGTGCCGGTTGCGAGCTGCACGGAGCCCGCGGCCAGGAATAGGCCACCCTTGAAGAGGCTATGGTTCAAGCAATGCAATAGCCCTGCGGCAATGCCCAGCGGCGTGCCCAGGCCGAAGCCGGTAACGATATAGCCGATCTGTGAAACGGTGTGGAAGGCGAGCATTCGTTTCAAGTCATGCTGCACCATGGCATACACCACACCCACCACCATGGTCACGGTTCCCAGGCTCATCATCGCCAGGCTCCATGAAGCAGGCCATTGATTGAACGAGTGCATGCGGGCGGCGAGATACACGCCGGCCTTCACATAGCAGGCGGCGTGCAGCAGAGCACTGACCGGGGTAGGCGCGTTCATGGCTTCGGGAATCCATGTGTGTAGCGGGAACTGCACCGACTTGGCCAGCAGGGCCACCAGCATCAGCGTGTAGACGCCGGTGGTGAAGGCGTGAGCGACGGCCGGATCGGTCCACAGCGCGCTGCCGGTGCGAGAGTAGATCAGCAGGATGGCGGCCAGCAGTCCATAACCGGCCAGGTGCGTCATCAAGAGGACTTTGCGCGCGCCCTTCACTGCCTCAGGCTTGTTGTACCAGAAGCCGACCAGGCTGAACGAGCAGAGGCCCATCGCCTCCCAGCACAAATAAAGCAGAAACAGGTTGGCGCTATACACCAGCCCCACCATGCCGCAGATGAACGTGAGCATGAAGGCATAGAAGCGTGTGGCGGCGCGGTCGTGCGCCATGTAGCCGATGGAGTAGAGCAGGACGGCTGCGCCCAGTCCCGTGGCCATGGCGGCGAACATCAGGCTCAGCGCGTCGACGTGAAAGACCATCTGCAACGGGCCATCCCAGGGCATGGCATTGAAGTGAATAGCGCCTTGCTGGCTGGCAAGCCCGAATGTGGCCACAACGGCAGCAAAGCTGGGCAAGCAGCAGGCAAGCGCGAGAATGCCTTTGCCGCGCGCGGAAAGAATCCTGGCCGCGAGCAACTGAAGGACGACTCCCGCCAGCAGCGGCAGAAGGGCCCACACCACCAGGTTGTCCGAAGTGAGGTTCATCGATTCATCCTGTTACTGTTCGTGGCGTCGCGGCGGGGAAGCCTGTACCTGCCTTCATCCTGAACCGCAGCGATTTGAATCGCCGTGACGTAAGTCATTTAGCGGGACATCGTCTCATAGTGCGAGGTGCGGAACAGAGCGCAGTGACGCCCCCATTCACCGCGCCATTGCGTTTCCCCATTTAGTTAGAAGTCTTCCACCATCGGGGAAGCCGGTCGTCCAACTTCCCCGACGGTGAACGGTTACCTGGCCGGAACTGGCTCCTGCGCTTTCACGTCCACTTTTGCGGCGACTTTGGCTCTGTGGATATGCTTGGGAGCGGCTTCGGTTGCTTCCCGTTCAGCGAGTTCCACGAAAGGCCGTCCATAGAAACTGTCGACCAGGATGGCCCGGAACTCGCTGATAAGCGGATAGCGAGGATTGGCTCCGGTACACTGGTCGTCGAAGGCATCGACCGCAACCGCATCGAGTTTAGCCAGAAAGTCGGCTTCGGAGACTCCGGCATCCTTGATGCTTGCCGGGATCTCCAGTTCGCGCTTCAGGCCTTCCACCCACTGGATGAGGTTCTCGACCTGGTCTTCATGAGTCGCTCCACCGAGGTCGAGGTACCGGGCAATCTCGGCATAGCGGCACTTGGCTTTGGGGCGATCGTATTGCGAGAAGGCCGCTTGCTTGGTGGGATTGTCGTTGGCGTTGTAGCGAATCACATTCGTGATCAGCAGCGCGTTGGCCAATCCGTGCGGCAGGTGGAATGCCGCGCCGAGTTTGTGCGCCATGGAGTGGCACGCGCCCAGGAAGGCGTTGGCAAAGGCGATTCCGGCAATGGTCGCGCCATAGTGCACCTTTTCGCGCGCCACAGGGTCCTTGGCCCCGTTCGTATAGGCCGAAGGCAAATAGTCCTTCAGCAGCTTGAGCGCCTGCACGGCCTGGCCATCGCTGAACTCGTTGGCCATGATGGAGACGTATGCCTCCAGCGCGTGTACCACCGCGTCGATGCCGCCAAAAGCGGTCAGCGACTTCGGCAGATTCATCACCAGGTTGGGATCGATGATGGCCACGTTGGGCGTCAACTCGTAGTCGGCAATGGGATACTTCTTGCCTGTCGCGTCGTCGGTCACCACCGCGAACGGCGTGACCTCCGAGCCAGTGCCCGAGGTGGTCGGAATGGCGATCAGCTTGGCCTTGATGCCCATCTTAGGGAACTTGTAAATACGCTTGCGGATGTCCATGAAGCGCAGCGCCAGATCCTCGAAGTCGACTTCCGGATGCTCGTACATGACCCATGCAATCTTGGCTGCGTCCATGGGCGAGCCGCCACCCAGAGCCACAATCACATCGGGCTGAAACGTGTTGGCCGCCTCAACGCACTTGCGTACCGTCGTAAGGGTCGGATCGGCTTGCACCTGGTAGAAGGTTTCCACTTCCAGACCCAGCTTCTTCAGTTGCTCGATCAGCTCATCGGCATAGCCGTTGCGGAACAGGTAGTTGTCGGTCACGACCAGCGCGCGCTTCTTGCCGGCGATTTCTTTCAGGGCTTCGGGAATGCAGCCGCGGCGGAAGTAGATTGAGCCCGGCAGTTTGTGCCACAACATATTCTCTGCGCGCATGGCCACGATCTTCTTGTTCAACAAGTGTTTGGGCCCCACATTCTCAGAGATTGAGTTTCCGCCCCAGCTACCGCAGCCGAGGGTGAGGCTGGGCGACAGGCTGAAGTTGTAGAGATCGCCGATGCCGCCGTGCGACGAGGGCGTATTGATCAGGATGCGGGCCGTCTTCATCTGCTCGCCGAAGTAGTTCACGCGCTCCTTCTGCTGGTCCTGGTCGGTATAAAGGACCGAGGTGTGGCCGATGCCGCCCAGGGCTACGAGCTTTCCGGCGATGGCGACCGCAGCTTTGAAGTCGGGGGCACGATAGAGGGCCAGAATCGTCGACAGTTTCTCGTGAGCAAACGGCTCGGCAACTGTCGCGTCCGTCACTTCGCCGATGAGCACCTTGGTCGTAGCCGGCACAGTGATGCCTGCCAGAGCAGCGATCTTTGGAGCAGCCTGGCCGACGATCTTTCCATTCACGGCGCCATTCACCAGGATGATGCTGCGGACAGCCTCCAGCTCCTTACCTTGGAGAATGTAACCGCCATGGCGCGAGAACCGGCTGCGAATGGAATCGTAGATGGAGTCTACGGCGATAACTGCCTGCTCGGAAGCGCAAATGACGCCATTGTCGAAGGTCTTCGACATAAGAATGGAGGCAATGGCGCGCTTCTGGTCGGCCGTTTCGTCGATTACAACGGGAGTGTTGCCCGCACCCACACCGATGGCCGGTGTGCCGGAGGAATACGCCGCATGGACCATGCCGGGACCGCCGGTTGCCAGTATCAGCTTGATGTCCGGGTGGCGCATGAGCTGGTTGCTCAGTTCAATGGTCGGCTCGTCGATCCAGCCAATAATGTCTTCCGGCGCTCCGGCGTCCACCGCGGCTTTCAGAACGAGCCGGGCGGCGATGCAGGTGCATCTGCGTGCGCGGGGATGCGGGCTGATGATGATTCCGTTCCGCGTCTTCAGGCTGATCAGCGCCTTGAAGATCGCCGTCGAGGTTGGATTCGTCGTGGGAATGATGCCGCAAACCAGGCCCATGGGCGCGGCGAGCGTGATGGTGCCGGCCTCATCGTCCTGGCTCAGAATGCCGCAGGTCTTCTCATCCTTGTATTTGTTGTAGATGTACTCGGAGGCAAAGTGGTTCTTGATCACCTTGTCCTCAACCACGCCCATTCCGGTCTCTTCAACCGCCAGTTGCGCCAGGGGGATGCGGGCGTCCGCGGCGGCCAGCGCAGCATTGCGAAAGATCTGATCGACCTGCTTCTGCGAAAAACTCGCGAACTTCAACTGCGCCGCTTTGACGCGCGCAACGAGGGCATCCAGCTCTTCGGCCGTGGTCACCCGGTTTCCCTGTTCCTGGTTTTCCGCTAAGAACGTATCGAGATTTGTCATGCTCTCCTCTGCTTTCGTCGATTGCCTGCCGCTTGAATCCCTCACCGGCAGTCAGCTGGTTGACATGGGATAAGAATGTGCTTTCGGAACGCTTGCATCCGTGGTGGATCGGAGCCTCTTTCGGAGGCCATCGCACTATTCGATAAACTTATATCGATAACCATTTACCGAGTTTAGGGTGGACGCACTCGAAAAAACTGTGACAGCGGTCACGTAGCCTGCTGGCACAGCTTGAGTTTACCTTGTAAGGTATTCATATATAGATAGTTAGCGGGATTCTTTCACGCTGGGCGATTTTTGTTGCGAGTCAGCCCTGTGTGGGTGAGGTCCTTCCGGCGCGATCAGCAGATTCTGCGATCAGGGGCGGCTGAGCATCTGTTCAATGCGATACAGCCAATCCCCCAAAACAAATTGACAATCGCATTTGGCGCGCGCAACACGCATGCAAAGAACCCCCTCGGGCAATCGCGGCGAGAGTGACTACAGCGGTTCCACAATTGCTTTACTCCGGAACCTCTACTCTCAAGTGGCATTTTCCTTGAGAAAAAGCCACCTTTCGCCGAGCTACAAAGGGCATACCATTTGTGGAACCGCTCCAAGCCAAGAGAAAGTGTGTACCGATTCCTGAGAAGCTACTTGATGAAAGTGCTGCAACGTATCTTTTGGGGGCGGCATCGTTTCTCTTGCCGCTGCAGCCAGGCGAAATTTCTGGCGGCCGGCCATCGACAGTGCAACTGCATGTGCTCACCGTCGTGGTCGCAGAACCCTATGAGACCGGCCCCGGCGTTGAGAAGGCGGCGCCGGGCAGGTATTCCAGCGCAGCTTCGAAGGGATTCTCGCCACGGTCAGCAACGTCGGCATTGCCATGGGGGCGCAGTTGTACGGCACCTTTTCTCGATGAATCAAGTCTGTCGCCCAGAAGCGGGGCTTCACGATTGAGGTGTGACCGGATGAGCGAAGAAGGCAGCAATCGGTTCTGTGATGTTAGCGATGGAGAACAATGATCCTAGTCCAGCACGATGAGGCAATGCAGGGGAATCGCCAGCGCGCCGCAGTCGTTGTCGCTCACCCGGACGACGAAACACTCTGGTGCGGCGGGTACATTCTGGAGCACCCGGAAATCGATTGGCGGATTGTGACTCTTTGCAGAGCGTCCGATCCAGACCGTGCACCAAAGTTCCGCCGGGTCCTGAAGCAATTGGGGGCAGCGGGGGAAATGGCGGATATGGATGACGAGCCAGCCCAGGTACCGCTGCCAATCGAACAGATTCAGGAGACCATAGCCCGGCTATTGCTTGGGGACAGTTTTAGCCTGATCCTCACCCATGGGCCGATGGGTGAATACACGCGTCACCAAAGGCATGAGGAGTGTAGCCGCAGCGTAATTGAGCTTTGGCAATCGGGCACTATCGTCACAGACCGTCTGTGGCTCTTTGCCTATGAAGATGGAGGGCATGCGTACTTGCCGCGGGTTCGCGACGATGCGGATCGGAGGAAGATGTTGGCAGAGGAAGTCTGGCTAGAAAAGCGCCGTTTGATTACAGATGTCTACGGCTATGGGCCAGAGAGCTGGGAAGCACAGGCAACTCCGCGGGAAGAGGGATTCTGGTGCTTTGACTCGGCACGTGCAGCGATGGAGCGTACTTCAATCAGGGGGCAACAAGCGTGAAAGTACTCGTGTTGAGCGAATATCCGGCGCCGGC
>Ga0302320_10026181_pt1 | contig 11307 bp, 10 predicted proteins | sample Bog_T0_3_FD_202130 | JGI IMG/M metagenome (GOLD analysis project Ga0302320, IMG submission 202130) | Peat permafrost microbial communities from Stordalen Mire near Abisko, Sweden - Bog_T0_3 | ecosystem: Environmental > Terrestrial > Soil > Wetlands > Peat | place: Sweden: Abisko, Stordalen Mire... | reverse complement strand
AAACAAGGTGGGGGCGGGCCTGCAACCTCACCACAGGGCTGTCATCGGTAGAAAAAATCCGATTGGGGGTCATATAGATGCCGCTCGATTCATCAGCGGCCGGAGTAAGCGATTTATCAAATCGCCCTCCGGCCGCATCGATGTTTTGCAGGTGTTGTGTTATGCCGAGGCCGTCCCCGCCAGGGGGCTCCGCCCTCAAGGTCTTTGAAAATAGAATATTGCAATACGCAACGGTACCGGGAGAGATGTGTATCGACCCTGGAGTTTCTGCATTTCGACCGCCCCTGCCATGCCAGGTGGCACGCGCTACAGCGGCAACCTCTGCCTGACGGTGGATGAAACAAACAAAGGCCCCGGCAACGTGCAAGCCGGCAATCCGATGGATGTTTTCAACCGGCCCCTCGAGTTTCCCCATTGCCCCTGGTGGCTATGCGGCAGATTGGCAGTCGGACCAGTGACGCTTGCGTCACCACTTCAACGGCATTACCCAAAATCGTTTCAGCACCGGCAATCCGACGGACGACAACCTCGTTCGGCAACGCCAGTCACACCCTTGTTCAATCCGGCGCCGCCTGACCCCAGGCACCGTTCTGCCGCGCCGAATCAGTCTCATCGCGGCGCTCTTCCCACCCTGAGGTCCGCGCGGTGGCCGCGCGGACTCTACGCCCCGGCGCCTTTCACTTTCACTGCTGCCTCAGCCACCTTAAGCTTGCCGCGCTTGATTGCATCGAGGAACACCTTGTAATCTGCATCGGTCTGATCCGCGTACGCAACGGCGAACGCGGCTAATGACTTGGCCATCTTTTCGCCAGACCCGCAGTAACCGCGAATCTGGCACGCATCGCCGGACCGCGCATGGCCGCGCGCGACCAGTTCCCCGGCAACCAGGGCCAGCCGAGTCAAACCCGCGCCGCGCAGCTTCTCGAGCTCGATACTGCCCTTGTGATCGTTGAGTTGCCGAACCAGATAGTGATACGGCCCGATGGTGGTCCAGCCCAACAGCGGATCCGAAAGCGGCTGAATCGCACGTTGTCCCTCGACGGCGCGGCGACCCTGATGTCGCTCCACTTCAAGTGCCGCATCGGCCACGTAATGCGCATAAGCTGAGGGTGCCTCCTGCTTGATCTGGAGGAACACCGGATCCTTCGGGCCGTTGCCTTCAAACAGCACCACGTAATCCCGCAGCCCCACGCTTCCGGTTCCCACGACTTTAAAGCCCACATCGATCGGACGGAACTGATCGAAGAAATGCTGCCGTTCCGACCCAAGAGTCTCGCGATACTCGGGGAGGCTCTTCAGAACACCCCGCGCCTCACTTCCGCTCACGCGCCAATAAAGCGGCCGCTCACTGCGAAAACGGGGCGCGCCGCGGTGATCGGGCTCAGTGAACTTCTTCACCAGGTCCAGCGGGCTGGCCCGTTGCGATTGCAGCAGTGCCGCATGAATGGGAGCGATCCGTTCTTCGCGATGCACCTGATGACGCGCGGCCTGAAGAATCGGCAATTCCGAGAATGCCCGGATCGCCGCGCAATAGCTTTCGACGAACACAGTTGCGGCCGAATGGCAGCCCTCCGCGTCGTGATCGCACTCGCGCCCGGCGAGCACGATGCTCGCAGCCATTCGCTTCACATCCCATTCCCAGGGGCCGCGAATCGTTTCGTCGAAGTCATTCAGGTCGAAGACCAGCTTGCCATCGGGAGCCGCGAATGAGCCCATGTTCTGCACGTGCGCATCGCCGCAGAGCTGAGCGTGAATACCGGAGTTCGGGAGGCGCGCCAGATCCGCCGCCATAATGGCGACCGAGCCGCGAAAGAACGCGAACGGCGAGACCTTCATGCGTGCGTACTTAACAGGCAAGAGTCGCCGCATTCGCTGCGCATTCGACTTCAGGAATACCGCGATCGGGTCGAAAGTACGTTCTTTCGGACGAAGTTCGGCCTGTGCCTGGCGGCTGCCGGCTTCTCGGTGTTTCCTGCCTTCTTCGATTCGCAACTGCCGCGAATCGTCGACCCTGGTTTTCGTCTTCTGGGCTTTCACATTCCGCTCCACGAACTATGATCGCTTATTCGGAAGTCAGAACCGCAGGAACCTGCGGAAACACCTTTGGCAGCGCATGGGCTTAATAAAAAACAGCCGCAGGAATTCCTCATAGAAAGTTTCGCGACCGCTGCGCGTAATGTTGGTGGACGAGCAGTGGGGACAGCGGTATCGGCTCTTCTGGACGGTCAGCCCTTTCGGCTTGTTCACGGGAGCGGGCTTAACGGGTGCGGTATGAGCGAAGGTAGGCACAAACGCGGGTTTCCAGACTTCCACTTCCCCGGTTACTTCCTGCGGGTCCTGAGGTTCCTCCGGCGGGGCCAGTTGTGGCGGCGACGACTCCGGCGGCAGTGGGATCAGCAGCCGCTCAATCGCAGTGAGGGCTGCGTCGATACTTCTTGCCGAACTGCCGGACGTCTGCTCGATTACGGCGAGTTCCTGCGTTTGCTCAACGGCGGAGTGTTCCAGACTTGCTACGCGGTCGTGGATGGTTTGTCCGACGACATCGGCAGCGGTGGTCATCATTTTTTGTTCGACCGTCTCCAGTTGACGGTCGAGTTCCTCGACGAGGGCGCCCATTCGCGCGTCGACTTCCTGATGTACCAGTTTGAGCAGGTGATCGGGATCGATATCCGCTGGAAATGGCCCCTCGGAGGGGACGACCGGAGGCTCCGATTGAGACGAAACGGCGCGTTTGACGCGCAGAGGGGCGGCTACGCCCGGGCGGCGCTTAAGATTCCGTCGAAGGCCGGCACGGCTCGGTCGCATCGCCATATCCGAGAACTAGAAAGCACTCCCGGGTGGTTCGCAGCAAAGTGCCGCGCCGGGGCTTGAAAAAGCCTTATCCAATGACGTGCTCCGGAACTGTGACGCCTTCCGAAGTCTCGCGGGCCAGCGTCCGCAAGCGTGCGAGTTCGTCCACAATCTTTTGCCGCACGGCATCGCGGAGGGCGGCGCTTTCTTTGACGCCCCAGCCTTCCACGGGAATCGCCTCGAGGACGCGCAGTTGAATGTCGCGGCTCTTGCCCCACAACCATGTCTTCGAAGGAAGCGCTTTGCCGGTGCCTTCCACGACTACCGGAAGGATCGGCACCTGTTCGCGTATGGCCAACTGAAACGCGCCTTCGTTAAAGGGCTGCACTTCGCCGTTGGGCGATCTGCCGCCTTCGGGGAAGAAGACTACGGAACAGCGTTGCCGCAGATACTTGCCGCAGCGGAGCAGGGCCTTGGCACCCTGGCGGGGAACGGCACGATCGACCGGGACGTCGCCCGCCATGCGCAACATCCAGCCAAACAAAGGTACGCGGAACAGCTCAACTTTGGCGAGCCATTTTGTATCGAGCCGCAGATGAGAGAGCAGCGGGATATCGGCCAGCGATTGGTGATTGCTCACAATCACGTAGACCTGATTGGCATGCATATGTTCGCGGCCGGTGATCTGAATTCTCCAGGGGTTCACGCGGGTCAGCATGCGGCCCAAACGACGGAACCAACGCCCCGTTCGCAGGTGCATTTCCTGGTCGAAAATCCAGGTCAGGCCGAGTATGGGCAGCCAAACGACAACGAGAACGGCGCTGGCCGTCCAGATCCAGACGGATCGAAGGTATTGGAACATGTTTAAGGGCTACGGAATGCCGTGACTTTATGCTATCAGGCTCACAGGTAACCGGATGGCCCAGGGCGTATATTCAGGGCCGGACGGCCTCGGCGTTAACGCCGATTACAGTAAAGCATGCGGGCGCAAGATGCGGAGGATGAAGGCAAATATATGAGAATCTGTGACTGAAAATCCTTAGCCACGGATGCACGCAGGTACGCACAGATTATTTTTGATCGGCCTGGTACAGGGCGATCCGGCTGCCGATCTGGGTCGCGAGTTCGGACTGATTCTGCTGAACTGCCAGGGCCTGGGCTTTGCGCGCGGTTTGCAGGGCATTGGCGAAGTCGCCGGTTTCGGCATAGGCTGCGGCGAGAGTGTCGAGCGTTTGCGCGTCGGAAGCCGCTTTCTGAAGATGCGGGATCGCTTCGGCGGCTTTGTGTTGCGCGAACAGCACACGGCCCAGATTGGCCTCTTCATTTACGCCGCCCGGTTTCAGTTCCACGGCCTTCCGGAAATGGATGGTGGCTTCGTCGAGTTTGCCCTGACGGGCGAGCGCCGCGCCGAGGTTGTTTTCGGCATCCACGTATTTCGGATCGAGTTCGGCCGCCGTTCGGAAGTGCGGGAGCGCATCTTCCAGGCGATTCTCCGCTGCGAGTGCGCTGCCCAGGTTGTTGTGGGCCTGCGCAAAGTCGGGTCGCGTATCGAGCGCCGCTTCGAAATGCGACACGGCTTCGGCTAGATGGCCCTGGGTCATGAGAGCGATGCCGAGGTTATTGTGAGCGTCGGCCGAGCGGCGATCGACTTCGAGCGCTTTGCGGTATTGAGCGATCGCCTCATCGAGACGGCCTGCGCGCGCGAGCGCGTTGCCCAGATTGTCATGCGCTTCGGGATAGTTGGGGCGAAGCGCGATCGCTTCCTCATACTGCGCGACCGCTTCCCGCATACTGCCGAGGGCTGCAAGGCTCACACCGTAATCGTTATGGGCGCGCGCGTCGTCATTACTCAGCGCGAGCGCCTTGTCCCATTCGGTGAGGGCGGTGACATGGTCGCCCTTCTTTGTGAGGTTCGAGGCGATTTCGAACTGGCGGTAGAAATCGGTGGCGGGAACGTCGATGCGGTCGATGCCGCCGGGCGCGATATTCACGAACTCGGGGATGTTGACGGCGCGGTTGGCGGCGGTGGAGTTTTCGATCAGGATGGCGGGCGAGTCATTGCCTTCGGCGTCGATGTGTGTGAGGAACATCTGAGTGTAAGGCGTTCGACTCTTCGACGAGAAGACGAGCCAATGGCCGTTGGGCGAGAAGCTGTGCCATGAGTTCATGAGACTCGTGTTGCACTTCAGCAGGCGAGCCTGTCCGCCGGTCGCAGGCACGATCCAGAGTTTGCTGTCGGGGCGCATGAGGAGGCCGTTGTGGGCCTGCACGAAGACGATCCAGCGGCCATCGGGCGAGATCTTGGCGAAGCTGTTGCTCATGCCGTTTTGCGATGCGCCAACGATCGGTTCGGCCTTGCCGCCTTTGCCCTCATTGAACGGGATGCGGTAGAGATCGTACTGGATGGGCGTTTCGTTGGGATCGGTGGCGTAGGTGGCCATTTTCACGCCGGGTTGGGCCGGGTCTTTCGCGACGGCGCGCGCGAAGATGAGGTACCTGCCATCGGGACTCCATGTGGCATTGGCCTGGACGAGGTCGGGATTATCCGCGCCGGGCAGTGGCTGGAGCTTCTTCGTGGTGCGGTCATACCAGACGAGGATGCCGCGGGTGGGGTAGAAGACCTGGAGGAAACGGTAATCCTCAAAGTTGGCGACGTAGTAGAACTGGGCGGCGGTGCTGTTGGGCGGGCGGATGGTGGTGACGACGTAGCGGCCATCGGGAGAGACCTGCGACATGAAGCCTTCGCGCAACTGGCCGCCGAGTTCGCCTTTGAAGGAGGTCCATGAGACTTCGTTTTCGGTGCCGATGCGCATCTGCTTCTGGACGGGAGTGAGGGCGTAAAGGCCTTTATCGTTTTCGGGGCCGTCGAGATCCATGCCGAGGGTGTTGCCATCGCGGGAGAAGGAGTGGCAGTTGGCGCAGGTGGGCATGTTCTCGAGCAGGACCTGGCTTTCGGGTTTGGCGATATCGCGCAGACGCCACTTGATGAGCGGGATGGCTCTGACGGCGAGGGGGCGGATGACGCCGTCTTCGGATTTGGAGGGCATGAGCGGCACGTCGCGATAGAAGATGGGCGCGCCGACGGGGTCGGTGGAGGTGTGGACTTGCACGCGGCCGCGCGAGGCGGGACCGACAAAGGTGAGTGTTGCGGCACCGGTGACGGAGTGCTGTTTGATGGCGACCCATGTGGCGGGGTCGGGCTTCCATGTGTGATCGGCGGCCTGTTCGGGGGTGAGGGTGGGGAGTTTGTTGTTGGGGGAGATGCAGCGCGGGTCGATTTCGCCGACCTGGAGGAGTTCGCCTTTGGCGTTGATGTGGAGGGGCGCGGAGTTGTCGACGAAGGTAATGTCGATTTGCCAGGTGGCGGCGGGGGAGGGGTCGCGCCAGAGGAAGGTGGGGGCGGCGATGTCAGGAGGGAAGAGGGTGTTGTTGGTGGGGTAGTCGATGGTGATGGGGGCGGGGTTGGTTTGGGGGGCGGCGGAGGCGAGGATGAAGCCGGCCAGGAGGAGGGCGCGGAGAGCAGGAGTGCTGGTGGACATTGGGGGAGAGTGAGCAAATGGAGTGCCAGGGTGAGTGGGGGCAGACCCGGGGATTTAGGCGGCGTGGGGCGGCGGGGGGGCGTGAAATCGCGCAGGAGGGTGATGGGGCGCAATGGCTGAGGGGACGGCCCCGAGATCGCGCGGATCTCCCTGACAGCTCGACGACAGTAGGAGCACGGACGCAAAGTCTTCCAGGGGAATGATGTTATGTCGCAGAACGCCGCTTCGAGACAGCGCGGCGGTAGAATATTGAATCCATATGAAATTGCCGGATTGGATGACATGGCGGAACATCTGGCCCGTCCTCTCGGGAGTGCCGGGATGGATTGCGCTCGGCCTCGCGTTGAGTAAACACCAGCGCGAGAAGACAATCCTGGAATTTACGGTCAGAGCAACCCATGTCGAGGCTGACGAGGATGAGCCCACGACGGTATGCGTCGACGGCACTCCTATGGTTCGCGCTTTATGGATCACGGTCACGAATACTGGCCAGAAGCCTGTCACTATCCTCGAAGTCTTCTGTAAATGGTCCGGCGTAACGAAGGAGGGGGAGGAATACGTGAGAGACTCCCGCGATTGGGTAAACAAGAAGCTTGCGGAGGGAGACCACTGTTTTTCGTCGCCACACGTCTACGCGAAACCGAAGGCGATTCTAGCAGCGTGGCTCGTCGACTCGACAGGCAAACAGTGGAATGTACCCTCCGCCCTAATTGATGCGGTGAATGCGTCGAGCCTGAAGGCATGGCACTGAACACTTCAGGAAATCAGAGCCGAGTCTCCAGTCTGGATGCTTAACGAATTTACCGCCACATCAGAGCCGCCGGCCGATTGCATCGCTCGCACCGGCCGTCCGACGATGTGAAGACGGAAGAACATCTCTCACATCGCCAACGCCTCCGGAAATCGCTGCGTGCGCCCGCTGTTTGGGGTGCTGCAGGCATATTCAGGCTTGACAAATATGACGGCCTATTTGCAGATTCTGACGGAGGAAGGGTATCCTGCGCTTGATAGCCCATCGATCCGACTGAATCACGACCAGTCACACGGCATGCGGCGGCAATCGCCTCCTCAATCGTGACGCGAAAGAACTCCCGGTTCGGGAGTCTACAGTGCGCGAGGATCGTGTGCAACTCGGTTTCGTGGGATTGCGGATCGACGCTCTCGAACCAAGCCTCAACGACAAAAGGGGCGGGAACGCCGGTGGCCGAATTCAACTCCGCCACTCGGTCTCCTACTGACCGCGTCGTCTGGCCAATCTTAAATAGGCCTGGCATCGCGGAATTCGAGAGGATGTACAGGTAGCCAGCGATATTTCGCGTTTTGACCAGGCCCCTGCATACCGGGCAACTCACGTCGTTTGATCGCCCCGAAATCGTGACCGTCACAGTCTGGCCGCAACTGGTGCAGGAACACGTCAATTCAATCGCCATAGACCTATTGGAATTCTAGCTTGCGCCGCACGCCACTCTGGCGGAACTGAGAGGAGCGGTGCGGAATGTGAACTGATCGTGAGATGCGCCGGGTTCTATGCAGAGTGCAGACATCGATGCGTCTCAGGTATCCGCTTGTGGGAAGGATGGTCGCCGTGCCGGGGATGGTTGGAGTACAGTGGCCGAACGTCAGCCGATGAGGCTGTCGTATTCCGCGTGTGTTCCGATCCAGAACCAGAGCACTCCGTCCGGTGTTTCAACGCCGACGGCCCGGTAGTGCAGGCCCACACGAGCCGACCAGAACTTCCCGACCTTTTTGAAATGAAGCGAGGGGTGTCGTGGGGCGGACTTCAGCAGAGAAAATGTCCGGTCGGCGAGTTCACGGACGGAAATGGCGAGAGAGTTGTAGCAGACCCAGAAAGCCGGAGCGGCGTGGTGCGTCAAAGTTCTCTCGAACGCCCGGAAACATGATCCCCCAGCGCGCTCTCCGCGAGGCTATCGAGCCGCCCAGCCAGCGCGTCGGCTTCGAACTGCCGATCCCAGACGCTCGCGTCGAACTCGAAGAACCACCTGCGGAATGCTGCGAGTTCGGCCGAGGAAAACTCGGAGACTTGGCTCTCAACTTTTTCTACCTGACTCATCGTAGACTGTATTCAATATACCAGCTTCACGGAATGCGGGTTTTGGTCCGCGTCTGCGCCGGGTGCACCGCCGGGGAGACTCCTCGTAGTCCAGCGGTGGTACGATTGCCGCGAGGATTGACGGGTTGTACGGCTGGCACGCTCTCGCCTGCCGCGCGATATGCTGGGTAAAGAGAGTCGCGATGACTACCATTTTCGCCGAATCGGCTACCAGCCAGGAAATAACCGATCGCATCGATCGCCTGCGAACGCAGTACGCGGGCAATCCGCTCGTGAAACGAATCGATCATCATATCGGCGTCGACTGGAGTGACGATCCGGCGGTATTCATCGACGTGGTCCTTCCCGGTAAGGAGGTCGCAGCCGCAGAGTTGCAGCGACTGGCGGAGAGTATTCGGGGCGATCTGCTTCGCCTCGTCAGTACCGATGAGATTGGGCTGCATTCTTACCTGAACTTCGTGAATTAGGGCGACCCGCGTTGATCACGAATCTGCCCGAACAACTCATCGAGCAGGCTGAGGTTCTTCTTCGCGACGGGGTTCTCAATGAAGCCAACGTGCGGAGGGCAGTCTCGTCGGCGTACTATGAGGTCTTTCACCTTCTGGTTCGCGATGCGGTTGTGAACTGGAGGCATGCGGGCCAGCACGTGCGGTTGGCGCGTGCGTCCGACAATAAAGAGGATGAAGGACGCCTCCAAGGCGATTCTGACGGAGATCGGAAATGCCCAGAGCCGCGCGAACGCGGGTGGGGACGCCGAACAGGCTGTTCGTTTCCAGGTATCGACCGTCGCTCAAGCGTTTGTCGACTTGCAACAAGCGCGGCACAAGGCCGATACGACGTGGCAGCGCCGTTCCAGCCACTCGATGCGGCGGTGGATGTCGCCCAGGCCCGTCTTGCATTTTTGACATGGGCTGAGGTCAGGGATGAGCCGCTCGCGCAAAACTATTTGTATTCCCTGCTGTTCAAAGACAGATCGTGACCCCGGGGAATTCGATGGCGAATCGGGCGGAGAGACGGACGCCGGTAGCCAATCGCTTTATTCAAGCGCTGGCCAAAGGCCTACTCCACAGGGCGCGCGCTAACTTTGCAGCACCTTCCTCGGTCTTCCCCCGAGTTTGCCATTCGCACGGGCGGCCGTCTTCCTGGCCTTGCTGGTCGACTGGCCGCCGAGTTGACCCAGGCGCGACATCCAGGATTTCGAGCCGAGAAGGTCCTCGAGCAGAGCCGGCACGTAGAGGTCTGCGTCCAGGGGGAAAGTGGAGGCCGAAGCCGAAAGGAGTGATCTCGATCTCTTTGAGTTGTGAAGGCCGGGGCATTGTCCAGGCCCTGTGCATCTTCGGGCGCGAAACTCACGATCAGTTTCGAGCTGAGATGAATTACGCTCCTTCCCGTTTTGGGGTCGTAGCGGGCGGATATGGCCCGTGGGGCGTGCGCCTTTCGTTCCTCGGCGCGGCGATTGGCCTGTTCGATATTGTCAGTCGATATCACGGATGCGCTCCCATTCGCCGCATAACTCGATCAAGTGGTCCGTCAACCTGCTTTCTATCTGCGGAATTTCGCGGCGAGAGAATCCTTTAGATTTCCCCGAAGCACGGTGGATCCTGCCGGTGCAGTGAATGAAGGGTGAGAATCTCGCCTGCGAGGCCCACCCATTCCTTTGAATTGAAGTTACGCTCTACTCGTGGCTCTTCGCATTGGGATCGGGGGCCGGGGTTGGGATGCGCGGCAGCATCTCCGCGCGGGTGGCCGCGTTGTACGCAAACCACGCCTCGATCATGGAACTCTGCATCACGTCGTCCTTCAGCACGCGATCATAGGTGTCCGCGTTGGAGTGGTGGGTGCGGGTACCGTACTCCACAGAATCCTGCTGGAAACCGATGCCATTCAGGCCGATCCACGAAAAGGCGGTCGAGTCCGTGCCCCCTGGGCTGGCGGTGGGTCTGAACTGCTCGCCGGTCACCGCAACAATATGCTGGTCCTGGATCGGCTCAATCCACTTCCTGAAAATGGCCGCCGTATCCGCACTGCCACCCGCCGAGACTCCGCGGAAACGGCCGGTGCCGCCGTCGTCGTTAAAGTAAACATCCAGCTTGTCGTACTCGGGGGTTTTCACCATCGTTGTGCGCGGCGCGAAATGCTGCTGCACGTAGGCGATTGAGCCGTAGACGCCCTCCTCTTCGCCACCCCACAGGGCAATGCGAACCGTACGCGCCATCGGCTTGTGCAGCGTAGCCAAAATGCGCACCGCCTCCATTGCCACGGAAGATCCCGTGCCGTTATCCGTGGCGCCGGTGCCGCCCTGCCAGCTGTCGAAGTGACCGCCGAGCATGACGACTTCGTCCGGTTTGGTGGTGCCCGGAATCTCGCCGATGACATTGAATGCGTTCTGGTCTTCCTTCTGATAGTCGACAGCGATATCGAAGTTCAGCTTCGGCGTGATACCGTGCTGCACCAGGCGGACGAGGCGGTTATACTGCTCTGCCGCAATGGCGACGATCGGAGGCGGAATGGGATCCTTCGGATTCTCCGACCCGCCATATGTGGCAAAGATGGTACCGCCGTCTCCGTTGTATCCCGGCGTGATGGAAATGGCCACGCCTTCGTCCCGCAGGAAGGTGTTGACCTCGTTGCGCAGGACCCCGTTCTTCGCATTTGCCAGGGCAAGCGACGTTGGCGAGTAATCCCACGTGCCTTCACCGGGGCGACCGCGCTGGCTGGGGTCGCGGTCAGTTGCAGCGCCGCGGCCTGGAGCACCACTGGCACCGGCTGCTCCCGCTCCACGCCCGCCTCCGCGCCCGCCTCCGCCTGCCAGAATTTCCTCATCCGTTGGGGAAGGCGTCGCGTCCGCCCGCGTGTGCAGCGTGAGTGGAGCCGGGTCGAACATCAACAGCGCCTTGCCCTTCAGCT
>Ga0302320_10026179_pt1 | contig 11307 bp, 8 predicted proteins | sample Bog_T0_3_FD_202130 | JGI IMG/M metagenome (GOLD analysis project Ga0302320, IMG submission 202130) | Peat permafrost microbial communities from Stordalen Mire near Abisko, Sweden - Bog_T0_3 | ecosystem: Environmental > Terrestrial > Soil > Wetlands > Peat | place: Sweden: Abisko, Stordalen Mire... | reverse complement strand
CGGCCTGTATTCCCGCCTCACGCCGCGCGAGATCCTGGCGTTTTCCGGACGTCTGCACGGCATTCCCTGGGAACGCCTCAGCCGGCGGGTGGAAGAGGTCCTCGCTTTTCTGGGAATGCAATCCGTCGCGGACCGCCGGACCGGCGGCTTCTCGCAGGGCGAGCGCATGAAAACGGCGCTGGGCCGCGCCCTGATCCACGCGCCGAAGAATCTGCTCTTAGACGAACCCACCAGCGGACTGGATGTGCCTTCGGTGCGATCCCTGCGGCTCCTGTTGCAGCGCATGCGCGACGCCGGCGCCTGCATCCTCTTTTCCAGCCACGTGCTGGAAGAGGTTAGGGCATTGTGCGATCGTGTCGTGATCCTGGCGCAGGGCCGCGTGGTGGCCGAGGGCACTCCCGGCGAACTGTGCCGCCGGGCCGGCGTGGCCACGCTGGAGGACGCATTTGTGAGCTTCACCGACGCCGCCGAGGTGGCCTCATGCTGAACCAGTCGCTGATTGTTGCCGGCAAAGAGATCCTGGATGGCTGGCGAGACCGGCGCAGCCTGCTCTCTTCCGCGCTGTATAGCCTCATGGGGCCGGGGGTGGTCGCGTTGGTTTCCATGGCCAGCCGCGATCTGGGCAGGCCGGGAGACGGCCAGAAGGTGCTGATCGCCATGATGTCCGTCTTCACCATGGTCTCGGCCTTCGTGGGAGGCATGAACGTGGCCATGGATTCCGTGGCCGGCGAGCGCGAGCGACGCTCGCTGCTCCCGCTGCTGATGCATCCCGTCACCAGGCTGGACCTGCTGCTGGGGAAATGGCTGGCTGTAGCGGTCTTCTCCTTGGCTGGCCTGATGCTCAATATGCTGGGATTTGCACTGCTGTTTCAGCGGGTGCCACCGCCGGCCCTGGCGCTATGCCTCGTGCCTCTCGGTCTGTTGGCTGCCGCGCTGGAGATTTGGGTTTCGACCGTGTGCCGCGGAGTGAAAGAGGCGCACACCTACCTTTCCATGCTGGTTTTTCTTCCCATGGGTTTGGGCATGTTCATGGTATTCTCACCGGGAGCCGGCCAAGGTTGGTGGAAGTTCCTGCCCGTGGCCGGCCAGCAACTGCAACTGGAGGCGGGTATGCGGGGCGGGGAAGTGGACCTGCCGCGGATCCTGTTCCTGGGATTCGCTACCGCCATCCTGGCTGCCATGGCATTGCTGGGCGCGGCCGATCGTCTGGAGCGCGACGATGTGGTCTACGGCGGCTGAGCGGACTCTCGAGGAAACTACAGTAGTGGCTGCGGCGCGCGTGGAACTCGAACGGGTTTTCGACCGGTTGCTCGCCGGGAACGGCGGCGCGCTGGCGCGCGTGGCTGCCTGCTACACCAACTCCAGCGCGGACCGCGATGATTTGGTGCAGGAAATCGCCCTGGCCCTCTGGCGCGCCCTTCCCCATTTCCGCGGCGAGTGCTCCGAGCGTACGTTCCTCTTCCGCATCGCCCACAACCGCGCGGTGACCCATCTGACGCAGCGGCGCGCGCACTCCCCGGCGGCTGTCGAGACCATGGAGGTGGCCGATCCGGCGCCCAGTCCGGAAGCGGGCATGGCGCGGGAGCAGCAAGGCGCGCGGCTGCGGTGCGCCGTACAGAGCCTGCCGCTGCTCTACCGGCAAGCGGTGACCCTGATGCTGGAAGGTATGGAATATGGCGAGATCGCGCAGGTACTGGGCATCTCCGAGAGCAACGTGGGCGCCCGCCTGAGCCGTGCCCGCCAGATGTTGCGGGAATCGATGGAGGTTGCCAAGTGAAGCCCGATTTGGAATTGCATGCCTGGCGCGAGCAATGGCAAGCGCATACCGATGTGCCCGCGGACTTGCGCCGCAAGGTGGAGCGCGGGTCGCGCAACATGCGCCTGATGCTGGCGTCGGAATTGTTAGTCACCGTGACCATGGGGGGCGGCTCGGCGGTTTGGGCTGTATGGGAACCGCGCACCGAAATGTACGTGCTTTGCGGCGCCATCTGGTTTTTCCTGGCGGCCGCCTGGACCTTCGCGATCATGAGCCGTCGCGGCGCCTGGTCTCCGTTGTCGATGTCGGCGGCGGATTTCCTCGATCTCTCGATCCGCCGCTGCCGGGGACGCCTGGCGGCCTCGCGATTCGGCGCCGGTCTTTATTTTGTGGAGATGGTATTCTGCCTCATCTGGCTCTACTATGATCCGGCGCGGCGCAAACCCTTACCGGCGATCGTCTTCGCCGTGGCAACGCCCCTCTTTTTAGCCGGCCTGATGCGCTACCGGCGCAAGACGCGCGCGGAGTTGGAGAGTTTGCTCCAGGTGCAGAGAGACGCAGAGACGCTGTAACCCTCGGTCTTACGGCAGCAACGTGCCGGTGCGCGAACCCGCAATTTTCGCGCGCCGGCGCCCGGCGAGGAGCAGGATCGCCCCACCCAGGGCCGTCAGGCTCAGCGCCGCCGGTTCGGGCACCGCGTTGGTGACGCTGCCGTCCACTTGGAAGTCAGTGCTTTCAAGGAAGCTTGGATTGAATTGTAGGTCGGGTTCACCGACACTGAAGTACTCACCCGTGGCGAGGCCGATATCGTCCTGCGTAAATGTGTCTTCATACAGGAAATATTGGGTGTTCGGTTGGAGCGTGACCGACGGCGCAAAATCGTAGCTTCCGCCGGAGACGCCGGTCGAAACGGCAAACGCGCCAGCCGAGCTCAGACCGTTCGGGTCTCCGTTATAGATAGAGGTGAAGAGGTATGCGGTACCTGCCGCCTCCGGGTTTCCGCCCACCAGGAAGTCGAAAGCGATGTCGTCCCAGGGCCCTCCGCTGGGAGTCGTGAAATTCTGGCCAAAAAAGCCGCTACCGGGACCGTCCGTGCCCGAGGTGAACTGTACGATCACGCCGGCCCGCGCCGGCAGGGCTGCCCCTACCGCCGCCACCAGCAAACCCAGATTCCCGATAACCGTCAATCGCATGAGATGCTCCTTATGCCGGTGTATTCGGAGTTCCGCGAGAAACGTTACAGGCCACGATATGATGAATAATCGCTTTTCCGGAGGGGGATGCAGCAGTCCGCGAAGTTTCCGACCACCAGGTGGACCCTTATCGTGTCGGCCGGGCAGGGCTCCGGCGGCGCCGCCGGGGACGCGCTGGCCGCTCTCTGCGAACGCTACTGGTATCCGATCTACGCCTTTACCCGCCGCCGCGGCTACAGTTCACCCGAGGCCCAGGACCTCACCCAGGAGTTCTTTGCGCGGCTGCTGGAGAAGCGCTCCATCGAGCAGGCCGACCCCGCCAAGGGCCGCTTCCGCACTTATCTCCTCTCATCGCTCCAATACTTCCTGGCGGACGAATCGGAGCGCCGGCTGGCTCTGAAGCGGGGCGGCGCCGTGCACCATCTGTCGCTGCCCCTCGAGAGCGGCGAAGAGCGATACCAGCACGATCCCAGAAGCCAGGAAACTCCCGAACGCATCTTCGAGCGCCGTTGGGCACTGGCCCTGATTGAACGGGTCCTGTCGCTGCTTCGCCAAAGCTTCGAACGCGAAGGCCGCGCCGGCCACTTCGACCGTTTGAAGCCCTTCCTGTTGGGCACCGACGCCGCTCCTTACGCCGAACTGGCAGCGCAGCTTGGCGCCACCGAGGGTGCGCTCCGGCTGGCCGTGCATCGCCTGCGGCGGCGTTACCGGGATCTTTTCCGCGCGGAGATCGCCGACACCGTAGCTTTTCCCGAAGAAATCGATGGCGAGATTCGCTATTTGCTCAAGGTCCTCAGCGCGGGTTAAGTCGAATTTGCGCCGACAGCGCGTAACGTGGCCGTTCGAACTCCGAATATATATTGTGAAGGGACCCCTCCCTTACGGTCGGGGCTCTGATGGCGGAGCCGCGACCGTGAGGGAGCGGTCTTGCACGCCGAAACTGACTGAGCAAGAAGAAAGTCGAGGGGGAAATGCCAATGTCGCTCGCGTCGATGGAAGGGGCCAAATCCACGCATAACGGCGTGCGCCGCCGATACCGGGGTGGAAACGGAGCGGTCGTGGCGATCGGATTCGCCCTGCTTCTTGCTCCTCAAACCCCTGGTCAAACCATTCAAACCATCGCCGGCGCCGCCGCGATCGGCTACCGGGGACCAGCCTTGCAGTTCCCCACCAATGCAGTAAAGGACGACAACGGCGTAGTTTACATCTCGGATTTTAGAGCCAACCAGATCGTGCGCCTGGATGCACAGGGCAACGGAACCGTGTTTGCGGGGACGGGCACGGCTACCTCCACGGGAGACGGTCAGCAGCGTCTCGCCGCGTCCTTCAATAACCCTATCGCCCTGGCTCTGGACGCGGCCGGCGATCTGTTCGTGGCCGAATACAATGGCAATCGGATCCGGCGCATCGATGCACAATCGGGCGTGGTGACCACCGTGGCGGGCAACGGCACGGCAGGCTTTGCGGGCGATGGCGGTCCCGCGACAAGTGCTTCCCTGTCGCAACCCCACGGAATGGCTTTCGACATCTTCGGGAATCTCTACATCGCGGACCAAAGCAACAACCGCGTCCGCATGGTGGATGCCGTGGCGCAGAACATTATCACCGTAGCCGGCACCGGCCAGGCCGGTTTTGCCGGCGACGGCGCGGCGGCAAACATGGCCATGGTCAGTTCCCCGTACGGTGTGGCCGTGAATCCAACGGGCGACCTTTTCATCGCCGATGAGGGCAATAATCGCATACGAAGGGTCGACGGGGTCAGCGGCATGATCTCCACCTATGCCGGCAACGGAACGGCCACGTACGCCGGTGATGGAGGAGCGGCCACATCGGCTTCACTCAATGGTCCTTATGGAGTTGACGTGGACGCCGGAGGCAACGTCTGGATCGGCGACACTTTTAATAGCCGGGTACGATATGTGGATGCGACTACGCACATCATCACCACCGCGGCCGGCAGTGCGAAGGCAGGCTTTGCCGGCGATGGAGGGCCCCCCACGGCGGCGCAGATTCTTTTTCCATACCGCGCCTTTCCCGCATACGACAACACGGTCTATATCGGCCAGCCCGATTTGGGATTGTTACGCGCCATCGTGAATCCGGGCAACACGCCGCCCTATGTTTTCCAGCCTGAAAGCGCGGCGTACGGCCCGGAGGGCGGATCGGGCACCGTGAAAGTGCATACCCTGGTGGCCGGACCGGCCTGGACATCCTCCGCGAGCGCAAGCTGGATCACCATCAATTCCTCCTCTACGGATCCCGTGAACGGCTTTATTACTTACACCGTGGCGGCCAATCCCGTTTATACCGCCCGTACCGCTACCCTCACCGCCGGCAACCGCAAATTCTACGTCGCACAGCGCGGAAAGACGTGTACGTTCTCGACGAACGCCGGGGCAGCCGGCCTCAGTTTCACGGTTTCCGGCGGCACAACCAGCCTTGCGATCCAGGCAGTCGACCCTTCATGCGCCTGGACGGTGTCGATGCCTCGCGCCGTTTGGGTTTCGTCCAGCGCGGTGTCCGGCACGGGCAATGGCACGGTGAAAATCACTACGATCGCCAATCTCTCCTCGCCCACCCGTCAGGCAGTGGTCATAATCGCCGGCCAGCAGATCACCGTCACCCAAGGCAGCGCCCTCGCTCTCGATCAATTCCGCATCACCGGACGCGCCGTGCCTCAACTGGCCGCGGTGGATACTGCCGTCATGAGCGCCATGCTCGATTGGGACATTCCTGGCGGAGCCGTGGCCGTGGCCTATAACGGGAAGCTGGTGTTTGCGCGCGGCTATGGGTACGCCGATACAACCCTCCTCGAGCCGTACCAGCCCGACACCCTCAACCGCCTGGCGAGTACTTCGAAATACTTCACCTTCGAATCCATCAACCGGTTGATCGCCGCGGGAAAAGTCACCGCCGCCACGCTCGCCTATGCCTTCCTTGGCTACGCTCCACCTCCCGGTGGAATCAGCGATCCGCGCATCAACGACATCACCGTAAACGACCTGATCAATCACGAGGGTGGGTGGAACACGGCGCTGGTGGGCGACATCGCCTTCGATAACGAAGTTGCCGCCGCCCGCGCCTTCGGCGTACCCTCTCCGCCGAGTGTGGATCAGTTCATGCGCTACAACCTGGGAACACCGCTGCAATTCGCTCCCGGCACCAGCGAGGCGTATTCCAACTTCGGCTACACCCTTCTGGCGCGCGTGATTGCCCAGGCGAGCGGCATGAACTATCAGGACTACGTGCGTCAGACCATGCTTACTCCCAACGGCATCATCCGCACGCAGATCGGCGGTTCCCTGCTGGCCGACCGTCTGCCCGGCGAGACCTTGTACTATCCGCGCGGCGGTTTGGAGAATTCGGTTTTCGATTCGATGCCTGGGTTGGTTTCAGAAGCCTACGGAGGATATGCCCTGCCGCTGGTGGATGGGGCGGCCGGGTGGGTATCGTCCGCCATCGATCTGGCACGGCTGGCGCCCACCGACGCGGACCCGGGCGCGGCCGGCAGCCTGCCGGAAGTGACGTCATACATCTATCACAGCGGCAGTTTGCTTTACACCTTCGTCTTTAATAGCCGCGGCCGCGGGGACTTCGATGCGGTCACCGGGGTCGGCGACGCTCTCGCCGGCGTTACCTCCTGGCCTACGGGAGATCTGTTTCCGCTTTATACCGATAGCGCGCCCTATTGCCAGTTTTCCGTGGGCGGCGGCACGATTACGGCGGACTACACAGGGGGCGTTTTCCCGATCCAGCTTCAGGGCCCCGCCGAGTGCGGCTGGACCGCGACGCCGTCGGTTCCCTGGATTACAGTGCCAGTAAGCAGTTTCGGTAACGGGCCCGGCACGGTGTCCGTCACGCTGGCCGCCAACCCCAGCGGCACGGCGCGGAGTGGATCCGTTCATATCGGCGGGCTTACGGTGCAGGTCCAGCAGGGCGGGGCGCCGGTTCCGGTAATCACGTCCATTAATGTGTCCGGCGGAGGACCGGATATCGCGCAGAATGCCTGGATCGAAATTCGGGGCAAGAACCTGATCCCCGCGGGCGTACCGTTGAGCGGCGCCAACTGGAACACCGCTCCCGAGTTCACATCGGGTCGAATGCCCACGCAGATCGGAGGTTATCCCCTGGGGATTACCGTCAATAACAAACCTGCCTACATCAGCTTCTTCTGCAATTCGTTGCCGGGTTCGATCTGCACCACTGACCAGATCAACGTGCTCACTCCGCTCGACAACACCCTGGGCCAGGCGCCGGTGGTGGTGACCACCGCGGGACTCGCCGGCGCCTCGTTCAGCGTGAATCTGCGGGCGGCCGCGCCCGCCTTTCCGCTGGTCGGCGCTACCAGCTACATCGTCGCGACGCATACCGACTACAGTCTTGTGGGACCGGTGTCGTTATCGTCGCCGGGGTACCCCTTTTCGCCCGCGCGGCCGGGAGAAACCATCGTGCTTTACGGCTTCGGATTCGGCTTGCCAAAGGCCGCTCTGGTGGCCGGTTCGTCGACCCAGGTAGGACCTCTGCCGGCGCTTCCGGTAGTTCAGATCGGAGGGCAATCCGCCGTGGTATCGTACGCGGGCGTCATCCAGCCGGGGCTGTATCAGCTCAACGTGATCGTCCCCAATTCGGCCGCGGACGGGGACAACTCCGTGACCTGCTCTTATAACGGTTCGAGCACGACGGCGGCCGGGCTGATCGCCGTCCAGAGATAATGCGCTTGCACAGTCGGGCCTACCGCTTACGGCGACCAATCAGGCTCCTCGGTAACGGGATGGCGTAGGCTGGTCAACTGCGGAGGTTGCGATCCGTCTGCATTCTGCGAGCCTGCGCGACAAGGTGGAGCGCGGGTGGCGCAACGCAGAGGTGGATATGGCCATAGTATCTTCGTAGCGGAGGCTCTCTGAAGATGTTCCGCCGCCACTGCGCATCTCGATGGACGCTTGCCGCGTTTGTAATTCTCTCCGGCTTCGCGCGCCCGCGACAGAATCCTTTTCCTGAAATCGGTCGGATTCATCTGAACGATCGGTTGGCGGCGCTGGGGCAGCCGCTAATTAAGGAACTGAGCGTATACGCGCTCAGTTTCTCCCCCGACGGCAGCCGCCTCGCCATCCAGTTCGGCGAGGACATCGACCGGTATGTCGTCCGCGTGGGACAGGTTAAACGTCAGTACCTCTTGGTGGTGTCCACGGCCGACCCCGATACCACCATCTACTGGACGGAGCCGGCGAAGCTGGGATTTGCGCGCGTTGACCAACGCGCCGAGCCGGCTTGGTCGCCGGACGGGAACGTCCTGGTGTTTGCGACCGTTTTGATTCGTGTCCCCGGAGGGGAAGCTTGCCGGTTTCCCGGCGGGTTCCGCGGCTTCTTGAGCGCCGATCGAGTGCTTGTCACTGTAGCGTCAACTTCCACATCTCAAACACTTGGCGTCGCCGACGAACAGTGTCGCCTTCAGGAACGGTGGCACGCCGATCACCACTTCGCCGTCAGAGTTTCTCCCAATGGATCCCGGATCGCCCTGCTGGCGCCTCACTTCGATCACCCGGACGTCATCAACACCTCGCGGAGCGATTTATTCATCCTGCCAGGATTGCCTCCGCTGCCCAAAGCGCGGGAGGCCGTTGCCAGCGGCCAAATCGATCTGGCAGGCGCCAGGAAGGTCCGCGCAGGTGGCCATGGGATCGGAGGTAGCGGGATGGTTTTCGTCGACAATGCGGTTTGTGGGGCGTTCGAAGTGACCGGGATTGCTATCCGCGCCACGGACGGCAGCTCTCTAAACGGAAGGAAAGCGAAGGTCGCATGCTGGGATGCGCAAACCGGCAGGCCGGTCCGTGAGACCCCGCCATTATGGAGCGCTGAGGATATTGTAATCTCGGCCGGCGGAGGGCGCGTCGCGGTTAGCGATGGCGGGAAGGGGTCGCGGGCGAGCCGGAACGGACCTTCCGCTCTGCCAGTCCCGCAACTGCGAGGAATTTGGGAATTGAAGAGCGGCAAAATGCTGGCGACATGGTCTCCCGATCCGGACGGGAGTGCGCCAGACATTCAGCCTATCGCCCGGCGTGGCTTCGCGATCTCCTCGGACGGCCGGATACTCGCCGAATCGGGCGACGATTCCGTACTCCTGTATCGGCTTCCGGAGCCGATGCGGCATTAGTCGCGAACGCTGGCTTGAGCTCGAACGGAGTCGCTCGCAGGATCACCACCAGGCGTTCCAGCAGCCAGGATGAGGCTGAGTCCCCCCAAATTTCTCTTGGTTGGCCAAGCTATTAAACCGAGCCGTGGTGCGGACGCGGCGGTCTGATTGCTGGCAGTGATAAGGCAGTTTGCCGCCGCCCGCTACCAACTCGTGAAAGTCGGCAGGCAAGGGTGTGGAAACGGGAGTTTGGGCCTGACCAACCCGGGCGAGAACGGCAGCTATAACCAGCCACGGACTGAGCCGCATAGTGATTAGACTCCATACCCGCCGCAAACGTTGCTCTTCAGCCGGCCCGGAAAGTGAGGATCGCTTCCGCCGCGGCCTTGCCCATGCGGATGCAATCCGGGATGCCGATTCCGCTGTAGGCGTTTCCAGCGAGATAAAGACCGGGGATGGCGGCGGCGCGCGCCTCGATCTCGGCGATGCGTTGCGCGTGACCCACGGTGTATTGCGCCATGGACCGCGGCCAGCGCGCGATGCGTGCGAAGCGCGGGCGCGCCGCGATGCCGGCGATTTCCCGCAATTCTCCGGACACCGCGGCGGTGACCGCATCGTCGGATTCGTCGAGCACCGCGGCGTCTTGCATGCCGCCCAGGAAGCAGCGGGCGACGATCTTGCCCTCGGGCACGCGGTGAGAAAATTTGGTGCCCACCCAGGTGCAGGCCACCAGCCGGCGGCGTTCTTTGCGCGGCACCAGGAATCCGAAGCCAACGGGAGGTTGCGCCAGATCCGCGGCGTCGTAGCCCAGCGCGACGGTCATCGACGAGCTATAGGGTACGCTGCCCAACAACTCCCCCAGGCGCGGATCCATACCGGCCATGAGCGTGGCGCCATTGTGCGCTTCCGTCGCCAATACCAGGCGGTCTGTTTCCAGCCAGTCGCCATCGAGCCGGATACGGAATCCGGCGGCGGTCCGCTCTACGGTTTGGGCTCGAACCTGCCGCACCTCAGCCTTGCCCCGCACCGCGGCTGCGGCGGCATCCACCATCTGCCCCAGCCCGCCCTGCAAGGTACGGAACAGCGGCGGCGCTACCGCGCCTTGGCGCTGGCCGGCCGCCTTGGCGCGCTCCGCCAGCACGCCGCGCGTAAGGCTGCCGTATTGATTGGCCAGGGCGACGAATCGCGGCAACACGCTGGTGACGCTGAGGGCGCTGGGGTTGCCTCCATAGACGCCGGAGAGCAGCGGCTCGGCCAGATAGTCCACCGCTTCCTGGCCGTAATGTTCGGCGATGAAATCGGCCACCGATTCGTCGCCGGCCTTCGGCTTGGGGGAGCGGAACAGTTCCATGCCCATGCGCAGCTTGGTGCCCCAGCCTACCAGCCGCGTGGTAACGAGCGGCAGGATCTTGGTGGGCACCATCATCATCAGGCCGTCGGGCAGGGGAACCAGGCGGCCTCCCTTGCGCACGAACGTCACGCGTAGATGGTCATTGGAACCGATCACCTGGTCGGCCAGACCCAGATCGCGAATCAGGTCGAGCGCCGCCGGTTTGACGGAAAGGAAGCTATCGGGGCCGGCCTCCAGCGTGCAGCCTTCCACCTGTTCCGTTTGGATCACGCCGCCGAGCCGCGGACGGGATTCCAGGATGGTTGACGCGGCGCCGCCCTTGGCCAGGTAGTAGGCCGCCGAGAGGCCGGAAATTCCGCCGCCGATGATGACGGGGTTAACGGGCAGACGTCACCGCCTGCCGCAGCCGATGCAGGCAAGCTAAAGCATGCCCCACCACGGAAAACACGGGCGGCTTGGTGGGGCATGCGCCTGCCCGGCCACCCGGTTGAAGTTGGGGCGCTACAAACATCGCCGCGCCACCTCGGCCAGAGCCGCGGTGAAAGTCTCCGAGCCGTTCAACGATTCCGGCCGCAGCAAGGTTATGCCGCGCTCCTGAGCATAGCCGCGGAACAGGATATCGATATCGTAGAGCACCTCGATGTGGTCGCAGACGAAGCCGATGGGGTGGAGCACCACTTCGCCAATTCCCTCGGCGGCGTAGCGGTCCAGGCAGGATTCCACCGTCGGGCCCAGCCAACGGTCGCTGGTCATGCCCTGGCTTTGGTACGCGAATTCCCAATCCGTCAGACCCAGCCGCGCGGCTACCGCGGCTGCCGTGGCGCGGGTTTCGCCGTCGTAGGGGTCGCCGTTAGCCAGCGCCTTTTCGGGCAGGCTG
>Ga0302320_10026177_pt1 | contig 11308 bp, 7 predicted proteins | sample Bog_T0_3_FD_202130 | JGI IMG/M metagenome (GOLD analysis project Ga0302320, IMG submission 202130) | Peat permafrost microbial communities from Stordalen Mire near Abisko, Sweden - Bog_T0_3 | ecosystem: Environmental > Terrestrial > Soil > Wetlands > Peat | place: Sweden: Abisko, Stordalen Mire... | reverse complement strand
CCTCGTAACCACGCCGGGCGGCCCGCGCTTCTGGGCTGAGATGTCCACACCCTCTCTGCCACCGTGGCATCGAGCCACGTGACCACACAGGAGCGCCGGGCCGGCATCCTCTCCGTTGCCGCCCACCTGCCCGACGGCATCCTGACCAACGCCGACCTCGAGTCGATGGTCGACACCTCGGACGCCTGGATCATGGAGCGCACCGGGATCCGGCTCCGGCACCGGGCCGTCGCCGGGGAGACCACCTCTGAGATGGGCGCCAAGGCGGCCCGCCAGGCCCTGGAGAAGGCGGGCTCGCCCAGGATCGACGCCATCGTGGTGACCACGGTCACGCCGGACACCCTCTTCCCGTCGACCGCCTGCCTGATCCAGCGCAGGCTGGACATGGGCGGCATCCCGGCCTTCGATGTCAACGCAGCGTGCAGCGGCTTCACCTATGGCCTGATCGTCTCCGAGGGGCTGATCCGGAGCGAGGTCGCCGAGCACGTCCTGCTGGTCGCCGCCGAGTCCATGACCTCGCTCGTCGACTGGGGAGACCGCGGCACCTGCGTCCTCTTCGGCGACGGCGCGGGCGCCGCCGTGCTCGGAGCCGCCTCCGAGGGCGGGATCGTGGCAAGGCGCTGGGGGGCGGACGGGACCAAGGGACACCTGATCTACTACGGGCCCAAGCCCGACGACGCCGACAGCCCCGACCGGCTCCGGATGGCCGGCAAGGGAACCTTCCGGATGGCGGTCGAAACCTTCTGCGACATCACCGCCGGGGTCTGCGCCGACGCCGGCTGGGACCCGGCCAGCATCGACCACTACGTCCCCCACCAGGCCAATCAGCGCATCATCGAGGCCGCCGCAAAACGGATGGGCATTCCGATGGAGCGAGTGGTGGTCAACATCACGGATACCGGCAACACCAGCTCCGCCTCGATCCCCCTCGCCCTGGCCGGCGCCGCTGCCCAGGGGCGCTTCAAGCGAGGCGACAGGGTGGTGGTGGCGGCCTTCGGCGCGGGCGCGACGTGGGGCGCCGTCGCCTGGGAGTGGAACGCGGACTGATGCTGGGACGCTTCACCGCTGCGGGGACGCCCCGCGAGCGGCCACTTCAGGCACCCGGTCCCCGGCTCAAGCCGGTCGCCCGGTCGGGAAGCGTCGCCTGCAAGGGGTGCGGCCGCCGCTTTGTCCTGGAGAGGTACGAGGGGGCACTCCGGGTCTGCCCGTGGTGCGGGCACCACGGCCAGATGCCCGCCGCCGCGCGGGCCGCCCAGCTGGCCGACCCGGGGAGCGTCCAACCGATCGAGATCCAGCTCGCCGACCGCGACCCGCTCGGTTTCGACGATGGGCGCCCATACCCGGCGCGCGTCGCCGAGGCCCGCCAGAAGACCGGGTTGGACGAGGCCTTCCTGATCGCCCGGGCGAGCATCGGCGGCGTTCCGGCCATCCTCGCCTGCATGGACTTCGGTTTCCTGGGCGGTTCGCTGGGATCCGCGGCGGGTGAGATGTTTGCCCAGGCTTGCGAGCTGGCGGTGGCCGAGCGCCGCGCGCTGGTGGCCGTCTCCAGCAGCGGCGGCGCCCGGATGCAGGAGGGGATCGCCTCGCTGGCTCAGATGGCCCGCTGCACGGCCGGGGTCAGCACGGTCGCCGACGCGGGCCTCCCCTACATCTCCGTGCTCGCCGACCCCTGCTTCGGGGGCGTCACCGCATCCTTCGCCGCCCAGGGCGACGTGATCCTGGCCGAGCCCGGCGCCCGGATCGGCTTCGCCGGGGGACGGGTCATCGAGCAGGCGGCCCACGAGGCCCTGCCCGAGGGTTTCCAGACCGCCGAGTTTCTGCTCAGCCACGGCATGGTGGACCAGGTCGTCGACCGGCGGGAGCTGCGGGAGCTGATCGCCGGCCTCCTCCGGGCGCTCACGGCGGGGGGCGCCGACCGCGATCTCCGGAGCCTGGCGGCAGTCGCGGCGGAGGCGCCGGACGGCGATGTCGTGGCAGCGACGGCGGCGGGAACTCTCCGGGCGTCTTCCAGCGGCGACGCGCTGCACGCGCCAGAGGCGCCGGCCACCGGCGTCGGTGAACGCGTCCCCGCCGGACCGGGGCCGTCGGTCGCCGACACCCTCTCCACCGCCGAGCGGGAGAGACAGGCCTTCACCGCGGTCGAACTGGCCCGCAACCCGGGACGCCCGCGCACGCTCCAGCTGCTGAGGACCCTCTTCCACGACTTCACCGAGCTGCGCGGAGACCGGCTCTTCGGCGACGACCGGGCCGTGATCGGCGGGACCGCGCAGCTGGGCGGGTCGGGGGCCACGCCCGCTGACGACGTCTGGGTGATGGTGATCGGCCAGGAGAAGGGCAACGACGCCACCTCCCGAGCCATCCACAACTTCGGGATGCCCCACCCCGAGGGGTACCGCAAGGCCACCCGGTTGATGCGCCTCGCCGAGAAGTTCGGGCTCCCCGTCATCTGCCTGGTGGACACCCCGGCCGCCGCACCGGGCGTGGGCGCGGAGGAGCGCGGGCAGGCATGGGCGATCGCCGATTCACTCTTGACACTGCTGCGGCTCCGCACCCCGGTCATCTCCTGCGTGCTCTCGGAGGGGGGGTCGGGAGGTGCCCTGGCCCTCGGTATCGCCGATTGCGTGCTGGCCCTGGAGAACGCCATCTACTGCGTGGCCCCTCCCGAGACGGTGGCCGCCATCCTCTACCGCGACGCCGCCCAGAAGGCGCGTGCCGCCGCCGCCCAGCGCCCGTGGGTTGGTACCGCCTACCACCTCGGGCTGGTGGACGAGCTGATCCCCGAGCCCGCCCCCGGCGCCCATGCCCATCCGCAAGTGGTGGCGGGAGCTCTCCGGGGCGCCCTCCTCCGCCACCTCGCCGCCCTCCGCCCGCTCCCTCTCGACGTGCTGCTGCAACGCCGCGCCGAGCGCTACCGCCGGGTGGGGGACTGACCGGGGAGCTACCCGTCGGGCCCGCGGGGGCGGCCCTCCACCGTAGGATCGCCGGCGTGAAGGCAGAGACCAGCGGTGCGACAGGAGCGCTGCCGGAGAGCACGAACCACGTCATCTGGGACTGGAACGGCACCCTGCTGGACGACGTGGCAGCAGTCCTCGAGGCGACAACGGTCACCTTCCGGCAGGCCGGCATCCAGGTCGAGGTGACCGGGGAGACCTACCGGCGCACCTTCACCCGCCCGATCCGCGTCTTCTACGAACGGCTGCTGGGGCGGCCGATCGGTTACGACGAGTGGGTGCGGCTGGACCACGCCTTCCACCTCGAGTACGCGCGGCTGGACGAGCGGTCCACGCTCGCCGCCGGAGCCCGGGAGGTCCTCGACGAGATCCGGGAGCTGGGCTGGAGCCAATCCGTCTGCTCGATGCTGCCCGAGGAGTACCTCCTCCCCGCGGTCGAGCGCCAGGGCATCGCCCACCATTTCGTGCGCATCGACGGGCTGCGCGGGGCGGAGCGGGGCGGGGTCAAGCTCAAGAACCTGATCGCCCACCTGGAACATCTCGGCGTCGCAGCGTCGGGAACGGTGATGGTCGGTGACACCGTCGACGACGCAGCGGCCGCGCGCGGCGCCGGCATCGCCTGCATCCTCCTCGACAGCGGAGCCGGCCTCCACGACTCGGCGAGCATCCGCGGTGCCGGCGTCCCCGTGGCCACCGGGGTCCCGGAGGCGCTGGCCCTGCTGCGCCCAGGGGCCACCGGCCCGCAACGGGGGCAGGCACGGGCGCGCTAGATTGAGCCGCATGGAAAAGGGTGATCTGGTCAACGACTTCGAACTGGAAGACGAGACCGGCACGCCCCGCCGTCTCTCCGAGTTCCTCGCCAAAGGTCCGGTGGTGCTCTTCTTCTACCCGGCGGCGATGAGCGCGGGCTGCACCCGGGAGAGCTGCCACTTCCGCGACCTGGGCGGCGAGTTCACTGCCGCCGGGGGTCAGCGGATCGGCATCAGCCACGACACCGTCGCCAAGCAGCGCGAATTCGCCGAGCGCCACTCACTCGGCTATCCCCTGCTCTCCGACCCCGACGGCACGGTCGCCCGGCAGTTCGGGGTCAACACCCGCTTCGGCATCATGCCGGTCAAGCGCTGGACCTTCGTCATCGGCAGCGATGGCCGCGTCCGCGAGGTGATCAAGAGCGGGGTCAACATGAGCGTCCACGCGGACCGCGCCCTGGAGGTGCTGAGGCAGTCATGAGGATCGGGATCATCGGCGCCGGCAACATCGGGGGCAACCTCACCCGGAAGCTGACAGCTCTGGGCCATGAGGCCGTGGTCTCCAACTCGCGCGGCCCCCAGACGCTTGAGGATCTGGCGGAGGAGACCGGCGCCACCGTCGCGCTCGCGTCGGTCGCCGCCGAGGGCGCGGAGCTGGTGATCGTGACCATCCCGGAGCGGGCGATCCCCCTGCTACCCGCCGGCATCCTCGACGGCGCCGCACCGGGCGCCCCGATCATCGACACCGGCAACTACTACCCGCAGCGGGATGGGCGGATCGCCGAGATCGAGGACGGCATGACCGAGTGCCGCTGGGTGAGCAACCAGCTGGGGCGCCCGGTGGTCAAGGCGTTCAACGGCATCCAGGCCCAGCACCTGCTGGAGCGGGGGCTGCCTCCGGGCACGCCGGGCAGGATCGCGCTGCCTGTGGCCGGCGACGAGCCAGAGGCCAAAGCGCTCGTCATGCGCCTGGTCGACCAGCTCGGATTCGACCCGGTGGACGCCGGGGGAATCGACGATTCCTGGCGGCAGCAGCCGGGCACGCCGGTCTACGGCGCCGACCTCGACGCGGCAGGGGTGAGGGAAGCGCTGCGCCAGGCCAGTCCGGAGCGGCCGCCCGGGTTCCGGGGCTGAGAGCGCGCCTCCGGCTTACCCTCCGCCCTGAGTGCCGACGGCGATCCCGTTGCCAAGGGTGGTGACGTACACCGTGCCGTCGCCTCCGACCGCCAGCGCTGTGGCGTTGCCGGCGACGGTCGCGTAGTACGGATCGTCCACCTGGGTGACCGCGGGACAAGCACCGGCGCAACCGGTGACCTGCACCTGCCAGAAGGACGGCTGGGTGCCGCCCCCGGCCATGTCGATGCCGTCTTCGCCGGTGCCGGCGAACGCCGCCAGCGGGCCTCCGACACCGCTCGTGCCGCCGCTCGCGATCACCCAGGCCGGCGCGCAGTCACTCGCGCAGGCACTGGTGTCGATCGCCCCCAGCCCATTCGAATCCGCAACCCACACCTGTGCCGGCGTGGTGGGGTCACCGGCCACCCAACCCCGCCCGGCGCCGAGGCTGGTGTTGGCGTACAGCTCCACCCAGGGGGAGAAGACACCCCCCGTGACACTCGACATCCAGACCGCGTGCGTGCCCTCGTCGTACATGTACATGGCGCTGCCGTCCTCCGCCCAGGACAGGCTCACACCGTGGATGTCGCCGGGCGACACCGTCGGTCCGCCGAGGGCAGGGGACGGGATCAGCGTCCAGGCGCCGCCCGTGCCGGAGCCGGTGTACACAAAGACGCTGGCGTCCTGGAAGGCCGCCACCAGCATGTAGGTCCCCGGTCCGGTCGCCTCCGCGTCGAGCGCGATCGGCCGGGCGGTCACCCCCGCAGGCAGGGGGAGAGAGGTCCAGCCGCCACCGCTCGCCCACGCGGCCGAGTACCAGATCGAGCCGAGGGAGTCGGTGTTCCGAGCGCCTCCGGAAACGATGAGCGCCGATGGAGAGACGCTCGCGTCCCACGCGATGCCGAGGCTCGTGGCGCTGACCGAGGCGAGCAGAGGTGGGCTCACCAGGTCGTCGACGCTCGCGAAGTCGTCGGTCGAGGTGAGCACGCCCCAGTCGGCGTCCGCGACCGCGACATTCGAGCTGTCGGCGGGGTCGACCGCGACGGCCGGATCGAACGTCGAGGCGAGCCCCCGGACCGCGGGGCTCCACTCCGGAGAGGTCAGTGGATCGTAGTCCCACACCCCGGAGCGACCGGCGACGAGCAGGGGGTCGAGCCCGCCGCTCTCACTGAGCATGACGATGCTGGAGCCGGCGAAGACGTCGGCGGTGCTCCCGTCACAGGCCGCGAGCGTCGACGACGGACAGCCCCCGACCATCGCGGACGGCCCGAGATTGGAGCCGGCCGACCCGGCGGCGGTCGCCTCCCACCAGCCGGTCGAGGTGCCGTCGATGGTGCTGGCGACGCTCCCCTGGGGAACCAGCGGCGTGATGGCGGTCGCAGTGCCGGTCACCACCAGCCGCTCGACGTCCGATGCGCCATGGCCGGCGTAGGTCGCCGCGTAGAGGACATCCACCGGGACCGGCCCGGCTGCGGTCTCGTAGCCCGTCAGCGTGTACCAGTTCGCGGACGCGTCCAGGGTCGACCACGACCCGCCACTCCAGTAGCCGATGCCGTGAGCGCCGGCGGCGTAGACGCGGGTTCCCAGATGGAGGAGCTCCTGCACGCCGGTCGAGATCCCCTTCTTGGCACTGAGCGACTTCGCCTTGGCGCCTGGCCCGAGGCCGGTGACCTCGTACACGCCCTTGCTCGCGCCGATCCTGCTGATCACGGAGACGAAGGCGTCGCCCCTGCCGTCGAGGACCATCGAATCGAGGTACGAGGTGCACAGGGCCACGCACTGCCACCCCGCAGCCGGGCTGCGCGAGTCGAGTGGCCAGCGCTCCAGGCCGCGGCCGAAGGAGGCCGCGTAGAGGTAGGTGCCGTCGCTCGCCAAAAGGTCGCCGGTGGCGCGCGGCTGCCCTTGCTGAGTGGGGAGGTTGGCGCCGTCGAACGATGGCGGGGTCCCGGTCCCGGCGTGACCGGAGTACGACCAGGTGAGACCGTCGTCGGCGGAGGTGGCGATGCCGCCGTTCGAGCCCTCGCCCACCGCCGCGTACCAGGTGCTCCCCTGGTCGAGAAGGGCGGCGACGTCGTAGGCGGGAGCAGGCAGGCCCTGGTTCTGCGCCGTCCAGGTCACCCCACCGTCGACGGAACGGAAGAATCCCTGGGTATCGCCACCTGCGATCAGGGTGCCATTGGGCGATTGCGCCAGGACGCTCACGAATCCGCCGCCGTCGACTGCTGAGTTGCCGAACGACAGCCCCGACGCCTGCGCCGTCGCGGCCGCAAGCGGCGCGACCGCGGGGCCCAGCACGGCGCCCGTCAGCGGGATGGCGAGCAGGCAGATCAGCCAGGAAGGTCCAGGTCGCGGCCCCGTCACCATCTCCCCTCCCGACTCACGCTGCCCATGAGCAATGTAACCACGCGGGTGGCCGTTGGCTCAAGGTGGCACGGGGAGGAGCGGTTGACCTGGGCCGACGCCCCTGGTAGGGTCAATCGCGAACTGACGTTCGACACCAGATGACGTACCGACTCCTCCACCTGGCCGACCTGCACCTCGATCGCCCCTTTGCCCAGATGGGCTGCCACGGGGAGCTGGCACGGCGCCGCCGCCAGGGGCTGCGCGACGCCCTTCGCCGGGCCGGCGAGGCCGCCCAGGAGCACGACTGCGACGCGGTGACCATCGCCGGCGACCTCTTCGAACACGAGCGGGCCGGCGCCGATACCGCCCAGTTTCTGGTCGAGACCTTCGCCGCCTGGCAGCCGATGCCGGTGCTGCTCGCCCCCGGAAACCACGACCCGCTGGTGCCGGGAAGCCTCTACCTGCGAGCCCGGTGGCCCGCCAACGTCCACCTCTTCGAGGGCACCCGCCTAGAGCCGTACGAGCTCGCCGATGGGCTGACCGTCTGGGGGCTGGGCCACCATGAGCCCGCCTGGACGGGCGACCCGCTGGAGGGCGTCCTGGGGGCCGACGGCGGCGGGCGCCGCGGCAGGAGCAGGGAGGGCATCCACCTCGCCCTCTTCCACGGGGCCGAGACCGGCAGCCGCCCGGCGGGCAAGGGGGTGCACGGCCCGTTCGCGGCCGCCGAGATCCGGGAGCGCGGGTACCACCTCGCCCTCTGCGGCCACTACCACGCCCGCCGGATCGACCTCGGCGCCCGGCTCATCTATCCGGGCAGCCCGGAGCCACTCGCCTTCGACGAGAGCGAGCCGCGGGGTCCGGTGGTCGTCGAGATCTCCGACCGCGGCGATGTCCGTTGCGCGGCCCTGGAAACCAACCGGTGGCACGCCCGCATCATCGAATGCCCCATGGATGGGGTCACCAGCCTCACCGCGACCGTCGACCGGGTGAGCGCCGAGGTGCTGGCCGCCACGGCAGGATTGCCCCTGGAACGGACGACGCTGCGCGTGGACCTGGTCGGGACCGTGCCCCCCAGCCTCGGGATCGACATCTTCGACTGCGAGAGCGCGGTGCGGGACGCGACCGGCGGCGGTGCCGTGCGGATCCGCGACCTCACCACTCACGAGACCGATCTCGAGACGCTGGCCCAGGAGGGGACCACCCGGGGCGCCTTTGTGCGGGTGGCCCTGGCGGAGCTGACCGCGGCCGACAGCCCCGCGGCCAAGTCGGTGCTGAGCGATGCCCTCCGCTACGGGTTGGAGGCCTTCGCGGGTGGCGAGGTGGGTCTCCGATGAGGCTGGAGCGGCTGGAGGTCACCGGGTTTGGCCGGCTGCACCAGCGTCGCTTCGACTTCGGGGAGCGGATCACGGTCGTCCTCGGCCCCAACGAGTCCGGCAAGTCGACCCTGCACCGCGCCATTCGCGCCGCCCTCTACGGCCTGGAGGCGGGTGGTCCGGGGCACCCGCGCGACCGGAGCGACTGGGCGCGCTGGCTCCCCTGGACGTCGGGGCGCTTCGGGCTGACCCTCACCTACCGCCTGGACGGTGGGCGGCGCCTGCGCGTGGCCCAGACCTTCGACCGAGACAGGGTGCAAGCCCAGGTCCAGGAACTGGGCGGCGGTGACGTAACCCAGCAGTTCCGGGTGGGGCGCACCGTGTGCCCGGGCCGATTCCACCTCGGGGTCGACGAGGCGGTCTTCTGCGCCGCCGCCTGGCTGGGCGAGGAGGGCCTGCAGCTCTCCTCGACCGAGGCCGCCCCCCAGCAGGCCGGGCGCATGCGTGAGGCGCTGGAGCGGCTGGTCGATGCCGGCGCCGAGGGAACCACCGCCGCCGAGGCGACCAAGAGGCTGACCGATGCCCTCCAGCGGGTCGGATCGGAGCGCCGGGTCACCAGCCCCCTCGGGGTCGCCATCGCCCAGGCGCGCCGCCTCGAGGGGGAGATCGAGGCAGCCGAGCACCGGCTCGCCTCGTTTGCCGGCGAGGAGGCGCGACTCCGCGAGCTGGAGATGGAGGCGCGGCTCTCCGCGGAGACGGCCGTGGCAGCCCAGCGCGACTGGATCCGCGGCCGCATCGCCCAGCTGGACGCCCAGGAGGCGGAGATGCGCAGGGCCACCGAGGAGGCGGCCGAGCTGTCCGGGGCGCTGGAGGCCGAGGCGGCGTACGCCGGCTTCCCCACCGAGCGTGAGGCCGCGGTCATCGCCCTCGGGGGAGAGCTGCACCAGGCGGCGCGCGCCGCGGCCGAGGCGGAGGCGCGCTGGACCGCGGTCCAGGAACCGCTCGGCGCCCTCCGCCGCCGGCGCGCCGAGATCTCCGCCGGCCTCCAGGCGATGCCGGAGGCGAGCCCGATCGGCGAGCGGGAGACCGCCGCGGCGAGCGCCCTGCGGCGCCGGGTCGACGTTTCGGCGGCGATCGCCCATCGCGACGAGGAGATGGCCGCCACGGCCCGTGGCGAGGCTCTCCGGCGCGAGATCGCGGTCACCGGGCTGGGCGGTGTCGAACCCGGCGAGCTGGAGGCCGTGGTGCCCCTGGTCACCAGGGCACGGACCGCCGGTGTGCGCGCCCGGGCGGCTCTGTGGTGGCTCGCCGCGGTGGCGGTGCTGGGCGGAGCGGCGGCGGGCGCCCTGGCCGCGACCGGCCGGCACGGGCCTGCCGCCCTGCTCGGAGCCGGCTGCGTGCTGGTGGTGGCAGCCCTGGCGGGCCTGGCCATCTTCGCCCTCCGGAGAGCTGGCACGGCGAGGTCCGAGCTGTCAGGCCGCCTCCCGGGGATGGACCTCAGCCCCTCCGGCCTGGATCGGCTCGGAGCCAGCCTCCCGGCTGCCCGCAGCCTCCACGCGGAGAGCCGGCAGCAGGCCGCCATCGTCGAGGTGCACCGCGCCGAGCAGATGCGCGCCCGCGGGGAGCTGGACGCGGCGGTTGACAGCTGCCTGGCCCTGGCCCGCGAGTCGGGTCTGAGCGTGCCCGCACGGCCGCCCGCCGGATGCCGCGTCGAGGTGCTGCTCGAAACGGCGGCCGCCGCGCTCGCGACCGTCGACGAGGCGGTCCGGCTCTCCATCCGGCGGCGGGAGCTGGAGGTGGAGGACGCCCGTCTGGCCGACCGGGAGACGCAGTACGCCGAGCTGGGGCAGGAGGCGGGCCGTGACCGGGCCTCCGCCCAGGCGGTGGAGGCCCGGATCCGCGTGGCAACCGCGGCTGGACGCCTCGACGCCGGGCTGCCCCCGCTCGAGGCGGTGGCAGCGTTCCGCGACGCCTGCCGCCACCGGCACGAGTACGACCGCCTCGCCGCCGGCCTGGTCGAGGGCCGCCGCCGCCAGCGCCTCGGCGGCTCCGACATCGAGACGCTCAGCCATCGGCGGATCGAGCTGGTGGCCGACCTCCGACGCCGCGGTGGCGACCCCGAGAAGGCCGCTGACGACGTCCCGACCGACGCGGCCGGCCTGGCCCGGCTCGAGCGGGAGGCCATGGCCGCCCAGGAGCGGGCCGCCTCGGCGGCCTCCATCATCCAGGGTCTCGGGGCCCGGATCGAGGGGTTGACCGGAAGCCTCCCCTCCCTCGCCGATCTTGAGGACGAGCGGCTGACCGTGACCGCCGCCCGAGATCGGGCGCTCCACCAGCAGGAGGCTCTGCAGCGGGCCATCGTCATGATCGAGACCGCCGGTCGGGATGTCCACGGGCGGCTCGCACCCCGCCTGGCGGCCTCCGTGTCAGAGCGTCTGGCCCTCCTGACCGGCGACCACTACTCCGAGGCCAACGTCGACATGGACCACTTCGCGATCGCTCTGGCGTCGGCCGATCGCGACCAGCTGGTGTCCCTCGACCTCGTCTCCCACGGCACCCGCGACCAGGTCGCCCTGCTCCTCCGGCTGGCCCTCTGCGACGTGCTCGGCGACGCCGGTGAGTCGATGCCCCTGCTCCTGGACGAGCCCCTCGCCTCCGCGGACCCGCGCCGCGGTCGCGGGCTTCTCGAGTTCCTGGCACAGCTGTCGGCGACCAACCAGGTGGTGGTCACGACCAGCGATCCGGGCATCGCCGCCACCCTGGTGGGGCTGGGCGATCCGGCGACGACGGCCGTCATCGACCTCGGCACGGGCGACGAGGAGCTTGGCCCGGACGTCGC
>Ga0302320_10026176_pt1 | contig 11308 bp, 5 predicted proteins | sample Bog_T0_3_FD_202130 | JGI IMG/M metagenome (GOLD analysis project Ga0302320, IMG submission 202130) | Peat permafrost microbial communities from Stordalen Mire near Abisko, Sweden - Bog_T0_3 | ecosystem: Environmental > Terrestrial > Soil > Wetlands > Peat | place: Sweden: Abisko, Stordalen Mire... | reverse complement strand
CCAGCGGATCGTAATCCGAAATCGGATTCCCATTTACATATGCGTACGTTGACCAACTTTCGCCAAAGAGCCCGATCGGATCTGACTCCGCATATCGTCCGACCTGCGGGTCATAGTCTCTGAAGTAGTTGTAAAGAGATCGGCCCCACGACGAGCGTCGTACAACGCGCCGATATCCCCGGTGCTTTCGAGGACTTGCGTATCGATTGAGCCGATGAGCGAGTGCTGGCAAGGTGCTGATACCCCTGATGCAAGTTTTGGCTTAAGGCCATGCGTCGGTCAAGCGGCAAGTTCTCACCTTTGGCTGCTGTGGTTTGTACCAAAGAGCAGCCGCCAGGCTATCCTGCATCGCTCTCACAACGACACAGATTCGCAACCTGCACTGGTCGACGTGCTCGTTGGCACGAGGCCGGCCGAGCGGTTCGGCAGAGCCTGTGGGCCGCGGATGGATGATCGCGGCGCAGCCGCACCTTACAGCGTGCGCGGTGGTCGGCAGCCGGCAGCGCTGGAGGTATCCAGCGCACGCTGCCGCGGGCACTTGAACATAGCGCTAATTATGCGGCCGCCGCAGGCGGCGGACAGTCGCAGCGCCGGCTGCCACCCTTGAGCTCATCAGAACATCGGCGCCGGCGATGCGACTGCGCATAATTTCTTCAGCGTTATGTTTCAGTGCCCGCCCAAGCCCCCTTCCAGGGGGATGGGGGGTTCTTCAGCGTTCGATGACTTCCTTGGCCGCTAAAGCGGCACGCTCGGCCGGGTGCGTGAGGGTGTGGACTTCCTTGAGCTTGGCGATGGTCACGTGGGTGTAGATTTCGGTGGTGGTGAGCTGCGCGTGGCCCAGGATCGCCTGGATGAAGCGGATGTCGGCCCCGTTGGTGAGCATGTGGGTCGCCATGGCGTGCCGGAACAGGTGCGCCGCGCCAGGTTTGTCGATGCCAGCGGCGCGCAGGTATTTCTTCACCAGGTCGGTCAGCCGGTTCTTGCTGAAGGCCTCGCCAAACTCGTGCAGGAAGAGCCAGCCTTCATCCGGCTCGATCACGATCGCAGGCCGGACCTCTTCCCGGTAGCGGCGGATCCAGTGGATCGCGCGGGAACCGAGCGGCACGTAGCGGTCCTTATCGCCTTTCCCCTGGCGCACGAGCAGCGAGCCGTTCTTCAGATCGATGTCGTAGAGTTTGAGGTTGATCAGCTCAGCACGGCGGATGCCGGTCGAGTACAGGGTCTCGAGCATCGCCCGATCGCGCAGCCCCAGCTCCCCGTGCAGGAGCGTCTGCGCCATCACGCGCTCGATCTCATCGGGCTCGAGGATATGAGCCGGCAGCCGCCGATGCACACGCGGCAGCTCGAGCTCGGAGGCCGGGTTACTGAGGATGTGGTTCTCGCGCGCGAGGTACCGGAAGAAGGCGCGCAAGGGGATCAGCCGCTGGGCCTGGGTCGCGAAGGAGAGCGGCTCGCCATTGTCCTTGCGGTAGTGGTACAGATGCCGCCGGTAACGCTCCAGGATCGGCCGGGTGACCTCCTGCGGCCGGCTGATGCCGCGCTCATCCGCCCAGCGGATAAAGCCTCGTAAAGCGTCTCGACGCAGCTGCAGCGTGTGGGGCGAGTGGCCGCGCGCGGCAAAGTCCTCCAGGAAGCGCACCAGGTAGGGATAGCAGCCGCTACGCTCGACCGGATACCGATCGCGCACGCGACTGGAGGCTTTGGGCTTCTTGCGCCGTTTCATGCGCGCGGCTCACGAGGCAACCGGTGCGTACGATGCGGCCGTCTCGCGCGGGCGGGGATAGGCATTTCCGGCACCATTGGTGCTCGGTACACGCGAAGACCTATTTTCTTCGAGTAAAGATGCGCTCTGTGAGTCCTGACCACCCACCGACCGCGTACCGACTGCACCCCGACCAAGGGCCGACTGCGTATCCTCAGACCCCGACCGCTGAGCATCGTAGTGCTGCGCACCGCACCCTTGCCGCAGCCCCTCCACATCGATCAGGCCGCTCACATGCGCGGCATCGCTGTGCGCGGCACCGTCGTATAACAGCTCGTACTCGAACGACTGGCCACGGCCGCCGCGATGCACGAGCAGGTACTCGAGCTCAACCAGGCGCGAGAGATGGATCTTAAGCTGCGTGTCGCCCCAGCGGGTGTGCTCGCGCACAAGGCGGCGGCTAAAGCGGTACTGCGCGCGATGGATCTGCTGCTCGGCGCAGGCTCGCTCGACCATCTCACACAGCAACCCTAACAAGCGCCGTGTCTGCGGCGGCAGCTCATCGAGTGTGCGGCCGAGGATCTCGTGCGCGAGCGCATTGGCGAGTGCGATGTCCTCGAGCGTGACTTGCACGTAACGGATGACTTGGCCCTCCTGCTCGGCACGGCGCACCACTCGCTGATGCTGGTGCAAGAGCGCGATCGCATCGATCAGTGTCAGATACTTCTCATGATCGCGGCGCGAGCGGGTGCGATCATCCAGGAACGTGAGCTTGTGGGCGTACGGATTCACCACGGCAAGCGGCTCGATCAGTCGCTGCGCGTCCTGGTGGGTCTTCAAGATCGCCTCGCGCTCGGCTTTTGCCAGCAGTCCCGCAAGTGTGCGACGTTCACGTTGCGCGGCATGGATCGCTTGCGTCTGCGCGCGCCCCTCATCGATCGTGAGCACCAGACACCGGTTGAGCAGTTCCTCATCGATCTCGGCCGCGGTGGTCGTGAGCGCGATCATCACCGGCCCCTCGACGCGATATTCCTGGGTTTCGAGTTTTCCGGTGGCCATATCTTTACTGGTCGAGGCGATGGTCAGCTCACCCTCCGATTGCAGGAGTTTTAAGGCATAGCTGGCACGGGTGGCCCCTTGTTCCTCGGCGATCGCGAGCAGCTTGTGCTTCAGATCCAGCTCACCCATGTAAAAGAGCGACTGACCGGTCATCGCCGAGTACACGATGCGATCCTCCTCCGGCACGAAGCGCAGGATGGCATCCAGAAGCGACGATTTCCCCGCGGCCGAGGTGCTCTGGATCAGAAGCGCGAGCGGTCGATCGAGCTTGCGCGAGATCGCGCACAGATATCCCACCAACGCATTGCTGCCTTCGCCCACGATTCCGCAGCGGCTAAAGTCCGCGACAATACGCCCGGTGAGATCGGCACCGCTGAGCCAGGCCATCGCGCGAGCGCGTGCGGGTTCATCGATCACCACCGTGGTGGCCGCTTTCGGTGCGTGAGCGGCCGTGATGAGTTTTTCCTGCTCGGATTCCAGGGCGAGTAACAGCTTCCCTATATCACCCTTGATGACCTCTTCAGCTACCCCAAGCTCGGCTGCCGCCGCGGTCACGAACGCCGTGCGCGCTCGCGCCTGATACAGATCCAGCGTGTCGATGTGGATCGACTCGCCACGGATCTCACCGCCTACGCCGTCGAACGCCGCGGATGAAGCCAACACATTGACCTTCAGGACCTCGTAGGAGAGATTCTTTTCCAGTCCCCGCACCCGATAGCGACGGGAACCGAAGCTCACGACCACCTCGCGCTCGTGTCCAAGGGCTTTCGTCTCCGGAACCGGCATCGGCGCCGGTGCGTCCGGGATTACCTGCGCCGGCAGCGGTGCTGCCAACAGTTCGGGTAGCGGGATCTCCTCTTTAGCCGCTTCTTCGGCGACTAAAGCAGGAAGAACGGGTGTGGGCTCACGCACGGCTTCTATAGTCAGCACAGGGATCTCCGCGCTTGCGGTGTTCAGTGGTTTCGGCTGACCCTTGCCCAGCCACTGCGCCGAGCGGATCGCAACGCCTAAGCTTTTGTGCGCAGGGCCGACTTTCAGTGCGTACTCGTTCGCATCCATGCCCTTGGGGAAGAGGATGCGGTAGCAGTCGAGGCCTGCGGCATTAAGCTGAGCGCTCAGCTTCTCGGCCGCCCGATCCCCGGCCTCATCCCGATCGTAGGCGATCAGCACGCGCTCGGTGCCGTGGGATTGGAACGCGGCCAGGTGATCGGCGGTGAAGCCCTCGACACCGTAGCTCGCCGTGACATTGCGATACCCGGCACACCAGAAGCTCAGCGCATCGATGAGAGCCTCGCACAGGATGATTTCCTTTGAAGCTGCCAGTGCCGCGGCGTTCCACACGCCGCGATGCGGCCCCGGTAAATACAGGTGCAGTGGCGTGCCTTCGCGCAGGTTGTCGTTGATTTTGCGTCCGTAGACTTCCGTGATTTCACCGCTCGGATGGATGACAGGGATCACGATCGAGCCGTTAAAATGCTCGTGTCCGCTCTCACGCAAGAGACCGATGCGCTGCAGCTGACCGCGCATCGCCGCTCCCTCCACACGATTCTTCTGCGGCAGCCGATAGCCCAGCGTGCGATTGGCGTAGCCGAGCTTGAACGTCTTGATCGCCTCCTCGGAGCCGATCCCACGGCGCTTGAGATAATCGAGCGCCTCGGGACTGGCGAGCAAGGTCTCGTGGTAGTAGTCGATCACCTGGATCAGCAGTTTCGCATCCTCGGCGTTGCGCTCGATCGGTGTCGGCAGTTTTCTCACGCTGCTGCGTTTCGGGGGCAAGGCGCCGGTCGCAGAAGCGGCTAAAGGGATCGAGTCATTCAGCAGCAGCTCCGCCGCGTGGCGGAAGGAAACTCCTTCGGCTCTCATCACCCAGTCGATCACCGTACCCCCGGCCTGGCACGCCCCCAGGCAGTGCCAGAGGTTCTTCGCCGGCGTCACCACGAGCGATGGGGTCTTGTCCTCGTGGAAGCAGCAGCGACCGATCAGATCCGCGCCGTGACGGGTGAAGAGCACCCCGCGTGCCTCGGCCAGGCGTTGCACCGAGATTTCGCTCTTTAGCCGCTCGATCACCTGGTCCGGGATGCGCGCCATCGAGGCCTCCAGATCCGGGGTTCGCCAAAAAAGCTGTCAAGTACCCCGGCAAGAAAATAACTCGGATGCAGAGTACTCTGATATAGAGTATTGTCAACTCGATACCGGGAGCTAAGACCTATGCTGACCGCCTCCTTGATCACCTTGGATGGTCTCGTGACCGCTTCCGATCGTGGCTTTTATCGCGCCCTTGGGCAGCGATTGGCTGAAGCGCGCAAGGCCTCTGGTCTCACGCAGACGCAGCTCGCCGAGCAGCTTGGCGTCGCACAACAGACGCTTGCTCACTACGAGATGGGACGCCTGCGCGTCGCTGTGGCGCTCCTGCCGCCGATCGCCAAAGCGCTCGGCATCACGGTTGAGGATCTGATGGGCGAGCAGACTGCCCCCTCCAAGCGAGGTCCGGCACCGAAGCTGCAGCAGCAGATCGAGCGCATCCAGCAGCTGCCGCGATCCAAGCAACGCTTCGTCATGCAGATGCTCGACACCGTGCTCGCCCAGCAGAGCCGCTAAAGACGCTCGCCGTGGCTCAGGCCAAGCGATCGGCCCTGGTGCCGGCTCAAGATATCACTCGCGCCATCCTCGTCCTGCGCGGCCAACGCGTGCTGCTCGATACCGAGCTCGCCGCCCTCTACGGCGTTGCCACCAAAGTACTGCTGCAGGCGGTCCGGCGTAATCGCGAGCGCTTTCCGGAAGATTTCATGATGCAGCTGACGGCCGAAGAGTGGGCCACTTTAAGGTCACAAACTGTGACCTTAAAGAACAGCCGCGGCCAGCATCGCAAGTACCTGCCCTATGCCTTCACCGAGCAGGGCGTGGCAATGCTCTCCTCGGTACTCAACAGCGATCGCGCGATCGCCGTCAACATCCAGATCATGCGTGCCTTCGTGCAGCTGCGCGAGCTGCTCAGCTCGAACAAAGAGCTGGCTCGGCGATTCGCGCAGCTCGAGGCCCGGCTCGACAAAAAGCTCGCCGCGCACGATGAGGCCATCGCCGCCATCCTCTCGGCCATCCGCCAGCTCATGCATCCACCTGCGTCTAAGCGACGTGGCATCGGATTCACCGCAGATCTGTCCGAGAAGAATTGAGCCGCTGGTGCCTTTCGTGACGCATGGGTCCACAAAGCCGCTTCCCAGACTACCCGGCACGCACCTCAGATTGAGGCTACTCCGCCGGATCGCGTATCGTCACTCCTCATAAATGACGGGCACGCTTTCTCCGCGCACAAGTTTCTCCAGGTCCGTAGATGCTGAAACGCTATATTTTGAGAATGCGACTTCGCTGCCATGCTGCGGTACCGCGTCTTCAGGCACATCGAGCGGGTTAATGACACGAGCAACTTTCCTGACTCCCAAAAACGTCATCCTTGCTGGTTGACCGTTCAAAGTAAGAGTTTGGTCGTCAGAGTCTCGCGATTTACCAAGCTCCTCCGCTTTGCGAAAAGCCTCGTCGTCGGTTGAGGCTTCTATTAGGCAAATGTCCTCCCAGACCGGATAGGAATCTTGTTCCCCGGTTCGCAGGCGAGCGACGCTAATAAAAGTTGCAGAAAACCAAGCCATTATTTTTTACTCACACCGCTTCTGCGTATTACGGCATCCCAATGCCTTCTGGGCTTTAATTATCTTTTGCGCTGCCGCCGTATCGCCCGAGCTTCGCGCCGCCGTATATTGCTTCGCCAACCAGCCGCAGGGATCTGGTTGATTGCGAGCCTCGCGACTATATTCATTTTCAATATTTTGAGACCCTCCCTTGGCCATCTGCATGATGTTATCGAGAGCATCTCCCACCCGGTCACCGATATCTCCACCCACCAATGCTCCACCGGTCGCACCAATCCCAGCGCCAATGTCCGCGCCAGTTATGCCGCCTCCGATGGTGCCTACTCCAGGGGCCACAAGTGTTCCGCCGCCCGCACCTACTGCTCCGCCGACGACACCGCCACCAAGCCCTCCTAGAAGCCCTCCGATTCCTACACCGATAGCCGCGCCAATGGGGCCCTGTCCCAGCGGATCGTAATCCGAAATCGGATTCCCATTTACATATGCGTACGTTGACCAACTTTCGCCAAAGAGCCCGATCGGATCTGACTCCGCATATCGTCCGACCTGCGGGTCATAATCTCTGAAGTAGTTGTAGTTAACCCCCGTCTCTGCGTGGTAGTACTGTCCTGGGAAACGCAGGCTGTAGACGAACGTGCCCAGCCCCGCGGGGTTCTGATCCGGTGTCGCCGTGCCGAATGCATCCGCATCCCAGCGCCACAAATACTGATTGTCGCTGGGTCGTGAGACTTTTCTTGGGCTATTGAGATGATCGGTGTGCACGTAGAAAATGTTGATACCACCGCTTCCATTGGGCTGCAGCGTCGCAACCGGGATATCCCCGAGCCATACGGTCTCCTCGATCAGCGCGCCGCTGCCGTTGTACTCGCCGATCAGGTGCCCGGATTCATCCTGCATAAATATGGTGGTGCCAGCGCTGCCTGACTTCTCGATTAACTGCCCGAGGGCGTTGTAGAGATATGCCGTCGAGCCCGCGCTCGCCAGGTTCATCCGACCGCGATTGTTGTAGCTGAAGATATTGCTGCCGTAGGCCAGTGTGTTGCCGGCCAAATCGTAGAGGTAGCTGCGCACCAGGCTACCCGTCGTAGCGCTCACCTGATTGTTGGTTGAGTTGATCGAGAACGTGCTGGCATTCGTTCCCGTCTGAGTGAGGCGGTTGCCATTGGCATCGTAGGTCCAGCTGTAGCTTGCTGCCGATGTGCTCGCGCTGGTCAGCCGGTCAAGCAAATCATAACCATAGCTCCAGCTCAGCGCGCTGTTGGAGGAGTCGGAGATGCCACTGATCCGGTTGGCATTGTCGAAGCTGTATCCCGATGTGACGCCCGCGGTCACGATCTGGCTTATGATCCCATCGCCGTTGAAGCTGCGCGAGACGCTGGTGCCATTGCCCCAGGTCCACCCATTGACGCCACCAAAGGGCTCGTAGGTGACGCCGGAGAGTAGTGTGGTGCCATTGACAGTGATGCTCGTGACCTGATGATTGGCATTGTAGCCGTAGACGATCCCCTGACCCGAGGGCGTCGCCAATGCAGTCAGATCGCCGCTCGTGTAGCCATAGCCGACCGATTCGGTCACGGTGCCCACCGTGAGCCCCTTGCCGGTCACTCGGCCCATGAAGTCGTAAGTCCAGCTGAGGGCGTGATTGGCATCGGAGGCACTGCTCAGGCGCCCCTTGCCATCGGTGCCGCTATCATAAGTGAACGAGAGCGTCTGATCGGCGACCCCAGCGCTGTTTTTGTACACGATCGAGGTGACGCGATTGGCGGCGTCATAGCCATAATTAGCGCTCGATCCCCTGGCATCGGTAGCCATGCTCAAGTTGCCACCCGAGTCATAGGTGTCCGAGTTCGTGCCGGTATCGGGGCTGACCTGCTGGATGAGATCCTTAAAGCCGTTGTAACTGTAGCTCGTCGTCAGTCCCCTCGGGTCCTGGACCGACGTCAGGTCATCGCTCGGATCGTAGCTCAGATAGGTGTTTCCGCCGTTCGGATCGGTGATCTGATCCAGACGGTTTTGCGCGTCATACGCACTGCTGCTGTCGCGCGAGAGAGGAGCTGCGATCGAGGTCTGATTGCCGTTGCTGTCATAGCCAAAGCTTGTGGTCACCGCCGAGGTATTCGCGGCGTTGATGTCCTTATACAGCTCGCTCAGGGTATTGAAGGTCCGGGTGTGCGTGCGATGCAACGTGCCGCCAGGGTCGTAAGTATCCTCGGCGGTGCGATTGCCCATTGCATCGAGCGTGTACTGGATCGAGTTGCCCGCGCCATCGGTGACCTGCGTCAATCGGTGGGCACCGTCGTAGCTATACACTAGGTCGCTCCCGTCCGGCAGCGTCACTTGGTCCAGGAGCCCCGTCGCGTAATAGTTGAAGCTGGTCGTCTCGGTACCCACTTGGCGCGAGTTCAGCCGCTGTCGCGCATCGTAGGTCAGCGTGGTCACGGTGCCATTGGGGTCGGTGAGGGTAAGAGGATTGCCGTAGGCGTTGTACGTATTAACGGTCGTCTCGTTGCCGACCGGATCGGTCACCGTCTCCATCTGTTCGCATTTGCCGCCGGTCGCGCAGCTGTAGTAAGTATATCTAGTCGTGCTTGTGACGTCGGTACGCGGACCCTGGGCGGTGAGTATCTGGCCATAGCTGTTGTAGGCGTAGGTCCAAGTCCGCGAGACATTCGGGGTTACCGATGTATCGGTGATTGTCCTGGTCAGAAGATTCCCGCTGCTGTCGTAGCTGAAGGAGGTGGTCCGATTAGCCTCGGTGATCTGCGTTGGTAGACGATAGCTCGAACTCCAGCTGGTGCTGATCATGCGCTGCAGCGTGCCGCTCGCCGGGGTGTAGGAGGCGAGATTCGTCGGGCAGCTACTGCCGGGCGCAAAACCCTCCACCCGAACCAGCTCAAGCCCTCGGGTCGCATCGTGGGAATAGCAGGTGAGATTACCGTTATAGTCGGTGCGGGAGCTCACAAAACCCGCGCTGTCGTACGTTGTGCTCGCCGGTTCATCGCAAGTCGGACACTGCGAGCCGCTGATGGCGACCACGCGATTCTGATCGCCGATGACATTGAACGAGAACGTGCGCACGGCGCCCAGCGCGTCGGTCGCAGTCACGGTACCGGTGCTGCTGTAGGTCAGGCTGGTCGCATTGGCCCCTGTCGCCAGCTGGCTACTGCTGCCCTGTCCGAGTGCGTTGTAGCCCCAGGTCAGGTACCGCGTGCCACTCTCATCGATCACGCCGGTGAGCGCATTCGGAAAACTCGTGTTCTCGTAGACGTAGGAGCGGCCGCTGGCATCCAGGTTCGTGATCGTGGATAGACGGCTTTGAGAATCAAAGTCGTACTGCACCGAGTGCCCGATCGGATCGGAGACGCTCGTGAGCTCACCGCTACCGTTGTAGCCCAAGGTGAGCTGATGACCGAAGCTGTCGGTAATGGTGCTGAGCTGGTTACTGGCATTGTAGGCTAGCGACTGGACAATCCCCGCGCGGCTCGTCACCGAGACCAGATTGCCTGCCGAATTGTAGATCTCCACATTGTCGTCATCATCGATCAACTGATAGCCGCCGCTGATCTGGGTCAGTCGCAGGGTAATTCCTACCGGGGCCACGATGGTTGAACCACTGATCGTGAAATTCACCTGCTCCCCATCATCGCGTACCGCGGTGAATCCCACGACAGTGCCGCCTTGCACCAGCCCGGGAAACTGGATTGAGTTCAGCACATTGATCGTGGCCACCACGACGCCGCCCTGGGAAAGGGAACACACCCCATAGGCGTAGCCGTTGCCACCGCTGTAGCTGGATGTCGCGCTCGCCCACTGCGCGCTGGTGGAGCGCACGTCGTACCAGCCGTAGGCACACGCCTCCTGCGGATAGGAATACAGGGAGGAGTCCCGCGGATTGGAACTGGAGTAGAGCTGGTACGGTGTGGTCATTACTAGTGGAATGATCTGTCGGCTGTAGCTCGTGCGCCAACCGATACCCAGCGGCGTACTGGTTGAATCCGCGCTGTTGTAATAGCGCTCGAACACTGGCGAACCGACGCCTCCCGCTGGAATATCGGTCTCGTGATACGACACATTGCCATTGGCCGGACTGATGGGATCGCCCTCGGTATTCTTGTTGTTTGGAGGCGGTCCGGCATCAGCCATCTTGAGCGCATCGGTGGTGGCATAGAATGCACCTGAGGGCGTTGCCACTTCAATTTCCGACATGCCGTCCGTCATCGAACAGTAGTCGGCATTGATGCCATAGAACGTGCATGAGGTCGCCGTCGAGCCGCACCAGCCGGAACTCAGTCCCGAAGCCGCATAATATGCACAGGCATTGGCCGCTCCCTGCGTCGCGCACGTTGTGGCGCTCATCGTCGGGGAGCAGGCCGGGGGCGCACCGGTGAATGTAAACGCCTGTGTCCAGGGCAGACCGTTCTCGGCCTGCTGCGCGAATACAGGCGCTGCAGCGCATCGGACGAAGCAGGCGACGACGCTCAGTAGTCCTGTCACGTTGAGCCGCTGAGTTTGTGGCTTCATGCGATATCCCCGTCTTCTCGCGCTACAAAACAATAGGTGTACCAAGGTTGAGCGTTTCGCATCGCGCTCTACTTGGGCTAGATACGCTGGAACCGTGACATCTCTATTACCTGCGCGCTCCCCCGGGCGCACCAGTTGCGTCTATAATTACCGAGATGCTGACATCGCTGAAGCACCGGCTCGCTATCGCAAGGCACTGGCTTGTCGTTCTGCCCACACTTACGGCCATCGCCTCAATTGTTTTTATCGTAGCTCATCGACACCGCGGTCGGTCAAACACCACAGACGTGGTACCGATAACGTCGGCAGGCGCTCCGTCTGCTGCGAGCAATGTCGTTCAGCTACCAATCCATGTGGCTGAAGATAACGTCGCGATACAGAA
>Ga0302320_10026172_pt1 | contig 11309 bp, 8 predicted proteins | sample Bog_T0_3_FD_202130 | JGI IMG/M metagenome (GOLD analysis project Ga0302320, IMG submission 202130) | Peat permafrost microbial communities from Stordalen Mire near Abisko, Sweden - Bog_T0_3 | ecosystem: Environmental > Terrestrial > Soil > Wetlands > Peat | place: Sweden: Abisko, Stordalen Mire... | reverse complement strand
GGTCGTTCGCTCCCGTAGCAAATGACAAAAGCCTTTCCATCAGAAGCACAGGCTTTGGGTTGGAAAATACCTTCCTCCCCTCCGGGAAAAGTTGTTTGAGGTCGTATGGTCCGGTTCTGCCATCTAATACCAACCATCACTGATTAAAACCCATGCGCCCAATCGCGTAGCCCGATGGACATGATACGCCATGGTTGATCAACAAGCTTGTTCCATGCGTCGCAGCAGTGATCGACGATGTCGTCGTAGGATTTGAACACGCGGTTCGATAGCCAGTTGTCGCGGATGAACTGCCAGACGTTCTCGGTCGGGTTGAGTTCCGGGCATTTGGGCGGCAAGGGCATGATAGTGATGTTGGCCGGCACGGCGAGCTTGTCGGTTACATGCCAACCGGCCTGATCGACGAGCAGGAGGGCGTGCGCGCCGGGAGCGACGTTCTTGGCGATTTCAGCAAGATGCAGGTTCATCGCGAAGGTGTCGCACACAGGCAGGACGAGGCCTGCGCCCTTGCCTTCCTTGGGGCAAATGGCGCCGAAGATATAGGTTGAAGAGGTTCGTTGATCCTTGGGGGCGCTGGGTCTCGAGCCGCGCTTGGCCCAGCGGCGCGTGATCTTGTTCTTCTGGCCGACGCGGGCTTCATCTTGAAACCAAATTTCTATCTTGTCGGGTGAGAGACCTTTTTCGCACGCGATTTCCTCCAAGCGGGTCGGGAAACTTTTTTAAAATTCTCGATCGCGCCCTCGGCCTGCGCATGATGGCGCGGCCTTGCCGAAAGCTTCCGGAGGCCCATCTTGCGCAGTTCTCGGCTCATTGTCTGCTCGGCGATGGCGATGCGAAATTCCTCGAACACCCACTGGCAAAGATCGACGATTCGCCAACGCACGACGCCATGGATTACCGGCGTTGGACCTTCCTCGATCATTTTCATCAGCGCGGCGCGGTGCGCGTCATTGAGCTTTGGAGTCTGCCCGGGCGCCTTGCGGTCCACGAGTCCGTCGGGACCGCGGGCGTTGAAGCGCAAAACCCAATCGCGGATGACCTGGAGTCCGACGCCGCCGTTCTCCGCCGCCCCGCTTCGCGCGGCGCCGTCATAGATCGAAGCGAGAGCCAACAACCGGCGCGCTTGCGGCCCGTCCTTCGCGCGCTTGGCAAGCGCCCGCAGAGCACTCGCATCATAATCCTCTCGAAGCCCAATCGCTGCCGCCATGACGAACCTCCTCGTGTTCGCCAAGCCAAATCAGATTTCAGCCGATTCGAGAATCCCCCGGATGAGTCTGCGTTAGCGAGGGCTGGTATAACTCGAACACGCTTGACAGTTTGTCCTCGAATTCCGCCGCATAAACCTTCAGTTCAATGATCTTACTCTCGTCATCGCCAAACAAAATCCGCTCTTCAGCTAATAACCGGTCCATAGTCTCCTTCGGAAACCGGTAGCCCATCAGCGGTTCTTTGCAGGCTTTCTTCGTTACGGGATGCAAAACGTCATATCGATACCCTTCCTTTCCAGGGTTATGAACGCTTTGGCTTCCGGTATAAACCCCACCGTGATCGATGTATTTGTATCTATCAAGCTGACCTAGTTGCGACTTGTGTTCTCTGAACCACGCCGAATACGCCTCCTGCAAATCAGCAACATCGTCGTGCTTTGAAATTAACTCTTCACCTATACGATTCAAAGCATCTTTTATTTCGGATACTGAACTTTTCCAGACACCCTCTAAAGTCATTTTATTTTTGGCAAAAATGTGGATGCTTTCGTGCTCGACAGCAACGTTAGTCGGGTTGTTGTCCGTGGCATTTTTCCAGATTAGAGTACCGACAAAATTTCCTTCGCCGAAAATCTCATTGCAGACGTTGAGAACATTCGCTGTCTCGGCATCGTCGATAGAAATCATCACAACGCCGTTTGAAGCCAATAGATTCTTCGCGACACGCAGTCGTTGATAGATCATACTCAGCCAGTCGGAATGAAATCGTCCATTTGACTCGGTGTTCGCAATCAGGCGGTTTTCCGACTCATCAACTTGATTCGTTTGCGTAAGGTACTCGTAAGTGTTTCCAATAAAGTCATCGCGGTAGACGAGATTGTTCCCTTTTTTCCGGTTGTACGGGGGGTCTGCGTAAATGAGCTTCACTTCTCCGAGATAAATTTCTTGAAGCAGTTTGAGGGCTTCAAGGTTGTCCCCCTCGATGAATAAATTTCGGGTGGATTCGAAGTCCACGCTCTCTCCAACTGCGGGACGCAAAGTCTTCGCAATGGGCGCGTTAGAGGCCAATAGTGCCTCGCGCTTCCCCGGCCAGTCCAGCCGATACCGTTCCTGCCCACCCTCAACAATAAAGTCACTCAGCTCCTGCCGCAGCTGGTCAAAGTCCACGGCAAGCCGGGGCTTGCCCGTCTCATCCGCCGCCTCGGTCACGCAGCCCGGGAAAAGGTCGCGGATCTTGGCGATGTTGTCCTGCGTAAGATCGGGCGTATGCATTTTGAGCTTATCCATCGTCTCTTCCTTTTACTCGCTCGGGGCGGGCTGGCGGTCGTCCGCCTCGGCGAGCCTATTTTGCTGAAGTTCGGCCAAGTGCTGCTTAGCCACGCGTAGCTCGGCGTTGATCGCCACGCGCTTGTTGAATTGCTTTTCCCGGTCCAGGCGCAACTTAATGCGTTCGACCTCACGGGTCTTGGCGCGGATCGCTTCCACCCGGGCGACCCGAGCCTGGATGTCCTCGTCTCGACCGGCTTGCTCCGGCATTAGCGCGCTGAGCATTTGCTCGTAAAGCGCGCCGAGATTAAGCGACACGGGAAGCGGTTGGCGCGGTGCCGCCTCGTCGACCCACCCGCTCTCGAAATATTCGCTCACCACCCATTTGGTGAAGTCTGCTTCACTCGGCCGCTTGAACGCCGCGACCACCTTCCGCTTTCCCGACCAGCTCAACTCGAAAATCAGCGGGAACGGAATGGCGCGATCGATGGCGCGCAGCACGTCGAGGTCCAGCTCTGCCCTACGCAGGCTGACGCTGAAAATCTGGATCTCCGAAACGGAGCGCGTGGCCGCCAGATTGATCGTCTCGGGCGCGAGCTTGAACCGCCAGACGATCTGGTCGACCTGGGTGATGAACAAGTCTTTCAGCGCAGCGCTCGCGCCCGCGTGCTCGTAAATCTTATTTTTCGGGACAACGCGGCCGAAGGCGGCGCCTTTGGGATAGTCGAAGAAGGCTGTCATCCAGTCGCCTCCTCGATCACGAGGAAGGCGATCAGCTCGAAATCATCGAGGCCGGCGATGGTGTGAACCAGAGCCGAGGTCCGCCCGCCGCTGAACAGGCTGTCGAGATCCTTCTCTTCCTTGACGTCGATCATGGACCGGATCGCTGTGCTCAACAGGTTGGAGCATTGCTCCATCTTGCGTCCATCCTGCGTCCGCTCATTAAACACGCGGCATACGTCCTGGACGGGGCCGGGACGCCCTTTGCAGCTTGAGCGGATCAGGTCGAGCAACCGTTTGACCTGGGTGTGGTCAACCACGATCTCGCCGCGGTTGCCGACGTAGACGAGATAATATGGGTGCAGACGGTTCTGCTGATTGACGTTCACACTGTCGTGGATGTTCTTCAGCGCGAAAATCACACCCGGCGTCAGGCCCACGGCCGGGTTCGACGGAACCACAGCATGCATGCCGTTCGGCAGTTTATCCAGCTCGCCATTGGCCTTGATGTAGTTCAGCAAATCCATCCGAAAATCATTGAGGCCGAGGTCCGTAATCGAAATGCCTGTGCGCACATCCTCAAGCTCGATGACCTCCTCCTGAAGGCGCTGAAGCTGTTCCTTGCGGTAAGCAATGTCGCTGCTCTTGGAGGTCAGGACGTTGTCGTCGCCGGTCGCCGTCACGTCGGCGATCATCATGCGGTTTTCGACCCGCTCCTTGAGGTTGATATATTCATCCAGCGAGATGTCCGGCCAATAATTGACCAGCTGGATCTGGCTGTTCGGAGAGCCGATGCGGTCGATACGCCCAAAGCGCTGGATGATGCGCACGGGATTCCAGTGGATGTCGTAATTGACCAGATAATCGCAGTCCTGAAGGTTCTGGCCTTCCGAGATGCAGTCTGTACCGATCAGAATGTCGAGTTCGGCAGGCTCCTCGGGCAGGATCAGATTCTTCTCCTTGGACCTCGGCGAAAACAGCGTGAGGACCGACTGGAAATCATAGCTCTTTTTAAGCGTGGTCTTGGGTGCGTCAGAACCGGTCACCTTGCCCGTATGAAGGCCGTTGGATTGCAGGAGGGCCGGCGCCAAATTGGCATAGAGGTAGTTGGCCGTGTCGGCGAAGGCCGTGAAGATTATGACCTTGCGGTTCCGCGGATTGAGCGGCTCGGCGAGCTTCCCGGCAATAATGCCCTTCAGATGCTGGAGCTTGGCGTCATCATCCGGACCAACCAGCTCCATGGAGGTGGTCAGTTCGCGGATCAGAAACAGATCGGCTTCCAGGTCGTGCTTCCACGACGGCACGTCCATGTCCGACAAGCTGATCTGAACCTTCTTGCCGACGGTAAATTCGTCGGCGCCGTCCAGATCGTCGTCTTCATCGTCCAGCGAAACATCGGCCAGAAAGTCGCTGACGGTCTGAGACCCACCGGAACGCTCAAAGCTGGCGATGGCGTCCAACGTCCGGGTGATGTTCCCACTCAGCGCACGAAGCGTGAGCCGGAATGCCTCGACCGAACTTTCAAGCCGCTTCAGCAGATTCGTGGTCATAAGCGCTTGCAGGCTGCGTTCGCGATCGGCCTGACGCAGCTTGCCGCGCCCACCTTCCACCTGGGTGTCGTAAATCTCTTCGTATTTTCGCAGGCGGCTCGGCAGGATGTATCCGATTGGCGCGTAGACGGCGAGTTTCAGCACCGAAAGCCGGCCGAAAATGTCGTTGAGTCCGAGCACATCGGGGCGACGGGTGATGGGACATTGATAGGATAGCGGTTTGCGCCGCTGGGGAAATTTCCCGATGTCCTTGGTGTCGTAGAAGGTCTCGATATGCTTGCGTGATCGGGCAATCGTCACCGCGTCCAGCAGCTCAAAGAAATCAAAATCCAGAGCCTTGAGGATCGCGGCCGCCGTGCGCTCCTCGGCAGGCAGATCGGTCCAGGCGTTGAACGCCTTCTGGGCACGCCGGAAAATCTCCTCGACGCCCGTCTTTGCCTTCAAGTTTTTGCTGAGTGTTTCCGACTGCCCCTCGTAAGCGAGCGCAAGCTGGTTTCGCAGATCGTTGAACCGATTGTTGACCGGCGTGGCCGACAGCATGAGAACCTTGGTTTTCACGCCATCGCGGATCACCTTGTTCATCAGCTTCTGATAGCGGGTCTCCCGGTCTTTATAGACATCGTTGTTCCGGAAATTATGTGACTCGTCGATGACGACCAGGTCATAATTGCCCCAGTTGACCCGGTTCAGCGGAATGCCGAACGACTCTCCGGACGTGCGCGAAAGGTCGGTATGGCAAAGGACATCGTAGTTGAGCCGGTCCTTGGCAAAAATGTTGGTCTTGAGGTTGGTGTTGTAGTTACGCCAGTTGTCTGCCAGCTTCTTGGGGCACAGCACCAAGACCGACCGATTGCGTAGTTCATAGTATTTCACGACCGCCAAAGCCGTAAAGGTTTTGCCAAGACCTACGCTATCGGCAAGAATGCAGCCATTGTGCGTTTCCAGCTTGTTGATGATGCCAGTCACCGCATCGCGCTGGTAGTTGAACAGCTTGTTCCAGACTTGGCTGTCCTTGTAGCCGGTCAGGTCATTCGGCAATGCATCTTGATCGAGGCCCTCCAGAAAATCCTGAAAGATGTTGTACAGGATCTGAAAATACAGGCGCTCCGGCGAGTTCTCCTGATAGACAGACTCGATATGATCGCAGATTGCCGTGGTGACATCTCTCACCTTTTCGGCGTCATTCCATATCTGGTTGAAGAGTTGAAGGTAGACGTCCGTGTGGCTGGGCTCGTCGACGCGCGTAACCAGGTTCGAGACCGCGCTGCCTTTCTGGTAGCCGAGATCAACCGCAGTGAAGCCACTGATCGGCATATACGCGGCCACACCTGCGTCAGCCGCGACATGCACGAACTGCTGCATGGGGGCAGTGGTCGCATTCGACTTGAAGCGCGCCTTTTTGCGAATCCAGTCCGCGCATTCCCGCGCCACGGCGCGCTGCGTCAGTTTGTTGCGCAATTGTATCTCAAACTCGGTCCCATACAGGCTGCTCTCGCCACGTGCCTTTGGAATGAAAAATTCACGCCGCTCCTTGCGAAGTCGGTCGATCACCTCAGTCGGGACGAAGGTCGGAGACGTGAAAATGAATTGCAGGCTTTCGACCTTGGAAAGCTCTGACTTCAGGGCTTCGAACGCGTAAATCGAGAAGCAGGATGCGGCAATTTTCAACCGGGAACCCCGCGTAAGTGTCGCCTTCAGATCGTCCCCAAGCAGCTGCGATGTGTTGTCGATTATCTTCATCTCAGCCCCACAAACATGACAGCGGCGCGGCGGCTAACTTATCGCCAAAGGGCACGAAATCGGTGCTGTCATAAAGCACGACGCCGTAGGCGAACCGGTCCTTGCACGCTTCGGCCAGGGTCCGCAGGCCGCCGAAGTCACTGGATTTCACGGTCGCGGACGCCTTGATCTCAATTCCCACGATCATGCCGTCGTCCCGTTCCAAAACGATGTCCACTTCCCGCATCTGCTGGTCTCGGAAATGGTAGGGCGTCAGACGCAGATCCGACGCCGTCATGAGTTTCAGGACTTCGGAAAAGACAAAGGTCTCCAAAAGTACGCCGAACACCTCGCGGTTCGCCTTCACGCGCTCGAAGTTCAATCCGCGCGCGGTGGCGAGCAGCCCGGAATCGAGGAAGTGCAATTTCGGTGTCTTAGCGATCCGTTTCAGCGCGTTCGTGTACCAGGGCTGCAAAGTCGCAACGAGAAACACCTGTTCGAGCAGGGCGACGTAACGCTGTCCCGTTTTGTAACTGACATTGATGCTGGAGCCGAGCTGGGAGTAGTTGACCAATTGGCCCGAATGCTCCGCCAGCAGCCGGACGAATTTCGGCAATTCGGTCAGTTTCTCGATCTCGGCGATGTCCCGCAAATCGCGAGTCAGGACCGATGTCAGATAGGACCGCGCCCAATCCTGACGACGGCGCTCGGTCTCACGGGCGATCGCCTCGGGAAATCCTCCCATCAGCGCAAGCTGAACAAGATCGTCGCCGACGATGGCCTGCTTGTCACCCTCCAAAGCGCCTGCAAAGAGGCGTTCCAGGAATGTTGGTCGCGCGCCGACTATTTCCGCGTGGGAGAGCGGTAGCATCCGAAGGGTTTCCATGCGTCCCGCGAGACTGTCGGCAACGCGCGGCAGCGTCAGCACATTGGCAGAGCCGGTAAGAAGGAAACGGCCGGGTCGGTAATCCTCGTCCACCGTCTTCTTGATCGCCAGCAGGAGGTCAGGCGCGCGCTGAATCTCGTCTATAATTGCCCGGTCCAAGCCGCGAATGAACCCGCTCGGATCGGCGCGGGCCGCTTCGAGGGCGGTCTGGTCGTCGAGCGTGATGTAAGTCCGGCCCGCTTCTCCCATCTTCCTGACAAGCGTCGTCTTGCCCGCACGGCGTGGCCCCGTAATCAGAACCACCGGTGTATCTGACAGGGCTTCTTCGACCCGATGCTCCACAAACCGTTCGTACATGCCGACTCCTGATGTGCAGAACTATCCTTTATGATGATTAGAAGTCAATTGGTGGGTGATTAGAATGTTCATCGGCGCCATTTAGAACCCGGATTGCGGGGAAAGCCTTCCCCTTGGGCCGAGCCTTGCGTCTCTGCCGACCCCTCGAATCCCACAAACTTCGGCTCTCCGACAGTCGGGAGTCCACCAATTAAGCCGGTGGGCGGACGCGAAAAAACGATGGCTGGTGTCAGCTAACCGTTTTTCATGAGACTACCGATCCCTATTTTTCAATGGGTTGGTGGATTCAGATTTCACGAGACTGAGTCGGTAATGGTGAGACTGGACCGTCATATGATCGGCAATGGTGAGACTACGTGAACGGTGCATTGTGGTCACAAAACAACGGGATTTCAATATGTTCGGCGCTTATTTGAATCGGATTTGGTGAGAGTCAGTCTCACGAAACCGACAGTTTGCCTTTGCTAACCCCTTGAGTCTCAATAATTCGGTTCATCGACACGCCGGCTGTCCAGCTGTCAGCTGACAGGGCCTCTCCTCCATGCCCGGTAACCCGAGTTATCGGATTTGATTTCCAATACGGGAGAGGCGCTTAGACGCAAATTTTGGGTTCCAAAGCGCCGCCTCGATCGGCACCAACATGGTGAGGCGCGCGGCATCATTGGTTAGCTGGGAGTGAACGACATGACGGGCTGTCCTGTCCCGCCACGGGAATTCAGGCACGGGTCAAGCACAAACCCCGTCCGAATCAGGTGCAGCCGATTCTGGCGGTGCCTTCGTTGAGAAAGGCTGAAGGCCATCACTGCAAAACGTCCCCGCGCGACAGGCGCCCGATGTGTCCAGCTCATGTCGGCAATCACCGCGTAGACGAAGGCGAAGTGGCCGCACGCTTTGCGTAGCGAACCCTTTACGGGTTGATGCCGTCAGGTCATGGGCCGGACCAAGGATTAGCGTTATTGGAAGCGGGGAAGGTGAACGCCGGCTGGGAGCCGATAAATGTTGTGCACGCAAGCCATTTTGCGAGGAAGCCTGCCAACCCCATCACGTCAGTCAAAATAGAGCACCTCCAACGCACGATGCGACACCCGCAATCGTGGCGGACGGGCCACCTATCTGGAAAGATGCTGTTCATCCGCAAAGAATAGGAAGTGGGCGCCCCAGCGCGGCGCTGTGTTCGATCTGCCTGTCGTGCCAGATCGGAGAGCGAAGGTCGCGAATCCGCACTGCACATAAAACTCGACAGCGGCATTCACGCGCCGCCCTCGCCAAACCGCCACACGGGAATGCCGAGCTTCTTCGCCTTGTCGGCAAGGTTGTCCTGGATTCCTGAGCCGGGGAATATGATGATGCCGATTGGCAGCACTTCGAGCATCTGGTCGTTGCGTTTGAACGGCGCCGCCTTGGCGTGCTTGGTCCAATCGGGTTTGAAGGCGATCTGCGGAACTTTACGGGTGTCGGCCCATTTGGCGGCGATACGCTCGGCGCCCTTCGGCGAGCCGCCATGCAGCAACACCATGTCGGGATGCTTGGCGTGAACCTTGTCGAGCCTGTCCCAGATCGCGCTGACATCGTTGAAGTCGAGCCCGCCGGTGAAGGCGACCTTGGGACCGGCGGGCAGCAGCACCTCGGTCTCGGCCCGCCGCTTGGCGGCGAGGAAGTCTCTGGAGTCGATCATGGCCGAAGTCAGCGCGCGGTGGTTGACCATCGATCCGCTGCGCGGGCGCCAGGTGGAGCCGGTATGGCGCTCGAATTGTTCGGCGGCCTGGTCCCGGAAGAACTCCATGCTGTTCCTGCGCTCGATCAGCGTCATCCCCTCGGCGGTGAGGCGCTCGAGTTCGACCGAGCGGATTTCGGAGCCGTCCTGTTCTTTCTGGCCGCGTCGCTGCGCCTGCTCGTTGTCGTCGAGTTCGCGCTCGATGCGGGCGACGGCGCGGTGGAAAAGATTGACAGTGGACCAGAGCAGATCTTCGAGGTCCGGTTCGAGGCGGGTGTCTCCGAGGGTGGTGACAAAGGCGTCGAAGATGTCGGCGACGGCGCCAGTGACAGTCCGAGCTTCCGGCAGAGGTCTCGGGTCGGGTTCGTCCTGGAAGGGGCGATAGCCATGGAGCTGGAGTTCGTCAAGGAGGCTTCCGGTCGGGGATGAGGAATGCGGCGGTTCGAAGCCAGCGGTGTCGCGTTCGGTCGTCATGATGCGCTTCTCTTGGTCGGATCGACCGCGCCCATCGCGGCCTTCATGGCGACGACGGGTGGCCAAGCGGTCCGGGCTTGCACCCGAAGCGTAGCGAAGGGCCGAAACGAAGTGGAGGATGGCGGAAGGCCGTCTATTTTGTCTCGCGCTGTAAAGGCGGCTTGCCGCCGACGGAAAATAGCCGGCCTGAAGCCATTGCCGGGCCGGACCGTTTGCCGCCCCGATCGCCCTCTAAGAAGGCCGTGGACGCGGTCCTCTCCGAACCAAAGGACAAGCGCCGCGAACCGACGCGGCAGGAAACGCCCGCCGACGCAGTATTCCTCCTTCCTCGTTCCGGTTCACGCCGACGATTCGAGAAAGCGCGCGACGTCTTCCCAGGCGAGTTGAGGCACTATCGCCGCCCGTAGCTCATCGACGCCGAGCCAGCGCAGATCCTCGTTGAAGTCGTCAAGAGTCGGTGACAGCACGATCACCTCGATTCCGGCCGCCCGCGCCCGGTCGATCAGACTCGCCGCCGCGCCCTCCCCCGCCGCATCGTTGTCACGAAGCATATAGAGACGGCGCAGCCTCAAAGGGAACAGGATAGCGGAGAGATGCGCCGCCGAGAGCGCCGCCACCATTGGCATGGCGGGTAAGACGCAACGCAGCGACAGCACGGTTTCGATGCCCTCGCCGGCCGCCATGACGTCTTGCGAGCTATCGAAGCGGACGGCGTTGCCCAGGAGATGGCCCATCGCCCGCCTCGGCGTGTCGATCGGCGCCTTGTCCTCGCCAGAGGGATCGAGCCAGGTGCGATGCGCTCCGGTGATCTCGCCGTCAAAATCGGTGACGGCGGCGATCATGGCCGGCCAAGTCTGGGTCGGCGCGTCATCGCCCGGCCGGTAATAGCAGCGCGGATGGAAACGAAGACTCGCGGCACCATGGAGAACCGAAATGCCGCGCTTGCGCAGATAGATCTCCGCTGGAGTGCCGGCAATCGGACGCGACATGGCGAACAGCCGCCGCCCCGATTCCGTCGATCTCGTTGCAGCCGACGCATGCGACAAGCGCCGTTCCGGTTCGGACTCCGATCGAGGCAGGCTGAGAAAACGCCGGGCCTCAACGGCGACGTCGCGAAAGTCAGCAAACCCGCAACTTTCCCGGATCACGTCGAGCAGATCGCCATGATCCCCCGCCGCCGCCGCATCCGTCCATTTCCCCGCCGCGCCCTTGCCGGATTCTCCGCCCTTCAGCCGCACGAACATCGAGCGGCCCGGCGTGTTCCTGACGTCACCGACCAGCCAATAATTTCCCTGGCGGCGACCGTTGGAAAGATAATGACGGCACACCGCCTCGGCCTCGCGCGCGAGACGATGCGCCAACTCCGACGCATCGCGCGCCATCTCACGCCGCTTCCCGCTCGCAAATGCGCGACA
>Ga0302320_10026171_pt1 | contig 11310 bp, 9 predicted proteins | sample Bog_T0_3_FD_202130 | JGI IMG/M metagenome (GOLD analysis project Ga0302320, IMG submission 202130) | Peat permafrost microbial communities from Stordalen Mire near Abisko, Sweden - Bog_T0_3 | ecosystem: Environmental > Terrestrial > Soil > Wetlands > Peat | place: Sweden: Abisko, Stordalen Mire... | reverse complement strand
AATGCCTGGCCGTCCAGGGTGGCCCCGCCAATCAGGCCCTTGTGCGCGATCCATTGCGTCTTGCCGCTGACCGGCACGCTGATCCGGCCCAGGTTGTAGACGAGAATGTCGAGCGTCGCCGGCCCGGACTCACCGAGCGCGATCTTGGCGCTATCCGGCCCGTAGCCGCGGAAGGCCCGGCCCACGTCCTTCCCATTCACCAGGACGACCGCGTAGTCCATCGCCTGGTGCAGTTCGAGCGTGCCCTTCATGCCTTGCGCAAATTCCTTCCGATAGTCCACGAAGCCGTAGGCCTGGTCCAAATCCTCCATTGCGAGCGGTTGGGCTGAGACCGCCGCCGGCTGGGCCGGCAACAGGCCGAGGAGGGGCTCTTTCTGGTCCAAGGCGATGGTCGGCAGGTCGATCACGGCCGGGTCCGCGGGCGGTTCCGGAGGATGGATGCCCAGGCGCTGGATTAGCAGCGCGCGAAAGGCCCGGTACTTCTCGGTGGTTCGGCCCGCCTCGTCGATCGGCGCCTCGTAGTCGTAGCTGGTCTGGACCGGCAGGAACTGATTGCAGCCATTGGAGAACCCAAAATTCGTGCCGCCAAATTCCAAGTACAGGCAGAAGGAGTCCTGATGATCCAGCAGGTAGTTGGCCCACTTCAGCCCCTGAGGCAGCGGGTAGCGGCGGGCGATCTTCTCCCCCCAGCCGCTGAACCAGGCGGTATAGACCTCCGGCACGTAGACCGGGAAGTCGCCGATCCCGGCCTTGCTCTGCTCGTAGCCGCGGTCGTCCTTCAGCCCGTTGCGGCAGTACATGAGGCCGGGCACGCGCAGACTCGCATTGCCCCACACCGGAGTCGTTGGGTCGCAGGTGAAGAGCGGCACGGTGAAGCCGACGTCCCGGAAAACCTGCGTCAGCGTCCGCAGGTAGTCGATATTCCCGTCTGCGACGATCCCGTATTCGTTTTCGACCTGGACCATCAGCAGCGGCCCACCCTGCGAGACCTGCAGGTCGGCGACCTGGCGGTAGACCTGCTCAATGTACCGGCGGCTCCATTCGACGTACCTCGGATCGTTGGAGCGCACCTTGACCTCCGAGTGCTTGAGCGTCCAATAGGGAATGCCGCCGTATTCGACCTCGGCGCAGCAATAAGGTCCCGGCCGCAGGATTGCCCACATCCCGTTGTCGCGGCAAAGCTGCAGGACGCGCCGCACATCGGTGATGCCGCTAAAGGTGAACTGCCCTTCCTTCGGCTCCACCTGGTTCCAAAACAGGTAGAAGCTCAGGGTATTGAGCCCCATCGCCTTGGCCTGCTTGATCCGCAGGTCCCAGTCCTCGGGCAGCACGCGGCCGAAATGCATCTCGCCGGCGATCAGCAGCGTCGGCTGGCCGTCGATCCGGAACTGGTGCCCTTCGGCCTCGAATCGATGCGGCCGGCCGTCAGGCACGATCGCGGTGACCGCCTGGGCCCGAGCCGGGACGCCAAGGAAGCCCAGGCACAAACCGAGAAAGAGGATTCGGGTGGGATTGCGCATAGGGATTTCGATCAGCTCTCAAGGCTGCGGCGAGGAAACCGGCCATCCAGATCGAGCTCCGATTGCGAACTTGGTTCTCGACTAGGTCAAAGCCCAAAATCAAGGGCGTGCGCCCGCTTGCCGCCACCCCAACTGTTTCTGGCCCGCGGCGGTCCGCCCGAAACAAAAGCGAGAATTACGCATGCCCTCGCGAGGCTGGCCAGTCCGGGCAAAGCGACTTCAAGATTGATTTCCACGTTTGACCAGCTACCAACCCCAGCGGTTGACCGCGTCGGCCGGGAATCGAACGCAGGCGCCGCCGGCCGAAGACTCAATTCATTCCATGCCTCGCTTCAGCATCGTGATCACCTCCTTCAACGCCGCCAAGTTCATCGGTTCGGCCGTGGATTCGGCCTTGAATCAGGCGGGCCGGGAAAACGAGGTGATCGTGGTTGACGACGTTTCTTCCGACGGCTCGGTGAAGATTCTGGAAGAGTACGGGCCGGCGATCAAATTGATCGCTTTGAAAGTAAATGGAGGCGGCTCCGCCGCCCGCAACCTGGGGGCCGAGCAGGCCCATGGAGAGTATCTCGTCTTTCTCGATGGGGACGACTTGCTCCTTCCCTGGGCGCTGGAGGCTTATGGGCGAATCATCGACCAGAAGCGGCCCGAGCTGATTCTTGGCGCCATGGTCTATTTCCAGGATGCGCTTCCCGCGGCGGTTCAGTCCCTCCGGCCCCGGGAAATCAGCCTGGTCGAGTACGCGTCGTTCATGAAGAAGGACCGGCCGTACCGGGCCAGCGCGAGCTCCATTGTGATTTCGCGCGCGAGTTTCCGGTCCGCGGGCGGCTTCAGCCAGGAAGCGTTCCCGCTCGATGATGCCGATCTCATGCTCCGGGCCGGGTATTGCGGCCGCACCATCGGAATCATGGCACCGGCCACATCCGCCTATCGGGTCCACGCCAATAATTTTAGCCGCCGGATCCAGCGCCTGATCGACGGCGTGCATCGTTTGCTCCGGGTCGAACGGGCCGGCCAGTACCCGGGCGGCCAGGCCGGTCGGACCGACAGGTACGCCGTGTTGGGGGGGATCGTCTTCTATTGGCTGCGGCGGACCTGGCGGGAGCGGCGTTGCCGCGAGTTTTTGAAGCTTTTCGCCGCCGGCTGGCCGATGGTCCTGACCGCCGTCGGCCGCCGGGGCTTGGCCGTGGTCCGAGGCCGCCGCCCGATCGAACGTCTGCCGATGGCAGGCTAGCCCGAGCGGGTGAAAAAGTCGACGAACGGCAGATTTCGCGGTCCGCGATAGCGGCCGACAAATCCGGCCGCGTGCAGCGCCTCGCTGGCCGCGGCGAGCGATTCGCCGGACGGCTCGCGGTGAAACTCGACGATGAGGTAGCGGAATCGCCTCAGCACCTCGACGGGAGTCTGCCGCAAGATCGGGTATTCCGCTCCCTCGCAATCGAGCTTGATGAGATCGAACTCGGATTCGCCCTCCGTGTGCCCGGCGAGCAGGCTGTCCAAGGTCAGCAGCCGGACGGGAACGGCTCTCTCACTCGGCGCGCCGGCGGGCGCGTAAATGCTGTCGCTCAGCGAGCCGGGAGAGGGCCGAAAGTCGATCGTCGCCGCAGCGCCGGCAACGCCCACGTTGATCAGCTTGGTTGGGACCGCATTGGCGTGGAAGTTCACCTGGCAGCGCTCGAATGTGTACGGGTTGAGTTCCGCGGCCACGCCCGCCTTGATCCGGAATCCAAACTCCAACAATTTCACGTCGAAAGCACCGACGTTGGCCCCGACATTGACATAGCGAATCTCGCGCCCGGGCAGCAGGCAGGCCGCGAGGTAGGGATCGTAAACGCGGGCGTTGAACACCTCGTGCAAGGACAAATGATCCCGGACACTCGGATCGACGACGAAGTAGTAGCGGCCTTGCCAGATAAAATGGGCCAGTTTGGCGTCGGGGCGGAAGATCCGGTCAAAGCAGATCTGCCAGCCGTTGGAATAATTCAGGTTCCGGCGGACACCGGTGATGAAACGCCGCAGACTATGGATTAGCTTCACGAAATTCGAATGGATTGGTTGTCCGACCCGGGGACGGGGGGATGCAAGCGCGGCCTTTGACCCCGAACCACGCGCGATCGCGGAAAGCGACCGGCCGGTGCTTGCGAGTCAGCCGCAGGCAGGCGGAGGATTCAAATGATAAAAACCTGCCGCGATTGGCGGGCGCCTGCTGCCGCACCTTGGGCTCCGGCAATCCAAGCCGAGCCTACGTACTTTCCCCGCTGGGCATCGGCGACAGCCTGGACTTGTTTCGGGCGATGACTCTGCGCTGCGGGCCTGAACGATTTCGCTTGTCGCCTTTTGGGGAGACCAACGACTATCGCATTAGCTTTGGCAATGCTGTCGAAGCCGAGTGAATCCATGCAGCCAAAGATAGCATCTTCAATCAGTTGCGGTTTTTTGCGATCGGTCGCCGAGCACGCCCACCGCCCGGCGTTGGAGGTGGCCGGCGAAGTGCTGACCTACGAAGCGCTCTACTATAAGGCAGCCTCGATCGCCGCAACCTTGAGCCGTCTCGGCCTCGATCCCGAGCCTCCCCTGACCGCCGTCTTTGCTTCGCGGTCGGCCACGGCTTTCTCGGGGATCCTCGGGGCCCTGCTCCGCGGCCACGGCTACGTCCCGTTGAACCGCTCCTTTCCTCCGGACCGAACCCGGACCATGCTGCTGCGTTCCGGCTGCCACGCGGTGGTGGTGGATGCGGAGTCGGCGAAACAATTGTACCTGGTGCTTGCCGACGTCGATCGCCCGCTGCATCTCCTGCTTCCCGACTGTCAAGATGTCGGCGACTTGGCAGCACGCTGGCCCTTGCACCGTTTTCTGTGCGCCGCTGACTTGGCCACCGACAAACACTGGGCGCCGGTGGAGGTTTCGCCGGATGCTATCGCCTATCTATTGTTCACGTCCGGCAGCACCGGCACGCCCAAGGGCGTCATGGTGGCGCACCGGAATGTGCGCCATTACGTGGAATTTGTCACCGCGCGGTTTGGCATTGGCGCCCAGGACCGATTCTCCCAAACCTTCGACCTGACCTTCGATCTCTCGGTGGCGGACATGTTTGTCGCTTGGGAGCGTGGCGCCTGCGTGTGCTGTCCTGGGGAGAAAACGCTGATCAACCCCGGGCGCTTCATCAACGAAGCCCGGCTGACCGTCTGGTTTTCGGTGCCATCGATGGCGGTCTTCATGAAGCGCCTCGGCTCGCTCAAGCCGGCCAGCTATCCGAATCTGCGCCTCAGCCTGTTCTGCGGCGAGGCCCTGCCAGTCGAAGTCGTCAAGACTTGGGCCGAGGCCGCCCCGAGTTCCATCGTCGAGAATATCTATGGCCCGACCGAACTGACGATCGCCTGCACCTACTATCGTTGGGACCCGGCGCGATCGCCGGCGGAATCCGACCTCGGGGTGGTGCCAATCGGCGAGCCATTTCCCGGCATGGTCGTGCTGGTCGCCGACGAATCGCTTGCCGAAGCCAAGCCCGGGGAAGCCGGCGAACTGCTCATGACCGGACCGCAGCTCGCCCTCGGGTATTGGCGCGATCCGGACCGGACGGCCGCCTCCTTTCTGCGCCCGCCGGGCCGCGGCGAGATCTACTACCGCACCGGCGACCGGGTCCGCCGGGCCGCCGCTGGCGGCCCGCTGCTCTACCTCGGGCGCGTGGACAACCAGATCAAGATTCTTGGGCACCGGGTCGAATTGGGGGAGATCGAGGCGGTGATCCGGGAGGAATCAGGCATCGATGCGGTGGTCGCGCTGGGCTGGCCGCTGAATCCGGGCGGCGCAGGCGGTATCGAAGTCTTCCTGCAGGCGTCCGGCCCGCCCGTGGCGGACCTGAAGGAACGCGCGGCCAAGCGTCTTCCCGTTTACATGACCCCCCGGAGGTACCATTATCTGCCCCAATTTCCGCTGAATGCGAACGGCAAGTTCGACCGCCGGGCCTTGCTGGATATTCTCAAAACCTCTCCATGAGCACCACCCATCCCACACCCGAGCAGGTCCGAAGCTTTCTGATCGACCGCTACTCGTCCGCGCTGCAAGCCAAGGTCACCAGCTTGGCGGATACGCCCGATAGCTTCGACTTTCTCCTGGAAGGCGTCGTCGACTCGTTCGGCGTCCTGGAAATGATCGGGGAGGTCGAAAAGGAATTTGGCCTGGAGCTGGACATGTCCGGACTGCCGGCCGAACAGATGACAGTGCTTGGACCGTTGACCCGCTTCGTCGCCGCCCAGGCCGGGGGCCAGCCGAGCAAGCAGCCCTAGCTCGCGACCGCCGCCGCATGTCCGAATCCCCTTCGCCGCCAGCGGCCATACTGCTCTTCACCTCGGTGGAGCTTTACCTCTCGGGCTTCGAGCACCAATTGGGCCGGACAAGCCGGGATCTGGCCGGGCTCAAGGCGGCGGGCCTGCTCTGCAACGAGGTGGCGGAGATCGCCAAGCAGGGTTATGCGCACAACTTCGGAATCGGCGAGGACGAGGACCTGCTGAGCCTGGCGTCCGTCCCGTTCGGCCGCCTCCTCCAGCGCTGCCCGCAGCCCGGGGCCCTGGTGTTCCATCATTCGTACGCGGCCAGCGCCGCCGCCCACCCGGGGCCGGCTACGGACGGTTTCATGCCGCACGCGCAGTATTTCCCCGCCGCCCTGCTGCGGCGCTTCGAGCTCGACCACGTTCCGTACTTTGGCTCTTTCGCCACCGGTTGCACGGGTTTGCTGTCCCTCATCCTGACTGCCGCCGGCCTCTGCGCCTTCTCCCAGGGCGCACCGGTGGTCTGCCTGACCGCCGACGTCAAGCCGCCGGGCACGACCTACGACGCACGGCGCGAGAAGATTTTGACCAGCGATTGCGCCTCCGGCTTCCTGATCGGCCGGGAGCCCCGTGGCTATCGGGCGTTGGGCATCGGCTTCTATTCGACCAAGCGGGAGCTGGTCCCGCTCGTCGAAATCGTCAAGCGCACGGTCCAGATGGTGCGGGGGCTGACGGAGGCCCTGGCGATCGACTGCACCCAGCGTAAGTTCGTCCTCCACTACCCCAACATCTTCCCCAGCGCCTGGCCGATGGTGACCAATTATCTGCGGTTGACCAGCGAACCTCAGGCATTGGACGGCCTGGCGGAACGAGCCCACTGCCTCAGCTCGGATCCGGTCATCACCCTGGCCAAATGGCACCTTGGCCAGCCCGGGCGACTGCACGTGGTCGTCAATTTTGGCAGCGGGCTGCACTTGGGCGTGGGGATCTTCAGCGAGGAACTGCGGCATGAACCCGGAGCCTGAACCCCTTCTGTCCCGGCTCCCGGAGATTGTGCGCGGGCCCGTCGCCGAAGCGATCCGGGACGCCAGCTGGATCAAGGTCCGCCGGGCGCTGGCCGCCTTCGAGCTTTGCGCCCCCACCGAGCAGGGGCCGGAGGTCAGCATCCAAATCCTGGCTTCCTTCGAGCTCGAGAGCATCGCGCCGGCGCTGTGCCTGGGACTGCGCTGCATTCCGGCGCGGGCCGGCTTGCGGATCGCGCCGCTCAACACGATCGAACAGGAGCTCCTGGAGCCGAGCTCCCCGGTGTATGCGCAGCCCGGGTTGGCGACGGTCATCCTCTGGCGCGCCGATGAGCTGCTGGCGGACCAGTTGTATCCGTCGTCGGCTTCCCAGGCCGTGGGCGGCGTCCGGCAGCTCCTGGCGCGGATTGAAAGCATGGTCGAACGCTATCTCGCCGCCAGTTCCGTTCCCCTGCTCCTGGGCACCGTGCCGCTGCCGGCAGCCCTCGGGGGAGCGCCCTTGGGTTCGAGGCCCCGGCCCGCGGTGGCCCGGGCAATCGCCGCGTTGAACGCCGGCCTCTTCGACTTGGCCGCCCGCTCCAAGCAGGTGCACGTCCTGGATGTCAATTGGTGGGCTGCGCAGGAGGGCCGGGCCCATTATGATCTGCAGATGGATTTCCTGGCCAAGCAGCCGTTCACCGTCGCGGCGGCCCTCTCCCTGGGCTTCTTCCTCGCCCGGCACCTGCGCCCGCTCATCGTGCCGCGGCGCAAAGTGCTCGCGGTGGATCTGGACAACACGCTTTGGGGGGGAATCCTCGGTGAGGACGGAATCGGCCAGCTCAAATTGGGGCACGATTTTCCCGGCAGCGTCTACCTGCGGATCCAGCGCGAACTCCGCGAGCTCAAGGCTCAGGGCGTACTCCTGATCCTGGCCTCGAAGAACGACGAAGCTTCTGCGCGGCAGGCATTTGAGCAGCTGCCCAATATGCTGCTTCGCTGGGATGACTTCGTAGTCCGCCGGGTCAATTTTGAACCCAAATACCTCAATCTCCGGGCCGCGGCGGCCGAACTTGGCCTCGGCCTGGACAGCTTCACGTTCCTGGACGATTCCGACTTCGAGCGCGAACAAATGCGCACGTTCAATCCCGAGGTCCTGGTCTTGAACGAGCGCGGCCACGCCCTGCACCTCTTGTCCGGCCTGCTCCGCACCGACGCCTTTGACATCCATCATCTCACGGAGGAAGATCGCATCCGGCACCGGGACTACGAGCTGCGCGCTGCCCGCAGCCTGCCGGCGGAAAGCAATTTGCCGGCCTTTCTCGCCTCCCTGGATCTCCGGGCCGTGCTCGAGCCGGTCCAGGAGGGAAACTTCGACCGGGTCGTCCAAATGCTCGGCAAGACCAATCAATTCAATCTGACTACCCGGCGCCATCACCTGGACGAGGTCAAGCGCCTGATGGCGATCCCGGGCGCCGTCGGCTTGACCTTGCGGTTGGTCGACAAGTTTGGCGACCAGGGCATCGTCGCCGTGCTGCTCGCGGTGCCCGAGGGGAGCCCGGATAGCCTGGCGGTCGACAGCTTCCTGGTGAGTTGCCGCGCGCTCAGCCGGGGGGCCGAGGAGGTGCTCTGGGCGGAATTGGCGAACCGCGCGGCCGCCGCCGGGGTGCGCCGAATCCGCGCCCAATACTTGGCCACCGCCAAGAACGGCCTGGTCGCCCGCCTCTACGACCGCCTCGGGCTCAAACGCACAGCGGAAACCAGCGCCGGCGCCGACTATGTGCTCGAACCGGTGCAGCCCAGCGCCTTTCCTGGATGGATCTCCGTCGAGGGAAACGCCCCATGAACGAAAGCGACGCCCTGCGCGACTTGCTGGTCGAATTCTTCCAATTGCCGCCCGGCACCGCCGCCAGCGCCTTGACGCAGGCTTCCGTGGCCGCCTGGGATTCTCTGGCCATGGTGCAGCTCATCACGGAGCTCCAATCGGCCTTCGGAGTGGAGTTCGAGCTCGAGGAAATCGAGCGGCTGACCAGCTACGCGGAGATTCGGGCGGCGCTTGCGCGCCGGAACATTCCCCTTTAGAACGCTCCCGCCGGCCTTCGCCCGCACCGATGAAAATCGACAATATCTTCAAGGGCACTTGGAACCGCATGCTCCAGATCGCCGCGCGCTTCGCCCCCGGCGCCACGACCTGGCGGGTTCGGCTGCACCGCTGGCGGGGGGTGAAGATCGGACAAGGCGTTTGGATCGGCTACGACGCGATCATCGAGACGTCCTACCCCCATCTGGTGACCCTCAAAGACCGCTCGTCGGTGGGCATCCGGGCGACGTTGATCGCCCATATGCGGGAAATGCGCGGGATCGTGGTTGAGGAGGACGCCAGCGTCGGCCCGGGAGCGATCATCATGCCGAGCGTGACCATCGGCCGCGGGTCGGTCGTGGCGGCGGGCGCCGTCGTGACCCGCTCGGTTCCCCCCATGACGATGGTCCAGGGCAACCCAGCGGTGGCGGTGGCCAAGGTCGGAATGCCGCTCAAGCTCGGCGTCCCGATCCGGGAGTGGATCAAGCATCTGAAGCCGATCCGCTGAGCCGATGCTGACAATCCTGTCCTCCGAAGAGACGCTCGAGTCGGACGAGGCCCTCGCCCAGTTAGCCCGGTTCCTCGGGCTGCCAGTGGAGATCGTCCCGCTCGCCGGAGATCGGTCGGCACCGCCGCCGGTCCCAGGGGCCGGTTCTGGAGGCCGGGCTCTGGCGCTGGGGCAAAAGACCTTGCGGAGAGTCTATGAGCAGGCCTGGTTCGCGGCGCTTCTGAAAGAGGCGCCTTTCGCCTTTGTCTACGGTTTCGGAGCCCGGCCGGAAGAGCTTCCGGAACTGAAATGGTTCACCGCGGGGGCCTGCGCCACCGTCGCCAATGCCGGCGCCGCGACCGGCGAGAACCGGTTCGCCGTTGATGCGCAAGTGGTGCCCGGTTTTCCCGTTTCCGGCCGTTCCTTTGCCATAGAATCGTCCGGGCTGGAGTCGGCCGCGGCCTTTGCCGGTCCCCGGGCAACGACGCCGGTTACGGCTGCGATCACGGTCAACGGCCGGCCTTATTTCCTTCGGATTGATTCCTGGCGGGCAGTCCGCTTTCTGCTCGCCGAGCCAGCTTTGGTCTCAATCGACCTGGCGCTGGTCCCGGAGCAGTCGCTGCGACCGTGGTACGCCCAGTTGATCGCGCAGGTCCTCTTTCTGCGCACCGCCTTTGGCGACGGGTGCTGGACCAGCCCGGTCACCGGCGCGACATTGATCATCGATGATCCCTACCTCAAGCCCCGCTATGGCTTTGTGCGCTATGCGGCGCTGCTGCCGGAGCTCGAGCGTCTCGGCGGCGCGCTGACCGTAGCTTTCATTCCCTTCAACTATCGCCGCAGCGATCCGGCGACAGTCGCGCTCGCGCGCCAGTTTGCCAGCCGCTTTTCGATCGCCGTGCACGGCTGCGACCACACCGCCGGTGAATACGCTAGCACGGACGAAGTCTGGCTCAAGAACGTGACCGCTCGCGCCCTCAGCAGGATGGACTCGCACGCCGCCAAGACCCTCATGCCCTACGACAACGTCATGGTGTTTCCGCAGGGACGCTTTTCGATTTCCGCCCTCCAGGCGCTTGCCGCGTGCGGAATCGCGGCAGCAGTCAACTCCGGACCCTGGCCGGTGGACAGTGGGCAGGATCGCCTTACAATCCGCGATCTCCTGGAACCTGCGGTGACCAGGCACGGGGGGGTTCCGATTTTTCTTCGGCACTATCCGGACCAGGTTTTTGACTATGCCTTCGACGCACTCTTCCAGAAGCCAGTTCTCGCGGTGGAACATCACGCCTATTTCCGCGGCGGCTATCGATCGCTGGCTGAGTTGGTTCGAGAAGTGTCGAGCCTGAGCCCCAAGGTGACCTGGCTGCCTTTGGCCAGCGCTCTGGCCGCCAGCTACCAGATCAAACGGACGAATGCGGGCCGCGTGTCCCTGCGGCATTTCATGCCCGAGTTGCGGTTTCGTAACCCGGCGCCCACCGAGCTACACCTGGCGATGGAAATGCCCCAGCGTGATGGCCAAGTGCAGGCCATAATGGCGGGCGGTCGCGAAGTGCCGTTCGAGGTGCGGGCCGGCAGGCTGACTTACGCGATCGATCTTCGGCCGGGCGAGGAGGTGAACGTGACTGTCCGCCCATCGGCGATTCAACGGCCAAGTCAACCCGCGCCATGGAAGTATCGCCTTCGTGTTCAAGTCCGCCGAACGTTGTCGGACCTGAGAGACAATCACCTCGCTCGAAACGAACGCTTGTTGAACCTCGCAGCTAAAACGCTGAAGCGATTTACCGGGAAGAAGCCTGCGGGCCCGTAGGGGCACAATGCGAGGCGTGCAGCCCATCCGGCAAACGCGAGGGCGAATTCACAAGACGCCCACCCATTGACAGTGATTTACGTTTGCGCATCGTCATCCGTCGAATGAATTCTCCAGGCCACCCAGAGGAGCAGGCCGGCAGTCCACCCA
>Ga0302320_10026169_pt1 | contig 11310 bp, 13 predicted proteins | sample Bog_T0_3_FD_202130 | JGI IMG/M metagenome (GOLD analysis project Ga0302320, IMG submission 202130) | Peat permafrost microbial communities from Stordalen Mire near Abisko, Sweden - Bog_T0_3 | ecosystem: Environmental > Terrestrial > Soil > Wetlands > Peat | place: Sweden: Abisko, Stordalen Mire... | reverse complement strand
GTATCCGGCGGGCCAGGCCCTCGCGAAACAGCTTCGTCAAGAAGATGCCAGTAACGGCATTATCTACCCTTCAATCCGGCACTCTGGGGGAACCTGCCTCGCGGCATTTCGTCCCGATCTCGTCCAAAACTTGCGGCAAGGGGGGATCTGGCGGCTCGAATGGCAAGGTATGCCAACACCGACGGTGACGCGGCAAGGTCAGTAGCGGATCTAAAAGGGAGCGTGCTACTCTCACAGGCCCCATACCCCAACGAGCCTCCCATGAGCCGAGACCCAGATAAAACTGGGAAGAAATCGGTCGTCAGGAGGACCTCGTCGAGGCGATCAAGAATCTATCCCATCAGCCCATCCGCGACTTCTTGGGCAGATACGGAGACGCCATCGACAATCGTCTCGATGACATTATTGGGCAGGCCCGCTATGCTCGCCAGGGCGGATATCCCCGCTTTGCCGTCGTGGGTGCGGTGACCGCAATCGAACTAATCGCGCGCTACATGCTCGTTGAGCCGCTACTCCAAGGCGCCTTCCTCTCCGGGAGTTGGGCCAAGATTCTCACCAAGCACATCATCCAACGCCGCAAGCAGACTACTGAGCGCGACCTGCTGCCGAGCGTTCTTAGCATGTATGAAATCAAGATCGACGAACTGAAACTCTCGGACGGTTCCCCGCTCTGGAAGACGTTCGTTACGGTCATCGTCCCCAAACGCAATGCAATCGCTCACGATGGGGAGGCGCGGCGCCTGATGAAGCAGACCTCGCACTCGAGTGCGCCAATACGCTCAGAAAGGAAGTAGTCGCGCAGGTCGCCAAGAAAATGAACTTCGATCTCGAAGAGAATGGCTCTTGGCACAACCACACCGACGCCGAAGAAATAGCGTACGAACCGAAGTCGCCGTTTGAGCAACGCGCACTCAATAGCCGACCCTCTGGCGGAACGTCAACGGATCCTCAACGGCCAAAGGGCCCTATGAAATGGTTGATGCGACGAGGCAACTGACGATAGCTCAAGCGCTACGATGCTGACGCGATCGACTTTGCTTTGATCTTGTCGCGCTCGCTCTCAATTTCGGCGATCAGCGTTTTCGGGAGTTGGATATTATCTTTCACCCAATTCCACAGCGCATTGTTGTGCGAGAAGTGCGCTGGGCCCGCTTCGAGCGGGTCGTAGAGGCGTCGGACCAAAACGGGATTTTGCGCTGACGACGTGTATGATACGGGGGGTTGCTTGTAATCGACAGGCGCGAACTGAAAGTTCCAAGTTAGGGCAGCACGCATCAGCTCTTCGCCGCGCTTGCCTGACATCGTGTCTTCTAAGCGAGAATTCATCCGCCATCGCTGCGGGTACTTCCCAAGGATATCCCTGTTAGAAAGATTGGCGGCGCCATCGTGTGGCTTGCCTAGCTCGTATGCTTCAAGCGGCCGACAGATGCGCCGTACGGCAGAAACAACCTGATCAAGTTTCCAGAGATCTTCCGGTTGCCTGCTGTAGCCAAACAGTTGGTATCGATTGTCCGCTTGTCCATCGCGATACAGTCTCGCGATGAAATCGTCGACCTTCTCTGTATGCCAGTACTGGTCTGGCATGCGATCTTCCGGTTTGATAAGGATGGTAGGAAACAGTTCAGGTGCGAGAGGCGTCGCGGCAGCATAGAGCTTCACGATGTTATGGCTGTATGACTTTGCGCTCCTTCCGTTCAAGAGCAGGATTGCCTTTAGATACTTCTCGAGCGCGTGAACGGCGAGCCAATAGAAATCGACGTTCAGGTGCTGATGAAAACACCAACGGGCGAGGACGTAGTTGTCGTCGGCAGTCGCGATGAAGAGTTCATTTATGATGCTCTGCTTTTCGGCGAAGAAATCGTCCAAATTTTCAGGCATGTCTCGCTCATTCGCACAGAGGTAAGGGCCTTGGGGTCAATGAGCGGCGAATGTGCGACGGCCCGCTTGTCGGAGCGCATAGCCCACATTTCAAGCTCACGCTTCGACCTCGCGGGTTCCAGTCGTCTCATATTCGATCAAAACTCGCTTGGGAAGTTGCGAACCGATGAGCGCTCGCATCGCTCCGTTCAATGTGTCGGGCTCGTCTTGGTTGGCGATCACGGCTCTTCTTCCGAAATTGAGGGCATCCCGGTGCCCCATTACTCTTTACCTCATTCACAGAGCAGGGCGGTGACCTTCGCCCGCAGCGCCGCACTGCGCCGGAGTACGTTGGCGCCGCTCGGAACAGTAAGCGCGGCATCGCCGGAGACGAGATCAAGCTGGACGTTGTAACGGTTCCATTGCTGGCCACCGGGATGGACGATGCCGCCAAGAATGCGCGCCTCGTCGATGCGCCCGGCAGCCGCGAGATGTTCGAGGGCGCGCAGCGCGTTTGGCCCCAAGGGCACAAGCCAAGCCTTGGGCAACATGGCGAGTTCGTCCGCGAGGGTCTCTTCGATCATGCGCCGCATGAAGGGACGAGCCGTAATCCGGATGTCACCGGCGTAGTTGCCTGACTTCTTTAGGACGGGGTAGCGCAGGACGGATGTGTAATGCGCACGCTGCGCGGAGCTGCCGAAGAGATCAAGCGTGGAGGGAAGGCCGAAAAGCAGGTGCAGGTCGAAGTGATCCATCAGCCGCGCGCCGAGCGTGCGCATGCCGCCCTTGAATGAGGCGGTGCTCTTGGCGCGCTCCGCCGCCTCATCAAGGGAGCCTCCGGCAGCAAGCGCCGCGCGAAAGCTTAATAGAGCTTCCAGCGCTTGTTGCTTACCCGGCGTGACCCCGATTATGACGATGTCGGCCTCGTAATTGATCCAGTCAAAAGGCGCGAAAAACGCGCTGTAATCTCCCTCCCGAACGAGACCCAGTGCATCATCGCGCAAAACCGACGGGTCGTCGGAGGTAACCCCGCGGCGAATTTCGCCCTCGGTTGCGTGCGCGATCAACTGGCGCATCCGCTCCAGGAGGGCACGGGAAGATTGCGATAAGCTCATCCTAGGTCTGATCTCCGATCAGAGCTGATATACGTCAACCCGCAAATCCACAATGTGCATTGACCTATTCAGATCGGAATATACCCGGGATTGAGTGTACTGAAGTCCTGCTGCGTCAGCACTGTGCTGCGGTATTCCGGCGCCTTGAGATCGAGGTCGATAAGTTCATGCACGGCGCCGTTATGCAGGAGGCGCAGCACTTCGCTTATCGCGAGCGTTGCAGCTACGGCGCCAACGAACGGTGCGCCGACGGCCTTGTTGGCGAGCAGTGTGATACCACAACGATCGAGCGCACCACTCGCGAGCATGCCTTTGTAGGCAGAGCGCTCCTCCACCTGGTCGTCGCCCTGCGCGCGGCGCCAGATTAGCGACGCCGGCCGCGACGCCGGCAGCGTGTGCAAGCGGACCGCGCGGAAGTCGCGATGCCCGCGGCCCAGTCCGGCTTCCACCACGAAGTCGAAACCGACCTGATCCAGCGCCTGGCGGCCGTCACCATTGTCGAGCCCGCACAAGGCGACGGCGGGCTCATCGTCCTGGCGCCGGAATGAAGCGTCGAAGAGCCGCTCCTGGATCGCGGTCGTGAAGCCCCGGCGCTCGGCCCAGGCCGACATGGCGCGGGTCTTCTTGATGTTGAGCAGCGCGGTGTCGCTCAGGATTGACGTGCTCTCGGTCGAGGGCGTGATGATGTCGATGTCTTGCAAGACCAGGCTCAGGTCTTGCGGACGGGCGTAGGGCAGGAGCCCGAGCGCCCAAAGATAGGCCTGGCCGAGATGGCCAAGGCCGATGAGCCATAGCCGCGCCGGCAGGAGGGACAGGGCCGGCTCCGCGTGGGCGTCGGCAAGCCAATCACAGGTTGGCGCAGGCTCCCAGAGCGACAGGCCCACCACACGTCGTCCCGCGACGCCAGCTTGGCCGGAGACATACAGAAAGGCTTCATTGACGGCGAGCGCGGCGGCGAGCATGGGCGCTAGCGCCATGACGGGCGCAGGCACCGGCGCGGCGTCGGCCGGCGCCGGAACGATCCCGCCGCGCCAGCCGGCAAATACGGCACGGACATGAAACGGCGCTCGCCGTGTGGACGGCACACCGCCGATCTCGATCACCGGGGTGCCCGCTTCTGGCTCTGCGATGCTGCCCCCCAGGCTCGCGACCGCGTCGGCGAGTGTGACGCCGAACGGAACAGGGGCGAGCAGCGGCGTGTCAGGCAACGGCGCCACGCTCACGCCGCCTAGGAACACGCGCCGCGCTAGCGCGACGGCGGTCAGGAGGGCTGCCTGATGATGCCGGTCGCGGGCGGCGTCCTCGCCAATGCGCAGCGTAAGGCGATATCCGGCGAAGAGCGCCTCGGCCTCGGCGATGCTTGCGGCAGCGCCGCTGTCGAGCGCGTGCTTGACCAAGCGGTGCAGTTTGTCGGCGGCGGTGAATGCGGTCATAGCGGCCTCACAATCCGATATGCAGGAACACTCGGCGCGCCGCGGCTGGCACGGTGTACCAGCGCTTGTCGCCGAGATAGCGATAGATGCCGACCGACTTCGGCGGCACCGGCGGCCGGGCGAAATTGGGAAGTATGAACGCGATGTGCCCGGCGCGTGAGATCATCGGGTGGCTGAGATCGGAGATGCTCTGTCCGGCGCCGCCGGGATGCACGTGCACGTCGGCAACGACGCTCATGCCGCGCCTTTTGCAGATATCCCAGAGCGCTCCGAAATACCGCCCGTCGAAATGCACGATGCCGGTGTCGAGCGCGTCCGGATCGAGATCGTCGTACAGGATGAAATCAACGATCCGGGCGCGGCCATCGGCACGGTAGCCGAGCAGGAATGCGCCGCTCTCGCGGGTCGCGTTCCGGCCGCGCTCGCGCAGCCTCGCGCACAGGCGCTGCCACAGGAACCACGAGCAGGAGATCTCATGCCGCGGCGCCCACAGGCGGCCAATAATCTGCGCAATTGAGAAGTTCATGAACAAGCTCCAGATACTGATTGATGCCGGCGGCGGGCCGCCAAATTTTTGAGGGCAGCTCGTGCCGCCAGTTGTCGTGACCGACGATGCTTTCGCGATCACAGGGCAGATAGAGCGCGGTGCCGCCCTTCCAGTCGGGACGGAATACCGTGCCAAGCCGCCCGCCCTTGCTGCGCGGCCAGCGCGCGGCAGCCAGGATCGCGTTGTTCTCGGGGTCCCACGGCCCGCCGGTCGGCGGTTGCTGCGGGTAGCCGGCGCAGTTGAAGCGCAGGACATGGGCGCGGCCGTCGGCCGCGGTGACGGCGATCACCACGTGCGGCCAGGCGATGCCGATCAGGTGCCAGCGGCCTTCCGCCTGCGCGAGGCGGAAGGCGGGCTTTCCGATATCGGCCCGAAAGGCCCGCTCATCCGGGAGACTCATCACGCCGCTCCCTAGCCGTTGACGCGCTCGTTGGGGACGAGGTCGAAGGCGATCTTGCACACCGGGCAGGACGCGATCGTGCCGAGGTGCGTGCCCGGATCCGGCCGTTCCTTGGTGCCGGCGATTTGCAGCACGTGCTCGCCAGCCTCCTGCGGCGTCATGCCGAACTTGCGCTCGGCCGCCCAGGTCTTGACCCGTGTCACGGTCGTGCCGGGACCGAAGTGGTGATGCACGGTCTCGCCGTTGAAGGTGACGGCCACCTCCACATGGCGGCAGCGGTGCAGATGCGCCTTGATGCCGGTATGGCCGGCGTGGTCGCGGAGCAGGAAGCTCTCATCCACCGGCTCGTCGCGGTCTTCGAGGTAGATCAGGGTCACGACGTGCTCGTCCGCGACGATGCGTTCGAGGGCTTTTTGATGGCGGATGCGCTCTTGCTCGGCACTGCGAATCTGTTCGCGGCAGGTCCGCTGCCGCTGCTCCAAGCTGCGGCACGCATCCCGAAGGCGGCCTGATATCTGTCGTCCTGCCGGATACCGAATTTTCGCGAAGTGTTGGTCTTTCTCTTATAAGCAATTGAAATTACATAAAATTATGCGATTTCTCCTTCTGATCTGAGAAGGATTGTTTGACAACCGGACCGAGCTTATGGCTGACTGTCCTCAGTCCTAGGACAAGGGACAGGGGCTAATATCGGATGAAAAGCCAGGATGTCGTTATATTGCTCAAACTCGTGAGCCTCGAGCACGAGGAGCGCAAGGGGGGCGGGCATCCAAGGCTGGATGTGCACCGCGAGGATCCCTTTTCCGTTCGCGGCTTAGAGGCTTCCCTTGGAATCAGCAAGACGGAAGTCAATGCCTCGATCAATCGAAGCATCTCTTCAGGCCTTGCGGTCAAAGATCGCAATTCCGGTCGGCCAAAGCCCAACCGCCGCAACCTCTGCAATTTTATTATCCACGGACTGAAGTTTGTTTTTCCGGCAAGACCCGGCGCCATGACGCGAGGTGTCCCGACCGCCTTTGCAGCTCCCTCGTTGAAGAGTCTTTTGATCAGCGCGGGCGAATATATCCACGTCTGGCCGTTCGCCAAAGGCAAGGCCCACGGACAGTCGCTAGAGCCTCTGTTCAAGAGCGTTCCCGAAGCCGTCCAGAAAGACGACCGTCTGTATGAATATCTGGCCCTTGTTGATGCCATTCGGATTGGAAATCAGAGAGAAACCGGGCTGGCCGTTGAACGCATTTCAGAAAGGCTTTTGAAAAATGACCAGCGTTAAGGGCCAACTCCTTGTTATGTTGGAAACCGTCGCTAAGGCGTTGGGCGACGACCTGCGCGGGCGGCTCGTCTTTGTCGGCGGATGCACGACAGCACTGTTCATTACCGATGAGATTACGCTCGAAGGCGTACGGGCAACCGACGATGTCGATCTGATCGTTGATCTTGTCGGGCGTGCGCAATGGGCGCAACTGCAAGAGCAGTTGCGGCAAAAGGGATTCGCGGAATCTCCGGAAGACGATGTGATTTGCCGGATGCGGCTTGGCGACCTCAAGGTCGATTTCATGCCTGACGATGAAAGCATTCTCGGCTTTAGTAATCGCTGGTATGCCAAAGGTATTGAAACGGCGGTCAATCATCCTCTGACCGATACGATAACCATCAAACGCCTCACGCCAGAATTGTTTCTGGCGACAAAGCTTGGGGCGTATCTCGGTCGCGGCAACAATGATCTGTTAGGAAGCCGCGATATGGAGGACATTCTTCTCGTCGTCGATGGCCGCGAGGAGCTCGTCGCCGAAATTCAAGCCGCCGACGATGATATTCGCCGCTACATTGCGGAACAGTTCAGGGCGCTGCTGGCGCATGATGATTTCGATCACTTTCTGGCGGGCAATATCAGTGGGCCGGAAGGGCGCGTCGATATTGTGCGGGAGCGCTTTGTCGCGATAAGCGAGAGCGACAGCTAGAATGGAAATGCAGCTCGATTGGCGCAGTCAGCAGGGAAAAAAGACCGGCGACAATCGGGACTATGGCGGCGTCGGGATACGCCCCGATGGAATGCTGTGCCTCGTTCTGGATGGTTCAACGTCAGGACCAAAGAGCGGCGAGCTGGCCGGCCAGATCGCCCGTGATGTCATAGATTGGTACATCGCCACGGCCGAAGACGTCACGGCAGAAACTCTCACAGCACAATTGGGCAAAATTCATGGAAGCCTATCGAAGCGGTTTCCCCGAGATACAGCGAGCTATGTGATCGTATGTCTCGCGGGAACTGGATCGGGACTCGTTCTACATGCCGGCGATTGTTTGCTGGGACGGCAGGCAGGAGAAAACTCCCTTCAATGGCTCATCAGGCCACATACATTGGCCAATGTGATCGACGACATTCCAGTCGCGGAGATTGCAAAAAGTCACGTCAGGCACCGACTCACGCGGAGTTTCCGGGCCAAGGAGTTCATGCCTCCTGACGTCGCTGGAATCAAAGCTGAGCCCGGCAGCTCACTTATCGCTGCGACCGATGGGTTTTGGGCAGAGCTTAATTCCGAAGAACAAGCCATGCTCGTGCAGGGTCAGAGTCCCCCGATGATCGGCGAAGGCGACGACCGCAGCGTTCTTGCGATTGAGCTACTTGATAACGAGCAGGATATAAAAATCCGCCTCAACGAGAATAGGCCGGGAAATTTCTACATAGGCAGGCCTTAGGCTCGATCTGAACCTCGGACTAACGAAAGTCATACGTCTCTCAATACGGGTACGCTCACGCCATAGCATTCAAATGAATCGCGATAGTGGGCGCGTCCGCGTTCGCGGACCAGGCTCTCGTGAACCGCGCCGCAAGAGCGTCGCGGCCATGCGGCCTCGATCCTTCGCGCAAGAGCAGATCACCCACCGGGCAGAAACGAAAACCGGACCTTTGTGCAGCAGCCACCTGCACAAAGGTCCGGCCTTATCTTGCCTTTGCCGCGATACCGAACGGCTGCAAAGGACGTTTCAGATCCTTTGGAAGGTTTCGCTTTGCGTCCGGGTCGCGACCCGGAGGCGGCAATCTCTCAGTCGCGGATACGACTACTTCTTTTTCTTCGAAGTCTTCTTTGCCACCTTCTTGGTGGCTGCCTTCGCGGTCTTCTTAGCCTTCTTCGCTTTCTTGGCCATGTCGTCCTCTGTAAGAATCTGGCTCAGTGAACATGCGCACGTCGTGGATCGACATGCACAACATCGAGACGATATCACAAAAGCAAGATTGATACCAACGCATCGTGAAGCCGTTCTTGAGTCGCTCGCCGGAGGCACTCGCTCGCGGGGCCCGCCATCATTGCATGCCGGCGTCGCTATCACTGTCCCGCGTTCGGGTGCCTTGTTAACCGGTCTCGCGACTGCAGTCGGTCCCGCGTCCCGCCGCGTTCCGCGTCGGCGCGATGCTGACGCTCCTGCGGCTGCCTTTTTCTCCCGGGCATGGCTTGCACCAACCAACAGTTCTCTTCCTTTAGGAAAGCTAATGGGCTCCGCCCCTCGCGCGCGCCAGGGTAAAGCGCCGGCAAACGCCGGCACCGACCCGAGCGGTATCCCCGGTCTTCCGCGCTTTCTCACATCCTGAACCTTCGCGGCCAGTCATGCGCTTGTGCAGACCCGCTCTTCGAGCGGCCCTTAAGGGCGGGCGATCCCCCTCCACTCGGGTCGCCCTGGCACTTGCTACCCCCGGTCTCGCCGACGGGCAGGGGCGCAGGCGCAGGCGCTCTGCGCCCTTAACCCAAAGGAGATCAATCATGTCGGCCAAGCACGCAGAAACCATCGTGGAGAGCGGGACGGAGGTTTTCATCCCGCTGAACAAACTCAAGAAGTCCCCGAAGAACGCCCGCAAGACGCCGCACAGCGAGGCGGCGATTGAAGCCTATGCGGCGAGCATCGCCGCGAAAGGCATCTTGCAAAATCTGGTCGTCGAACCGGAATTGGACGGCGACGGTGTGGCTACCGGCTTCTATTCCGTCACCATCGGCGAGGGCAGGCGGCTTGCCCAGCTTCTGCGCGTGAAGCGCAAGGAGATCAAGAAGACCGAGCCGATCCGCTGTATCGTCGATACGGCGAACGACCCGCACGAGATCAGCCTCGACGAAAACGTCACCCGGGAAAACATGCATCCCGCCGACCAGTTCGAAGCGTTCAAGAAGCTCGCCGACGAACGCGGCTTCGGCGCGGAGGAGATTGCGGCCCGGTTCGGCGTGACGCCTCACGTGGTGCGTCAGCGCCTTCGTTTGGGCGCGGTCTCGCCCAAGCTGATCGAAATCTATCGCAATGGCGATCTGGCGCTCGACCAGTTGATGGCCTTTGCGATCACCGAGGACCATGCCCGGCAGGAAGCAGCCTTCGAGCGGTTGTCGTATAACCGGGACGCCAGCACGATCCGGCGCCTGCTGACCGAAACCAACGTAGCCGCCACGGATCGCCGCGCGATCTTTGTCGGCGCAGAAAAGTATACGGAGGTTGGCGGTACGATCCTTCGCGATCTCTTTACCGAGGATCGTGGCGGCTATTTCGAGGACGTGGCGCTTCTCGATATGCTGGTTGTGGCCAAGCTTGGGCGCGAGGCCAACGCCCTGATGGAAGCGGAAGGCTGGAAATGGGCGCAAGTCTTCCTCGACTACCCCCACAGTCACGGGCTACGCCGAACCTATCCACAACCCGTGGACCTGTCGGCGGAAGATCAGGCCGCTCTGAACGCCGTGAAGGCCGAGTTCGACAGCCTGACGGCGCAACACGAGAGCGCCGAGGAACTGCCTGACGAGGTCGACGCACGTTTCGGCGAACTTGAGGCCGAGATCGAGCGGCTTGAGGCCAAGCGTCAGGCCTATGACCCCGCCGACATCGCGCGTTGCGGGGCATTTGTTATCCTCAACCATGACGGCACCGTGCGCATCGAGCGCGGCTTTGTGAGGGCCGAGGACGAACAACCCGAGCCGGAAACGGATGCCGTGACCGGCGAAGGCGAGGGTGGTCATCCCGTCAATGACGACGTTGGAACCGGCCAGAACGATGAGGCCGGGGGTAACACCTTGGACCGGGAGGACGAGGACGCCGACGATCACAAGCCGCTGTCGGACATCCTGATCCGCGATCTCACCGCGCACCGTACCCTCGGACTTCGCCTAGCTCTAGGCGAGCAGCCGGACGTCGCCATCATCGCCGTCACCCACGCGCTATCGGCGCAAATCTTCTATCGCGGTGCGGATGCCCACGTTCTGGATATCCGCCCCACCAGCACCTTGCTGGCCTCCCACGCGGACGGTATCGAGGATACCAAAGCGGGCAAGGCATGGGCGGATCACCACGCCCGTTGGGCGGCGCAGATGCCGCGCGACGTGTCTGACCTCTGGACCTTTGTCAGGGAATTGGACCATGACAGCCGCATGGCGCTGTTCGCGCATTGTGTTGCGCTGACGGTGAACGCGGTGAAGCTGCCGATGGAGCGCAAGCCCCGTGCGATGACAACGGCGGACAGGCTGGCGGAAGCTGTCTCGCTCGACATGACCGCGCATTGGGTGCCGACCGCGCGGACCTATTTCGGTCGTGTCACCAAGCCGCACATTCTTGCCGCTGTGCGGGAAGCGGTCAGCGATGAGGCCGCCGACCGGATGGCGGACATGAAGAAGCAGGACATGTCGGAAGCCGCCGAACAGGCGCTTGTCGGAACCGGCTGGCTGCCCACGCTGATGCGGACGCCGCGAGCCGCCCAAGAGCCTGCCGAACACCTTCAGGCGGATGCCGTCACGGAAGCTAACCCTGACGCGTACTCTGTCGCCGCCGAGTAAGCGGTATCGCCGGGGCCGCGTGAGCGGTCCCGGCTTGTCATCGCGCGACTGTCGAAATTTCTGGCCGCGCGCCCGATGGCGGGCGGCCAACCTCATGATACTCACGCCGTCAACCGGGTGCATTCTCCAGGGAAAGCGAGACGCTTTTTGGCTTGAAGCCAGT
>Ga0302320_10026164_pt1 | contig 11311 bp, 8 predicted proteins | sample Bog_T0_3_FD_202130 | JGI IMG/M metagenome (GOLD analysis project Ga0302320, IMG submission 202130) | Peat permafrost microbial communities from Stordalen Mire near Abisko, Sweden - Bog_T0_3 | ecosystem: Environmental > Terrestrial > Soil > Wetlands > Peat | place: Sweden: Abisko, Stordalen Mire... | reverse complement strand
CCACTTTTCCGTCCCTGCGATTATTCGCTCGATCGAGGCACCCGGATTCACTCGGTCCGCATCCCAAGTAGTTTGGCCCCATGGCCACCTACGCCGACATAACTACGATGCCCGACGTGGGCAACATGGGCGTCTCGGCATGGCCGTCGCCATCACCGTCAGAAGCCCTGCAACGGCGGTGCCGACCGCGATGGACGTGCTGGCCATGCCTTCGACTCCAGTGGACGCAGGGCTGCCATAGCTATTTCTTACAGTTGCTTGAGCCGCACTATTCTTTGCGGCTTTCCCCCCTGTTTTCGGCGTTTGCAGGCCATGAAACAGCACGGATGTATTGGTTGGCAAGTCGCAGTCGGCAATGCCGAAATACCCAGGGCGCGATTCTGGCTCCAACGGCAGCTACAGGCCAATCGCTTACTCTGCGCGGCCACGAAGTCGTTGCTCTTGATCCGCGAGTTGCTGCCGCCCGAAGGACCGCCCGCCGCTCTCACCGCCAACGGTAATTCCCGCTTTGCTGTCGGCCTGAACGGAAACAGTTCGTGCCATGGGTAAGTAACGACTGCGCCACTCGCGAGCCGGATCAACGGCACGGCGAAGAACGGCAAGCCGAAGGCATTGGCGACGACCTGATCGGCTCCATCATCGCTGCCCGGTTGATTGCCCACCACGCTTATCAGATAATAGGTGGAAAGCCATTCAACTCGGAGCATCAACCGTGCCACGATTCATTGCCACCGCCCTTCTTTTGATCCTGCCATCACTGGCCATCGCCCTGGATCGGCTGCCCGTGGCTTTGGAATCCAGTCAGGTCAACGTCCTGATGGCGGATCGGGCCAAACTGACGGGCATGCTCAACGTCACGGTATGGGGCAAGCCCGAAGGCCGGGCGTGGGTGGAAAATTGGAAGCAGCCCGACAATTCCTTCCAATGGCTGGTCGAGGCACCAGAAGCGGGCCGGTATGAAGTCAGTGTGCTGGCCGAGGGCAGCGCCCACGCCGAGGCGGAGATCGTCAGCGAGGGCGGACGTATCACGTTTCGCTTGCCCCAGGGTTGGAACAAGCTCATCCTGCCCGAACCGCTGCCCGTCCCCAAGGGGCGGAGCGTAATCACTCTGCGGCTGTTGAAACCCGACAACGCGAAGCTCAAGTCGTTGGAACTAATCAACCTTGCCGCCCGTGACGACGTTCATCGCCGCATCGAGCGACTCCGAGCTTCGACCCGCTGGCTGCGTGACGCCAAGTACGGGATCATGTTCCAGTGGGGCGGCTGGGGTTATCCGCAACACGGTCCGAAGAAGCCCTGGCCCAAGATGATCGACGACTTCGATGTCGAGGCGTTCGCCCGCATGGCCGACGACACCGGGGCCGGATACGTCATCTGGTCGGTCACCTGGTGCAGCTACCATTTCCCCGCACCCATCAAAGCCATCGACCGCATCGCGCCCGGCCACACCAGCCAGCGGGACCTGGTGGGCGACCTGGCCGATGCCCTGGCCAAGCGCAACATCAAGCTGATGCTCTATTACCACGAAGGACATCCCGACAGGGACTGGTGGCCGAAGAACTGGGACTACGCCGACACGGACCGGAAGGAGAAGTTCGTCCATAACCTCTGTGACGTGATGACCGAGGTGGGCCAGCGTTACGGAAAGAAGGTCTCCGGTTGGTTCCTTGACGACGCGATGCTCTTCTACCCGGCACCATTTGAGCGTATTACCAAGGCGCTGAAGGCCGGGAACCCGGATCGTCTCGTCTCCTACAATTCCTGGATCTTGCCTCGGTTGACCGAGTTCCAGGAGGTCTATATGGGCGAGGGATTTGCGGGCAGCGCCGAAACACCCGTGGGCAGCGATGGGATCTTCCCGTCCGGACCTCAGAAAGGGCTTTTTGCGCACGGGATGTTCGTCCTGGATGGGCCGGACTGGGGCATCAATCATCCCGACACAAGAATCAACCAACCGGTGTTTTCAGCGGAAACGGCAGTGGGGCTCGTGCGAAGGGCCGCCGAAAGAGGGCAGACATTGAGTTTCAATCTGCTGATGTACGAGGATGGTTCGGTCAGTCCCGAGTCGTTGAACGTCATGCGGGCCGTGCGAGAAGCGATTCGAGGACGATGATCTATGAAAAGCACTCGACGTGCGTTTTTAGCAATCGCAATCTTTTGCTGTGGCGGCGTTGCTGCCGTATTGGCCGCACAGGCTGCAAGCCCAGCCGATAAACTCCCAATGGATGGGATCTACCCCAACGGGCGCAAACTGGCCTTCATGGGCTATTCAGGCGATCCGGCGCGTGATCTGGCCAATGGGTTTACCGTTGCCGGGCCAGTCTATGGCGATCAGATGCCGTATCTGAATCGCTGTTTTCAGAACGGCTGGCCGGTTGTTGCCCACGTTGGGCCGCAGATTACGTTCAACGACAAGGCCCCCGCCAAGTACAAACTGGACCCCGTTGGCCTGCGGCAAGAGGTCGAGAAGCAGGTCCGTGACCTTGCGACCCACAAGGAGATCGTGTGGTGGGCGATCCACCCCGAGGAGTTGCGGCCCTGGCGGCGCGATGAGATGCAATACTTGACCATCGTCTCTGACTCCATCCGCAAGCACGATCCGCAGGCCCGGCCCGTCTACCTTTACAATCCCAACCATCGGGACGCGAACAGCCTGATCCCCATTGCCAAGGAGGTGGACATTCTCGCCAAGGGCTGCTACGTGAACTCAGTCGGACGAAAACGGGATCGCGCCTGGGTCCGCTGGAGCGTGGAACAGGAGATCGAGGCGATCCGCGCCGCCGGTCGCCCCAACGTCATCCCGCTGCTGATGCCCGAGTTGTGCAAGGATCCGGAGCCAGGGGAGGACAAGGAGATCCGGGCCTGGGTGCGCCACGACGTCTACCTGGGGATGGCCAGCGGTGCGAAAGGCGTGTTGATTTGGTCGCTGTTCAAACGCAAGGAGGTCAAACGCACCTGGCAACTCTGGTACGACGCTTACAGCGAGTGTGCCCGCGAGCTGAATGGCCCGCGCGGCTTAGCCCAGGTCTTCCTGTTTGGTCAGCGCCGATCCACACTGAAGGTCCAACAGGTAAACAGCGCGGCTGCGGCGCGCGTCACCCTCGGTGGCAACGCTGAACCCGCTACCACGAGTAACCAAGAACGGGTCCAACGGGAGGTCAAACTGCCGTCATGGACTTCAGCAGAGTTCGCCTATGGCAAGAGCCAATGGCTGTTTCTCGTGAACTCGGCTAACACCCCCACCGCTTTCGCAGTAAGCGGTTTGCCAGAAGGCTTGCGAGCGGAAAACGCTTTCAGCGGCGAAGCTATCCAGGTCGGGCATGGCCGCCCGTTGCGGTTGGATTTACATGCCTACGGCGTTGCCGGTGTTCGTTTCCGCTTGGCCGAGCCGGAAAAATAGAACAGATGACAGGCTCTCTTGTCGGTCTTCGGTCATGCGTAGTCTTTGGAAAGGTCCTTGCTATGAGAAGTATTTTCGTCGTCACAGTTCTGCCCCTCGTCCTGCTCTTGCCATCTGCAAGGGCCGCTGAGCCGACCGACTGGTTCCATGATGCCAAGTGGGGCGTGATGACGCACTACCTTGGCGCACCGCCCAGTTCCAAGGGCGGGGCCGATTTGACTGCCGAGAAGTGGAACCAGCAAGTCGATGCGTTCGACGTCAATCGTCTTGCGGACCAGATTTCCTCGACGGGGGCAAAGTACCTGTTATTCACCATCGGGCAAAACTCGGGGCATTTCTGCTCCCCCAATGCCACCTACGACCGGATCGTCGGCATCAAGCCCAGCAAGTGTTCCCGCCGCGATCTGATCGCCGATCTGGCCAAGGCCCTCGCTGCGCGGAACATTCGGCTGATGGTCTATCTGCCCAGCGGCGCTCCCGCGGCGGACCCCGTTGCCCGCAAGGCCCTGGGTTGGCGGTGGGGCAGATCGGGTGGCTGGCAGCTTCCGGGCGAGCCGGTGGGCGGGCGGCTGGCCGATTTTCAACGGAACTGGGAGGCTATCATCCGCGAATGGTCGCTCCGCTGGGGCAAGAGCGTTTCAGGTTGGTGGATCGACGGCTGTTACTTCGCCGACGAGATGTACCGTTTCGACGACGAGCCCAATTTCGCCAGCTTTGCCAAGGCGTTGAAGGCGGGCAACCCCGAGGCCATCGTGGCCTTCAATCCGGGCGTTCGTGTCCCGGTCATCTGCCATACGAAGTTCGACGACTACACCGCGGGCGAGGTGAACCTGCCCAAGCTCTCCAAGGCCGTCGAAACGTGTCCGGGACGTTGGCTGGAGTGCGATGGGCGCAAGGTGCAGTTTCACATCCTGAGCTTCCTGGGCAAGAACTGGTGCAAAGGTGACCGACCACAACTGTCCGACGAACAGATTGTCGCCTACACCCGCAAGATTGCCGACAAGGGCGGCGTTGTGACTTACGACGTACCGATCCAGAAGAGCGGCCTCATCCCGCAGCCGTTCGTGGATCAGCTTCGCAGCGTCGGCAAGGCTATGTCAGGAAAGGTGACTGCCGGAACCGATACGCCCCGCCCCTGGCCAACGGAGAAGGCGTGGCAGTGGTACAAGCAACAGCCGTGGATTTGCGGCTTCAACTACATTCCGGCCACGGCGATCAACTACACCGAGATGTGGCAGAAGGAGACGTTCGATCCCAAGACCATTGACGAGGAACTGGCGCTGGCTGAACACGTGCGATTCAACTCGCTACGGTGCGTTCTCCAGTACCTGGTGTGGGAGCACGACCCGGACGGCTTCAAGCAGCGGATGGACCAATTCCTGACAATTTGCCATAAGCGCGGTATCCGAGTCGTCTTCTGCCTCTTCGACGATTGCGTCTTCGGGCCGAAGCACGATCCTTACCTGGGCAAACAGGCCGACGTGGTTCCCGGCTGGTATGCCCACGACTGGTCCCCAAGTCCCGGCTGGTCGCTGGTCAAGGACCCCAAGACATGGCCCAAGCTCCAGCAATACGTCCAGGACGTTCTCACGCGATTCAAGGACGATCCACGGGTACTGATGTGGGACCTGTACAACGAACCGACCAACGGTATCGGGGATGTAACGCTGCCGCTGCTGGTGAAAATCGTCGATTGCGCGCAGCAGGTCAATCCGTCGCAGCCGCTGACTGTTGGCGTGTGGAACGAGAACAAAGCGCTCAACGACCTCGCTATCCATCGTTCCGACATTATCACATTCCACCGTTACTCGAACGCCGCCCAACTTGAGGCGTTCATCAGCTCGCTCGAAAAGCATGGCCGTCCCCTGATCTGCACGGAATGGCTCAAGCGGGACTGGGGTTCCGTGGCCGATCAACTGCCAGTGTTTGCCCGCCATCGCGTGGGTTGCCTGCACTGGGGTCTGGTCAACGGCAAAACCCAGACGCAGTATCCCTGGGGTTCCAAAGCCGGTGCGCCCGAGCCCAAGGTCTGGCAGCATGACGTCTTCCGCAAGGACCGAACGCCCTACGATCCCCACGAAATCGAACTATTCAAGCAAGCCATTGCCGGAACCAATGCGAAGCACACTCAACCGTGAAGGAGAGGGGTAGTTGTCAGCCTTCTTCACTGCGCAGCAGGGAAAAGCCGCCTTCCGCCTGCTCCTCCCCCGGTCGCGACGAAATCTGGTGGAAACCGATTTTCGCCAGGGCGTCGTAGATGGTCTGGAGTGTTGTCAGCCCAATGTTCTTGATTTTCAACACGCGATCCACTTTACAGTCGAGCAGGTCGCCGACCGTGTAGATGCGTGCCTCTTCCAGAAAGTTGACCGTGCGGACGGATAAACCGATCTCGGAAAGGCTCAAGGCGAGCCGCTCGTCCGTCTTGTTGACCTTCGCCCAAGCGGCGGGAATAGGAATCCGTGTGACAGCCACGAGAACCTCCGTGATTGGGGTGTGACGGAAACGCGCGGCATTATAGCACAAGCCCTGCGGGTGAATTCCCTTTTCCTTCGTGAATCAAGGCCAAGATTGCCGCTAGCAATGCTTCCATACAACATGCTGAAGCTAGCAACTACCCCTCCATCAATCTCTTGGGGAGGTACTTTTCTCGCAGCCGGTTTCTTGTACACTTCCCACTTGATACAGGACGTGTCATTTCATCCGAACCAGGAAAGGATTTCCCATGGCTTCCAAGATGCCCGGACGAACGCACAAGGACGATTACTCGGAACTTGACGATCTCTTTGCCTTGCCATTTCAGGCTGCCCAAGTCGCAAACAAGTCGGTTCCTAAGCCGCTGATCGGGATCAATATGGACTTTCGCTCAGGTCGCAAGGATTTTCCCGCCTTCGCCATCCTGAGCGCGGGCTACTACGACTCAATCGCCAAGGCTGGCGGAATTCCCGTGGCGATTCCGCCCCTGACGGACGAGGACGATCTCCATCGGGTACTGGATCTGCTGGACGGCATCGTGCTCTGCGGGGGAGCCGACCTTGACCCGCGCAGGGACGGATTCATGCTCCATCCGTCGATGCGGCTGCTAGACCGCCGCCGCGAGGAGTTCGACCGCATGTTGGTGCGGCTGGTCGCCGAACGGCGGATACCTGTCCTGGGGATTGGTTGCGGCATGCAACTGCTCAACATCTCACTGGGCGGCAGCCTCTTCTATCATATTGCGGAAGATCTGCCCCTTGCGCTGCCCCATCTTGATGCGACCGACCAAAACCACGGACACGCCCTTGTCGTCGAGCCCGGATCGCTCATGCAACGCATCTACGGCGAATCGGAGATTCGCGTCAGCAGCCTGCACCACATGGCGGTGGACGACGTGGCTCCGGATTTCGCCGTGACCGCCCGCTGCCCGGACGGCGTGGTCGAAGCCATCGAAAGCACCGTGGACGACTGGTTCGCCATGGGCGTGCAGTTCCATCCCGAAGAGGATCGTGGGACCAAACTGGATATCTGCATTTTTGAGCAACTCATGCTGGGCGTGCGGCGAACCCGCAAGTTGCGAATGGTCGGGTAGGACAATCTCCGTCAGGATTGACCGAGGCTGAAAGCCGTTTGGATGGCGGCAAAGTGCTCTACCGCAAGTCGAGCCCTTGCGAACCCTTGGCGATCAAGCGGGCCATCGTGGACTACTTGGGGCGGACTTACGAGTAAGCGTTGTCAAGAGCGTGTATGTTGACGCGGGGCATGGGCCTGGCTGACACTGCACCGTGGCCCGTGTAGAATTGCGGGCATGATGACACTTCAACGCGGCGATCCGGCCCCCGATTTCACCGCCCAGGCCCATAACGGCAGTCTGAGGCACTGCTGTCTTGCGCTTGCCGCACTTGTTGTTCTGGCTTTCCAACCGGGAGATACGCTGGGGGCGGAATGGCAAATCCCGGACAACGCCCCTCTCTTGACGCATTGGGCGCGCGAAGTCTCACTCACCAACGCACTGCCAGAGTACCCGCGTCCCCAGATGGTCCGGCAGGCGTGGTACAATCTGAATGGCCTTTGGCAATACGTAGTCACCGCGAAGTCCGATGAAAAGCCTCCTGTCCGATACAACGGGACCATTCTCGTTCCCTACCCGATTGAATCGGCATTGTCGGGCGTGATGAAGCCGCTCAAGCCGGACGAAAGGCTCTGGTATCGACGGGCGTTCGCCGTCCCACCCGCGTGGCGAAATCGGCGGGTCCTGCTTCATTTCGGCGCAGCGGACTGGGAAACCAAGATTTTCGTCAACGGCAAGGACCTGGGCAGCCATCGCGGCGGATACGATCCTTTCACGTTCGACATCACCGGCGTTCTGAGAGAAGAGGAACAGCAGGAGGTCATTGTATCGGTATGGGACCCGACCGACGCCGGTTGGCAACTTCGCGGCAAGCAGACGCTGCATCCAGGCGGTTCCACCTATACGGCCTGTTCGGGTATCTGGCAGACAGTATGGCTGGAACCCGTGCCGCTAAGCAGCATTGAATCCCTGCATCTGATTCCCGACCTGGCCAATGGCTCGCTGAAGTTGACGGTTGATGCCCGCACTCCCGTAGGAACGACCCAAGTCCGGGTCACCGTGAAAGAGGGCGGCCACAGCATCAGTTCGGCGACCGGAACGCTCGGGTCGGAACTGACCGAAGGCGTCCGGGTGAATCTTGCCTGGTACAAGGCTCGGTTGATCTGGGTGACAACGGATATAACCGTTCCGATGAAGGATGCCAAACCGTGGACGCCCGACGTGCCCGTCCTCCATGATGTGGTTGTACAACTCTTGGGCGACGACGGCAACGTGCTCGATTCCGTCACGAGTTATGTGGGCATGCGGAGCATCGCGGTCGGCAAGGACGAACATGGCGTGCCCCGGCCCATGCTTAACGGTAAACCGATCATGCTTCCCGGCGCGCTGGACCAGGGCTACTGGCCCGATGGCGTCTATACCGCACCGACCGATGCGGCCCTGCGTTTCGACATCGAGGCGGCCAAACGGCTGGGCCTTACAGCAATTCGCAAACACCTCAAGGTCGAGCCGGAGCGATTCTACTACTGGGCCGACCGACTCGGCCTGCTTATCCTCCAGGATTTTCCCAGTGGCAAGGACGGCGACCCGTACACCGACCTTCCCACGTCGCCCGAAGCCTCAACCGCCTGATCCAGAGCCGCTGGAACCATCCTTCGATCATCGCCTGGGTTCTGTTCAATGAAGGTTGGGGGCAGCACGACACGCTACGTCATGTGCGCTGGGTCCGGCAACTAGATCCCACACGGCTGATCGACGAAGCAAGCGGCTTTCCGCGTCATGGTGGCGGCGACATCCACGATACTCATGGCGGCGATGCGCCCCAGGACGGGCGGCGGATCTCCCTTGATAGCGAGACAGCCGGTTTCGGTTTGGCGGCCATTGGTCACAGTTGGCCAGGAAAGCTCTGGGCCACCGGCACCTACGATCCGAAGACCGGCAGCGAGACCGCCGCGAAGGAGCTTTATCCCGTTGATGAATCATCGAGGAACTGGTACACGCGCCGGATGTGCGACTTCTACCGCGAAATGTGGCGGAAACGCCAAATGACGGGCACCAGTGGTGATTTCAAGGTCCAACTCTACGACGTTGAGACCGAGAGCAACGGACTCTTGAGCTACGACCGTGCAGTCTGGAAGGTCGATCCGGCTATCATCGCTATGGCGGCTCGCGGGGAATCTGAAGCCGACGCGGCGGCTGCGTCAGGGTCTTCCTTCACGTACCAGAACCCCATCGACTTCTCGTACCCGTACTTCGATGGAACTGTAGAGAGGATGATCACAGAGCTACGCGACCCAGCCATCATCCGCGAGGGCAATCGTTACTACCTGACCTTCACGGCGTTCCCGTTTACCCACAGCGACAGCCGCAAGGTGGACAAGATTGACTACAACTCGTCGCCGGGAATCATGCTCTTCAGTTCGCCCGATCTGAAGCAGTGGAAGTTTGAGCAATGGCTGGTCAAGTCGTCCGCTCTCCCGGAGGATTGCTCCTACAAGCATCGCTTCTGGGCACCGGAGATCCACAAGATCGGTGGCAAGTTCTACCTGATCTTCACCGCCGATAACTGGATCAAGGACGAGTATAATCGCGGCGGTAAGATCGGCGCTTGCGTTGCCTTCGTGGGCGTGGCAGACAAGGTTACTGGCCCCTACCGGCACATCACTTGGCTCAAAGGGGCCGGTTGTGATACGACTCTCTTCGCCGACGACGATGGCAAGACCTACGCCATCATGCCCTTCGGTGATGAGTTTATTCAGGAAGTCGATTTGACGGGAATCGAACAGGGCGACATCAAGCTCGTCGGACCACGCAAAATGATCGTGTCGCGGGACAACAGGGATGTTGGCCGGAGGACCAGCCCCGATTATCTGGAAGGCCCGTGGATGATCAAGCGAATGGGCAAGTACATCCTCTTTACCGCCGCTCCTTATCGAGAACCAAAGTCGGCCCCGCAGACCTCGGCCCCTGCCGACCTGGCGCAAGGCTACTGGGTCGGCGCGGCAGTGGCCGACGACATCTGGGGACCGTATAAGAAGCAACCACAGGTATTCCTGGGAGGACACATCGCCGTTTTCCAGGGCCCGGATGGCAAGGAGTGGTTCTCCTATCGCGGTGAAGCGGGTGGCAAGTCGCAGGGGCGATTGTGCCTCGACCCAATCCAATTTACCGAGACCGGCCTGATCGCTCCCTTCCTGCCATCGACGGAGCAAGTGGTCATCCCAGGGAAGTAATCTCATTGACGAAAGGCCGATCACGATGAAAGATCGAGTCGTGGCAATGATCCGCATGCAAATTGTGTTTCTGCTTCCCCTCCTCGCCGGCTGCTGGACCTCGCACGGCCCGGAGGTCGTCGTCTATACGGCCCAGGATGAAGAATACGCCAAGCCGATCTTCGAGGATTTCAAGACAGCGACCGGCATCGAAGTGCGGGCGAAATTCGACAGCGAATCGGCCAAGACCGTCGGACTGGCCAACGAGATCGCGGCCGAAGCGGCCCGGCCACAGTGCGATGTCTTCTGGAACAACGAAATCCTGCTGACCCTCCGCTTGGCACGGCAGGGCCTGCTGGATGTCTACCATCCCAAGATCGCCGAACGCTATCCGGCCATGTATCGCGCGAAGGACGGCCAGTGGCATGGCTTCGCCGCCAGGGCCAGGGTCTTGCTGGTCAACACCAAGAGGCTGACGAAGCAACAGCGTCCGAAGTCGATCCTCGATCTGACCGACGCCCGCTTCAAAGGGCGGATCGGCATGGCCAAGCCGCTGTTCGGCTCGACGGCCACCCACGCCGCCTGCCTGTTCGCCACCTGGGGCGACGAAAAGGCCCGGCAATTCTACGACAAGCTCAAGGCCAACGAGGTCAAAATCCTCTCCGGCAACAAGCAGGTGGCCGGAGCGGTCTCCAGCGGCCAGATCGATTTCGGCATTACCGATACCGACGATTCCTACGAGGAGATCCAGGCAGGCAGGCCGGTCGAGATCGTCTATCCCGACCAGGGCGAAGGGCAGATCGGCACGCTCTATATCCCCAACACGCTGGCCATCATCAAGGGCTCGCCCAACGCAAAAGAGGCCCGCAAATTGGTCGATTACCTGCTTTCGCCCGAGATCGAGGGCCGGCTTGCCTTGGGGCCCAGCGCCCAGGTGCCGCTGAACCCGGATGTTACGGTGGAATCGCCGATCGAGTCGCCGCGAAAGATTCGGGCGATGCAGGTCGATTTCGAGAAGGCGGCCGAGAAATGGGACAATGTGGCGAAGTTCCTTCACGAACGATTCGCGTTGTAGTCCCCTCTCCCTCCGGGAGAGGGTTAGGGTCAATACCGTTCAAATAGGCGCAAGTCACAGCCTCCGCTAAAGTTAGGGTT
>Ga0302320_10026162_pt1 | contig 11312 bp, 7 predicted proteins | sample Bog_T0_3_FD_202130 | JGI IMG/M metagenome (GOLD analysis project Ga0302320, IMG submission 202130) | Peat permafrost microbial communities from Stordalen Mire near Abisko, Sweden - Bog_T0_3 | ecosystem: Environmental > Terrestrial > Soil > Wetlands > Peat | place: Sweden: Abisko, Stordalen Mire... | reverse complement strand
ATCGAACCCTCGAATACTGGTTTTGCAGACCAGCGCGTTAGCCACTTCGCCACCGGTGCTCAAAAGCAGGGATGAGGGAACAGGGATGAGGGATTAGTAAAGCGCTCCTCATAATTCCTAATCCCGAATCCCTAACCACGAATTCCTGGTTCACTGGGGCTGTGTGGTCGTGCGCAGATAAGGCTTCACCGTCTTGTAGCCGGGGAAGAGCTTATCGGCCTCTTCGTTGGAGACCGCGCTGGTGATGATCACGTCCTCACCCTGCTTCCAGTTGGCGGGTGTGGCAACCTTGTGCTTGGCGGTGAGCTGCATCGAATCCAGCACGCGGATCACCTCATCGAAGTTGCGACCGGTCGTCATCGGGTAGGCGATCTGCAACTTGATGCGCTTGTCCGGACCCACGATGAAGACGGTGCGCACGGGCGCGTTGTTGGCGGGCGTGCGGCCCTCGCTGGTCTCGCCGGCGTCGGCAGGCAGCATGTCATAGAGCTTGGCAATCTTCAGCTCGGGGTCACCGATGAGCGGGTAGTTTACCTTGTGGCCGCCAACATCCTGGATGTCCTGCTCCCACTTGCTGTGGCTGTCCACCGGGTCCACGGACAGGCCAATGACCTTCGCGCCGCGCGCCGCGAACTGGTCCTCCAGCGCTGCCACCGCTCCAAGTTCTGTGGTGCAGACCGGCGTAAAGTCCTTCGGGTGTGAGAAGAGCACCGCCCAGCCGTCGCCGATCCACTCATGAAAGTGGATCGGGCCCTGCGTAGTGTCGGCGGTAAAGTCGGGGGCGATATCGTTGATGCGGAGAGACATCGTATTTTTCCTTTGCAGGCTAGTTGCCAATCGTTGGGGCCGGAGAGGGCAAGCAAAAAACCCACCCGGCTGTTGCCTTGGGTGGGTCTTGATGTCCGCGACGTTTTTCTTATCGTCTCGATTCGCTCAGACTCACCCTTGCAGGGCCACAGCAACAGCAGCCACAGCAGCAGCAAAGAGTGAGGGTCGAGTTGGAGGCGGTAAGCGTCATCGCAAGAAAACTTTGTACCGCAGCTGGCCGCACGGGGGATAGGTTCTAAGCACCCGGCTCCAGCATGGAAGCAGTTTGCCCCATTGCGGTGACTTCAAGGTACGGCGATGGCACCGCTCTGTCAAGCGCCTACAGTTCATCGCCGCCGGCTTCCCAGTATGCTCAGAGGATGCCCCGCACCCTGGACTACTCGACGTCTTTGCCGAGCGCCCGCTCGAAGGCAATCCGCTGGCGGTCTTTCACGATGCGCGTGGCTTGAGTAGCGAACAGATGCAGGCCATCGCGCGCGAGACGAACCTGTCCGAAACGACGTTCGTCTTCCCGGACGATGCGGAGACCGAGCTCGCCCAGGGCGTGCGTGTGCGCATCTTCACCGCGCAGGAAGAGCTGCCCTTCGCCGGGCATCCTACGCTGGGCACAGCGAGCTGGTTGTGGCTGCACCATCCGGTACTGAAGGGCGCGGAGACCATCACGCTGCGCCTGAACGTTGGGCCGATTACGGTGCGGTTTGATCCGAGTGAGAGCAGCGTCTACGCGACCATGCAACAGCTCGACCCGGTTTTCGGAGACACGCATGACCGCGCCACCGTAGCCGCTGTCCTAGGTTTGCAGCCCGACGATCTTTCCGTCGTGCATCCTCCGCAGACGGTCTCCACTGGAGCGCCTATCTGCATTGTGCTGCTGCGCGACCTGCACACCGCGCAGCGCCTGCAGACCTCGCCACGCGAGGTGCATGCCTGGCTGGATGCGATCCAGGCGAAGTTCTGCTACTGCATCGCGCCAGTGAACGCGCATGATGCGACCGCGCCGCAGTGGCATGCGCGCATGCAGTTCTATGGCGGCGAAGACCCAGCTACCGGCGCGGCGGCGGGTTGTTGTATCGCATGGCTGGTGAATGTGGGTCTTGTAGCCCCTGATACCGCAACGCTCATCGAACAGGGTATCGAAATACACCGTCCCAGCCGCATTACCGCCCAGGCGGCCCGTTCCGAATCGGGAGTGCATTCCGTACGCGTTGCCGGACGCACCATTCCCGTGGCAGCCGGAAGTTTTTTCTTGCCCTGACCCAAACACTTTCCCACAGCCGTGGAACCAGAATCGCCAACAGGCACGGGCGGGGAACTGTGTCGGTGGATTCGACACACAAATCGTCTTGGATTTTGCTGAAAATTCACTATTGCCACGGACCGGTCTCGTCCGTATGCTCGGCAAATCGTCCCTCACGGCTATGCCGTCCCGACGCAAGTTTATTTCCTGGAGTAGCGGTAAGTTTTCCCGTTGCACTACTGACAAATCGAGTGAAGGCAGCGGGCGCTCAAACCGCGCGAATCGGCTGCATGATTCCGCCATATGGAGCGAAAGCTTCCGCTACCTTCCAATCCACCCGTGACCCGGTCTGCACAACGATGCCGGCAGGAGTTCGGGGGCACTGCTTCCAAGGCGTACTGCCGGAGCGGCGGGGAGAGCTTTGCTCTTTTTCCACCGCCTTCCACAGACCGCACAGCAGACGTATGGCGAGTGCCTTCAAGCACCGCTCAGCGACCGCCCCGCTCCTTCCACAACGCCAGGCCCTCCGCTTCTCGGCCAACCCAGCGCTCCCTGAATCCCACCAGCGCGAACCATGCCGTGCGTTCAGCCAATCCCCGGCCGCGCACTGTGTGGCCCCGCGCGGCAAAAAGTTTCTCCCGGGCCCCCGCCTCGCCTTAGGCCGCTCTCTCCCTTTAGCAGATACGGCTTGTTTTCAGCAATTGGACTCCGCCCGCAACGCAGGCGGACTCCCGTAACCCCAAAGCCGGACAACCGCCACGGAGAAAAAAGACCATGCGCCCACGCAAGACAATCCTGTGTGTTGAAGACGACGAACAAGTACTCTCGGTCCGGACATTTCTGCTCGACACCCGCGGCTACCGCGTGCTGCCCATGAGCTGCGCGGCCCAGGCACTCGACTACCTGCGCCAGGCCGCACCGGGCACAGTAGATCTGCTGATCTCCGACCTCATCCTGCCGCAGATGGATGGCAACGAGTTGGTGCGTCGCGCCAAGGAACTTCATCCCGCCCTGCCCGCGCTGCTGGTCTCGGGCACCGTCACCAGCTATGACCGTGCGGCCTCGGCCGACGCCTTTCTGCCCAAGGGCGCTGCCTCGCCGGCAGAGCTGCTGGACCGCATACGCATCCTGGTGGCCCGCAAACGCGGCCCCAAGAAGCAAGTGCCGCCACCGCTGCCGCCGCAGAGTGTGGCTGTGCAGGTGCTGGAGCCCGAGTATGTGCTGGCGGTGGCGAGCTAGGCCTCGACTAGGCCATATCTTCGCTGCCATTGCAGCTTCAATCGCGACCAAACGGCCTCGCGCTCTTCTCGGGAAACCGCAGGGCTCTTCGTCTCGACAAATTGCGCAGCTTCACCCTTTGCCAGCTCCAGAATTTCTCTGTCGCGCACCAGGTTCGCCACGCGTAGCTCCGGCAGTCCTGACTGCCTGGTTCCGAAAAACTCTCCCGGCCCACGCTGCTGTAGGTCCAGTTCCGCGAGTTCAAAGCCGTTCTGCGTCCGTACCATCGCATCCAGCCGCAGCTCGGCCTCAGGAGTCACCGTCGCGCCGTTCAGCAGGATGCAGTAACTCTTTGCCGCACCCCGGCCCACGCGCCCGCGCAGCTGATGAAGCTGCGCCAGCCCAAAGCGCTCGGCATGTTCCACCACCATCACCGTGGCGTTCGGCACATCTACGCCCACCTCGATCACCGTGGTCGAGACCAGTACGTCAATCTCTCCGCGCTGGAAGCGGGCCATCGTCACTTCCTTGTCGTCGGCGCTCATGCGGCCGTGCAGCAGCCCCAGCCGCAGCCCGGCGAGCGCACCGCCTCGCAACTCCTCAAACATCTCGGTGGCCGAGCGCAGCTTCTGCCGCTGCGGCTTGCGCTTTGTCTTTACCGCTGCCTCGCTGCCCTGCTGACTCGCTGCCTCGCTCTCTTCTCTTGCAAAGTCCAGCTCCGGCTGATCGTCCTTCTCGCCCTCGATCACCGGATAGACCAGGAAGGCCTGCCTTCCACCCGCGACCTGCTTCCGCACGAACTCCCACACCTCATCCGCTCGCTCTTCGCTCACCCGCCGCGTCACCACGGGCGAGCGCCCCGGAGGCAGCTCGTCGATCACACTCACCTCCAGGTCGCCGTAGAGGGTGAGCGCCAGCGTGCGTGGGATGGGCGTTGCGGTCATCACCAGCACGTCAGGCTCGCTGCTCCCGGGCTTGCGCATCAGTTGGAAGCGCTGTTGCACGCCGAAGCGATGTTGCTCATCGACGATCACCAGCCCAAGGTTGGCGAAGTCCACGCCAGCCTCCACCAGCGCGTGCGTGCCGATGGCGAAATCGATCTCGCCGCGGAAGATGCGTCCGCGCGTCTCCCGCTTCACGCGGTCGTCGAGCGAGCCGGTGAGCAGCGTCACGCGATACGGCCTTCCGGTGCGCGGAGAGACTGTTCCGCTCAGCAGTTTGCGTGCGGAGAGATAGTGCTGCGTCGCGAGGATCTCCGTCGGTGCCATCATTGCCACCTGCGCGCTGTTTTCGATGGCCACCAGCGCGGCCTGGAACGCGACGATGGTCTTGCCCGAGCCCACATCGCCCTGCAGCAGCCGCCGCATCGGCTGCGGCTTGCGCATGTCCGCGACGATCTCTCCCAGCACGCGCTTCTGCGCGGTGGTGGGCTTGAAGGGCAGCACCTGCTTCAGCGCCGCGCGCACGCCATCATGGGTCACGAACGCTGTCCCCGCGCGTTCGCGCAGGCGGCGCCGCTTCAACTCCAGACCCAGCTCCAGGTACCAGAACTCCTCAAAGATCAGCCGCCGGTGTGCGGGGGTACGTGCAGCCATCAGCTCCGTCATCGCAGTACCCGCGGCAGGGAAGTGCAGGTCGCGCAGCGCGTCCATGCGCGCAGGCAGCGCCAGCCGCTCACGCAGCGCGGCAGGCAGCGTATCTTCCTCCTGCAGATCGGACTCCGCGAGCTGGCGAAACACCGTCCACATCACGCGGCGCAGCCAGCGCGAGGTCAGCTTTGCCCCCCACGGCGTCTTGCCGCCCAGCGACTCATACACCGGCACAATCCGCCCCATCTCCAGCATCGTGAACTCGGCATCCTCGCCGGTCGCGCCTGCGTCGGGCAGAATCTCAAACGTCGGCTGAATCAGCTTGAACTTCGTAAATCCCGGCGGCGCATGCAGAGCATTGCCGCTGCGGCTGGCCTCCAGCTTGCCGTAGAGCGCCACCATCTGGCCGGCGCGGAACTTGTCCTTCAAATAGCTGCCGTGGAACCACAGGCTCTTCACCGTCTCCAGCACCGCGGGCGGCGGCTGCAGCAGCCCCTCCATCGCCGCCTCTGTCTCCGCAGCAGGAACTTTCACGCCGACGGTCATCTCAAAGATCGGGCCGGCGCGCGTCCTCAGCAGCGCAAACCCCCGCACCTCGCCCACCACGCTGGCCATATCTCCGGGCTTGTAGGTCGCCAGCGGCCGGGGATGCAGCCGGTCCTCATACCGAAACGGCAGGTGGTACAGCAGGTCTTCCACGGTGGCGATGCCGCGCTCCGCCAGCCCGGCAGCCACGCGATCGCCGACGCGAGCGATGAACCGGACCGGCGTCGAGAGCTCCATGCGCACGCCCCGATGGTAGCAGCGCGGCGCGGGCCAGCATCCACGGAGGCACTCCCGCTCCCCTTTTCGCGCCGAATCGCCAGTCGATGAAATAATGGCGACGAGGCGTCTTTCTCTACTCTCTACTCTTCTCTACTCTTCTCTACTCTCTGCTTCTATGGACTCCTTCTTAGGCCGCTTCAAGAATCCGCTGGTACTGATCGCCATTGTGCTGACCCAGGTCATATCGCTGGCCATTCAGGTGCAGGGTCCGGCGCAGAGCTTCACCGGCACCGGCCACGCAGACAGCGCCACCGTCACGCTGCTGCGCCGTTGGACGGTGGCCATCTTCACGCCGGTGGAGATGCTGTTGCACGGCAGCGGCACGCACGTGCGCGGCTTCTGGGCCAACTACGTTGACCTGCGCCACGCTCGCGAGCGCGACGCACAGTTGCAACAGGAGATCGCCCGCCTGCGCATGGAGCAGGCAGCCTCCGTGGAAGACGCTGCGCAAGGCCGCCGTCTGCAGCAGTTGCTCGACTTCAAGCAGAAGTACATCGCCACCACGGTGGCGGCGCAGGTTATCGGCACCAGCGGCAGTGAGCGCTCGCGTGTTGTCTATATCGATAAGGGCTCGGCTGACGGCCTCAAGCCCGAACAAGCAGTCATCACTCCTGACGGCATCGTCGGCAAGCTGCGTGACGTCTTCCCGCACACCGCGCAGGTCCTGCTGATCTCTGACCAAAGCTCTGGTGCCGGCGTAATCCTGGAGTCCACGCGCATCCGCGGCATCCTGCGCGGCACGGACACCGGCCAGGTGCAGATCGACAACCTCACCGCCGACTCGCGCATTCAACCCGGAGAGACCGTCGTCACCTCCGGCGGCGATATGGTCTTCCCGCGCGGCATCCCCGTCGGCACCATCGAATCCATCGCACCTGACCCGCTGCATCAGCCCTACACCGCCATCACCATCCGGCCCGCGGCCAGCCTCGCCCGGCTGGAGGAGGTGCTGGTCATCACCGGGACCCAGAGCACGCTGCCAGCCTCCGCGCAGCAGGACCTCTCCATCGCGCAGTCCACTGCGGAGGAGCAGAAGCGCGCCGCTGACCTGGTCGCCGAAAGGCTGCCCAGCTTGCATGACACAACCCCGTCCCCGGATGCCAAGCCCGGAGCACCCGCGGACGCCGCCACTGCTCCCGCTGCCGATCCCAACGCCGCGCCCCCGCGCCCCCGCCCCGTCCTGCATCCTGACCGCTACTCGCCCGGCAGCACACCGTCCGCAGACGAACTCACTCCCGGCAAGCCCACCACCACCATCGCCGCGCCCGTCCAGCGTTCGCCATCCGCCACGCGTCCCGCACAGCCGGAGCCCGCCAAGGCCGTCCCGCCTCGTCCCGCTACCACGCCGCCCGACCGGTAGCTCCACCGGGAACCCATCCAGCGTCTCCCCAGGCTGCTCTCCTGCGCTGTATCCTCAAACCGATTCTCTTCGCATCCACCACCTACAGCCCCGAACCGAATGGCCGAACTTAGTTACACCTCGCGACGCGAAATCGACCAGTACGGCTTTCACCCCGCCGTCACGCTGCTGGCGCCGCTGGCGTGCATCCTTTTGCAGGCGGTGCTGCCGCGGGTGGTTCCCCGCCTGGCCATCCTGGATCTGCCGCTGATTGCGACCATCTTCTTTGCTGTGGCGCGGCGCAACCCCATCGCCGGCGCGGTCACAGGCACCTTCATCGGCCTGGTGCAGGACGGCCTCACCAGCCACCCCTTCGGCGTAAACGGCATTGCGAAGGCTCTGCTGGGCTACGCGGCCGCCAGCCTGGGATACGCCGTGGATATGGACAACATCCTCAACCGCGCCATGCTGCTGTTCAGCTTCAGCCTGGTGCAGAGCCTGTTGCTGTACACCATCACGCGCTGGCTGCTGGGCGATATCGTGCGCCTCCATCCCCTCCATGAGCTGCTGGCGGCGCTGGCCAATATGGTGGTCGGCATCCCCGTCTTCTATCTGCTGGATCGCTTCAAGACCCGCGACTGAACGCACGCTGTAAAATGGAGTTCAGATGGACATCGACAGCATCAACCGCACGGACAAACTCTCCACGGTCAAGCTCCACGCCTCGCAGTATATTGTGGCGCTGGTGCTGTTCGTGCTGGGCATTGGCCTGTGGCGCTTGCAGATCCTCGGTGCCACCAGCTACCGCGTCCTGGCCGACCAGAACCGCATTCGCAAGGTCCCCGTGCTGGCACCCCGCGGCCGCATCTTTGACCGCGAAGGCCGCATCATCGTCGACAATTATCCTTCGGTCAGTTGCTACCTCCTCCGCGACCAGCAGAAGAACCTGGACGCCGACCTGCCACTCATTGCCACGGGCCTGCATCTTTCGGTGGACCAGATTCAGAACACGCTGCGCCGCTATCAGTACGCTCCCAAGTACCAGCCGATTCCACTGAAGCAGGACATCACGCCCGACGAGCAGGCCTTCATTGAAGCGCACCTCGCCGAGCTGCCCGAGCTGGAGACGATGGAAGAGCAGCGCCGCCTCTATCCGCGCGACGGCTTTGCCGCGCATCTGCTCGGCTACGTCGGTGAGGTCTCGGAGAACGATCTGAACCAGTCCAAGTTCGCCTTCTACGCGCCCGGAGACATGGTCGGCAAGTCCGGCGTGGAAGAGGCCTACGACGAGGTGCTGCGCGGCGTGGACGGTTCCCGCGATGTCATCGTCAACTCCCACGGCAAGGAGGTTGGCGTCGACCGCCAGGAACTCGCCACGCCCGGCCAGGACATCCGCCTCACCGTTGATCTCGACGTGCAGATGGCCGCCGAGCGCGCGCTGGAGGGCAAGACCGGCGCCATCGTCGCCATGGATCCGCACAACGGCGAGATCCTCGCCATGGCCTCTCGCCCTACCTTTGATCCTAACCAGTTCTCCGTCCGCCTCTCCCGTGCCTACTGGCAGACCATCGTGGAGAACCCTGACCACCCCATGCTCAACAAGACCATCCAGGCGCAGCTTGCGCCCGGATCGACCTTCAAGATCATCATGTCGCTGGCCGGGTTGCAGGAGGATGTGGCCCAGACCCTGCACGTCAGTTGCGCCGGGGGTGCCAACTTCTACGGCCACTTCTTCGCCTGCGACCGCCACCACGGCAGCGTGGACATCCACAACGCCATCCCCTACTCCTGCGACACCTTCTACTACACGCTGGCCGCCAAGCTCGGCATTGACACCATTGCGCGCTACGGCCAGAGCGTGGGTATCGGCGAGAAGACAGGTATCGATCTTCCAGACGAGGCCAACGGCGTCATGCCCTCCGAGCAGTGGAAGCTCCAGACCCAGCATGACAAGTGGTACGCCGGGGAGACCATCTCGGTGGGCATCGGTCAGGGTGCCATTGAGGTCACTCCGCTGCAACTGGCGCGGGCCATCAGCGGCATCGCGTCCGGCGGCGTGTTGATGCGGCCGCACGTGGTCTTCCCCAATGAACTCACCGCGGACCAGCTCACCGCTATCCACAACACCTATCCCGGCTCCGGCTACAAAACAATACCGCTGACCGCGGATAACTGGGAGACGATCACCGACGGCATGGCCGCGGTCACCGGCCCCATGGGAACGGCGGCCTCCGCGCACCTGGATGGCATCGACTTCGCCGGCAAGACCGGCACCGCGCAGGTCATGAGCCACGACGCTCTGGCCCGCACCAACAAGGGCCACAACACCGAGCCGAATGCCTGGTTCGTAGGCATCGCTCCGCGCCGCAACCCGGACATTGTGGTCGCGGTGCTGTGGGAGCACGGCGTGTGGGGCCAGTACGCGGCCCGGCTGGCCTCGCAGGTCATTGACACCTACGTCAACAAGCAGCGCGCGCGCTCTGGAAACCTGGTCAAGCTGGCCTCTACCCCCAAAGCCTCCGATGGCTCCGTCGGGACCGGGGGCGAAGCTCCCCCCGCAACGGCAACCCCGCTTCAGTAAGCGCGCAAGAAGCAGCTCTACGTGCCGATTTGCAGCCCGAAAGCCACCTCAAAACATCGCGCACATTGCGCTTGAACATCGCGTCCATCGCGTTCGTCTTCCGCCCGCGCCCGTCATCCTCCGCGTTTGCCTTTTGCAATCAACCACATAGCCGTCGACCCCATCGACTTTGGCCCAAAAACGCTGTGTCAAGCCCCCACACCCGCAAAAAATCCACCCAACTCACTGAAAACAAGACAAATAAAAAATCCCCAGAAGCGGTAATTAATACTCCCTCCACCTGCTAGCGTTAATATATAGCTTGGAGATCGAGACACACAACGCCCGGCGCAACCACCGGGCGATTCGCATTAAAGGCCTCTAACCCCAGCAGAATCAATATTTTGCCGCTAAAATGTTGCGAATCAATAATTTGACCCGTAGGTCACCGGCTAACTCGCTGATTCTAAAGATTCGAGGACCCCAAAGGGGAGGGGGTGGGGTTACCGCGCCGCCTTTGCTTTTTCTGGTAGCTCGTGCCGCTACGGACGCGTTCCTACTGTCCCAGCGCTCAGGGCAGTCGCCGCCGGCGATACCGGCGCAGCTGCCCCGATCACCTCCGTGATGCTGTTGGCCGCCCCACTCACCACCCACACATTGCCGGAGGCATCCACTGCAATCCCCGCCGGAGAGGCTCCCGCCTTCGCCATCGGCTGCGGAGCACCTCCCTGTGCGGAACCCAGCGCCGCGCCCGTATTGTCCAGCGCGCTGATGCTTCCGCTGCTGTTTGCGATCCACACCTGCCCCAGCCCATCGACCGCTAACGCCAGGGGAACACTGATACCTCCGCTCGTGAACGGCGTCGGATTCACTACGCCGCCTTTGCTCGTCAACTTGCTCACACCATTGGCGTTGGCCACCCATAGCGATCCTGCCGCGTCAAACGCAATCGCCTGCGAGGGAATGATCGTTCCCGCTCCGGTGATGCTCAGCACGCCATTGGTAAGCGCCACTCCATTCAACCCCAGCACACTCACGGGGCTCGTAGCGCTGGCCACCCAGACGCTGCCCGCAATGGACTGGAAGGTCACCATCACCGTCGCCGCCGCATAGCTCGCATCGCCCGGCTGCGAGGCCTGCAGTTGCACTGTGCCGCCGCCTGTCAGCGTCAACGTGGAACCCGCAAGCGTCGCCGGTCCGCTCACCACGCTGTAGGTCACAGCTTCGGGCGAGTTCGATGTCGCGCTCAGTTGCAGCGGAGAGCTGAAGGTGTAGCTGTTCGGCACCATAAATGCCAGATGGTTCGCATTCACCACGGCGAAGTCCTGCCCGATAGGCGTCGCTGCCGCATACACTGCATTGCCCTGCTGGAACGCCACCATCCCGCAGGTCCCCGCGGCAACGAACGTCGCCGTGCTTCCAGAGACCGTACACACAGACGGCGTCACCGTTGCATAGAGGATCGGCAGGCCCGAACTCGCCGTCGCCGTCAGCGTCAGCGGCACCCCCACCAACTGGGTCCCGAGCTGCGCAAACGTAATGGTCTGCGAGCCCATTACCGTTAGCGGCAGGCTCGTCGTCGAAGTCAGGACTCCCGAGGTCCCCACAATCTGCACCGCCGCAGTCGTCGGCGTTGCCGTGCTTGCCGCTGTCAGTGTCAGCGTTGCATTGCCCGTCGTCGCGGCCAGCGTCGCGGTCACACCCGTGGGCAGCCCG
>Ga0302320_10026161_pt1 | contig 11312 bp, 10 predicted proteins | sample Bog_T0_3_FD_202130 | JGI IMG/M metagenome (GOLD analysis project Ga0302320, IMG submission 202130) | Peat permafrost microbial communities from Stordalen Mire near Abisko, Sweden - Bog_T0_3 | ecosystem: Environmental > Terrestrial > Soil > Wetlands > Peat | place: Sweden: Abisko, Stordalen Mire... | reverse complement strand
CACAATGTAGAGTCCCGGCAGCAGCGGATAGCCCAGCGCCTTGTACGGCCGAACCGCATTCGGGCGCTTGAATCGCAGCACAAACAAGCCGGCAATCGTCAGAATGTAGAACAGCAGAACCGCGAAAATAATGTAGTCCAGCAACTGGCTGTAAGAGCCGGAAAGGCACAGGAACGTTGCCCATACCGCCTGGATCAACAGCCCCGCCACCGGCGTCTTGTAGCGCGGATGCAGCTTGCCCACCGACTTGAAGAACAAGCCGTCGCGGCTCATGGCGAAATACACTCGAGCCCCCGCCAGCGTCAGCCCGTTAGCGCATCCGAAGGTCGAAACCAGAATTGCTCCGGCCATCAGCCACGCCCCGCCGGAGTGGAAAATCTGCTCCAGCGCCGCGGTCCCCACCCGATCCTCCGCCGCATACTGCACGCCCCGCGCCAGCACTGTCGCTCCGTTCGCATCGCCGTGCAGCGGCAGCACCAGGATGTAGCCTAGCGAAGCCAGAAAGTAGACTGTCAGCACAAACCCCGTGCCCAGTACCAGCGAGAGCGGAATGTTGCGCTTCGGGTTCTTCACCTCGCCCGCGGTAAACGTGATGTTGTTCCACGAGTCGGCGGAAAACAGCGATCCCACCTGCACCACCGCCAGAATCACCGCCAGGTTCACCAGCACAATCGGCCCGCCGATGCCCACCTGCACCGGGTGCAGCGAACTCCACCCCGCGTTCTTCCAGAACAGGCTCCAGCCCGGGCCAAAGTTTGCGTCCCACGCCGCCGCATTGCGTCCCACCGTGAAAGCCAGCACAATCAGCGCCGCCAGCGAAAGCGCCTTCGCCGACGTGAAGACATTCTGAATCAGCGCGCCCAGCTTCACCCCGAACATGTTCACAATGGCCAGGAAGAACACCACGACAATCCCCGTCAGGTTCGCAGTGTTCAGCCCGATGTCCATGTTCCCCAGCACCATCGGACCCACCTTCAGCGGTGGCACATGCGCAAGATGCAGTAGCCAGTGCGTCGTCGAAATCGCGGGAAAGAAGACGCCGAGAAACTTCCCGAAGGCCACGCAAACTGCGGCGATCGTTCCCGTCTGGATCACCAGGAACAGCGTCCAGCCGTAAAGAAATCCCCACAGCGGCCCCAGCGACTCGCGCAGGTAGACATACTGCCCGCCGGCCCTCGGCATCATGGCCGCCAGCTCGCCATAGCTCAGCGCGCCAATCATCGTGAGCACTGCGGTCAACACCCAGGCGCCCAGGTAAAGCGCGGGCGAGTCGGTGCCGCGGGCAATGTCCGCCTCCACAATGAAGATGCCCGACCCGATCATCGAGCCGATCACCAGCGCTGTAGAAGAGAAAAGACCCAGGCTCTGCACCATGCTGGGTGTGCTGGCCGGAACCTGAAAACTCGATTTGGAGGGAGGAGATGGACTGGTCACTTATTGAAAGTTTTAACGGATTTCAACCCCAATGTCTTTAGTTTTCTTCCGTTGCATCCATTTCGACCGATTGAATCGGAAAATAAACACTGACACTCCGTGCCCCGTCCTTGCGCTTTGTTCTGGCGCAAGGGCGGGAAACCTCGGCACTATTCAATTGCAGGATCAGTATTTGAAGCCCATCCCTCGCTATCCCCTCACACCGCTCAAGCGCCCCTCACAGCCCCCACCGGGGTTGCCAGCGCTTCCGTTGCGCATTCCTTGATGTCGCGGCAAAGCGCATCCACCCGCGCCAAATCCGCGTCCCAGGCAAACATGAACCGCGCCGCGCCGCCAATGAACGTATAGAACCGCCATCCGCGCCGCCGCAGCGCCTCCAGTATCTCGTCGGAAGCTTCAAGAAACGCCGCATTGGCATCCACCGGTCCCGTCAGCCGCACACCGGGTACGCCCTTGAGTTGCTCGGCGAAGTGCTGTGCGCAGCGGTTCGCATGGGTCGCATTCCGCAGCCACGCGCCGCTCTCCAGCAGTCCCACCCACGGTGCGGCAAGAAACCGCATCTTCGACGCCAGTTGCCCGGCCTGCTTGCAGCGGTAATCGAAATCGGCCGCCAGCTTGCGGTCGAAGAACAACACCGCCTCGCCAACAGCCATCCCATTCTTCGTTCCGCCAAAACACAGCACATCCACGCCGCTCTTCCAGCTCATCTCCGCCGGCGTACACCCCAGGCTGGCGCAGGCATTGGCAAACCGCGCTCCGTCCATGTGTAGCGATAGCCCATGCGCCGTGCATGCCTCCGCAATCGCCCGAAGCTCGCCCAGCGAATACACCCGCCCCATCTCCGTCGACTGCGTAATCGTCACCGCGCGCGGCTTGGGATAATGAATGTCCTTGCGCTTGGTGGCCAACTCGTGAATCGACGCCGGCGTCAGCTTGCTCTCCACGCCCGGCGCTGCCAGCAGCTTCGAGCCGTTCGAGAAAAACTCCGGCGCCCCGCACTCATCCGTCTCCACATGCGCCGAGTCGCAGCAGATCACGCTGTGATACGACTGGCACAGCGACGCCAGCGCCAGCGAGTTGGCCGCTGTCCCGTTGAAAACCAGGAACACCTCGCAGTCCGCCTCGAACAACTCACGGAACGCATTCGAAGCGCGGTCGGTCCATGGATCGTCCCCGTAGGAAGTCACATGCCCCTGGTTCGCTGCGATGGTCGCATTCCATGCCTCCGGACAGATCCCCGCATAGTTGTCGCTGGCAAACTGCTGTAGCAGTTCCCTTCCATCAATCTCCGTCACTTAATCATCCTCTCTGCCCCTCAATCCTCCTGCCGGCCCGGGCTCCGTCCACACTACCTGTGCCCGTGCCGTGAAGGGTGCAGGCGCCAGCCAATACGGCAGCGCCCCAAAAAACAACAGGGCTTCGGCTCCCGAGGGGACGCCAAGCCCATATGAGGGATCCGATCTCCCTTCTTCCTATTTCACCACGACTGGCCATCGTCCCGCCGAGACAGTCCCGCATCTCGAACGAGGATGGACCTCAGCAAACTCCCAATAGAAAGAATGCGGCGGGCCTGCTCCTGCTGAGCACCACGCCCGCCGGAGCTTCCGGCCATTCGAATCGGCATTGGCCGCCAAGCGAATGTACTCCCAAAAAAACATCCACTCCTCGGCGGCCAATGCCCAGCACTTCCCGGCGGATCCTTACATCTCGTCCGCCGACGGCCCGTACATTCCCGGAATCGGCTTGTCCAGCAACCGCAGGTACACGCCCAGTTGCCCCCGATGGTGAATCAGGTGGCCAATCACCCAGTTGCGCCATACCCCGTACTTGGTGTCGTCAATCCAGGTCTGGCCACCGGCCACAAACTTCCAATTCTCGTCCCACTTCGCTGGATCGAACTCCGCCAGCGCCTTCTTTACATCGGCTACCTGCTCGTCGTAGGTCTCTAGCAGCGCCTCTGTGGACGCCGGAATGTATGGTTCGAACTTGTGACCAACCGGGAACTCCATCTTTTCCACCGTCAAAGTTTGAAGTCCCCAGTCCCCCGCCGTCTCTGCGGCATGTCCCGCCAGCCGGCCCAGCGACATCGACTTGGTGTGCGGTTTCCAGGTGAAATCGGCATCGGCCGGGATCGCCGCCAGCAGTTTCCTCGTGCTCGCGGTTTCACGGTCGTATTCAGCAATCAGCTCCCTTTGAAAGTCCATAGGGCAACCTCCCGAGTTGCGGAATCAGCATACCGCATCCTTCGGCGGAAAGGCGAATAAAAAACGAATATATTTGGGATTCCGCGCCGAATTCTTCCGGTCGACCCATAGTCTGTATTCAATGTGATGCTAAGATGTGATACATGAGAACCGTCTCCGTCCGCGATCTCCGCTACGACTTCCCCAAGGTTGAGGCGATGCTTAACTCCGGCGAGGAAATCCGCATCACCAAGCGCCGCCGCGTAATCGCGCGCCTCACCCCCGAGCCAGTCGGCAAACCCCCACTCCCCGATTTTCTCGGACGGATGCGCGCCAACTTTGGGGACCACATTTTCGAGGTTAGCGGCGCAGAAATCATCTCCGCGGACCGCGACGGCCGCTGACAGGGCGCGATGATCTACCTTGACGCGAGTGTTCTCTTCTCTCTCCACTTTCGCGACAGCAACACCGCCGAGGCTCTGCATTTGATCGCGTCGGCGACTGACCCCCTCGTGGTTTCGCCCCTCTGCGAAATGGAGACGATCAACGCATTAGCACTTCGAGTCTTTCGAAACGAAATCTCCGGACTGAACATGGACAATGCGCTAAGAGACCTCGAATCCGATCTACGCTCCGGCATTCTGCGAGCGATGCCGCTGCCAGAAGCCGCATTCAACCGCGCGAAGGCGCTATCCAGGAAGATCACGCCCTCGATCGGCGTCCGGTCAGCGGACCTGCTGCACATTGCCGCAGCGCTCGAACTCGGCGCAAATCTCCTCTACACCTTTGACAGGAAACAGCACGCGGCCGCGCAAGCAGCGGGCCTGCCAGTCAACCCCCTGCCCGTCTCTTGACCGCAAAACATGCCGGGTACAGCGGCTCAAGCGTTCCGCTTCGCCAGAAACCGCTCCATGAACTTCGTGTTGAACTCGCCCGCACGGAACCCTGCGTCGGCGAAGATCTCCTGGTGCAGCGAGATCGAAGTCTCAATCCCCTGCACCACGAACTGGCTCAGCGCCCGCTCCATCTTGGCAATCGCCTCCGCCCGGTCCACACCGTGCACAATCAGCTTGGCAATCAGCGAGTCGTAATACGGCGGCACAACCCCTTCGGCATACTGCGCCGTATCCACCCGCACTCCATTGCCGCCCGGCACGTTGAAGGCCGTAATCTGCCCGGCCGAAGGCGTAAACTTCTGCGGATGCTCGGCGTTGATGCGGCACTCGATCGCATGCCCGTGCAGCTCGATCTTCTTGGGCAGAATCGCATCTAGCCGCTCGCCTGAGGCAATTCGCAACTGCGCCTTCACCAGGTCGACGCCGGTAATCGCCTCCGTAATCGGGTGCTCCACCTGAATGCGCGTGTTCATCTCGATGAAGTGCAGTTGCTTGTCTTCGTCCATCAGGAACTCGATCGTTCCCGCATTCTGGTAGCCGATGTCCGTCAGGCACCGGCACAGCGTCTTGCCGATCTCCTCGCGCATCTTCGGCGTCACCTGCAAGCTTGGCGCTTCCTCGATCAGTTTCTGGTGCCGCCGCTGAATCGAGCACTCGCGCTCGAACAGCGTGGTCACATTGCCGTGCTCGTCGGCCAGCACCTGGAACTCGATGTGCCGCGGCTCCTCGATGAACTTCTCCATGTAGAGTTCGCCGTTCCCAAAGGCGTTGGCGGCTTCCGTGTTCGCCGCATGGAACAGGTTCGGCAGCTCCTCCGCGTTGCGCACAATCCGCATCCCGCGCCCGCCGCCGCCGGCCTTGGCCTTCAGGATCACGGGGAAGCCCACCTTCCGCGCCCACTCCTGCGCCTCTTCCGCGCTCGCAATCACGCCATCCGACCCCGGCAGAATCGGCACTCCGGCCTTCTTCATCGCCTGGCGCGCCTTTTCCTTCTCGCCCATCAGCCGCGTCACCTCCGGCGGAGGTCCAATGAACTTGATGTTCGACGCGCGGCAGACCTCGGCGAAGTTGGCGTTCTCGCTCAGCAGCCCATAACCAGGATGGATCGCCTCCACATCGGCGATCTCGGCCGCCGAAATGACCGCCGGCACGTTCAGATAGCTGTCCGCCAGCCGCGGCGGCCCAATGCAGATCGCCTCGTCGGCAAACCGGACATGGAGAGAGTTGCGGTCGGCCTCGCTGTAGACAGCCACCGTGCGAATGCCGAGTTCCCGGCACGCATTCAAAACGCGCAGTGCGATTTCACCGCGATTGGCAACCAGTACCTTACGAAACATTGGGGACCTTAATTGACACGAATCGAAAACAGCGGCTGCCCAAACTCGATCGGCTGGCCATTGGTTACCAGGCACTTCACAATTTCGCCTGCGGCGTCGGACTCAATCTCGTTCATCAGCTTCATCGCTTCCACAATGCAGATCACCTGGCCCTTTTCCACATGATCGCCCGGAGCCACAAACGCCCCGGCGCCCGGCGAAGGCGACCCGTAATACGTCCCCACAATTGGCGACTTCACAATGTGCAGCCCCGCGTTCGGGTCCGCCGCCGGCGCAGCCGCGACCGGAGCAACCGCGGACGGCGGACACGGTACCGCCGCCTGCACAACCTGCGGCGCAGAAGCCAGCAGCCGGGCCAGATCGCCCAGCCCCGCCGCTGCGGTCGCCGGCTGGGCGAACTTCAGCCGGATCTTCAGGTCGCCCCGGTCCAGGTCGAATTCGGCAACCCCGTGCTCTTTCAGAAACTCGATCAGTTGCTGCAGATCCGCGATATCTTCTGGTTTCATTCGTTCCTTAGCATTCCCGCGCGTGCGGGATCGTGTTTGTTAAAGCTCGATCAGGGCCTTGGGAGCGGGCGTCAAAACCTGACCTCCGGTTTGCGTCACGGCCACCATGTCCTCGATGCGGATGCCAAACTCCCCGGCCAGGTAAACGCCGGGTTCGATGGTCACCACCATGCCGGGGAGAAGCCTGGTGGTCTGTCCTGCACCGATGCGTGGCGACTCGTGAATCTCCAACCCCACTCCGTGCCCTGTGGAGTGGGAAAATGCCTCTGCTAAACCGGCCTTGCGCAACACCCCGCGCGCGGCCTCGTCCACTTCCCCGCAGCTCGCGCCCGGCCGCACCGCCTGGACTCCCGCTTCCTGGGCCTCAAGCACTGCCTCGTACGCTTCCCGCTCCCTGGCTTTCGGTTTCCCCAAGGATACGGTACGGGTCATATCCGAACAATAACCTTTGAGGATTATACCGAAGTCCATCGTCACCAAGCCCTTGCGCGGCAGCCGCGCCGTGGTGGCCCGTCCATGCGGCAAGGCCGACCGCGTCCCAGAAGCCACAATCGTCTCGAACGACATCCCTTCCGCGCCCAGCCGTCGCGCCTTGTATTCCAGCTCCGCGGCCACTTCCACCTCTTGAAGCCCCGGCCGCAGAAACCCCAGCATATGCTCGAACAGCTTGCAGCCCACCAGCGCCGCCTCGCTCATCGCCGCCAGCTCGTCCGCGTCCTTCACCATCCGCAGCGGCTCCACCAGCGGCGCGGCCAGCGCGGAAAGGAACCCGCGCCGCAGCTTGCTGGGCAACGCAGTCTTCAGCCGCGTCAAGTCCGCCACCGAGGTCCACACCGGGTCGAATCCCGCCGTCTCCGCGCCCGGTTGCGCGGCCAGCCACTGCACGGCCGAAACCGCCGGCCCGCCGGAAACAATCGCCACTTGCGCGCTCTGTACCTCTTCCTCAGCCTGCCCCTTGTAGCGCCCGTCGGTGAACAGCCGCGCGGCCCGGCGCGTCACCGCCAGCGCGGCGCTGGAGCCGGTAAAGCCACAAAGATAGCGAATGTCGGGGAGATGGGTAACCAGCAGTCCGGAGAACCCGGCCTTGCTCAGACGGCGGCGCAGTTGTCCAATACGCGTGATATGGTCCACCGGTCAGTTTTATCACGATGAGGCAGGGGCTAGGGAACAGGGATCGGTCACGAGCGCGAACTTGGGTTGCCAGCCCGAATGAATGTCGAACCGTCATCGCAGGCACTTCCCAGTTTCGATACCATGGAAGCGCACCCCAAGAGGGAAATCCATTGAATTTGCCGAGTGCAGGCGTTCTGTCCCAGAGTCCCAACAAACCGCTTCCTCAGGAAGCCCTGGCCCTCATTGACCGGCTGGACGTTCCGCCCCGGCTCCTGGCGCACCTCATCCTCGTGCATGACTGTGCTTCCGAGCTCATCGAGAGGGTTGCGCGAGCATTCCCCAACGTGCAGATGAACCGCACGGCCATTCTCTTTGGAGCCGCTACACACGACCTCGGCAAGACCATCGTTCGAGAAGAGCTTAGCCGCTCCGGGAATCTGCATCAAGCGCGCGGCTTTGAATTGCTGAAAGAACTCGGTGTCCCGGCAGAAAAAGCGCGCTTTGCGCTCACCCACGGGCAATGGCGCAACCTCGACTCGCCGCAAATTGAAGATCTGCTGGTTGCCCTGGCCGACAAGTGCTGGAAAGCCAAACGGGTTGAAGACCTGGAGGCAAAGCTGGTGGAACTGCTCTCAAAGGAATCGGGCCAGGAACCGTGGCAGTGCCACTCAACCCTCGACGAAATCCTGCAAGAATTGGCCGCGGAGGCAGACAAGAAGCTCGCCTGGCAACTAAGCTTCCCAGTGGAGTCACGCCCTCCGGCAGCCATCCCTGATCCCTAATCCCTGCCCCCTGTTCCCTGCTTCTTACACTGCCGGCCGCACCGGCTTCTTCTCCCGCGGGTCCATCTCCGCGTCCGCCGCATGGATGTCCGACTGCCGGTCCATCCACTCGTCCAGCCGCGACCGCTTGAACCGCCAGCGGTTCCCCAGCTTGAAGGCCGGCACAAACCCCTCCGACGCGTACTTGTAGAGCGTGTCCGGCGAAATCCCCAGGTAATCGGAGGCCTGGCGGATGTCCATGACCTCGCGCACTTCGGGGACGAGAAGATTGGAGCGAGTCGCGGCAATGCGCATGGTTGCCTCCTGGAGGCATCAGCCGCCTCAGGGGAGATTCCGGCAGAACTGCCGGTAATCTTGTATATAGCGCGGTTTCACCCGTCAGTTCAAGGCTTTTCCGGGGTTTGCCGGAATTTTGCCGGAGTTTTCCACAGGGCTCGGGAACCCCGCAGTCCCCGAATTCACGCCAATCCCCAGCCGGTAGCGGCCGAACAACCCCATGGCCCAACGGCTTGGGCCATTAGATCGAATGGTGCAACACCGGGATTCACGGCACAAATTTCGCCCGCCCGTCGGCGCAAAGGCGTCACGGAGAGTCAAGACCGTTCCGCCGCCGCACGCCCAAAACCTATTCCCTGACCCCTGATCCCTGTTCCCTAGTTCTGATCTTCCCGCCGATGAAGCGTCGGCGGACCATCGTCCGAATTCTTGTCGTCGGTGGAGTTCGGATCCGTGCTGGCCCGCCGCAGCGAGGGCTTCTTGGTGTCCTTCGAGTCGGTCAGCCTCCGCTTGTTCTCGATCCGCGCCAGCCGCGCCTTGATCTCGTCGAACTCCGAGGTCGTCACCGTGTACTCGTCCCGAGCCGGCAGAATCCGCGCGATCTCCTCCTGCGAGTGGAGAATCCGGTCCGGCGTCTGCGGATGGTCCGAGAAAGCCTTGGCCACCAGCCCCGGCTTCCGCTTCTCCAGCGCCTGCACCTTCTCAAAGAAGCTGATGAAGGCCTGCGGATCGTATCCCGCGCGGTACATGTACTGCACGCCCAGGTAGTCCGCCTGCGCCTCAAAGTCGCGGGAGAACTTCAGGAAGGTCATCGGCACAGCCAGCCCGGCCGCCTCGTAAATGCCGTACCCCGTCCATCCGCCAATAAAGATCAGCGGAATCGTGCTGAGCTGCGCGTAGTTCATGCGCGTCTGTTCGCGCACCGCGTGGTGGGCGCAAACGTGGGCCGTCTCGTGGGCCATGACCCCGGCCAACTCCGCCTCTTCGTCCGCATTCAGAATCAGCCCCGAGTTCACATAGAAGAACCCACCCGGCAACGCCATGGCGTTGATCTCGTCCGAGTCGATGACCTTGATGGTGAAGGGCACCTTGCAGTCGGAGTTCTTCACAATATTCTGCCCCACCCGGTTCACATACTCCACAACCACCGGATCGGTGATGAACCGCGTGCTCTTCTCGATCTCCATCGAGTACATCTTGCCCATCTTGATCTCGGTGTCCACCGAGTACCAGTTCCCCATGCCCCGGGCGCCGATGTCGCGGTTGCCCACCGCGCTCACATCGTCAATCGAGCCTGCCTTCACATTGACCTTCTGGCTGCCCGGCTCAACCACCTTCTCCGGATGTGAGTCCGCGGCGGGCGTGTCGCCGCCCACTGGCGTGGTTCCCGGCGCAGGCGGCTTGGTCGGGTCGCTCGCGGGCGTATCCCCACCCACGGGCGCAGTCCCTGGTGCAGGCTGTGCCGCGGGAGTCGTCGCCGGCTGTTGCTGAGTCCCGGCAGTCTTCGCGGTATCCCCGCTCACCGGCATGGTTCCCGGCGCAGGCTGGGCCACAGGCGTGCTTGAAGTCGTCGCACTCTGTCCGGTGGACTGCGCGCCAAGCCCGGTAGCCACCGCCAAGACCAATCCAGCCAGCGCAACTGCTCTCAGACCGTTCCAGGCATTTCTCATCTCTTGACCCTCCAGCACGGCCCCGCGAACCGCCGCTTCGCTCCACTGTTAAGACGCTAGTATCTACCTGTTCGGTAACAAGAGGAAAGATAATTTCCCGCATCCGCCCGATTCCCTTCCCATGGAAGCATTTCCGCACCCCGCGCCACCGTGCAATCTTCTTGGAGCTTCTACCCGTCTGAATTAAAGTGGAAAGCAAGCCGGAGTAGGGAGGGTTCTTGCGCACGAAAGTCTTCAGTCTGGCCGCCGCGGGGTTCTTCCTTGCCATGCAGGGCTTCTCCCAGCAGCCTTCCCATCCCCATCCAACTGCTCCCCTGGTCCAGCTTCTGGCCCCACACGCCCATGCGCGGCCCCTCCCCGCAAACGTCCCGCACACTCCCGACGCTACCCTTGACGCCTCCAACCTCGGTTCCCCCCTCGTCCTCGATAGGGGCTGGCGCGTCGGCATCACCGCCGACCAGGCCGCCGCCAATCCGGAATACGACGACACCGGTTGGGCCGTCCGCGACGCTCAGGACGCCTTTGCCGACGTTCCCGATCAGGACCACCCCGCCGATCCTCTCGACGCCGATGCCCGCAAGGCCCAGGACGGCCCTCCCAGGGACCACCGCCATCCCTTCGTCTGGTTCCGCCAGCACATTAAGCTGGCTCCCAACCACGGCCCCCTCGCCCTCCTGGTCGAGCTGCCCGTCTCGCAGAACGCCTCCATGTTCAACCCCAACAGCGGCCTTGGCCTCGACGTCTACGCCAATGGCCGGCAAATCCGCGCCGAGGGCCTCCACAGCGACGCCCCGGAGCACTATCAGCAGATCTCCCGCATCTACAACCTGAACGTGCCGCCCGGTGAAACCAGCCTGGTCCTCGTCGTCCGTTACATCTACATCCCCTTCGGCTACAGCGCCTATACATCCTTCTTTTCCGGACGCACCCTCCACCTCGGCAATCGCCAGGACCTGGACCGCCATCTCGAGCTCTGGAGCACACACGCCCTCTTCGAGCGCCTGCCCAGGGTCGTCAACTCCATCCTCCTGCTGGTCCTTGCCCTCTTTCTCCTGGCCCTCTACTTCACTCAAAAGGGCCACATCGAGTACCTCTGGCTCGCCCTGCACGAACTG
>Ga0302320_10026159_pt1 | contig 11312 bp, 10 predicted proteins | sample Bog_T0_3_FD_202130 | JGI IMG/M metagenome (GOLD analysis project Ga0302320, IMG submission 202130) | Peat permafrost microbial communities from Stordalen Mire near Abisko, Sweden - Bog_T0_3 | ecosystem: Environmental > Terrestrial > Soil > Wetlands > Peat | place: Sweden: Abisko, Stordalen Mire... | reverse complement strand
TCCTCTCAACGAGGAGACTATTGCTGCTTGGGGAAGCAGCAATAGGAATTCGGCGGAGCCGGAGGCCCGTTAGGGCCGAGCGAGCGGGCGCGAGCGAGTCCGCGGCAGGGGTGAGGAGTGAGATTACGTAAGTTGTTGATAATAAATAGTCACTTTTGAGGTTCATCGGGAGGGGGGCATTTAACTAATCTAAAGTCCCTTCTCCCCAATCCCAACGGGATTGCGCCCCAAAGCCCAAGGTTGTCCCGAGACGGGACTACCTTGGGAATCCCATCCATGAATCCACCAACCCCACCGGGGTTGTGCTGCCCTTCTGCACAAACCGTCATTGAACGATTGCCGTGGACGGGCTGGTAAACCGACCGGCGAATTCATTCCAGCCCGCCACTCGGAATCGCCCCACCATTCTAATTTCAAAATGCTCATCCAAGGTGTACCCTGCTTCCACCCGCGAATAACGGATTGTTGCCGCGGGTAATCCGATGAAAACATTCAAAAAAGTCTTTTTGGGCGTGGTCACGGTGATGGCCGCCATTTTGCTGGTTTCAATCGTTCATCATTATCAATTGCGGTCAGCCGTTGACCATTACAAAGCCGGGCTCAAGGCCAGCGGGGAAATCATGGAACTTAGCCAGACACTTCCGCCACCGGTGGCGCCGGAAAGAAACGGGACGGAGATTCTTCGACAGGCAGCGGTGTTGGTCGAAGGAGACAAATCTTTTTTCGAAAGTAGTAATGATTACGGCTTCTTCCCGGCTTGCCAGATGGTGGTTCCCGGCAAAGCCTTGATTTCCTTTCAACAGCCCGACCTGCGCACCACCACTGCAACCAATTCGTGGGAGCAGTTGCAGGCGATGATGGGTTCGGTGCGTCCGGCTCTTGATCTGCTTGCGCAATTGCCCGAACATCCCGAGTACGACTTCCAACTTCATTATGAACTTGGTTGGAAGGCGTATGGCAGTTTTACCAATCTTTATTTGGTCCAATTTCGAAACTTCAACCACTACCTCGATTTCGGAATTCTATTGGATTTGCACACGGGCAATATGGCTGAGGCCGTAAAATTTGCCCAAGCCAACACGATGCTGGTCAAGGCGGTGGATAGTCAGCGCCTTGTCATTTCTGAACTTGTTGGCTCCGCCGACCTCTCCGTTGCCGAAAGGACAATTTGGGAAATATTGCAGGTACCTGCTGTCAAGGACCATCAACTCGCAGAGCTCCAACGAGGCCTGCAAGAATTGGACTTGTTGAGAACTCATGGACAAGCACTTGATATGGAACGTCTCTGTGAAGAAATCTCGCTGGAGAATTGTCGCAATTCGAATTCTGAACTGCACCAGTATCTCCACGTCGGAGACGATGCCATCTTGGCGATGGGCGGAAATTTCGATCCCCCGTCTGTACTTAAGCGAATAAAGGACCACGCGGATATTTTTTTGTGGCGTTATTGGTGGACTTATTCCGATGAATTAAAATGTCTGCCGGGTTTTAAGGTCTTGAAAGACAGCCTTGAATTTGCCCGCACCAACCAAAATTATCTCAGGGCGTGGGCGCGCCAAGAAACGAGTTTGGAAGCCGCCGGTTTGACCAATCGTGAGGACTGGCTTTTTGGCGGTAAACCGGATTTACCTTCCATGCTGTCGTCCTCAATCTCCGAGTTGAGCTTTTCGTTTCGACGAGTCGTGACAGCCGAAACAGCGCGCCGGATCGTCATCACCGCAATCGCCCTTAAACGATTCCAACTGAAGCACGATCAATATCCCCAAAATCTTTCTGAACTGGTTCCAGCGTTTCTCGCCCCGATCCCCGTCGACCCCATGAGTGGCGAACCGCTTCATTACCGCTTCCAATCCAAAGAAAGGTTTTTGCCATATTCCGTCGGTGAAAATGGTATTGATGATGGCGGTGATCCGACCGTCCCTTCGGGTGTGAAGGATGCCTCGTTCAATTGGCAAGACCGGCAGGCTCGCGATTGGGTCTGGCCCCAGGTGGCCACCCCCGCGGAGATCCAGAATTTCCGCGATCACCCGCCAAAGTGATTGCACCGGCGTTTTTTTCCGCTATAACCCATCGCGCATGCATCATTTGATTCAGACCCTGGCCGATTGGTATTCACACGCGCTCCAATCGTGGGGCGCTCCCGCCATCGGCTTGATGATGGCGCTCGAAAGCACCATCCTGCCCATCCCCAGCGAACTCGTGATCCCCCCGGCCGCATATTGGGCCTATACCGGCCATATCCCCGTCAGCATTACCAGCATTATCATTGCCGGGATCCTGGGTTCATGGATCGGCGCGTCGCTCATGTATTGGGGGGCGCGCCTGGCGGGTCGACCGCTGGTGCTCCGTTACGGCCGTTTTTTTCTGGTGCCAGCCGACAAGGTTGAAAAAGCTGAGCGTTGGTCGTCGCATTACGGCGGCATGGGCATTTTCATCTCGCGCCTGCTTCCGGTCGTGCGGCACTTGATCGGTATACCGGCCGGAATCGTCCGGTTAAACTATTGGAAGTTTTCGCTGTTCACCATCCTCGGTTCCGGCATCTGGTGTGGCGTGCTCTGCTACGTCGGAATCAAAGCTGGGCAGGATGATCGGCTCATGCGCGGCGAACTCCATCGGGTCACCCTCTGGCTCGGCGGCGCCATGCTGGTGCTCGGCGCCCTCTATTATTTCTTCGTCCACCGCCACATGCGCGAAAAGAAATAGGCCATTAAGGCAACTCGCTCTTGGTATCCACTCGGTCGTCCCGCAAACGATGGACCGACCAAAAACTGACGTTGCCGATAAATCCATCCGTTTCCGGCAGGATCACCTGCGGCATGCGGGCCTGCGTCCGCTTACGTCGCGCATTGCCGCCATTCAACACGACGACATTGGTGTCCGGGTGCGCCGCACCCACCGGCTGGAGCCAGAAATAGTTTCCCTCCTCGCCGTCGATCGTACCGTATATATGGGTGGCAATCAGCACCGGTTTGCCCTTTGGTATCGTAAAAAGAAATCGCCCGGCCGAATCCGTTTGGGTCGTGGCCAGCGGCTGGGGCAAGCCGGTGGTGTAGAGTATTCCCGGATTAATATTATACCAAAAAACAATCAGCTCCCCCATGTCATCCTCCTCATCCCAAAGCCGGTCCTCCTCGGCCAGTAATTTCTTCCATTCCATTCCCAGCCTCTTCACCGCTTCCAGATCCGGGCTGTTGCTCTGGCTGTTGAGCGTCACCAACTTTTCGTGGTATTCCTGGGCCTTGGCCAGGCGTTTGATTTCCGCCGCCGGTGGCAGCAAAACCAGCGCCTCGTAATTCGAATAGACCGCCAGGGAATTCGGGTAATCCGTCACAATCCGCTTCCAATCGTCCCGCGAGCGCCCGCCAAAAGTCGGCACGGGAATCTTCGTCGTGAATTGCGGATCCGTCCCGTCATAGATCCAAACCGGCGCCCGTCCCGTCGGCTGAATTTTCCCCCCGTCGTCAACCAGGATCTGTCCGCTGACGCTCACCGTCCGCGGCACGATCGCGCAACCAGCCAGCCCGGCTGCCACAAAAACGAAAATGGAGTTAAAAATATAAGAAACGGCCTTCATCTGCATCGAGTTCACACCCGCTGAATGCCGAAAGCATCCTTATCTCCGCTCCCCCGGTCAAGCAAACTCACAGCAAACTCACATCGCAGAACTTTACATTCCTTCCTTGCACTTTCCCCATGCTGGGCTACTAATTTTTCATGGTTGAAAATTCCCCCGCGTCCTCGCATTTGTTTGAACCGTTCAAACTCCGGTCCGTCACCCTCCGCAATCGCATCGGTGTCTCGCCCATGTGCCAATACTCGGCCACCGACGGTTTCGCCAATGACTGGCATTATGTGCATCTCGGTTCCCGGGCCGTCGGCGGCGCCGGACTGGTCATCGTGGAAGCCACCGGCGTGGCGCCCGAAGGCCGGATCACCCCCGGTTGCCTCGGTCTTTGGCGCGATGAACAAATCGCCCCCCTCGCGCGCATCGCCAGTTTTGTAAAACAATTCGGGGCCATTCCTGGAATCCAGATTGCCCATGCCGGTCGCAAAGCCTCGGCCGCCGTTCCCTGGCAAGGTGGCGCTTCCTTGTCCGATGCCGACGGCGGGTGGCCCACCCTCGCGCCCAGCGCCATCGCTTTCGGTGCCAACCTGCCCAAGGTGCCCCGCGCGATGACTGAGGCCGACATTGCCCGCGTGCAACAGGACTTCGTCTCCACTGCCCGGCGCGCACTTGCCGCCGGCTTCGAATGGCTCGAGCTTCATGCCGCCCACGGTTATCTCTTCAACGAATTTCTCTCGCCCCTATCCAACCAACGCACCGACCGCTTTGGTGGCAGCTTTGAAAATCGCACCCGTTTCCTCCTGGACACCGCGCAGGCCGTCCGGCAGGTCTGGCCGGAAAAGTTTCCCCTCGCCGTGCGCATTTCCGCGATCGATTGGGTGCGCGGCGGCTGGGAGATTGAGCAAAGTGTGGCCCTTGCCAAACTGGTGAAAGATGTCGGTGTCGATCTGATCGATTGCAGCTCCGGCGGTCTCATGCCCGACGCAAAAATTAACGCCGTGCCCGGTTATCAGGTTCCCTTTGCTGCCAAGGTTCGGCGCGACGCGGGGATTGCCACCGCCGCCGTCGGTTTCATCACTGAGCCGAAGCAGGCGGATGACATCATTCGCAACGGTCAGGCGGACATTGTATTACTGGCGCGGCAACTCCTGCGGGATCCTTACTGGCCTGCTCATGCGGCGCACACCCTGGGCCAAAAGGATAAACTGCCCCCGCCCCCGCAATACGCCCGGGCTTGGTGAACGCCCGGCATGGATCGAAAAAAGCCATGCCGATGCTTGAGATTTATATCGTTTGGGCTAGTTTAACGCGAAATGGCGGCTGACATATTGACGAATTCGAACATGTCGTGTCCATGCGCTGGGTCGTCGGCGTCGGTCTGCTGCTGGGAGTTGCCGGCGTCGCCGGCTTGATCGGCGGCTGCTTCACCCTGTTTCAGGCCACCCAACTCTCGTTGGTCGCCATCCGCGAGGAGGCTGACTCCATCCGCACCCGCCAGGCAAAACATTCAATCTGAGTGTTGGTTCTTCCGGGTGGACCGGGCGACCCGCCCGTCTGGAAGGCAACCTGCCCGACAGTCTCGTGACGGATTAGCGGCGTTTGAACTTCACCAGCGCAAATGCCAGCAGCTCCTTCGCCGCTTCAATTTTCAGGGCAAACGCCGCCAGCACGTAAACCAATCCCGCCAAAATCGCCGGGGCAAACACGGCTCCAATCTTGCGGACCAGAGTGGCATGGCCAATTTGATGCTCCCACAACTGCCAGCTCTCCCACGCGATCGCCCCGCCCACCGCCGCCAAAATCCCCAGCGGCAGCAGTGTTTTCTTCAGCGACTCCATATCCAGCCGCGCCAGCTTTTTGCGCAACGTAAATGCCAGCAGACCGACGTTCACCACCGACGTCAAGGTGTTCGCAATTCCCGGTGCGCCTTCCCGAAACGGTTTGAGCAGGACACACGCGATCGCAAAATTAATGACCAAACACGCAATGCTGATTTTCATTGGCGTCTTCGTATCGCCCAACGCATAAAAGGCCCGGGCCAAAATGTTGACGGTCGAAAACATCACCAGCCCGGGCGCCAGGCACATCAGCGCATAAGCGACATGCTCCGTCGACAACGCCGTAAAGGCCCCGCGCTCAAACAACAGCCGGACAATTGGCTCCGCCAGCACGACCAGCAGCACTGAGGCGATGAGGTTCAGAAAAATCAAAGTCGAAAGGCCGTTCCGCAATGTGCTGCGGAATTCCGGATAATTCTTTTCCGCCGCCAGCCCCGCCAGCGTCGGCAGCAGATAAGTGGCCAAAGATATCCCAAACAACCCCTGCGGCAATTCCATCAAGCGCACGGCCCCATTGAACGAGGATACAATCCCCGTTCCCACCATGAACGCCGCCCCTTGCACAATCAGCACGTTGATCTGGAATGCCGCCACGCCGATCGTTCCCGGCACCATTTGCCGCACCACCCGATGCACTGTCTCATCTCGCCAAGGCGATACCCATTGGTAGTGAAACCCGTCCTTCCACATCGTCGGCAGTTGAAACGCCGCCTGCGCCACTCCCGCCAGCAGCACGCCCACGGCCAGCGCAAAAATCTGCACCGGCAATTGATGTCCCATGTGCGGCGCCAGCCACAGCACCGATGCGATCATCACCACGTTTAGCATCGCGGCGCCCATGGCCGGTATAAAAAAATGGCCGCGCGCATTTAGAATACCGATCATTACCGCCGTCACACATACCATGACCATGTAAGGAAACATCATCCGCAGCAGGCGCAACATCAGCACCGTCCGCTCGGGAAATTGTCCCGGCCCCCAGTGATGAACCGTCGCTGGGCCAATCGCCAGCAAGTTGGTCGTCGCCGGATGCGTCAACGTCTGCGCCATCGGCACGACCGCCACGGGAGCATCGGCAGGCGGCGCGCCGTAGGCAAGCGCCAGTGAGACGCCGAGCATGACCGCGGCCACCAGCACGCACGACACCACCACCACTCCGGAAATGACGGCGTTCGCCGCGCGCCACATTTCCTTTTCCCCCTGCCGCCTTTCCTTTTCCTTGAAAACCGGGATGAACGCCGCCGTTAAGGCGCCTTCGCCCAGCAACCGGCGAAAAAGATTCGGAATCATGAACGCCAGTTGAAAGGCATCATTGACCCAGCCATTCCCCATGAACGCATAATAAACCATTTCCCGCACCATCCCGAGAATTCGGCTGGTCAGCGTGGCAATAGCCATGGCCCCGGAGGCTTTCAACATCTTCGACATCGGCGCGGATTTTCCAGCAAAGTCGCCCCCCGGCAAAGATAAAACGCACTAAACCCTAATCCTGTGTGCGAAATCGATCTCCCACCGGCGTCATTCGATTAATTTCGCCGCCGGTTTCATCGGCCAACCGCGAACGTGAAACCCTCGCCCATCCCGCTGGGAAAGATTTCCCTGCGTTGAAGGTCGACCGTGGGCTCCTTGAACCTGATTGATACAATTGCGGTGAGACATCGGAAATAAACTGGGATATCCCAACGCGGCGCCCTCTCCTCTCAACGAGGAGACTATTGCTGCTTGGGAAAGCAGCAATAGGAATTCGGCGGAGCCGGAGGCCCGTTAGGGCCGAGCGAGCGGGCGCGAGCGAGTCCGCGGCAGGGGTGAGGAGTGAGACCACGTCAGTCGTTGACAGGAAATGTTTGAGTTTCGCGGAAGCAGGCAGGGTGCGGGCAGCCTCGCTTTACGCCACCGGCGCCTTAATTTAAATCTGCCGGACAAATCCATCCCGCCCCACCCCCTCTGTCCGCTCCCAAATGAAATTGGCATCCGGCCCCTTTCTAATTAAACTGGCCCCGTGACCATTCTTGATGAATTAAAATGGCGCGGTCTCGTTGCCGATTGCACGGACGCGGCGGAATTGGAAAAGAAACTCGCCGCGCCGGTGACCTTGTATTGCGGCTTCGACCCCACCGCCGACTCCCTGCATGTGGGCAGCCTCGTGCCATTGCTCGCTTTGCGCCGCTTTCAATTGCTCGGTCACCATGCCATCGCCGTCGCCGGCGGAGCCACCGGCTCGATCGGCGATCCCAGCGGCCGGACGTCCGAACGCCAGCTCCTGACCAAGGAAGTCCTTGATTACAATATCGCCAGCATCAAGGTCCAGCTCGCCCGGCTCCTGGATTTCGAGACCCGGCAAAATCCCGCCCGCCTGGTCGATAATGCTTCCTGGACGGTTGGCATCTCCTTTCTCGAGTTCCTCCGCGACATCGGCAAGCACTTTTCCGTCAACCAAATGGTCGCCAAGGAATCCGTCCGCGCCCGCATGGAAGACCGGGAATCCGGCATCAGCTTCACCGAATTCAGCTACATGTTGCTGCAGGCCTTCGATTTCATGGTGTTGAGCCGCGACCTGAACTGCGAACTGCAAATCGGCGGCACCGATCAATGGGGCAACATCACCGCGGGTATCGACCTCACCCGCAAGAAACTTGCCCGCCACGTCTACGGTCTGACCTTGCCGCTCATCACCAACGCCGACGGCTCGAAATTCGGCAAAACCGTCGCCGGCGCCATCTGGCTGGATTCAAAACGGACCAGCGTCTACCGCTTTTACCAGTTCTGGATCAATACCGATGACCGCGATGTCATTTCCTACCTGAAATACTTCACGTTTAGTCCGGCGGAAAAAATTGAAGAACTCGCGCAGGCCCAATTGGCTAATCCTGGCGCCCGCTCCGCCCAGCGTCATCTGGCCGCCGAAGTCACCCGCATGATTCACGGAGAGACGGAATTGAACAACGCCGTCCGCGCGAGCGAGATTTTGTTTGGCGGCAATCTTGACGGTATCAGCGAAAGTTTGTTCGGCGAAATTATCGGCGAAGTCCCGACCAAAGAGGTGGAGAGATCCCAGCTCGAGGGCGCCGGTCTGCCGCTGCTGGATTTATTGGTCCATGCCGGCCTGTGCCCGTCAAAAGGTCAGGCCCGGAAAGATATCGAAGGCGGCGGCGTGAATATCAACAATTTGCGGGAAACCGCCCCCGCCAAATTGGTCACGACCGCGGATCTGTTATTCGGCAAGCACCTGTTGCTGCGCAAAGGCAAAAAGAACTACGTGGTAGTTACTGCGAAATGACCTGAATGACTTAGTTAAACTTGACGTGAACTTCCACCAATCCCTTGTTCTCGCCACAATCAAAACCGATTAAAATGATCTGAACGCCGGGTTTGGGGTTGATCTCAAACGATGTGCCCCGGATGACTGCCGGAGTGGTCAGCGCACACGAAGCGCCCGAATCGCACAGCCAGGATTTCAACCCGCCGGCCAGCATGTTCGTTACCTCACCAACGACATCATTGATTTCGGCAGTCCCCGTGATTTCTTCCGCCGGCATGCCCAGCATGGCGGCCGTCGCTTGCAAGGAAAATGCCGAGCTGATGTGCAAGTATACGGAACCCGTCACTGCGTCGCCCGCCAATCCGACCGTTCCCGTCACCCTTTCCCCATGCAAATGATGGGCCTCATTCGCGGGCGCCGATACGGCCTTCATGGAGAGCATCATTTCGAATACGTCGCCCAAGTGCCGGGACAAATACTCGGAAATCTGACCAGTTGATACGGTTGCATTCATGCTTTTAAAAATCCATTGCTGATTTGTCTCGCGCCACCAACATCGTTGCGGGGTCCACAAGCAAGTGTCATTGTTCCATGCGTTCCACTGGCATGGCTGACTCATCATCGACTAATTCTTAGCCGGGTTTAGCCTAATCTGCCGGAAACTACCTCAAATCCTCCCTCGACTCCTCCCAAAATTCCTCCCTGCGTTTTGTTTCCTTGCTTCGCCATCCCATTTTGCTTTCATCGCCTCATGCCAAACACCTCTCTGGCCACCGTAACCGCCTATTGCGATAAAACCTTGCGCACCGCCGCTGTCGGCGATTACGACGGCGCGGTCAACGGCTTGCAAGTCGCCAATCGCGGCGAAGTCTCCCGAATCGCCGCCACCGTCGACGCCAGTCTGCCCACCATCAAACTCGCGATTGCCGCCGGAGCCGATCTCCTGATCGTCCACCACGGCTTGTTTTGGAGCAACCGCCAGCCTTGGACTGGCAAGAATTATGAACTGCTCCAGCTGCTCATTGAAAACAATTTAGCTATTTACAGCTCCCACCTGCCGCTCGACGTCCATCCGCGCCTCGGCAACAATGCGCAGCTCTGCGCGTTGCTCGGCCTGAAAAAGTTGAAACCCTTCTTCCCCAGCCATGGTCAAGACATTGGTTTTCAATCTGTTGCGAAGTTATCGCGCACTGATCTGGTCCAAAAATTTGAAAAAGCCATCGGCAACCGCGCAAAGCTCATTTCCGCTGGACCGGAGATTTGTCGACGAATTGGAGTTGTTACCGGTGGCGCTGGCAGCGAGCTCAAAATAGCCGTAGATGCGGGGGTGGATACCTTTATCACGGGCGAAGGACCGCACTGGACCTACGCCCTCGCCGAGGAATTGGGCGTGAACCTGCTGTACGGCGGCCATTACGCCACCGAAACCTTCGGCGTCAAAGCCCTGGCCTCCGACCTCTCCCGAAAATTCAAACTCCCCTGGGCCTTCCTCGACCACCCGACCGGTTTATAAGCGGCGTACGGACTTAGGTCCTCGCGCAGCGTCATGGACTGCGGCGGAGCCCCGCCGCTTTCGCGACGCCCGCAAAAACCCAAAGCGAAAACGTGTCACCCAAGGTCGATCATCACCCAAGGTAGGGCGCTTCACTCCGTGCGCGCCGTCGTAGGAATCGCGGGAATCGAGACCAAGACTGGAAGGTCAGGTTCGGAACAATCGTTCTGATGGCCGTTTTCTCTTTCTTTGACGCAGGCGCGTAGCGCGAACCACAACGTGCTACCACGGCGTGCAGGGGACTGCCCGCCCCACCATCGGTAGCCGGGCAAGTTGCGTCGCTTGGCGCTCGCATGCGCGGCATCCGGAAGGATGCATTGAGTCCAGATACCGTCTGGTCACGCGGGCTGCGGTAGCTGTTTGATCAGGAGCGGGATGCTGGAATGCGACTGATCATCAAACCGGATATCGACCGAATACAAACCTGCCTCCTCAAATTTAAGTTGCTGGATATTGACGATAAAATTCCGGGTCAAAAAATGCGCGTCATCGGGCAAATCGACGGCGACCGGCATTTCAATCGGCGGCATGATATTATGCCCGTCGGCATTTACGAAGATCAGGCCCAGCTTGCGATGCCCCTCATCGCCCGCCAAAAAAGTCAAACGCAAAGCCACCGCACATTGGGGATGGACCGCTGGCATTTGCGGAGCGTAGATTGTGTCAAAAGCGCCCAGCAGGCTTAATTTGCCGTTTTCTTCCGTGGCGGCATCGCACAAGACGGCGACTTGAATGTTCATGGATAAATTTACGCAGGAAACCATTCAGAAGACACGCATTATTCCCAGCTTTTAAATCATCAGCGATAATCTTAGCGGTAACCATGCAATAGCGATGTGCGTTTAACCACAGTAACTTTGTCGGCCGCCCCTGAATCGTCCGGGTGGAACGGGCGACCCGCCCGTTTTGGTGGGCAACCTGCCCACCAACTCTCAGCCACCCGTTGCTCATCGGATAATGAATCGCCTCGCCTGCAAAATATCCCTTCCCCATCCGTTTAATCCTGTCAATCCTGTCAATCCTGTCAATCCTGTCAATCCTGTCAATCCTGTCAATCCTGTCAATCCTGTCAATCCTGTCAATCCTGTCAATCCTGTC
>Ga0302320_10026158_pt1 | contig 11312 bp, 9 predicted proteins | sample Bog_T0_3_FD_202130 | JGI IMG/M metagenome (GOLD analysis project Ga0302320, IMG submission 202130) | Peat permafrost microbial communities from Stordalen Mire near Abisko, Sweden - Bog_T0_3 | ecosystem: Environmental > Terrestrial > Soil > Wetlands > Peat | place: Sweden: Abisko, Stordalen Mire... | reverse complement strand
CCTCAAGGCTATGCGCGCCCTCGCCCGACTTGAAGCTGGCCAACCGTGAACTCGGGACCGTGGAGGGCATCGGCCAGGATGGACGGATGAGTTTGAAGATGGACGGAGGCCGCCCAGAAGACCGTGTGGTCGAGCTTTATCCGGCGACGCATCCGCGCCTCGATCATGGCTACGCGGTAATGAAACCAATGGTTTGCGAAAGTTATGTCACTCGCTCAGGATGACAGATATTTGTAAAGAGTTGTAAAAAGCTAAAGAGCTATAGGGACGCAGGTCCTTCGACTTCGCTCAGGATGACAGATATTTGTAAAGAGCTGTAAAAAGCTAAAGAGCTATAGGGACGCGGGTCCTTCAACTTCGCTCAGGATGACTGGTATTTATTGGTAACGAACAGAATGACAGTCGATTTTGGTTGTGAATATTAGGCGCAAGATGCTCTAGCCAATCGGGCTTGGTTGTGTTAATGTACTGCTTTGCCACCTCTGCCGGGGTGCGGGTTAAGAGTAACTGCATCAGATACTTGGCAGAGACAATGTGGTGACAATTGCGGCTTCCTGACGCCTGTGGGGCGGGGAATCGGGCCTTAAGCGACTTTTCTTTTAGAAGATTGCACAGGGCGCGAGACCGGCGAGGCGTAGAGAAATGGCAGAGCCGCTGTTGGGACCTTGGGAGCAGTGAACGCGATGCCGGACTACATTTATCTCCTGGAAAAGCGGCTTTCGGCCGATCAGCAGAGCGCGCTGAGCCACTTGCGCGAGGCGGCCCGCGAAGCCGGAATGATTCTGTTTCTGACCGGGGACGCGGTGCGCGACCTGACCAGTGGACATGCCGTCCGCGAACTTGAAGTTGCAGTTCATGGAAATGCGCTCAAACTGAAGAAAGTAGTAGAGAAACTGGGCGCTCATGTGTGGGGCGAGGACGAGGTTGCCCAATGTCTTTTCCTGTGCTTTCCGGGAACGGTTCGCGTGGATGTGGTGAGTACCCAGCAAGTGGAGTACCCGAAGCCGGGCAAGCCGGTATATCACGCTGCATCGATTCACGAAGAGCTGCGGAGGCGGGATTTTACCGCGAACGCGATGGCGCTGTCGTTGAACGAAGGATCGTTTGGGTTGCTGATGGATCCGCTGAACGGGGCCGCGGACATTGAGGCGCGGACGCTGCGGCTGGTGTCGAATTATGGATTTATCGAGGATCCTTCGCTGCTGATTCGGGCGACGCGGTACCAGACGCGGCTGGGCTGGGAACTGGACCCGAAGACCAAGACGCGATATGAGAATGCCAAGCTGGAGGACGTGACCGAGTATCTTGGCGCTGAGGCGCGACGGCGGGAGCTGGAGCAGATTGGCCACGAGGAAGAGGGGCTGAAGGTCTTGCAGGCGCTGGAGGCCGAGGGATGGATGAAGGTGCTGTTCCCGGCGTGGACGGCGGCAAAGGCTGATGAGGAGAAGCTGGGCGCGCTGCACACGCTGGCGGTGGAGCTTCTGACGCAGGGAGTTCATGCGGATATGTCGGCGGCGCAGATGCAGTTGTTGACGGCTAAGATGGCTGCGAAGGAGCTGGCGGCGCTGAAGAAAGGATTGCTGCGGCCGGGGTTTGTGGAGGAATGGAACAGCCTGGATGCGATGGCTGCGGGGTTTGCCAAGGCGCTGCTGGCGAAGGAGAACGCGGCTGCCGCGGCGAGCTATAAGCTGTTTACCGGCTATGATCCGGAAGCTGTGCTGTGGTTGGGATTTACAAGCACGAATGCGGCAGTTCGGGAGCGCTTTGAACTGTTTCTGAAGGTGTGGCCTGAGGCACGGCAGCGGATTCCGCACGCGCTGATGCAGGAGATGCGCATTACGGCTGAGTTGCCGGCTTACCGGGATGTGGTGCAGTCGGTTTTCCTGGAGCTGATCGACGGGCGGTTAACTACGCCGGAGGAGATTCGCGCGTTCCTGGAGCCGCATTCGCCGCCTGCTCCGCCACCGCGGGAAGTGATAAAGAAGACTCGGGCGAAACGTGGCGAGGCGAAGGTGAAGGACCACTTCGACGACGACGAAGATGCGGAAGATGGCGAGGACGATGACGAAGATTTGGACGATCTTGGCGGCGATGACGATGAGATCGATCTCGGACTGAGCCTGCCAAAGGTGGATCTGGACTCGGATATTGCGGATGAGCCGGAGATATCCATTGAAATGGGGCACCCGGAGGCCGAACCGGATGGGGATCTGGATGGGGATCTGGATGCGGATGGGGATGAGCCGGAACCGGTTGCTGCGCCGCCGAAGCGCGCCCCGAAAACGGCTGCGGCGGCCAAGCCGGCTAAGGAGGCTGCGAAGGCGGCCGTCCTTGCGGAAGTGGCCCTGGTGGCGCCGGAGAAGCTGAAAGCGGAATCCAAGGCCAAGCCCGCGCCTGCGCCGGAGCCGAAGACCACCGCAGCAGTAAAGATCGCGGCGACAAAGGCAAAGCCGGCTGCGGCTCAGGCCGCGCCAAACCTGAAACCTGGGGCGGTGTCCGCTAAAGCTAAACCAGCGCCGGTGGCTCGAAAGGCCGCGTCCGCTCCGGTTCCGGCAAAGAAGAACTCGGCCAAACCTGCCTCATCCTCCGCAGCGGGCAAGTCGGGCAAGTCGGTCAAGGCGCCAGTCAAGGCTTTGGCGAAGGCTGCGCAAGGCAAGGCGGCATCGGCCAAGTCTGCGCCGGCAAAGGGCAAGGCGGCTCCGGCCGCAAGTTCGCGTGCAGGCAAGACTGCTCCGCCGCAAAAGGCGGGCAAGCCGGCGCCCAAGAAGGTCGATCCGAAGGCAAGCAAGAAGCGCTAAAGCCAATGTTTCGCGATCTTTCCATTCCATTCTGGAGGGTTTTCTTGTGGTCCCTCGGCTCATTCGCCTGCTTTGTGTATCCCTGTTCTTAGCGTGCGGCCTGGCTGCGGCTGGCCCAGCGGCATCGAACCCGGATTCCAGTGCAGTGTCGCCGGGATACCGCTTTGAAACCGGTGGGTGGACCTATGTTCATCTCGAAGGCGGCCCCTCGCAGATCGGCTATCAGCACGGGGCGCTGCTTGCTGCGGAGATTGAGGATCTGGTTAAGGTCAACAGGCTCGAAAGCACGCACTCGACCAGGCGCAATTGGCAGTTCTTCCGCGAGTCGGCGCGTAAGATGCTGTGGCCGCACATCGATGCCGAGTACCAGCAGGAGCTGGAGGGAATTGCCAAAGGCGTTCAATCCAAAGGGGTTAAACTCGACGTTTGGGACATTGTGGCGCTGAATGGAGGCATTGAGTTGCCCCAGTACTATGTGCCATGGCTGGACAAGCGCGATCATGCGGCCAATCCGCCGCACATTCTGCCTGAGGGGCGCTGCTCGGCGTTTATCGCTACCGGCAGCTACACCAAGGACGGCAAAATCGTGATCGCCCATAACAACTGGTCAGGCTATGCCGACGGGGCGCGGTGGACGGTGATCTTCGATATCCAGCCTTCGCGCGGGCACCGCATGCTGATGGATGGAGAGCCCGGCGTCATTACGAGCCAGGACGATTTTGGCGTAAACGACGCCGGCATCATGATTACCGAAACCACGATCACCCAGTTCGAAGGGTGGGATCCGAATGGAAAGCCGGAGTTTGTGCGTTCGCGCAAGGCGCTCCAGTATGCCAAATCCATCGATGAGTATGTGGCGCTGATCAAGGATGGCAACAACGGCGGCTACGCCAACGACTGGCTTATCGGCGACCGGAAGGCCGGCGAGATTGCTTACCTGGAACTTGGGCTGAAGAACACCCCCATATGGAGATCGAAGGACGGCTACTTTGTCAGCTCGAACTTTGCACGGGACCCGCGGCTCATCAAGGAGGAGACCAGCGGCTTCGATCCTAGCAACCTGGGCGGTTCGGCCAATGCACGCCACGTGACCTGGGACAAGAAGATGGCCGAATCCAAAGGGCGAATCGATGTGGAGCTGGCCGAGCAGTTTCTGGCCGACCACGACGACAGCTATAGCGGCAAGAATGAGGCCGATGAGCGCTCGCTTTGCGGCCACGTGGACACGGTGAAGCGCGGCGTTCCGGAGTGGGATTGGGGACCGTACTACCCCGGCGGCGCGGTAACCGGCAAGGTGACCGACTCGGACCTGGCGGGGAAGTTGTCGCTGATTGCCCACGCGGGGCATCCCTGCGGCGAAGACTTTCTGGCCGCGCCGTTTCTGGCCGCGCATCCGGAGTACGGCTACCTGAAGCCGGTTCTCAAGGATATGAAAGCGGGGCCGTGGACTGAGTTTGCGGCGGGTGAGAAGAAGTAGGTATACCATTCGTGTACACACCGAAAGAGAGGCACGCATGACTACTCCACTGGACCCCAAACTGGCAGCTTTCTATGGGCAATTCGTTGCTGCAGCCTACGAAATGTACGCGGCCGACGAGAACAATCTCCGTCCCGCCCCACTTAACATTCCTGCCGGCTGGGAGCTATCCGCCTGGATCGACATGTCGGACTTCCTGTTCCAGATCAGGGAACCGAAGTTCTATGGCATTGTCGTACACGAGATCGCCAACCCCGACAACCGCATCATCGCCATCCGCGGCACCGAGGGGATTCTTGAGTGGGTTGACGACGCCGCGTCCATCGTCATGGTGCCGTTCAAGCAGGTGCCCTCCGCCGGCCGCGTGGCCTATGGCTTCGACAACATCTACTCCACCATGAAGGTGGCGCCGGTGCCACACACTGCGCCCGGACAGGCGGCCGAGGCTGCCGACGAGCCCGAGCTGACCGGCTCCTTCGGCGACCAGCTCGAGCAGCTCGCGCTGCGGCGCGAGGCCGAACGCGGTGTGCTGAGCGAATTCTCCGAGGGCCGCACGCGCCGCGAGAGGCCTACCATCGTGACTGGCCATAGCCTCGGCTCCGCGCTGGCCACGCTGTTTGTCATGGAGAACAGCGTGAAGCACAAGTTCGACATCCCTCTGATCAGCACGCTGGCCTCGCCCAAGGTGGGCAACCTTGAGTTCAAGCACATCTTTGGTACCTTACCGCTGACCTCATGGCGCATCGTCAATATCCGCGATATCGTCCCCAAGATCCCGCCGACCATCCCCTTCCTTCTCGACTATGAGCACGTCGATGTGGCCTACCCTTTCGACTCGTGGCTGTTTGCGAAAAAAGGTCTCGGATGCTATCACAGCATCGACACCTATCTGCACTGGCTGAACAACAGCCTGCCATTGGCGCCGGAGTGTGTTTAGGGGAGATCGAAATAGAGGGAAAGAGGCGCTGAAAAAGGGACTGGATCGTGATTCCATGCGGAGTCTGGCGCGTCTTGTTTTGCGCCAGGCAAAACCCGGGAGCCCATAAGGCATCCGATGAGAAGCAGCCCGAACTGACGGCCCATATTTCTCGGTTGGGAACGAAGTTCGCCTCAACGATAGTTTCCGGATAGGCGGTGATACGTCCGCAATATCCCAAAAGACCAACTCGCCCAAAATCGTGTATAACAGTGCATCCGACCTCTGGAGTCTATCCATGCGCCGTATTCTCATGTGCGCCTTCGGGCTCACCGTTGTCCTAAACTCTGCCTCCGCCCAATCACCCACACCCCGCCCCGTTCCGCCCATCTTGTTGCATCCCCATGCAGGCCCTGCGCCCAGTCCGGCTGGTCACTACTACTGCGATGCCACACCCAGTCCCACCACCAGCTACCCGTCCCTCACGCAGGTCCCCCGTTCTGACGGGTACGTCGAATACGCGGCCACACTTATCACCTGGACGCCCATAGACAATGCCACTGAATGCCACATACGCCAGATTTACTTCAACGTCCCGGACGTGATGGACAACGGCGCCTCCGCCGGAGGAAAGGGTGTCGCCCCCGACCTCAACGTGCAGCTCATCCGCCACGGCACCGGCGACCTCATCGAGGCCGCACAGAACTACGACATTGTCGCTGAGCAGAATGGCCCCTTCATCCTCTACCGCATCGACGTCCAGGCCCCCGAAGTCCTCATCGGCGACTACGACCTCAAGATCAGCATCGTCGGCTACCCGAAGTCGCTCCCGCCAGCAAAGTAATTAACTGCCGAGTTCCGGCATCCGCTTCCGCAGACTGGGCCCACTTGGCTGAAGAGCCCGGCCCGGGGAGAGCATTTCTACTTACATGGGTTGGACGGAGGAGCGTAGCCGGGGGCGAAGCGACCAAGCTGCCCTCCCCCCACCCTGAACTATCTGAGTGAAGGTCGGCTTTGGCTTGGAGGGCTCACTAAACAGGGCTTGTGTGTCCCGGAGATCAGTCCCGATAAAACTCCGCAGTGTCCGGGAACAGGTTGTGAGCGTGTCGTCGCCAATCCGGAAGCTATCGTTGAGCGGAATTTCGTTCAGAGCCAATGAAAATAGGCTGCCTGCCCGAGCAGGATGCGGAAATGGGATCTGAGTTTGGTCGAGATGCATTCCGCTGGGGCCTGAGGCCCCACTTGATTGTGCGGCATTTGCGGCACGACTGAACAGGTTGCGGACAAAGGGACTGTTCGTGGCGAAAAGGGTCCCGGAGGGGCTATTGGTCCCAGCATAAATAATGTCCTTGCGCCGTCCCTACGGGACTCCGTAACCAGCTTGTGGAGCTCCTTTTCCCCACGCTGAAGCGCGGGGCTAGCCAACGCTGCGCCTCCGGCGCGTTTTTCCGGACATTACTTATGCAGTCCTCAATAAAGCCCAATTCAATTTGTTGGCTTTATCGGCACGACTGAAGTCGTGCCCTGTTACAAAGCCTGTCCGAAACGAGTTTTTCCGCAGCCTGTGAAGTCGTGCCCTGATACAAGGCCTTCGCAAATTGTACTGGAAGAGAGTTTTTCCGCAGCCTGTGAAGTCGTGCCCTTTCAAAACCTGACTTTCACCAAGGGCTGTGAGGCAACGTCGATGTGAAGCTTTGAGTTATGGGTCCAGGAGACCGAAAGCCAGTCAGTAGGAAGCCTTCCTGACTTGATGGATGCGGAGGCGCAGCAACTCGGTCGCAGCCGCGTCTTGCGAGAGATTGGGGAAGGCAACAGGCACAAATAGCATCCATTGTTCGAAGAGTTCTTGCCAGGCGGCTTGGGTCGCTTTCAGACCATTGACGGTTGGATTTCCGAAGGAGGCGTTCGGGTCGCGGGGCACCGCGAGGGCTGCCGCGTAGGCCGCATCCAGATCTCGTTGCGCTTGTTGCCGAATCGCTGGCGAGGCTTGGGGCAGCTTGCCGGTGCTGAAACGCTCAAGATTGATGACGAACTGTTCGCGCAGCTTATTTTGATCGTCGAGCGCAAAGCCCACCGAACCGCTGCCACCGCCGCCGGGATACTCGCCTTTGATGCGGGCTTGCTCAAAAGCATTCTCGTCCGCCTCGAGGTCGGCAAATATGGTTTTGGCCTTCTGCGACAGGTGAGCCTTGATGGCGGCGATCCTTCGCGCCCTTCCCATATCGGCCTGCTTTTCAGAGAGATCGGAGCAGTAGGCGCCCATTGCGCCACTCATCTGCTCGTCGCACAGATCGAAGGTGGTCCCGGAAGGCAACTTGCCATCGCGCAACGCTTCGAGTCTTCCAATGCGCTCCGGTTCGTTCGAGCCGCCGTTTCCGCCAACTTCGCAAGCAAAACGAATGGCGAGCGCGTAATCACGCGGGACCCCGTTTCCATTGGCGTACAGCATGGCGAGGGCGCCGGCTCCTTCCAGCGTACCGGCGCGCGGATAGGCACGATGCCGGTACGAGCACTGGAGGGCTGCCTGATAGTTTGGGCTCTGGCCGAAACCGTAGTAGAGTGTCTGCTCGTCGCACTGGCCGGCGGCAAGGGCGGGCTGGCCGGAGGCTGAACGAGCGAGTGCCGCGGCGGCCGGCGGTAAGGGAGTTGCGAGCGCCAGGGAGCAGACGGTCTGCCAGTCGGGCTCTTCAAAAAGCTCGGATGCGGCGTTGGTTGCAGGAGGTCCAGCCGGTTGCGGAGCGGTCTGGCTTAGCGCTGCCTGCGTCGCCAGGGCTGCCAGTGCGATTAGAAAAAGCGCCGGCGGCTGGGGACGGAAAGTCCTGCTGCGCAAAGACGGTGAAGACGATGTGCCACGGTTGGCAATCATAGCCATAAGATGATCGTGATTCGACTTAAGTTGTGGCGCTAATCCTGCAAGGCTCAACCCGTTGCGGATATCGGCTCGCGGGCTGCTGCTTCCACCATCTCCCGGATGGTCTCGATCACCAGGTCCGGCTCGTCGAGATGAATCCAATGCGCACTCTCCGCGGCAATCACCTGCTGCACATTGTCGCCAATGCGCGCGAGCCGCTCTTCTGAAAGCGGCGTCGATTTCCCAGGCGTGAGCACCAGAACCGGAATCTCGTGGATTGGCTCAGCGAAGTGCATCTCCCGCACCGTGTCGGGAACCGCCTCGACATGGCTGCGCATGCCCTTGTAGTAACCGGGACGCGACCAGTGCGCGGCCACCATGGGCCAAGTCTCCCGGGGCATCTTGCCGACTTCCTCGGTCACACGTTGGAGTACGTGGCGTCCGCCGTTTCCAGCCGCGTTGGCCAGTTTGCCGGAGAGGCGTCCGGAGCGGCAAAGCAGCGAGGTGATGGCAAGGCGGGCAAGCCCGAATCGCGCTATGGGGACCGCAAAACCCGAAAGCCGCTTGCCGCGATCGATTTCAGCTTGCTTGGCTGGATTCAGTGGCGGCCACTCTTCGCAGCGCATGGGGTCGACCAGCAGAACGCTCACGACGTCTTCGGGATAAACCTGGGCATACCGCCGCATGACCAGCCCGCCAAAGGAATGCCCGACAAGAATATACGGAGGCTTGATGCCCGCGCCTTGCAGCATGGCGTGCAATTCCTCAACAATGTTTCCGGGGGTGCGGGCGGTGCGGCACGGACTGCTCCAACCAAGTCCGCTGCGGTCGTAGGAGGCCGTGCCGGTGAAGCGGGAGACGGTCTCCTGAATGTGATACCAGTTGAGATTGGTGGCAGCGATACCGGCTTCAAACAGTACAGTGGGGCCGCCAGAACCTTTTTCCAGCACATAGAGGCTGTGCCCGCGCCCGATTTTCACCAGGCGTCCGTCGCCCGCAAACCGCAACCGGTCACGGTGAGAGCCGATGAGCTGATAGAGAAACCCGGCGAAGATTCCGGCTGCGGCTATGAAGAAGATGCAAAGAGCCAGATACATTAGCGGTCCTGAAAATGGGTGAGTTGATCGTTACTGAAATCTTTCAGACTCAGGTTTGCTTTTGCGCTTCCTCGATCGATGATCAACAGCGTTGACCCGGCTTGCCCGCTGGTCTTGACTTCAATCTGGCTGGCAGACCAAACGCCTTCGTCGTGCCGCAATCCAAAGTAAGTGAACTGCTTCAACCCTCCCGATGCTCTGAGCGATTTCTCAACGTATACGGGAAAGCCTATGCTCTTGTCGAGCCATGTTTTCACCTGGGCGTAGTGCGTGCGGTCCGACGGGCCAGGCGCGCTCAAGAGAACATCGCACTGCCGGGCACCGAACATTGCCTCTGCCAGGGCTGTCTGGTTGGGCCAAAAGTACTGCGGCTCAAGGAAATCCTCGTAGCTGAATCCGCTGCCCAGGGGGCCGTCGCTCCACTTCTCAAAGGGCAGAGTAGCTGGCGCCGAGTCGCCAGGGTGAGCAATTTCGATCCCATTCTGCCCGTTTGGCCGCATCTCCAACAGGATGTGGGCAGGCGCGGAGAGACTCGCCCGGGAATTCGCGCCTGCCTTTGAAGTTGTGCGCAACTCGACCAGAACGCGCAGCACGCCGGGGAACCAGTGGGCCTTGATGGTGATGGGATAACTTATTCGAGTGCCGTCCCCCTGCACACGGACCAGGCGTCCGGTGGTGCGAAAGTCCGCCGATTGGACCTGCTGTCGCGGCGAGGCGAGGATCTTCTGCACATCGGCCGCGGTGGCCGGGATGGCGAGAATGAGCGCGGCAACCAAGCTTGGCGCGATGAACCTCATAACACAGGCCTTTCGTGCCCGGCGTCAGCTCGGGGGCCCTCCCGGACGCCATCCCGGATGCGAATGTGCCGAGGCGCGGTGCGCGCAATCTCATCGTCATGCGTAACCACGATCAACGTCATCCCGCGCTGCTTCTGGATGCTCAAGAGAATCTCCATAATGTGCGCCGAATTTACGCTGTCCAGGTTCCCGGTCGGTTCATCCGCCAGCAGAATCGCCGGATCGTTGGCCAGCGCCCGCGCTATTGCCACGCGCTGGCGTTCGCCCGCCGACAACTCGTTGGGATACTGGTTCAGCCGATGATCGAGGCCCATCTCGCGCAGCAGCAATTCGGCTCGCTTGGCACGGTCGTTGGAGTGTTCGCTCACGGCCAGCATGGGCACCTGCACGTTTTCGATGGCGCGCAGGGTAGGCAGCAGATAGAACGCCTGAAAGATAAATCCCACTTGACGAGAGCGGTAGTTATCGAGGTCGATGGCCTTGCCGAGAACCTCGTCCTGGAAGCGCACTTCGCCGCTGGTTGGTGTGTCGAGGCCGCCCAGGAGTTGCAGCAAGGTCGATTTGCCGCTTCCGCTGGGCCCGCTTATGGCCACGTACTCCCCAGCCGAAATGGCGAGATCGACGCCGCGAAGCGCCTCGATACGCCCATCGTCATAGCTCTTGCGCAGGTTGCGTGCTTCAAGTTGTGGAGTTGTCGAGGCCATCGGTTTGCGGTCGGTCCTCACGAGTTAGGCATTGAGCCGGAGAGCGGGGCGGCGAGCTTGCCCGGCGCCAGGGAAGCGGAAGGATGCATATCTGAAATGATAGCGCGTCGGCTTGAATGTGCGCGGGGGGCGATTCATTGCCGTTGAGCCGAGAGCGAACCGTGGGGCTGAAAGGGCAGCCCCGTGGGTAGTGGCTGCTCTTTGTTGAAGGGGACGGCCATGGCTCGAAGGGGATTAGGGGTGTTTACTTGACGCCGCCAATCTCAACACGTCGTGGTTCGGCCAAGGATGCAAACGGACCCGGTCCTAGCTGCGGCGCAGGTCAGTTTGAAGATCGCTTCCGTCCGTTTATCGCCAAGCCAATCGCCGCGCCAAGGGCCACTCCGACTGCGATCCCGGCACCAATGTTATGCAGCGCCGCCCCTATTAAGGTTCCCAGGGAAACTCCCAGGGCAGCTCCTATGCCGATGTTGTTCTTCACCATGTCGACTCCCGCAAGAACATTTCGTAGAACTCTGCATTTTGGGGCCAGTGGCGTCAAGAAAATACCCCTAAAGGGCATTGTCTCCCCAAGGTCCCGCAGCAAAAAAGACAAGGGACTTGCATTCAATGAACGCCGGAGCCGGATTCCGCCCCTGCGGCCATTGCAATTGAGGACAGCTTGAAGAATCT
>Ga0302320_10026154_pt1 | contig 11313 bp, 11 predicted proteins | sample Bog_T0_3_FD_202130 | JGI IMG/M metagenome (GOLD analysis project Ga0302320, IMG submission 202130) | Peat permafrost microbial communities from Stordalen Mire near Abisko, Sweden - Bog_T0_3 | ecosystem: Environmental > Terrestrial > Soil > Wetlands > Peat | place: Sweden: Abisko, Stordalen Mire... | reverse complement strand
ATGCAGTAGGAAGCCACCCCTCCGCGCAAGAAGCAACGTGTGAATAATGCGAAGCACTGAATCGATGGAGAATGGATTTGCCACCTGCCGAATCTGACCAATCCTGTGTTCGGGACTCCATTTAGCCTGAAAGTCTCCGCGTTCCATCCGCCACTCGCCATCCTGCAACCACACTTTAGCGTCGTCATCAGGATTGAATATTCCGGCAGGTACCAACTCCACTTCGAACGCAAATTCAGGCGTTGCTGCGAGCTTCACATACTCGCCATACCGGTTCCGCAGAAGGTCGACAAACGCGCTCTCGGTTGTCCGCAAGGCAACAGGAATGCCACCAACTTCAATCACCACTTCTTGGCTTTTGCCGCTGGAGGAGAGTTGCATTTATCTGTTCATTGTACAACGTCAACTACGCAGCCACGCAGATGCGTACTTGTGTCCTAGCCGTACAGCGCGCAAGCCCGGATAGAGCGGCGCCAAGCTTTGTGGCAGCTTGAAAACGTCGAAATCATCCAGCGTCGGATTAAGCAGGAGCCCGGTCATATACCGCAGGCGGTCCAGCAAGTCCTCGCCCGCCGATCGATCCAGGATCCAGCGCAGATTTGATTGCACGCCCGCCTCCCCCGGAGAAGGCCATATCTCCCGCTCGATGCGATCAGCCAAATCTGCAACCTGCGAATCGCCTGCAACCATGACCAACATCTCCTCGGGAAGTGGAACCTGCCAATGCCGCTGCAGAAGCTCGAAACTCACGGATACCACTCGCCTGCTGCCGGAATCGCCAAGATGGCTGCGTACAATATCCCAGTCCAACTCTGGATGAACCATGAGCACCTGTGCCATATCACAAAAGTGCGACATCTGTGACCAGTCGTGCTGCCCGGCATGAAGACACAACGCGACCAGCAAGTCCTCAGGGCAGAAAGTAGGCACCTTGCTGTCGAACAACTGCGCCGTCGTCGCGCGCCGCCATACTTCAGCCATGTCCAGCGAACGGGCTGAGAACTTCGGCACCACGCGCCAGTGCAGGTCTAACTCGAATCCGCCATCTCCGGTGAACGAATGTTCAAAGCCGTAACGAAAAGACGCTGCCTGCTGCGCTGCGGTGTATCCATGGGAGTCCCTGAACCCAATTTCGCTGAGTACGTCACGAGCCGAACCCAGCAGCGCCGGACGCACAATAATATCGAGGTCGTGCGAAACGCGCAGCGCCCAGTTCCCGTAATAAGTCTCAGCCAGCAGAGGTCCCTTGAACACAATGTGCTCAATCCCATGTGCGCTCAAATGAGCCGAAACATATTGAAGTTTCTTGGCAAGACTCAGGTTGTTACGGGCAATCGCCTGGCACTTGTCTCGCAACATCTGCATGGTCGCTGGAGGCACAAATCCCGTGGCACTCTGAACCAGATGTTGGAACAGGAGGGGTTCAAGCCCATGCCAGCCAGCTGTGGCGATTACATACTCCCAGGCCAGCGGACCTGCCACTAAATCACACAACAGGCGCCGCTCGTCGGAGTTCAGCGTGAGCCTCGCAACGGTACGCAACAGAATCTGCTCCGGGCCATGAATCGGAGTTCCGGGCATCACACTTGCCGTCTTACCGATGGAGCGCCACTGTGTGATCCGGCTGGCACCAATTCGCTTCCACGCACAATGCCGCCCAAGCGCAGCAGAATACGCGTACAGACCTCAGAGCGGCGGAGAATCCAACCCAGGGTGCGATGCCAGACTAACTGTTCAGGATGAATGCTCCTGCCATTGCGAACGATGCTTACCACCCTGCCCACAACTTCAGGTGCCCCTACAGGAGGGTCGCAGCACGGCAGAGCGTCTCCTCGTGCGATCAGGCAATCGCCCGCCATGCTCGTGATCCTGTGCGCTGTCAGCTTTGCATCACGGCGGTATAGAACAATCTGCCCAGGCTGCAACTCAGACATTTCACATCGTTGCACCGTAAGCACATCGCCTGGCCGCACAGTCGGCAACATGCTCGCTCCGGTTACCTTTAAGCGAACCTCGCCCGCCGTGCGCGCCACTTCCAGCACCAACTCACAGCACGCCGCGCGACGTTGTGCCTCAGCATTCATCTTGGATTATCTACGAAGTCTTACGTACAAAATGGCAGGCTGCCTGCGTGCTTCCGACCTTGCCGCATGACAAAGCCATGGTCTCAAACACGCGTTCGTGACGAACCTCTGGCTTCTGGTAGGGCTTGCGGACGGGTTGTCTCTCTTCGGACCCTGGGAGGTCCTGCTTGGTGGGCTCTGACTGATTCATAATTGAGCTCTGATTTTAACACTAGAGCAGACAGCGTTGAACATCCAAAACTCGCGAGCCGCCGCTCTGTGCCCTTAAATCGTTCGTGTGTCAGCCACCGGATTTCCCGGCGAGGTCACCTCATCCGGCGAATTGCCGTCCTCGCCATACTCATCCTCGAACTCGGCGGCATGATTGGCGATCACCTCCACGCGTGAGGCTGTCCATTCACCGCTGTCAGCGTCCACCAATGCGGTCACACGCACTTCCACGCCCGGCGTCAGAGCCAGCTTCGCGGGCTTTGCGCGATCTCCGGCCGGGACCGCAGCGTCATACACGATTGCTGCCCGCACCACCACCACCCGGCGCACATTGCCGTCGTGCCCTTTCAGGTAGAGCAGTCCTTTGGCACGCTCGCCACGCGGAGCTGCCACCACTTCTCCGCGAAACGTCCCCTGTGTCTCGGCTCTCATCTCCGGAACCGAAGCCCCGGAGCCGAGCAGCAGCAGTGCAATCAACCCCGTCAGCACGATCTGCAACTTGGTCTGCAACCTAGTCCGCATCATCCGTAGTACGATGCTGGCGTCCAACTCCCGGTGACCCGTAAATTCCACAAAATTACATCCGCAAGCATCCAATCCGGCGCATTTTGGAGCAAAAAAGGGGCAGCAGCCGAAGCTCCTGCCCAACTTTCATCCTGCGCGGAAACTCAGTCGTAGTATTCGAGTCCGAGATGGGTAATCAGTTCCTCGCCCTTGATATGGCGAAGCGTGTTCTTCATCTTCATCATCTGGATGAACAGATCGTGCTCGGGGTAGAGCCCCTTGGCTGTCATCGGAGACTTGAAGTAGAAGCTCATCCATTCCTGAATGCCGATTCCCTTCAGTTCGCTCGTTCGTGCCGCAAGATCAAGCAAAAGCACGATATCCAGCGCCAGTGGAGCCGCCAGAATCGAGTCACGGCAGAGGAAATCGACTTTGATCTGCATCGGGTATCCGAGCCAGCCAAAGATGTCGATATTGTCCCAGCCTTCTTTATTGTCGCCACGCGGCGGGTAGTAGTTGATGCGCACCTTGTGGAAGATATCGCCGTACAGCTTGGGATAAAGCTTCGGTTGCAGGATCTCGTCCAGCACGCTGAGCTTCGATTCTTCCTTGGTCTTGAACGAGCCCGGATCTTCCAGCACTTCACCGTCACGATTGCCCAGAATGTTCGTGGAGAACCAGCCGCTTACACCCAGCATGCGAGCCTTGAAGCCCGGAGCCAGAATCGTCTTCATCAGCGTCTGCCCGGTCTTGAAATCCTTACCGGCGATGGGAGCGTTATTCTTCCGCGAAAGTTCCTGCATGAACGGCAGATCGACCGTGAGATTCGGTGCGCCGTTCGCAAAGGGAACGCACTCCTGCATTGCCGCGTACGCATAAATCTGCGACGGCGCAATGTTCGGATCACTAGCTTTCAGACCCTTCTCAAAAGCCTCCAGCGAAGCGTGAACCTTGCCCGGCTTCTGGAAGCTCTCCGTCGAACCGCACCAGATCACTACCAGTCGCGAGCACTTGTTCTTCTTCTTGAAGTTGCGAATGTCTTCGCGAACCTGTTCCACGAGCTCTAGCTTGTTCTTGCCCGTTTTCACGTTCGGACCGCTGATCAGTTTGACGTACTTATGATCGAACACTGCAGCCATCGGCTTGATCTTGTTTAGAAAAGGCTTGAGTTTCAGCAGCAGTTCCTTCTCAAGCACCTTGGCATTGGCTGCCGCGTCATATGCGCTGTCGGTGAAAATGTCCCAGCCGCCAAAGACAATGTCGTGCAGGTCTGCGAGTGGAACGAAATCCTTGATCAGTGGCGAACGGCCATCCGTGCGCTTGCCCAGGCGGATGGTACCCATCTGCGTCAAAGAACCGATCGGCTCCGCAATACCCGAACGTACAGCTTCTACGCCCGCAATAAAGGTGGTAGCCACGGCACCCAGTCCGACAACTAAGATTCCAAGTTTTCCCTTGGCGGGCGCAATTTCAATAAGAGTGTTCTTCTGCCCTGTTGCCATCTGTTTGGATCACTTCCTTAAGAGAGTCAACATCAATAACACAAACAACTTATGTTCACCCCTCCAGCGCTGCTTTGGCAATTAGCATGTAGTCTGTGGGGCAACCCGTCCGTCGAATGGCGAGCATTGCGGGTTGTGATGCGCATTCCCACAGGGAACGGAATAGAACAATCATTGAACATCGTGGTCAGGGTTGTATGCATTCCGCACGATTCAGCAGTAAACTTTGTAACTTATGAATCGACCCGTCGCGGTGACCAAATAAGTGTGCGTCGAACAGAATAGAATTCTCTCTGCATCGCATTCGAACCGGACACTCAATTTCGCCGAGGCCCAATGCCCACCGCAGCCAAGCTCACTCCCGGAGAAGTCGTCGCCCAGCGCACCATCACCGCCTACACTCTCACGCCAGAGCAACTTCACGAATCCGAGGGTTTGCATCGCACCTACGTTGCGATTTCGCTGACTTCGACCGTCTTCAGCCTCGCCGTGCTCGCCGTCCTCATCGCCGTGCGCTTTGGCCCAAAGGTTCAGCGCGTGGCGGAATCCATCTCCCGCAAGCGTCTTGTGCAAGCCTTCATCTACGTTCCCGCACTGCTGCTCACGCTCGCCCTGTTCGATCTCCCACTGTCCATCTATGCACACCACATCTCGCGAGCTTACGGGCTCAGCGTGCAGGGCTGGGGTGGCTGGCTGGCAGACCAGGTCAAGGCCGAGCTGCTGACCATCCTCTTCGCAACCCTCTGCCTCTGGGGCTTGTATACCGGAATACGCAAGGCTCCCGGGCGCTGGTGGTTTTATGCATGGCTGATCACCTTGCCCATCATGGCTGGAATGGTCTTCGCGGCACCCATCCTGATCGATCCCATCTTCAACCGCTTTGAGCCGCTGGCGCGCACCAATCCCGAGCTCACCACCCAACTCCGCAGCTTGGCTCACAGCTCCGGTCTTGAGATTCCAAACTCCCGCATCTTCCTCATGCACGCCAGCGACAAGGTGACCACCTACAACGCCTACGTCACCGGATTCGGCGCAACCAAGCGCATCGTAGTGTGGGATAACACTGCCCGCGACCTCACCCTGCCGCAGACTCTCTTCATCTTCGGACATGAGATGGGCCACTACGTCCTGCACCACATTTATCTGGGAATGGCCTACACCGCGCTGCTCAGTCTCGTGGCTTTCTGGCTGGTCAAACATCTCGCGCAGTGGACGCTCACCCGCTACGGCTCCGCCTTGGGCATTCGTTCGCTGGCCGACTGGTCTTCCCTGCCCCTGCTGCTCGTGCTGGCTTCCCTGCTCTCGTTCCTGGGCTCGCCGCTAGGCAGCACCTTCAGCCGTTGGGAGGAGCATAATGCCGACGTGTACGGCCTGAAGGTCACCCGCCCCGTCACCCCCGACGCTGCCCAGGCCGCTGCCCAGGCTTTTCAGCTTCTCGGCGAAAAATCCTATTCGTATCCAGCGCCCTCGCCCTTCCTGGTCTTCTGGAGCTACTCCCACCCGCCCATCGCCGACCGCATCCGTTTTGTGCTCACCGCAGATAAGTGAATTTTGCAGGGTTCTACCCAGGCGCTCTTTTCAGGCGTCAGCCATCTTTCAATATTTTCGCTGGCGTCTAAGCTCATTTAGTCGCATACTCCATGGGCTTCTCTATCAGAGGAGGCATTCGACTGTGTCGCATCTTGGCCATCTACGCCGCTCCACTCATCCCCTGACCTCAATGTCGGGAGCTGGAACATTCCTTCCCACACCTGTAGAACGTGCTCAGCCTTCCCGACCGCGCCCTACCTTAGCCGCATTCGAAGGGCTTTTTGTTGCGATTTCGCTTTCCGCGATCATTTGGACGGCGATTGCGCTTACCCTTCGTATGTTCCGCTAGAAGCTGCTCCCGATTCCCCCCGGGAGGTAGCTCGTCCACTACTCCAGCCCAAATTCCTTCCAGCGTTTCGTGATCCGCTCCTTGACCTCGTCGCACATCTCCACCTCGTCCGGCCACGGACGCGTGAAGCCCTCGGTCGCCCACTTACGCGTGGCGTCAATCCCCATCTTGCTTCCGAAATTCGGCAGCCGTGATGCGTGGTCCAGCGAGTCCACCGGACCCAGCGTGAACTGAATATCGCGCTCCGGATCAATATTATTCAGCGCCCGCAGAGTCACCTCGCGCAGATCCTTCACATCGCAATCCTCATCCACCACCACAATGCACTTGGTGAACATCGCCTGCCCCAGTGACCAGATTGCGTTCATCACCTTGCGCGCCTGCCCCGGGTAAGACTTGCGAATCGAAATAATCATCAGATTGTGCGCCACGCCCTCTGGCGGCAGATGGAAGTCCACCAGCTCCGGAATCATCATCTTCGCCGCTGGCAAAAAGATGCGCTCCACCGCCAGCGCCATCCATGCGTCTTCCTGCGGAGGCTTGCCCACAATGGTCGCCGCATAGATCGGATTCTTCCGGTGCGTAATGCACTCCACGTGAAACACCGGATACACGTCCTCCAGCGAGTAGAAGCCCGTGTGATCGCCAAACGGACCTTCTACCTTCAATTCACCAATGTCGATATATCCTTCCAGCACAATCTCAGCGTTCGCCGGAACCTCCAAATCACTGGTCTCGCACTTCACAACCTCAACCGGCTTCCCTCGCAGGAATCCGGCGATCATGTACTCCTCAATGTCGGGAGGAGCAGGCACAATCGCCGAAAACGTCAGCGCCGGATCGGTCCCAATCGCCACCGCAACGTCCATGCGTCCGTTCACTGGCTTGCCCTGCATCACCACGCTGCCGCCGCCGCTGCGGGCCATAATGTCCACCGATGATGTCTTGCCGAGCGTGGGTCCATTAGCCACCGCCGCACGCATCAACTCCCGCTGATGCTCCGCCGCATTCTTGTGCCGCTGCCAGTGCATTCCCGTCGTGGTTTCGTCATAAACGTGCATGCGATACATACCAATGTTCCGCTTCCCCGTCCGCGGATCGCGCGTCATCACGCAAGGCAGCGTAATGAACCGTCCGCCGTCCTGCGGCCAGCATTGCAGGATAGGAAACTCCAGCAGCGAGAAATCCTTGCGCCGGATAACTTCCTTACACGGACCGCTCGAAACCCTCTTCGGAAACAGGTTTCCCAGCTCCGCCAGCATCGGCAGCATCTTGATTTTTTCCAGCAATCCCTGCGGAGTCTTCACGTCCATCATCTGGTGAATGCGCTCTGCAATCTCATCCAGCGAGTTCGACCCCAGTGCCAGGTTCATGCGCCGCTCAGAGCCAAACTGGTTCATCAGAATCTTGTGCCCCGGATGCCCTTTGACGTTCTCAAACAGCAGCGCCGGACCGCCCGGCCCCTTGCCGTTCTTCGCTCCCCACTTGGAAACCCTGTCGGTAATTTCAGTGACTTCCAGAATCGGATCAACTTCGGCTTTGATACGCTTGAGCTCGCCAGCTTTATCCAGCGCCGCTATCCATTCACGCAAATCGTTATAGGCCACAGAAACTCCATTCACAACAGTGCTGATTGCAATTCAGGATTATAGAGGCTCTCTTGCCCTGGCGCCTCATCCTGCAGAGCGAGGGTGCCCCGTCCTAACCTTCTTTTGGTTAGGGCGGGGTTTTTGACTTGGTTCTTGTTCTTGCCGTTTTGACTCTCCTCAAAGAACTCCGTGATCTCGCGCCTACCCTCTCCGCTACTCTGTAGAAGTGCTAAACTCGCGCCATCGGAGCGATGATTCGTCCAACTCATCCGCGAGAGTACCAGCACCAATCCTTCGCCCCTGCCGATTTTCACCATCAGCTACCCGCGTTCGGAAACTCCATGATCGCCATGTTCGGCGGCGGCTTCTGTGCAGCATTCACCGGAGTGCTCATCGTGCGTGCCTCCGGATTCGATCCAGCCGCGAGCAACTCCAATCTGCTGATGTGGTACAGCCCGCTAATCTGGTGGGCTGGTCTGCTGCTCGGATTTCTCTTGAACTGGCGAGCTCGCGAATCTCGTGCCTGTTGGACGTGGCTCTCAGGCGCTCTCCTACTCGCGTTCCTCGCCGCCGATCTCTATTGGGCAACGCGTAGCTGGGACCACACGCGGGCCGACATCTTCCCTCTCTGGCACGCCGAGAACAGCCCCGAGGATCAGCTCGGCCTCATCCAACTCTTCTTCGTCTGGCCTGCCGTAAACTCATTCGCCTACTCTCTCGGAGCCGCCATCCCACTCGTGTTCGGAGACAGATCTCATCAGAACCGGGTGGCCCATTCAAGCCATCCTTTGGCTTGAGTGGGGCAGTTGATCTTGCCTTTGACCTCCGCCCTACTGAATCCTCGTCTCCACCCGAAACTTTCGATAATTGCTGAACTTATCGATGATCCGTTCATGGACGCCTTTCACCAGCAGCACCCGCGCGTCCACGTTGAAGTCCACATAGGATGGCATCCATAACTCATCGTTCACCCGCTCCTGCGCGAGCACCAAATCCGAGCCTTCATGCACCGAGCCAAACAGCCCTCCAGCCACCTTGAAAGTCCCCACCAGTCGCGCCTCCAGCCGAGCCACCTGCAGCGCATCCGGATCGATCCACACCGTTCCGCCCAGCTTGCTCACCAGAGTCTCGGCCCGCGTGCGCGGCTTGTAATCCGGATTCGGATCGAAGTCATAGGCCAGCAACCGCCGCCCTTTGTAGTCCGCGTACCGCCCATTGTGGAAGCGGCTGCCCCTCAGGAACTGCTCCACCGTAAGCGTGTCCTTGTCAGCTTCATCGCGCTCCCTTTTTTCCGCCCGCTCCTTCGCCTTCCTGATTTCCTTTTCCACGCGCTCATTCTCTTTGCGCGTCTCATCCTCGCTCAGCGCGCGGCCTTCTTTGCTAACCATGCGCACAATCGGAGAACCCGCGACAAAGAACATCTCGTACCCCTTCACCTCCGACTTCTTCACGCCATTGCCGGAGTCGAGCTTTTGCGTCTCCTCGTTGAAGTCGCAAATGTAATTCTTCCGCCGCTCCTCAATCTCTTTCTGATTCGCCTCCAGCCGCCTGAACAGTTCCGCAGCATCCGGCAATCCCGCAGAATTTGCCGCCGCACTCTGCTCCGCGCAAGCTCCCGCCATCAGCGCAAACACAATCAGCACGACGCCGCACAAACGCCTCATCTCTTTCTCCATCCAACTCTCTGGGTGCCCCATCCTAACCTTCTTTTGGTTAGGGTGGGGGTAGTTGTTCTTCATCCCTCTTTACGAACAAAGGGCGCGGATTTTCTCCGCGCCTCGCTCTTGCTTTGCTCTTAACTTTGAAACCTTGCAACCTTGAAACTTTGAAACCTTGAAACCTGGCTCTTACCTGAACTCATCCATGATCTTCTCCAGCACGCTCTTCGAAGGACGCAACACATCCTGAGGCAGCGTACCCAGAGGACGATCCACCAGGTTCAGCCTGTCCGTGAAACTCGGCTGCGCGGCGTTCAGGTAGAACAATCCAGTCAGCACCTCATCGTTTTCGCGAGCCTCAGCCAGCCGCTTCAAAGCCTCAATCCGGTTTGTAGGATTGAAGTCCTCTTCCAGCTTCGTCAGGTGCATCCTGGAGCCATCGTGCAGCGTGATGTCGATGCCAGTTCCCTCTTCGTATTCCACGTCAATCTCTTCAAACGCGGGCACAAAGTTGATGTCCTGCAGCGGCTCCTCGTGATCCTTCATAAATTTGTAACTCTTCGTCGAGCCCTCATGATCGTTAAACGTCACGCAAGGGGAAATAACATCCAGCAGCACCGTGCCATTGTGTGCAATCGCCGCCTTCAGCAGAGAAGCCAATTGCTTCTTGTCTCCTGAAAAGCTTCGCGCCACAAACGTCGCGCCCAGCTCAATCGCCAGCGCGCAGGTATCAATCGCGGGCAACTCATTCACCACGCCGCTCTTCAGCCGCGAACCCAGATCGGCCGTTGCCGAGAACTGCCCCTTCGTCAATCCGTACACGCCGTTGTCTTCAATAATGTAGATCAGCGGAAGGTTGCGGCGCATCAGGTGCGCAAACTGCCCCATGCCAATCGAGGCCGTGTCACCATCGCCGCTCACGCCAATATAGAGCATTTTGTGATTGGCCACCGCCGCACCGGTTGCTATGGCCGGCATGCGTCCGTGTACCGAGTTGAAGCTGTGCGCGCGGCTCAAAAAATACGCAGGAGTCTTCGACGAGCAGCCAATGCCGCTGACCTTGGCAACATGCTCGGGCTCAATGCCCATATCGTAGAATGCGTCGATGATGCGTTCGCTGATCGCGTTATGCCCGCATCCGGCGCACAGCGTGCTCTTGCTTCCGCGATAATCGATTACGGAGAGTCCAATGCGGTTCTGCTTCGCCGCTGGGGAACTTGGTATGGTGGCCATTACTTCGCCTCCTGGTTCACAATGCCTTCGGTTACAAACTGGGCTTCCAGAGGATGCCCGTCATAGTGAAGAATGCTGCGTAGCTTCACCACGTACTTCGCGTCAATATCCATCTTGATCAGTTGCAGCATCTGCGCATCGCGGTTCTGCTCAACCACGTAAACCGTCTCGTGCGCCGCAATAAACTCCTGCACCGCCGCATTGAACGGATACGCGCGCAGCCGCAGATAATCCGTGGCAATTCCCTGCTTCCGCATCTGGTCCACGCTTTCCAGCAACGCCCAGTGTGACGATCCAAACGCGATGATTCCCACCTTCGCGCCCTTCGCAGTCCGCTCCAGCACCGGCGCCGGAACCATCGTGCGCGCCGTCTCCCACTTGTGGGCTAGCCTGTCGAGGTTGTTCACATAATCCTCAGGCCGCTCAGAGTACTGCGCCTTCTCATTGTGTCCGCTGCCACGTGCAAACCAAGCCGCGTTCGGATGCTCTGTCCCAGGCAGTGTTCGCCAGCCAATGCCGTCGCCATCCACATCCTTGTACCGCGCAAAACTGCCAAGCCGGTCCAGATCCTCTTTGCTCAGCACCTTGCCGCGATCCAGCGGAGCCTCTGGATACTCAAACGCCTCGCTCACCCAATTGTTCATTCCAATATCA
>Ga0302320_10026149_pt1 | contig 11313 bp, 11 predicted proteins | sample Bog_T0_3_FD_202130 | JGI IMG/M metagenome (GOLD analysis project Ga0302320, IMG submission 202130) | Peat permafrost microbial communities from Stordalen Mire near Abisko, Sweden - Bog_T0_3 | ecosystem: Environmental > Terrestrial > Soil > Wetlands > Peat | place: Sweden: Abisko, Stordalen Mire... | reverse complement strand
CCAGCGCATCCCGGAGAAGTTTTGCGAGACTACCTGGGCGAGATGACGGTTGCCGAGGCAGCGACGCGTTTGGGGGTAACTCGCGCGCATCTGTCGCGGATTTTGAACGGGCGGACGGGAGTATCGGCGGCGATGTCTTTGCGGCTCTCGGCGGCCCTTGGCACCTCGCCTGAGTTTTGGCTGAAGATGCAGATGCAGTATGAGCTGTGGCAGGCGCAGAAGACCAAACAGCCGAAGATTCGCCCATTCCCTCACGTAGCAAAGACAAAAGAGTTGGCTCTGGCCTGAGAGATGGTCGTCTCCATGGGAGGAAACCTGACCAACCCCTTAACTTCGTTTCTCACGACAGGGATTCACTTCACCCGGCGGAGTCCACCACGCTTTGCCAGGGTGGAGAATACGGGTTGGAATGGAATCTCAATGCAGAGTTAAATAGTCTGAGTAGCCGACTCAATGGTAACAACCATGGTGGCACGCAGCCATTGGAACGTTGCCTTCAGGACATCAAAATCCGGACCCGAAGTCACAAATGCGGCCTTTCCCTTGATAAGGAAACCTGCACCTGGACCATGCAGGCCTTTGACCTTGCTACTCCCCAAGGTTATTAAAACCTCCGGATTGAAAGCAATGTTCGCCTCAGTACGATGCATGTAACCGGCAGGAATTAACAGACGCCCATCTTCGGTGGTTCGCAGATAGCTGTTCCAGGTGTTGACCATATGCGGTCCATCCTTGCCCAAGGTTGCGATTGCAACCACGCCATCCTTTTTCATAATTTCCAGTAATTTTTCCGGAATCATTTTGATACCTCCGACGGGCTAGTGACCCATATGGGCGGTGCCGGGTTTAGGGCGGCGCGCCAATAGCACCAGGGGCATGACGCAGACGGTGATGATGGCCATGGCGAGGATGGTGTCGCGGTAGGCGAGGACGGCGGCCTGCTGCTGCACCATTCCGTAGATGCTAGCCCAGGCCTGCTGCACGGCCTGGGGGCCGGAGCCGGTGCGGACGGCATCGGTGGCGGCGGTGCCTTGCAACATGGCCTGCAGGTGGTTGGAGTTGGCGGTGTGGGCGGAGAGCACGGACTGATGCACCTGGGCGCGGCGCGCGAGCATGGTGGTGACGAAGGAAATTCCAAAGCTGCCGCCAAGATTGCGCATGAGGTTGATCATGGACGAAATCTGGTTGTTCTGCTCCTGCGGCACGCCGATGTAACAAAGCGTGTTGATGGGCACGAAGAGAAACGCCATGCCGATGGACTGGTAGATGCGGTACATCATGGCGGTGTGGAAGTCGATGCCGAGATAGATATTGGTCATGTAAAACATGGAGGCGGCAAGCGCAATGAAGCCGAAGGTGATGAGCTTGCGCGGATCGACGCGCGAGACCAGCATGCCGACGAGGGGCATGAGGGCCATGACGACCAGACCTCCGGGGGAAAGCGCCATGCCGGCAAGCTCGGCGGTGTATCCCATGATGGTTTGGAGGAACTGCGGGATGAGCACGGTGGAACCGTAGAGCACCCAGCCGAGGGTGAACATGAGGACGCAACTGACGGCGAAGCTGCGGCTCTTGAGCAGGCGGAGGTTGAGGATCGGATTCTTCTCGCGCAGCTCCCAGATGACGAAGGCTACGAGGCCGACGACGGCTACGCCGGCGAATATCTGCACGAAGTGGGAGGCGAACCAGTCTTCGCGCTGGCCCTTGTCGAGCACGACCTGCAGGGCTCCGAGACCTACGGCCACGAGGGCGAGACCCATGTAATCGACCGGAGTGTGCTTGGCGCGGACCTGGGCGTCATCGATCCAGGGCGGGTCCTCGACCATGCGCGCGGTGAGAAAGAGCGAGAGCAGGCCGACGGGCACGTTGATGAAAAATATCCAGTGCCAGGAATAGTGGTCGGTGATGTATCCGCCGAGGGTAGGTCCGATGGCGGGAGCCAGGACGACGGCCATGCCGTACATGGCGAATCCCATGCCCTGCTTGTCGGGAGTAAACGTGTCGGCCAGGATGGCCTGTTCGCTGGGACCGAGTCCGCCGCCGCCCGCGCCTTGCAGGATGCGGAAGAAAATGAGCATGGGCAGGGTGGTGGACAGTCCGCAGAACAAGGAACTGAGGGTGAAGAGCAGGACGCAGGCCATGTAAAAGCGCTTGCGACCAAAGCGGTCGCTCATCCAGGCGGAGATGGGCAGGACAATGGCGTTGGAGACCAGGTAGCTGGTGAGAACCCAGGTGGATTCATCCTGCCCGGCGGAAAGCGATCCGGCGATGTGAGGCAGGGCGACATTGGCGATGGAGGTGTCGAGCACCTCCATGAAAGTTGCCAGGGTCACCGTCATGCCGACGGCCCACGGATTGTGACTGGGGCGCCAGCGCGGAGTGGCGCCGGGCTGGGCCTCGCTCATCGAACCCTCACGTTGGGGAGGACGGAAAGGCCGGGACGCAGGCGGGCGTCCTGATTGAAATTGGGCTGGTCGCGGTCCACGAAATCAATGCGGACGGGGACGCGCTGTACCACTTTGACGTAGTTGCCGGTGGCGTTCTCAGGCGGCAGGAGGCTGAAACGGGCTCCGGTGGCGCCGGCGATGCTGGTGACGCGGCCGCGGAGTTTGAGTCCGCCGAGGGCGTCCACGCGAATCTCCACGGACTGGCCGGGAACCATGCGCTCCAACTGGGTTTCCTTGAAATTGGCGGTGATCCAGATGTCCTTGAGGGGAACGATGGAGAGCAGTTCCTGGCCGACCTGGACGTTCTGGCCGATCTGGGCGTTGCGGTTGCCGACGACGCCATCGACCGGGGCGACGATGACGGTGTAGCCGAGATTGAGCTGGGCCTGATCGAGCGAGGCTTTGGAGCGGGCAGCGAGGGCTTCGCCACCGCGGGCGTGAGCCTCGGTGACGGCGATCTGCTTGGGAGTGATCTGAGCATTGGCGAGCGAGGCCTGCGACTGACCGAGGCGCGCCTTGGTCTGCTTGACGACTTCCTGGGAGGAGCGGACGCCGGCCGCAGCGGCCGAGACGGCGGCATTGGCGGAGGTTGCGGCGGCCACGGCCTGGTCATACTGCTGCTGGGAGATTTCCTTCTTATCGACGAGCATCTGGTAGCGGGCCTGGTCGGCGTTGGCGGTTTTGGCGTTGGCCTGGGCCTGGATGAGACGGGCTTCGGCTTCTTCGACCTGCTTGGTGGCGGCGGTGATGCCGGCCTGGGCGTTAAGCACGTCGGCCTGGGCGGAGTGAATCTGGCTGGAGGAGCCGACCTCGGAGATGGGGACGTTGAACTGGGCGGCCTGGGAGGAGGCGACGGCGTCCATGTAGTCGGCCTGGGCGCGCTCGACGGCCACCTGGTAGTCGCGGTTATCGATCTCGACAAGGACGCTGCCGGCATGGACGAACTGGCCTTCCTCGACGTTGACCTTGACGACATGACCGCTGACGCGAGCGCTGATGGGATAGATGTGGCCATCGACTTGGGCATCGTCGGTGTCTTCAAACTTGCGGCCCTGCCACCAGTAAATTGCGACGCCGATAATTGCGATTACGACAAGCACGCGCAGCAGGGTGGAAAGCCAAGGTTTGCGCTCGAATAATCCTGGTTTAGTGTCGGCCGCGGCCGGTTTGTTCTGATCCTCGTTCGCCATTCCCATTCTCCAAAACTCATGAGGCGGCTGCGGTTGGGCAGCGCGCAAAGTCGATTGCTATTTCGCCGGTGCGGCGGTTTCCTGCGGGCCGGGAGCGGGCTGATCTCCGAGAACCTGGCGCAGCGTCTGCTCGGCGGCGCCGACGGCGCGCGCCAGCAGAACCTTGGCGATGTTGTGGGCGTAAAGACTGCCGATGTATTGCTGGTTGGCGTTGGCCAGAGCTTCCTGGGCCTGGATCACTTCGATGTTGTTGGTGACTCCGGCGGAGAAGCGGTCGTGGGACTGGGTGAGCGTCTGCTGGGCGTAGTCGAGGGTTGCGGTGGCGACCTCGACCTGCTCGCCGGCGGCGGCGACGTCGAGAAAGGCGTCGGCGACATCCTGCTCGATGCGGCCCTTGAGATCATCGCGCTGCGCCTTGCGCTGCGCCAGGACGGCGTCGGCCTGGCGAATGTCGGCTTCGATTTTGCCGCCCTGGAAGATGGGAACCTTGAGACCGGCGTTGACCGTCCAGGTGGGAAAGGCGTTGTCGGGATGGGTGCCGAGCACGCCGTAGTCTCCGCTAACCCCTATGGTAGGCAGGCGCTGGGCCTGGGCGGACTTCTTCTGCAACTCGGCGGCCTTGACCTGCTGTTCGGCGGCCAGAAGGTCGGGACGCATGGCGAAGGCGCGCTGCAAGGCCTCCTCTTCGGCAACCTTGGGCAGGGGCTTGTAGGGTACGCGGCTGGACAGACGGAACGGCTGATGGACGGGCAGTCCGACGACGCGCAGCAGGGTGATGCGCTGCTTGGCGAGGTTGTTGTTGGCCTCGATGAGATTCTGGCGGCGGACCTGCGATTCGACGCGGGCGCGGAGAGTATCGATGTTGGGATTGAGGCCGGCGGTCTCGCGGTCCTGCGCGAGCGTAAGCAGGGCGTCGGCAGTCTTGAGTTCGGCAGCGGCGGCCTCGACCTGGCTCTCGGCGGCGATGACCAGCAGATAGCTGGCGGCAACGGCGAGGGTCACGGTCTCCCTGGCGGAGTCGAAGGTGAAGCCGGCGGCGCGCACGGTGGCAGTGGCGGCCCGAATGTTTTCAATCTCGTGGTAGTCGAGCAGGTCCTCGGTCATGGAGACGCGGGCATCGGAGTTGGTGTAGCGCAGTGACGGGGGAATGGGTACGCCGAGGAGGTTGGAGCTGAATCCCTCTGCCTCAAGGTTTACCTTGATCGCGCTCTCGCGCAGGCTGCCGTCAATGTGGGGCAGGACGTTGCTCAGGGCCTTGAGCCGGGCCGCCTTGGCCTGGGCGGAAACCTGGCCGCTGAGGACGATTCCGAGGTTGTACTTGAGGCCACGGTCAATGGCATCGTCAACGCTGAGATCCAGCACTCCGGGCTGGAGTTTGGCGGAGGGAACGCTGCCGGAAAACGAACTCTGATTGCCCGCCGCGAGCAGTTGATCGAGCGACTGCGGCACGCTGAGCGGGGCGGCTCCGCCGCTTAATTGCTGGGCGCTGGCGGAAGCGGCCAGAAGCGCGGGAAGCAGCCAGCGATAAATTTGTCTCACCTGCATCATTGAATCTCCCACCGACTTCGATTACCATTACTAAGAAATCATACGCTTGATTTAATTGTCAAATGCGATTTCGAGCAAACTAGGAAAATGGCTAAGCCAGTGGTACGAATAAAATCCGCCTTTGGACGCTCGGCCTGCCAGGACCGGAGCGAGCGAACCCGCCAGCGACTGATCGAAGTGGCGGTGGAGGTTTTTTCCGATCTCGGCTTTGAAGGTGCGAGCACGCGAACGATTGTGGAGAGGGCGCAGGCCAACCTAGTTTCGATTCCCTACTACTTTGGCAGCAAGCTGGGGCTGTATCACGCGGCCGCCGAGTACATTGGCTCGAACATTGCGGAACGACTGCGTCCGGCGTGCGAGCGGGCACGGCAAGGGCTGCTGGAATCCGGGCTGACGCGGATGAAGACACTGAACAAGTTTACCGGATTCGTGGTGGAGATTGCCGAGATAATGCTGGGCGCCGATACCCCGGCGTCGTGGGGACAGTTCATCTACCGCGAGCAGTTCGATCCGACGGCGGCGTTTGAGATACTGCATGCGAAGTTTGTGCCGATGCTGGAGGTGGGCTTCGAATATGTTTCGCGGCTGACCGGGCTGGGAGTGGATGCGGCGGAGACGCGCATTCAGTTCATGGCGGTCCTTTCGATGATCAAGTTCGCGCGAGTGGATCGGGCGTCGGTGCTGCGCACGATGGAGTGGAAGTCGTTTGGCAAGGAAGAAACGGCTATTGTGGCGAAGATGCTGCGGCAGAACATGCATGCGCTGTTTGCCCATTCAGATTGATTTTCCCGGCATTTAATCCCGGATTCGCCAGCCGGAACCCACATCGGGTTCCAACGGGCGGCGAATCGGCTACGATATACGATAGATGTGGAGGGTGTGAGCAATGGCAGTTCCGGTCTCTCAAATGTGGGCGGTGAGCAGTTATGTGCTCAAGAACCGGCTGCAGGGGCGCAAGCACTATCCCCTGGTGGTGATGCTGGAAGTTCTGTTCCGCTGCAACCTGGCGTGCGCCGGGTGCGGCAAGGTGCAGTATCCGGCGCACGTGCTGAAGAGCCAGTTGACGCCGGAAGAATGCTTCCGCGCGGTGGAAGAAGCGGGGGCTCCGATCGTGAACATTCCGGGCGGCGAGCCGCTGCTGCATCCGCAGATCGGCGAGATTGTGGATGGCCTGATCGCGCGCGGCAAGTATGTGTACCTGTGCACCAACGCGCTGCTGCTGCAGGAGAAGATGCACCTGTTCACGCCGAGCAAGTATCTGTCGTTCACCGTGCATCTGGATGGGGAACGCGACCACCACGACTTTTCGGTTTGCCGCGAAGGCACCTACGAGATTGCGGTTGCGGCGATGCGGGAAGCCATCGCCAAAGGGTTCCGGGTCACCACGAACACGACGCTGTTCGATGGCGCGGACGCGGCGAGTGTGCGACGGTTCTTCGATGAGATGATGGCGATGGGAGTCGAGGGCATGATGCTCTCACCCGGCTACAGCTACGACAAGGCGCCCGATCAATCGCACTTCCTGGGCAAGCAGCGGACGCGCGAGCTATTCCGGCAGATTCTGAGCAATCGCAAGAAGAGCTGGAAGTTCAACGCCACGCCGCTGTTTCTGGAATACCTGATGGGACAGCGCGACTACGAATGCACGCCGTGGGGCATTCCGACCTACACCCTGTTTGGCTGGCAGAAACCCTGCTACCTGCTGCAGGATGGCTACGCGGATACGTTCAAGGAACTGATCGAAGAGACCAACTGGGATGGGTACGGCGAAAAGAGCGGGAATCCGCACTGCGCCAACTGCATGGTGCACTCGGGCTTTGAGCCTTCGGCGGTGAACCATACGTTTGGCTCTGTGGGCGGGATCGTCGCCACGGTGAAGGGCATGCTCTCCAGCTATGAGGATCGCGAGGCGCTGGCCAGCCTGCAAACGGCACGGCCGGCGGGACCGCGAGTGCCGCTGGTGCAGATTGCATCGCCCCTTGCGGCGCCCCTTGCAGCACCGGGTGAATCGCATTTTGAATCCGACGCCGCGCCGCAGGAAATTCGATGAGCGCACAGGAGATGGAAACGGTGACGCGCGAGACACTGCAGGGATGGGTTCCGGCGCTGGCGGACGAACAGGAGTTGCGCGCGGCACTGGAACAGGCATTCGACTACCGGGGCGACGTGACCCTGACGCTGAAAAACGGCGAAGTGCTGGTGGGCTACGTCTTCGACCGGCGGACGGGCAAGTCGCTGGCGGATTCCTACGTGCGGGTGCTGCCGCAGGAAAGCCCGCAGAAACGCGACGTTGCGTACGCGGAGATCGCCGCGCTGGCCTTCAGCGGGCGCGACCCCGCCGCGGGCAAGAGCTGGGAAGCGTGGGTGAAGAAATACGAGGAGAAAAAAGCGGCCGGAGAGAGCAACATCGGGCTGCTGCCGGACGAGGACGCGTAGCAGAGGGCGCGGAGATGCGCCGCGAGCTGGCTTGGCGCTGGGCGTTCGTTTTGCTATATTGAAGCTGGCTCTTGTGGCGCTATCGTCTAGGGGTTAGGACGTGAGATTCTCAATCTTAAAACCCGGGTTCGATTCCCGGTAGCGCTACCAACTAACACCCGCTAACTCGCTCTAAATGAGCGAGTTTCCTTTTGCTCGAAAATCGCTCCTGACGGCAACTAACGGCAAAGAGCGGTCACGGTGGTACACAAAATGGTACACAGTCCATCCGGGCGGTCACTGGTGGGCGGGCAGTCAGATTCCCCAACTCTGCACTTATAGTGCTTCCCCTCTCCCGCTCCGGTGCTTCAACTTGTCCTGCCGGGCGCGGCGTGTACGCTTGGTCGTCTTTTGAGCCGATTGCGGTGAAACCGGAAAAGTCGATCATCAGTGTACACATTTGGTGCATACTGGAGGCATGGAAATCAAGACGTGCAAGCGATGCGGGCAGGAATGGTGCTTCCGGGGCAAGGGACGCCCGCTGCGGTGCGGCAAGTGCAAAAGCCCTTACTGGGACCGGGAGCGGGTGCAGGATGGGCCTGTAGCACAACCGGCAGAGCAGCGGCCTCGCAAACCAACGGGTGCCGGTTCGCTCCCGGATATGCCCGCCAAGCAGCGTCACGAGTGAGGCATAGAGAATCCAGACTGTTGATAGCGGCATATTGTGATTCCATGAGCCAACGGCGCTCTCGAATCGCACAACAAGCCGCCATCATGCACGGATCATCGCGGCACCATCTGGCTTGATGAGCGAAAGCTCCCGGATGGCAAAAGACACAAAACGCATTCAAATCAATACTGACAGGGCGGGGCTACAGGCCGTTTTCGGGCATGATCTTATAAAGTAAAACTTTTCAGAGATAAAACGGCGGGAAAGTCTCAAAGCCCCTTCAGAATCTCTGACAGGCTGGTATCCAGAGCGGCTACAATTCTGGCGAGAGTCCGCAAGCCCGGCTCGCGGGTTCCGCGTTCCAACCCACCGACACAAGAGCGGGGAGGCATGGCATGGCTCTGCGTTTTCAAGTGAAAGATGAAATCGACAAAGAAGTGGAAGAGACGAAGCGGATCGGCCTAATGTTTTTCGGCGGCACTTGTGGCGTCATCTTTGTTTGTTACTCGGTGGGGATAGGGCTATTTGATTTGTTCACTGGCAAGACCCTCAAGCTGTATGGACAGGAAATCGGCGGCATTCTCGCAGTTTTATTGGCGGCAGTCTTTGCCGACTGGATACTGACTCCTCTCCATCACGAGTTCCGCACCCGCACTAAAGAGATCGACGGCAAAGTGTCTGCAATTGAAGAGGCCGTGAATGCGTCAAAGGAAGACCACGCCGCCGTGACTTTATCAAGGATTGAATGGACCGTAAATGACACAAGGAAAGACCTTGCCGGACTGCTGGAGAGGCTCACCGCTATTGAGGAAAAGCTGTCTGAAATTCAGGACACCCGCCGGGTGTGAGCCTTGGAGGCGACATGAGCGAGACGACGGTGCCACCGGAATCCGACACACAGACGAAGACATTTGGCCGCCGATCTGTCTAAAACCGGGATGCCATTCGGGAGGTGGGGTGTGCGTAACGACCCTGAAAATCAACTGGAGGATTTTCTCGCGTCCATTCCAGAATGGATGCGGCGTCTTTTTCAGAATGGCTACGGTGCGCTCAGTGCGAGCGAATTATCCGAATGCACATTCGACAGCCGTGTGCAGCCGCTCAAAGCTGAGTATGAGACGATCTTGCAAAAGATGCCCGCCAGATGGAAGGAATATCGGAAACGGGTTGAGCGAGAGGTCAAGATGCACTTCTTGTCCAGTTTCGTGCCGAAAGGAAAGCCCGGCAGACCGCTGGACACCAAAGCGCAAGAGTATTTCGAGCAACATTCTGGCGATTCATCCTACGCTGATATTGCTAAGCAAGAACTGCACGAAGAGCCGGAAGGTGAATCGAAGAAACTCCAGATCAAGAAAGAGCGTGAGCGTATCCGCGCATCTGTGAGACGGTCACGTCGTCGGTAAAGCACATCCCCCCAATGCTTTTTGGGGGCAGGGGGCATCCCCCCAGGCGCGCCACCCCGCCCGCGCCTTACCTATCTGGCTCCGGCAATTTTCGCTAAAAAGGCTATTGAAGCGGAGTTGACTGACAAGGTGAGAGAAACGGCGGCGTTCTAGTCCTTTGCGCGAACTGCGCGGCCCGAAGCGGAAGTCTTAGACGTTCGCTTCTGCTCTTTGAGTAGCTTTTCGGCGTCTAGCTTGGCTTTTCCAAGAAGATCGAAAACCACATCGCAGCCGTGGCGATGTATTTCATGTACCACAATTTCTGCCGCGTGCATCAGACGTTGCGCGTGACTCCCGCGATGCAGGCAGGGCTTACCGATCACGTCTGGATAATCGAAGAATTACTGAGGTAACAAAGGTGTACCCGTATAAGAAAACTGTAGGAGAACGGGCGCAGTCGGATTCGGCTGGCTGGTCAGATTCGGCGGGTTGATTGGAGTAGGTGGCACAATAGTTGACACGAGCGTCGAGTTGTTGGGGTCGAACAGCACCGTTTTAATATCCTGTACGAGACCCCATTTTCTCGCTTCTTCTGATGATAAGGAGGCTTGAGCATGAATGCGAGCCTCTGCCTCTTTCTCACCTTGGGGCTGGGGCTTGCCAATAGCTGATGCAAATATCCTAGCCATTGACATTTCTTGGCTCTTTAAAAGAGATATTTGTGCTTCCAAAGACGGTAGATCGATGCTCATTAGGCCGGGTCCGTTTGCAGTGAAGCTCAAGGACACCTCGTGGATGATAAAGCGAGCCTCGGGCACGGCATACCGCTTCGATCCGGCACAATAAATGATTGATGCGGCGGAATCCACATTGCCGACGTTGAACGTAGTGACCTCAATCGGCAGTCCCCTTAAATAGTTGTAGGCCATGAACCCGCTTAATACGTCCCCTCCCCCAGATGACATGAGGATGGTGAATTTTCGGGTCCCCAATTTGTATTGAGCATCAATCGTTTGCAGGAGCATCCCAATGGTTCCGGGATTAACGTCCGAAAAGAAACGGATTACCGCAGTTCTCTCTTCTGGTTTGGGTTGTACGGGGGACGGATTCTGTGCGCAGACTACGGCAGACAGCAGCATCAAGGTTGTGAGCGTGAAGCACAGCGTGTTTCGTTGTATGGCGATCAGATGCCGTGTCATGGCAGGGTCCCCCAGCCATTGAAGTAGTGGCAACATGATTTTTGTACGCCCGGAAAAATTGTCAAGTGAAATCGTGTTCAGAGTATTCCCTTGTACAAGATATTGTGGTTCCCCGGCCAGACCACGATACAGCCAATATTCGTTGTAAGCATTTTCTTTGCCAAACGGCTGGGGCCATCAACGCAATTTTAGGACACTACCTGCGCGTTGCACTTCGCCTATTACAATTTCTGCCGCGTGCATCAGACGTTGCGGGTTACGCCAGCAATGGAAGCTGGACTGGCCGATCACGTCTGAACCTTGGAAGAACTGATCTCAGTACTTTTAGTGTCAAGCGAATTGTGAATATGTCAAAAACGGTACAAGTGGCGTATTTGTAGTGTCATACATTCCGAATTGCGCCAACGTGTCAATAGATTTCCACAACTGGCAACCAAATTCATGGTAACTTCTCTTCTGACA
>Ga0302320_10026147_pt1 | contig 11314 bp, 4 predicted proteins | sample Bog_T0_3_FD_202130 | JGI IMG/M metagenome (GOLD analysis project Ga0302320, IMG submission 202130) | Peat permafrost microbial communities from Stordalen Mire near Abisko, Sweden - Bog_T0_3 | ecosystem: Environmental > Terrestrial > Soil > Wetlands > Peat | place: Sweden: Abisko, Stordalen Mire... | reverse complement strand
TACCTTACAACTACACCTCTGCTGATGACGCGTTGGTGGTGTCATTTCTCTTGGGCCCCGCCGCATGGGAAGCCATGGAGCGCTTGCGCGCCCAGCGCGTCACGGGCCGCTCGGCGCGGCTCCTGCTGCGAGTGTTGGGGGAGATCTTCGTCATCCGCCGCAATCCCTTCGTCTTTGAAGAGCTTTTGGAGAACATTGCCCGACGCCGTCGTTTTGAAACGCAGATCGGCCATGATCTGGGCGTTATCCGCCGTAACAGCGGGGACAATACGGAAGTCCGCTCGGTGCTAGCCGACGTCGACCGCCTGACGTCCGACCTCTTGAATGAGGTGAAAGAAACCCCGTCCCGCCGTCGACGCTGGCGCGACACACTGGGCGAGGTGGTGGGTGCTGAGGCCGTCCGCTTCGACCCTATCACCCTCGCAGCCCACGCCACAGACGCCACTGACTGGCGGTTGTATCTTCCGGTGGCGGTCGTGTTTCCCAATAAAGAAGAACAAGTGGCGCCGCTTCTCCTCGCGATCGATGGATTGGGGCTCAAGGCCATCGCGCGTGGCGCCGGAACGGGCTTGACCGGCGGCGCAGTGCCCTTGGCACCCGGGTGCGTCGTGGTCAACACCGAACGTTTGAACCGGATCCTCTATCTTGGTGAAACGGAGCTGGGTGGATCAACGATACCCATCATCGACGCCCAAGCGGGTCTCGTGACCGAAACCGCCATGCATGAGGCCGAATCCCGAGGTTGGGTGTTCGCCACTGATCCCACCAGCGCCTGGGCTTGCACCGTTGGCGGTAACATCGCCGAAAACGCCGGCGGCAAAATGGCCGTGCTGTGGGGCACCGCCGTTGACAACCTGCTGTCTTGGCGAATGGCCCTGCCCACGGGAATCAACATCGTCGTGGAACGGACGGACCATCCTCGACGCAAAATCCAGCCCGGCGACCGCCTGCGGTTCACCGTCAAGAATGAGTCCGGCGCCCTCCTGAAGACTGTGGAATTGACGGGTACCCAGCTTCGCAAAAAGGGTTTGTGGAAGGACATCACCAACAAGACCTTGGGCGGCCTGCCGGGGTTGCAGAAGGAAGGCGTCGACGGCGTCATCACGGGCGCGCGCTTCGTGTTGCATCGCCCCTATCCCTGCAAGGCCACAGCCTGCTTGGAGTTTTTCAACGACGACCCCGAAGAAGCTAGCCGCGTTATTTTGGCCTTGGTGGCGCAATTCCCCGATCAAGGTCAGGAAACCCTGCTGGCCCTGGAACATTTTGACGAGGAATACGTGGAGGCCATCGGCTACAAGGCCAAGTCTCGCCGGGGTGGTCGGCCCAAGGCGGTTCTGTTGATTGACGTTGTCGGCTGGACCGACGGACAGTTATGCCGCGGCATGGACCGTCTGCGGGCGCTGACGGAGCCTCATCCCGGCACGGAAGTCTTCATTGCCGCCGACCAGGAGGAAGCCGCGGCTTACTGGGCGGATCGCAAGAAACTGGGCGCCATTGCCCGGCGCACCAACGCTTTCAAACTGAACGAGGATGTCGTCCTGCCGCTGGAGCGATTGGCGGCCTTCGCGGGGCACATCGGTGCGATGAACCTCCACGAAGAACATCACAATCAGCGTGCCGCAGCGGAAGGGTTCCGCTCTGCGCTCCGCTCCTCGGCCGCAAGCGACCCTTCGCTGGCCGACAAGGTGGAGGGCGCTGCCGGCCTGTTTGAGACCTTTGAAAAACACCTGCTCGCGGCCAATCGCGATGCTTTGCGGGCCGCAACCCCCGTGTCAGAATTGAAGCTGTCCCTGATTGCCCGCTTCGCCGGACACGCCGCGTTGGAGGCCGCGTTGGAGAACATTTTCCGTCGGGAACGGTCGCGGATCATTGTCGTGGCCACCCATATGCACGCCGGGGACGGCAACGTGCACGTGAATATCCCCGTTTTTTCCAACGACCGGGAGATGATGCTTCGCGCACTGGCAGCCGCCGATCGCGCCATGCGTTGCGCCGTGGACTTGGGCGGCGTGGTGTCGGGCGAGCACGGCATCGGCATCACCAAGATTCAGTATTTGGAGCCTGAACGCTTGGCGGACCTTCGTGCTCACCGCGCCGAAATGGACCCGCGTGGCCTAATGAGCCCCGGGCAGTTGTCGGATCCAGCAATTTTCTCCCGTGTTTTCACGCCATCCTTCAACCTGCTCTCCCTGGAGGCCCGCATCCTTCAACACGACCAACTGGCCGTCCTCGCCGGGAAAATCCAAAGCTGTGTCCGTTGCGGCAAGTGCAAACCTGACTGCTGTGTCTATGACCCGGCGCGAGGCGTCTTCTTCCATCCGCGAAACAAGAATCTGGCCGTCGGGGCCGTCATCGAAGCCATCCTCTACGACGCCCAGCGGTCGCAGTCCACCCGCTTCGAGGCCCTGCGCCGCCTCGAGGAGGTGGCCGACCACTGCACCATTTGCCACAAGTGCCTTAGGCCCTGCCCGATCGAAATTGATTCGGGCGCGGTCTCGGAACTGGAACGGGAAATTCTCAAGGATCGCGGCTTTAAGCACACCAGCCTGGCCACGCGTTCGGCCTTGGCCTTCCTCAAGAAAAGCCGAAACAAGAAATTTCAATTAGGTTTTCGTTGGCTGGTGATGGGCTTGGGTACGCGCGCCCAGCGCCAGGCTCACGCGGCGCTCGCGCTTCTCCCCAAGGGAGGGGAATGGCGCCGTCAATTCCCCTTCACCTTGCTGGCCAAACCGATTCCCTTCGCCCAAGGGCGTCCGTTGGCGGAATCCCTGCCTCATCTCGGAGCGCGCCAGGCGTTGCTGTTGGCGCCGGAGCGCCCGCTCGGCAAGACTGTTTTTTATTTCCCCGGTTGTGGCAGCGAGCGCCTGCACGGCGACGTGGGGCGGGCGGCAATTTATATCCTGCTCAAGGCGGGCGTGCGGGTGCTCGTTCCCCCCGCGGGGCTTTGCTGCGGGTATCCCTTTGGCGTGAACGGCCAGACTGAGCGGCAGAAAGGCATCGAACTGCGCAATAGCATCATCTTCAGCCAGATCCGGGAGATGTTTTCGTACCTCACGTTCGACGCGGTGGCCCTCACTTGCGGCACCTGCGCGGATTCGCTCCAGGCGATGGAGGTGGGGAAAATCTTCGGCGCCCCCGTGATGGACGTCGCCGCCTTCGCCTTGGACGCCGGCTTGAAGGGCGTGCCATTGGGCGACGTGCTCTACCACAAGCCCTGCCACGATTCGCTGAACGGCCGAGCAGTCCAGGTGATCGGCCGCGCTGGCGGAACGCCCTTTGTCGTTCCCCATTGTTGTGGTGAGGCGGGCACCTTGGCGATGTCGCGCCCCGATATTTCCGGGAAGATGTTCGACCGCAAGGAAGACGCCCTGCGCGAGGCGCTGGCCCACCTCCCTTCAAGGAAAACAATGCTCACTAACTGTCCGTCCTGCCTTCAGGGGTTGGGCCGCCAGTCGGCCTTGGGTGTCACGGTTTCTCATCTGGCCGTTTCTCTGGCCGAGGCCGCTGGCGGTCCGAATTGGCTTCGGGAATTTGAAGGATTAACCCGCTTGTCCGAAGTTGTCACCTTCTGAATCACCGGATGATGCCGCTTGCACCAATTATGCCATTTGGCTGCGCAATTTGGCGGAAGCAAACCATGCTCCAACAATGTGAAAACTATCGGTCACGCTAACCTCCGCCGAGCCGCCGCCTTGCTGTTGTCGGCTGCGGTCACGGCTTTCACACTTGGCACAGTTTTATCTGTTCGGGCTGACCAAGCCTCGGCGGTGGAGAAGCCATTGCCTGGCATTGGCGAGATGCGCTGGGCGGACACGACGCGGATCGGGCGTCCGTTTTCCAAAGACCCGAGCGTCATCCGGTTCAACGAGCATTACTTCATGTATTTCTCGCTACCGGCGGGGACGAACACCAATCAGCCGCCGGGTTGGGCCGTTGGCATAGCGGAGAGCCGGGATTTGAAGCACTGGCGGCGTGTTGGCGAACTGCTGCCAGCGCAGGATTGCGATCGGCAAGGTTTGTGCGCACCTGGAGCCCGTGTGCTCGACGGGCGGGTGCAGCTTTTCTATCAGACCTACGGCAATGGCATGAAGTCGGCCATCTGCCACGCGGTTTCAGACGATGGCATCCATTTTACGCGCGATCCATCCAATCCGGTGTTTCATCCCACTGGCAGTTGGACAGTGGGGCGCGCGATTGACGCGGAGGTGCTTCCGGTCGGCGACAAACTGTTTCTCTATTTCGCCACGCGCGATCCCTCGGGCACGGTGCAGGAACTTGGCGTGGCGGCGGCGGATTTAAAATCAGATTTTAGCCGCGCGGCGTGGACGCAGCTTTGTACCAATGCAATTTTGAAACCGGAACTGCCCTGGGAGCAGAACTGTATTGAGGCTCCGACCGTTTGCCGGCATGACGGGAAATTGTTTCTTTTCTATGCCGGCGCCTACAACAACGCGCCTCAGCAAATCGGCGTGGCGGTCAGCGATGACGGCGTGAAATGGACCCGTTGCAGCGACCAGCCGTTTCTTGCTAATGGCCGACCGGGCGAATGGAACTCCTCCGAATCCGGTCATCCGGGCGTGTTTACGGATGCGGACGGCCAAACGTATCTGTTCTTCCAGGGCAATTCAGATCACGGCCAGACGTGGTTCGTGTCCTATGTTCCGCTGGGCTGGAAGGATGGACTTCCATTTATCCAGCCGACAGGTTCGCATAAAATTTGGCTCATTAATAACGACAAAGCGAGTCGTTGACATCTTGGCTGCCGGGGTCCATTATCTGGCGTCGTCAGGATGTCCTGACTTCTTGAGCTCTTTGACTCCCCCCAGACCGCTGGAGGTGAGATAATCATATGAAATATGAAACGGGTTTGGACCCATTTGCTGGAGGACCGCCAAAAAAAACGTAAAATCATTGAGATGAAACCAATTTCGCCGATAGCAGTCGCGCTGTTCGCGAATTCAATGGAGGCAGGGAAATCCTGCCAGGCTGGGGCATTTCGGATGGCCTCAGTGATGGATTGATTGGGTATATTTGCTATGAAAGCCAGCCACGCCATTTGGAAAGACCGGTTTAGAGGCAAGTTGCCCGAGCCGATCGGTAGTGAAATCGATCAGTTTGAAACGGAAATTGACCTGCGCAAGCAGGGCAAGATCGACGAAAAAGTGTTCGCCGAGACCCGTTTGCGCCGTGGTGCTTACGGCCAGCGCTACGACAATGGCCAGCGCTACGACGGCACCGAGAGCCGCAGGTTACCCTTTGCCGACAAACCGACGAAGGGACCAAACACGCTGTGGGATGCGCCGGGCATGCAGCGGATCAAGATTCCCTTTGGCGGACTCAACCCGCAGCAGCTTGAGACCATGGCGGAGCTGGCCGAAGAGTATTCCGACGGCATCGCGCACGTCACCACCCGGCAGGATTTTCAGCTTCACTTTATCCACATTGAAAATGGACCGGCGCTCATGCGGCGGCTGGCGGCAGTCGGCATCACGACGCGCGAGGCCTGCGGTAACGCAGTCCGCAATGTGACGGCCTGCCCCTTTGCCGGCGTCTGCCGCGACGAGGCTTTCGACGTCTCGCCCTACGCTCGCGCCCTCGCGTGGTTCTTGATGGGGCATCCGGACACGATGGATTTCGGACGCAAATTCAAGCCCGCGTTCAGCGGCTGTTCCGAGCATCCGTGTGGTCTGACGCAAATGCACGATATGGGCTACACTGCCGTCGTGCGCGAGACCAGCGGCAAGCTCCAGCGCGGCTTCAAGATCGTGGTGGGCGGTGGACTTGGCCCCGTGCCGCGCCAGGCCCGCACCCTCACCGAATTCGCGCCCGTCGAGGAACTGCTCCCGCTCACCCAGGCGGTCTGCCGTGTCTTTGGCAAGCACGGCGAAAAAAAGAACCGCAACGCCGCGCGCATCAAGTTCCTGGTGGACAAATGGGGCATTGAGAAATTTCGCGAGGAAGTCTTTGCCACACGCAATGAACTCCGCGAGGATCCCCGCTGGCTGGACCGCCTCAAGGAGGCCGAGCAGGATTCGGAGAGTCCACTCAGACCACCGGGGCAATTCCCTGCAGTTCAGGGCAATGCCCGATTCCAGGCATGGCTCAAAGCCAATGTCCGCGACCAGCGTCAGACGGGCTACGTCACCTGCGCGGTGACCCTGCCGCTGGGTGACATCACGGCGGACCAGCTCCGCGCACTAGCCGATATCGTCGCGCGGTACACTCGCGGCACCATCCGAACCACCGTCGAGCAAAATTTCCTGATCCGCTGGGTCAGCAAGTCCGATGTGGCCGCGCTATTCGCCGAGCTCGATGCCGTCCACCTCGGGGAGCCGGGCGCGGGCGGTATTGTGGACATCACCGCCTGCCCTGGCACCGATACTTGCAAGCTGGGCATTTCCTCTTCGCGCGGACTCGGGGGTGAGCTGCGCAACCGCCTGGTCGCCAAAAGCCATGAGCTGGATGAAGCGGTCAGGGCGCTGCACATCAAGGTCAGCGGGTGTTTCAATTCCTGCGGTGTCCACCACGTTGCCGATCTTGGCTTCTACGGAGTCAGCCGGACAGTGAACGGCTACAAGGTGCCCCACTTCCAAGTCGTCCTGGGCGGCCAATGGGAGAACAACGCCGGTTCCTACGGACTGCCGATCATCGCGATTCCCTCCAAACGGGCTCCCGAGGCGGTGGATCGGATCACGGATTACTACGTGAAGCACCGTGAGAAGTCCGAACAATTCTTCAATTTTGTGAAACGGGTCGGGAAGGGACCCATTCGCGACCTGCTGGAGCCGCTGAACCAGAACCTGCCTTCGCACCACAGTGATCCGGGCCTCTATTCCGACTGGGGCGACCCTCGCCAATACAGCGTTGGCGATATCGGCGTTGGCGAATGCGCCGGCGAGGTGGTCACACGCTTTCAGTTTGAGTTGACGGCGGCCGAGCGGTTGGTGTTCGAAGCTGGGTTGCAGCTCGATAGCGGAGCAGTGCAGCAGGCTGGTGAAACCGCCTATGCCGCCTTCCTGAAAGCGGCCCGCGCCTTGGTGCAGGCCCAATACGACGATATCTCCAACGAACCCGATGAAATCATCGCGGAATTCAAGCGGCGGTTTTTCGACACCCAGCTTTTTTCCGATCCCTTCGTCGGACCGAAGTTTGCGAACTTCCTCTTCGCCGCCCATGCCGGGCGCGGAGAACAGTTTACGACCGATACGGCGCACCATCGCATCGCGGAGGCCCAACTGTTCATCGAAGCAGTTTACAATTGCTACAACAAACTCGGCTCGTCGGCCTCGGCGCCAGCCAAGGGTTGAGTCTTCCAGCTATACTCGTTATGGAACTTCAGCACCTCATCATTAAGCTCCCGGTGGACGGCCCGCTGGGCCTGGATCCTGCGAAGAGCGTTGACCTCTTTCACCAATGGGTCGCCCGGCAGGTCATGCCTGGAGTTCTGCTCATTGATGTCGCGGAGTTGCTCCATGTACCCAATGGACCCGGCGTCATCGCCGTTGGCGTGGAAGCCGACTTCGCCCTCGACCATACCGGCGGAACCTGGGGCGTACTGTATCGCCGCAAGACCATTCTGGGCGGCACCAATCAAGATCGCATCTTACAGGCCGTTGCCTCTGCGGCGCAGATGGCCCTGCGTTTGCAGGAAGCGTTTCCGGGTGCACTGAATCTCAGCCGCACGGAATTCGACCTCATCATCAACGATCGCGGCCTTGCGCCGAATATCGCAGAGAGCTACGCCGCAGCGACGCCGGCGATTGAGGCTGGCCTCCGTGCTGCGCTGGGTCATGAGGATTTCCAACTGACCCGCCATGACCGCGAGCGCCGCCAACGCTTTGGGGTGACCGTAATATCAGCGCAGCCATTCGAGCTCGCGATCCTGGCGCGCCTGAGCACGCGGGAGCATTCAGCTCCGGTGCGCACGACCGCTGGCGTTTGCTGACCAGCAGCCTTCCAAAAGAGATTAATCTCCGATGGTTTCCTCTTCGCTGACGAGTTCAGTGCGGCTTTCTCAATTGGCACGAAATTAGCCTTCAACCCTTAGGGCTGAGCCGAAGGCAATTCAATTCAATTGGTCGCAACTCGCCAAACAACGCTACAAAGAGTCGTGTATTGACCAGGAAGCAATAAATTAACTATTCGCAACGAGAGTGCTCGCTCTCACCGGGAAGATTTGCTCGGAAGGCAAAAAAGCTAATTTTCATTAGGGGTTTATTCATGTAGCGATTCACCCCAAATACCGCCAAAGCATTTGACGCGAGGTGGACATGCAAAGATTCCGTGAATGACGACTAAAATAATCGTTGACAGATTTTGAGGTTGGGGTTATTGTTTCGTCGTCAGGATGACCAGACTTCTGGAGTTCCTTAGCTCCCCACCAGTCCACTGGAGGTTCAAAAAAACACAAACAAAACCCAAAAAGTGGTTTCTGACCAGTTCACTGGAGGATGCATGAGAAATCGAAAGATCAGTCACCATGAAGTCAATTCAGACATCCGTCAAACGGTCGCCCGCAAGAAAAATCGCGGTGGGCCATCCCCGCCATGAAGCCCAGTCGCGCGGCTTTACTTTGATCGAATTGTTGGTGGTCATTGCCATCATCGCGATCCTCGCGGCGCTGCTACTGCCGGCCTTGGCCAAGGCCAAGGATAAGGCGAAGAATATCAACTGTGTTTCCAATCTCCGCCAATGGTCGCTCTATTGGAATCTGTACACCGGGGACTTCAACGGACATTTCTCCACCGGAACCGATCCGGCGGCCGCAGGGGCCGCCCGGGGTGAATGGTTCATGGTTTTGAAAAGCTACTGGAGCAAGACTCCACAATTGGTCACCTGCCCGGTGGCGGTAAACGTGTTATCGAATAATGCCGGTGCCATTCAATATGGCAGCAGCAAGACAGCCTTCTTGCAGGTAGATGGCACGCCGTCCAGCTACGGTCTTAATCTTTGGGTCTATTCGGCGCAGCAGGATATCCAAGGCCGGCCCCGCCCCTATCATTGGGGGTCCATCAACAACCTGGGAGGATATAATGTGGCGAACATTCCGCTGCAATTGGACTCCCGCTGGCGTGGCGGCGGTCCGGATTATGACACCGTGACCCAGTATCAATGGTCGGATAACCCAGACGGCTATACGGCGACGTCGGGAACGGGGGACGGTTCCGCTAGTGCTCCCTCCAGTGGCTTTGCGTCCTATGAATTGGAACACTTTTCTTTTCTCAATCGGCATGGCAAACGATTGAACGCGGCTTTCATTGATGGGTCCACTCGCGGGCAGCGCGTGAAGGATCTCTGGGGCAACCAGTGGAGTCGTAAATGGGACCCAAATCGGTATTCCACGTTGGAGTTCGCCTCCTGGCTCAACTGATTGTCCAGGCCGGTCCATCGTCCCATGACCAGCCGAAATACGCACAACAACCATAATCACACGTAACGTAACACAATAAACAAGCAAAGCATATATTATGAACCATTATTATTTTTTGACTCGGGAGCGGCTTTTTCGTTTCGCGCTGGCCCTGGCTGTCTTGGCTTTGGTCCAAACCCCAGCCCTGGCAGGATCAATCAAGCGGATGATCTACTACGATGCCAGCGGTACGGTCAGCAATTTTGTCAATCAGCCAAACTTCCCCAACGGACCTTCGTGGCAGGAGCAATTGGATGATCACAACCCGCCGGTTTATGGCCTGCAAAGCAAGGATGACGGACAGTATTATCCCAAGCTTTTTGGTAGCTTCACGCGCGGCTATTTGGAAGCACCCACCAACGGGAATTACATCTTCTTCATTGCCAGCTATAATGACTCCCAATTGTGGTTGAGCACGAATCTAACGGTGACCGGAACCAATCTGATTGCCTACGAAACCAACCAAGGCACGGCATTGTTCAGCGGCCCCCGTTTAAGCACCCGGGAATCAGTTCCCATTACCCTGGTGGGCGGGCAAAAATATTATCTGGCGTTGCTGCAACAGGCGAACAGTGCCAGCAACAGTTACGTGGAGGTGGGCTGGCAGCGTCCGGACGGAGTGCAGGAGATCATTCCGGCGTTACATCTGGCACAGTATGAGGATGACATCTATGGCGGTTACTATTACACCACGCCGGCGTTTAACCAGTACGGCTATAACGGAGGCAATCTGCCTTCGTCAGTGGCTACGAATGAAGGCAGCACGGTGATCTTGGAATCCGACGTGGTGGCCGTCCAGCCCACCACATTCCAATGGTATCGTAATGGCGTGCTGCTGACCAACCAAAACCTATCGTATTTGCAATTCTCCCCGGTCCACGCGGCGGACAACGGGGCCGCTTTCCAATTCGTGGTTGCCAACTCCCATGGCGCCCTGACCAGTTCCGTGGTGACCTTGGCCATTACGCCGGACACCACCCCACCCATCGTCACCGCCGTGGATACCCTTGGCAATCCCAATGGCGTGACGGTCAGCTTCTCCAAGCCGGTCAATGCTGCGACGGCCACCAACTTGGCGAATTATTCGTTGCAGGGTTCTGGGGGAGCCAGCTTGGCGATCACCACGGCTTCGCTCCTCGCTAGCCAGCAATCGGTGCTGCTGGCCGGCAGCTTTGGTTTTCAACCGGGTTCCATTTACCAGTTGACCGTGTCGGGGATTCAGGACCAGGACACGAGTCCGAATACGCTTTCACCGAATCCCACCATCACCACGTTCGATTATTCGGCGACGGGGGGAATAACCTACACATTTAATGATGGAACTACCAACGGATTCAGCCTCTTTGGCACAGCCCAGTTGGTTCCGAGCGGCAGCTTCGATGGCAGCGGCTACGTGGATTTGACCGACGCTGCTCAATATGAAGCGGGAGTGTTGCAATTCAGCAACCGCGTCACTGTGGAGCAATTTCACTTGAAATTCAAAACGCGGATCAGCAGTGCGAGCGCCACGCCTGGAGACGGTTTCTCCGTCAATCTTGCCGGCGATCTGCCGCAGGGAACATTTCTCAACCAGCAGACGGGCTATGTGCCCATCTCTTCCCCCAGCGCCAGCCGGCTGGTGGTGGCGTTCAATAATGCCAGAACGGTGAATGGCCTAGTGTCGCCCGTAATTACGTTGGAATGGCAGGGGAACGTGGTGACAAATGTGCCGACCGGCACCGGCGGAGTGCCGCCGATCAACAACACCGACGGGCATTGGGCAAATGTGGATCTTCAACTTTTGCGCGGCGGCAACTTGAGCCTGAGCTACGACGGCACGCTGCTGTTCACCAATTTGGCGACCGGCTTTGTGCCGGTGCAAAACGCCCAGCTCGAAATCGCAGCCCAGACCAGCGCCAACTATGA
>Ga0302320_10026145_pt1 | contig 11314 bp, 6 predicted proteins | sample Bog_T0_3_FD_202130 | JGI IMG/M metagenome (GOLD analysis project Ga0302320, IMG submission 202130) | Peat permafrost microbial communities from Stordalen Mire near Abisko, Sweden - Bog_T0_3 | ecosystem: Environmental > Terrestrial > Soil > Wetlands > Peat | place: Sweden: Abisko, Stordalen Mire... | reverse complement strand
TGGTGTAGGCCATGTGGAGTGGATTGCCGGTGCCGCGGTAGTTGTAGTAGAGCATCCACGAGGCGGCGAGCGAGACGAGGAGCAGGCTGGGGAGGACGACGCGCGCGAGCAGACGACGGCGGGGAAGTGGGGCGCGCAGGAGCAGCCAGACAACGGCGAGAAGCAGCGGAAGGGCGAAGAGGAATCCTTCGAAGGGGCGGCTGTTGGCGCAGATGACGAGGCCGATGGCGAAGACGAGCATCTGTTGCCAGGTGAGGCGGCGGCGCAGACGGCCGAGCGCGCCGAGGAGCAGCGCGCCGCCGATGGCGGCCATGGCTCCGCCCCAGTAGGAGTCGATCCAGTAGGAAAAGATGCCGTAGCGCAGGAGCGCGTAGAAGCCTCCGAGGAGGGCCCACTGCGGCGGCATCCAAGCCTGGAGCATCCAGCAGAAAAGGCCGCACATGAGGGCGACGCTGAGGAGCACGCCGATCCAGGGCATGCCCGTGAGGCGCTGTCCGAGGGCAAGCACCAGTGCCTGCGCCGGCGGATACATGGACTGATAGGTCGGGTGCATGTTGACGTTGAAGGTTTCGAAGTGAATCCACATGGAGTGCGGTGGATTGGTGAGACGGCCGGAGGCGAAGGTGTCAGCTCCGAGCAGGTAGCTGAACTCATCGAGCACGACCGGAACGGGGACTGGGATGAGCGGCAGGAGCGCGGTGCGGATGGCGATGACGAGGCCGACGATGGCCCAGACGCAGGCGGCGCGGTGCTGGCTGATGCGGCGGAAGGTGTCCTCGGCGCGAGTGAACCACGAGGGTGGCAAGAGCAGCAGAAGCGCGGCGAGCAGGAGAGCCAGCGCCCAGAAGGCCAGTTCCCACTGTCCGGCCCAGGTGAGCGAGGCTTCCTGGCCGGGCGCAAGCAGGTAGTGCAGCAGTCCGAGAATCTCGTCATGTCGCATGGCGTTGAGGTGATTCTATCGGAGTGCGGGGAAAGGATGAAGGGCGGCGATGGGCGGGGTGGGGATGCAGTTTGCGATTGCAAAATTGGCGGCGAGCGATACAATCCTCAGCAATTCGAAGCGAAAGTAGATTCGAGGCAGGATTGCGGGCCTTTTCGACGCCTAAAGAGAAGTTCCGGCGAGAGGCCGCAGGAAGCGAAGGTGTGCCGTATGAGTGTCGATAGCAGCTTTGAGGCGAAGACGTACCACAAGGTTGACATGCGTTTGATTCCCTTTCTTTTTCTCTGTTACATCCTCGCCTACCTGGACCGGGTGAACGTGGGTTTTGCGAAGTTGCAGATGCTGAAAGCGCTATCGCTGAGCGATGCGGCGTTTGCCACGGGCGCGGGCATCTTCTTCATCGGATATTTCTTTTTTGAAGTGCCGAGCAATGTGGCGCTGAAGAAGTTTGGGGCGCGGCTGTGGATTGCGCGGATCATGGTTTCCTGGGGCATCGTATCGGCATGCATGATTTTCGTAAAAGGCGCGATGTCGTTCAACGCGCTGCGTTTTCTGCTTGGCATTGTAGAAGCGGGATTTTTTCCGGGAGTGATTTTTTATCTGACGCTGTGGTATCCGTCGCGGCTGCGGTCGACGCGCACGGCGTGGTTTGTAGCGGCGATTGCGGTGTCGGGGGTGGTCGGCAATCCGATCTCGGGCTGGATCATGGATTCGTTATCGGGCGCGGGCGGGCTGGCGGGATGGCAGTGGCTGTTCCTGGCGGAAGGCATTCCGTCGATCATCGTGGGTGTGTTCGTCATCTTCTATCTGAACAGCAGCATCGAAGAAGCCAAGTGGCTGAGCGCGGAAGAAAAGGCGCTGCTGGCAAGAAACCTGGCGGCCGAAGAAACGGTGAAGACGGAGAACCGCTTGATCGATGCGTTCAAGAGCGGCACGGTGTGGGTGCTGTGCGCGATCTATTTCACGTTGATGATCGGGCTGTACGGGATTGCGTTCTGGCTGCCGACGATCGTGAAGGCATTCGGCATCAAGGGATACCTGGGCGTCGGCTTGATCACGGCGATTCCGTATGGGGTGGCGGTGATTGGGATGATCCTGCTCAGCAATCATTCCGACAAGACGGGGGAACGGCGGCTGCACTACGTGTGTACGGCGATGGCGGGCGCGGCCGGGCTGGTGCTGAGCGGAGTGTTTGCGTCGAATCCGGTGCTGGCCATTATTTTCCTGTCGATTGGAACCCTGGGGGTGATTGGAGCGATGCCATTGTTCTGGCCGCTGCCCTCGGCGTTTTTGACGGGAACGGCGGCGGCGGCGGGGATCGGGATTGTGAACTCGGTGGGAAACCTGGGCGGCTATTTCGGGCCGAACATTCCGGTGTGGGCAAAGCTGGTTTCGACGGATCGTTCGGCGGCGCTGTACATCATCGCGGGAATCCTGATGGTGGGCGCACTGATCACCTATTTCTTTATCCCGAAGAACCTTCGGGTGAGGGTGGGTGCGGCTTCGCCGGTGGTTCCCAGTAGCGTGAGCAGGTAGGGAGGCGCGTTGGCGGCGGAGCGGGCGCGGCGAGGTTGGAAATGGGAATTTCCAGGTTTGGTAAGCGACGCTGCGAAGAGTCGCCTGCGGGAGGATCGATCGATTGCCGGAACCTGGAATGTGATCGATAGTATCGCAGGAGTTCGACGAAGCTTATGGCAAAGAAAAGCGGCAATCCTAATTGGGGCAAGCTGGGCAAGAGTGAAACGGCGCCCACCAGTGAATTCGAGCGGGTGACGCGGGGATTCGATCTGCAACCCGATGAGTATGTCTGCTCCACGGAGTTGCGCGAGTGGGCGAAGCATAACAAGGACTCGAAGTACGTTCCCGAAGCGCTCCTGAAGGCCTGGGGCTTCAAGAGCGAAGTGACGCTGTAGCGAGCCGGATGAGATCACGGCTCGCGCGCAGTGCGAGGACGGAATCGGTTAGCGGCTGTGGATGGCGGATGCCGGAGGCGGTTTCTCCGCCTCGACGAGGGGCCGGAGCGACGCGGGAAGCTTGGCGAGGTCCCGGGGACTGACGAGCGCGGGGGAGATGGGTGCGGGACCGTTGGCGCGCAGGAAGGCGGCGCCGGCCGGACTTAGCAGCAGCTCGAGGAACCGGGCTGCGTTCTGCGGATTCGGAGCGTTTTTCAAAATGGTAATGCCCCAGGCAACCCCGGCCGCGGGCACGGTGATGTTGGGCACGCTTCCGGGCGTTCCCAGGCCGGGCAGAACGATCTGCGCGGACCTGGCGTAATCGGCATTCCGATTGGGATCGGACAGGTTGATGTCGTCGGGCAGATTGACGTAGCGGAAGTCAGGATGGGCGGCGGCCTGCGCCTGGGCGCTGTGCTCGTAAATCAACTGGAAATCGAATCGCTTGCCCAAGGCGGGGCCGGAATGATCGGCGCCCGGAATGACTACGTGCTCGAGCAGGTTGTTGTAGAGATTGGGAACCTTGTAGTGCTTCTCGGCCAGTTGAAAGATGAGGTTGGCGCGGTAGGCGCCGGGATCGAGAAAAGGATTGCCGCCGCCGATGGCGACGCCGGGCATGGTGAGGATCTCATACCAGTTGGACGCGGCTTCGGGAATGGAATCCGGGGGATGGAAGGGAGCGCTGCCGGAAGCGGCGAGCGGGGGGAGTTTCTTCTCGGCGACGCTGGCTGCCGAATACGCCAGGACCATCTTTCCGTGGGCGAAGAGGATGGTGAAATCGGCATAGCCGGCGGGCTTGAGGAAGAGATCGATGTCCAGGTAGTCGGCGGGCGCGTAGAGGTCGCACGGGTGGCCTCCGGCGGTGATCTGGCGTCCGGCGTCGAGGCTGCCCATGGGTACATCCTTGACCTGGATGCCGGTCTGGCAGGTGAAGGCGGCCAGCAACGGGGTGAAGGCCCGGGTGAGGCTACCGGCGCGGTAGATGATGAGCTGCTGATCGGACCCAGGGACGCAGGCCGGGGTCTGGGCGGAGGCTGCCAGCGACAGGGCGCAGAGAACGACGGCGATGGAGCGGAGGCGGGTGGGAAGCGACATAGGGATACCTTCTCGAAAAAAACAGATCAACGACACGGACGGAAGGAAACGGAAGCCGGATGCTGCGCGTCCGATGGGGAAGCATAGCATCCGGCGTCACGTTAAGGCGTCGTGTTTAGAAGTCGTACTTCATGGACGCGGTGACCAGACGCGGCTCGCCGAGGTGGCCGAGATCGGCGCTGGTGCCAAGTCCGGTGATACCGCCCGGGCCGAGAGTGGACCAGTAGTGCACATCGGTGACGTTGTTGATGGTGACGCGCCAGGTGGCCATGTTTCCGAAGACCTTGGCGGTGTAACGGGCACCGATGTCAAAGGTGTTGTACTGGGGCGTGTAGGTGCTGTTGATTTCGTCGATGGGGCGGCGTCCGACATGCTGCCAGTCGAAGTTGAAGAAGGCGCCGACGAGCCTGGGGAGCTGGTACTCGGCGAGGATGTTGGACTTGAAAGCGGGGATGCCGAGGAAGTCCTTGTTATTGGTTTCGACGTGACCCGTGTCGGTGAGCTTGGGGTTGAGCGCGGTGAAGCCGCCCATGACCATGAGGCGGTCGAAGATCCGGCCCGAGAGCATGGCTTCGGCGCCGTAGTTGAGCTGAGTGCCGACGATCTGGTAGACGTCGCAGGATACCCCGGCCGGGAGGGTGCCGCAGGCTCCGTCAGGCGCAGGGACGCTATTGGCGAAGGGCCGCTGCAAACGGAACAGGGCGGTTGAGAAGTTGATTTTGCGCGTCTCCAGCTTGTAGCCGATCTCTCCCTCGAGGTCACGATACGGGGCGAGAACCGAAGCTGCGGTAGCCAAAGGCGAGTTGGCGACGTAATGGACGGTTGCGCTGTCTGCAGGGGGCGAATCGGGTGCCTGGAGGCTATCGGCAAAGGTCCCGTACACGGTCATGTTGACGCGGGGCTTGTACATGATGCTCCCGGTGGAGCTGACGCCCTGGGTTGAGTAATTGATGGCCGTGTTGGCGGTTCTGGGAAAAGTAGGCGGCGTGGTGGTGGCGTCTTTCTTGACCGTGTAGTTGTTGGTCCAGGTCCAGTCCTGGCTGACGGAGCCTCGCAAGAGCCACTGCGGGGTGAGCGTGATGGTATCGCCCAGGCTGAATCCCTGCTGGTGGATGACGCTGGAGACGTAGATACCGTAGGTGGATGGGCTGGATGCGGAGTAGGAGGGCAGACCGGCGGCAGGTTCCACGTCGATAAGCGGGTTGGCGATGCTGGGGCTGCGATTGGTGGTACCGGTAAGGGCGGTGCAGGTAGTCTCGCCTGCCGGGCACAACGCGGTCTTGGCTGGGGAGCTGTTGGGCGACCAGCTCGCAAACCTGTAGCCGGTGCTTGCAATGACGACTTCGTGGCCGATGTTCCAGGTCCTAAACTTTCCGGTCAGGTATCCCAGGTCGCTCTTGACCTGGAAGCGCGGGGCCAGGCTGGAGAAGGCATTGGCGAGATAGGACTGATAGTTTCCGGGATTGGCGAGATAGGCGGCTTGACTCCCAGTGGTGCTGGCGGCAGGGTTGGTGAGCGAGTTGACCGCCGTGTTGATGTCGCGAAAGGCAATCTGCTGCAGGACTCCGGCGACAAGGTGCCAGTCGCGGCTGAAATCCTGTTTTACACGTACTTCGCCGATCTGATTGTTGAGATCCACACCCGAGAAGGACTGCCCGTAGCCCTGGCGAGTGGGGTCGGGTGCATTGACCGGCAGGATGGTATAGGGCGATGACTTGCTGGGAGAAATGGTTGGATTATAGGAAAACCAGCCGGGATATCCGTGCTGAAACAGATTGTAGTAGCTGTAGTTGCCTTCGATGACGGTATGGGCGAAGGGACGAACGTCGAGAGCGACGGCGGCCAACTGGCGGCGGAGCTGGCTGTCGGTGACGTATCCGGCGCCATCGGCCAGGACCAGGTTGGTGCGGTAGCCGAACATCTGGTTGCGACCAACGCGGCCGCCGAGGTCGGTGTGGATGGTTCCGACGGTGCTGCCCTCGTAGCCCAACTCGACTTCGCGATACTGCTCGTTGGTGGGGCGCTTGGTTACGAAATTGAATACGCCGGAGGGCTGGGTTGGGCCATACATGGGGCCGGCCAGACCGTTGATGACTTCGAGTTGCTCGTATTCCTCAAGCGCGGAGGGCGTGGTGACGGCGATTCCCATACCGTCCTTGCGGTCGTTCTGCATGTTGGTACCCTGCATGCCGCGGGACTCGGGGCGCAGCACCTCGGGGCCCTGCATCTCCTGGAAGGAGATCAGGGGCAGGTACTTGGCGGCTTCCTTGAAGTTGCGGGACTGGGTGTCATCGATGAGCTGGCGCGAGATGACGTTGACCGAGTAGGGCAGGTCGAGGATGGGCACGTTTCCGAGCGGACTGCCGGGCTTGACGGTGTCAACGCGATAGGCGTTCTCGACGGCGCCGGCCGAGACGTTGACGGTCTCGGCATTGGCGGCAAGCTTGAGGGAGAAATCGAAGTTGACGGTCTGGCCCGCCCCCAGCTTGAGCTCACTGCTCGATCCCGGTTGAAACCCCCTGGCCTCGGCGGCAACGGAATAGGTTCCCGGCGCGAGAGACGGAAACCGATAGACGCCCTGCTGATTGGTCGTGGCCGCGGTCTGCGCCTTGGTGGAGGAATCGGTGAGAACGACGCGGGTGTTGGCGAGGACAGCCTGATTCGGGTCCTTGACGACGCCGGTGATCAGGCCGGTGGGTGCGGCGTTCTGCGCAAGGGCGGAAAGGGACGCGAATATGACGGTGAGAATCAGGGGCAGGAGCTTCTTCATAAAGTGTTCAATCCTTGCAGTGCTTGCAATGGTGCCGATCAAGCGATGCGGCCAAGACATCAGAGATCGTGCCGGGGCGGCGTCGAAGTGGCCGCGGGCCGGAACGAGGCGATATCGGCGACTTTTGCGAATGCACGCAAGATGCCGAGATGGGAATCGGAGGACGGGGATTGTGTTCGGAGCGCGCGGGAAGCTCGCGAAGCGGGCGGCGCGAGGGATGGAAGATATTGATAGTAAGCAGGTTGCTGGGCATTGGTGGCGGGGCGGACGGAGCCGGAGCGGGCCCCGTTGCGGGCGGGCAGGCGGGGCATTTTTGCACAGGCGCGGGGTGGCGCTGCTACGAATCGGGATCACGGGATGGCGCAACTGTCACGAAACGGGACACTCTGCTGTGATTTAACGCGGAGTTTTGTGTGTATCGAAATTGCACAGTTGGGGTTGGGCGCAGGCCCTGGGGACCGGGAGTTGGCGGGGTGGTTGACCGTAAGTGCAGGCAGCGCAAGCCCACAAACCGGGAGTGGACAACGTATATGTGATGGAAATCACCGATTCTCGGGTTGCAGTGGAAGGATAATGCGATTACCACCAGGCGAGGAGACTCAGATGCCGGCGGATAATCTCGTGGTTCAGAACGCATGGCGACTGTACACCGGCGGAGCGTCGCTGGACGTTCGCAATCTGAGTCCTGAGATTGCGAGCTCGTGGCAGCGCTGTCATAACCTCAGTGTCGATCCGCTCTCGCCCGAGCACTGCAGCATCGATGTCCCACGTTTAAGAGAACGTCTTTCCCAGCGGCAACGTCTCGTCAAAATTGTGCGTCCAGTGATGGAGCGGCTCTACGACTTCGTAAAGAACACCGGGTTCCAGGTGGTTCTGAGCGATGAGACGGGGTATCTGCTGGACGTGATCGGAGATGCCGACGTCACCTCGCAGACGCGCGAGGTTGAGCTGTGTCCGGGGGGCAACTGGAGCGAGGCATCGAAAGGCACGAATGCCATCGGCACGGCGATATTTGAGCGCAAGCCGGTGCAGGTGTTTGCCGCGGAGCACTACTGCAGGGCGAACCATTTCCTGGTTTGCTCGGCCTCGCCGATCTTCGATGCCGACGGGCAGATGATCGGCGTGCTGGACCTGAGCGGGGACTTCCATTTTTCCAACGTACACACGCTGGGCATGGTGGTGGCGGCGGTCGGCGCGATTGAGAATCAACTGCGGCTGCAGAGGGCGACCGAGAAGCTTTACTCGGCGTACCGGTACTCGAACATCCTGCTGGACAATATGTCGGACGGATTGATTTCGGTGGATAACCGCGGCATTGTGACGGAAATCAATTCCAAGGGTGCGGGCATTTTCGGGGTGGACGCGAAGCTGATACGGGGACGGCACATCACGCAGTTGGCGAACTGCCAGATCCCGCTGCTCGAGATTTTGAACGATGGCGTGCATTACGAAGACAAGGAAGTGGTCTGCGACCAGTCGGGAAGAAAGATTCGGAGCTCGGCTTCGCTGCTGCGCGACGACGGCGGATCGATCATCGGGGCGGTAGCGACATTTCGCGAGATTGCCAGGTGGAAGGCGCCATACCGGCAGGGTACGTTGGGTGCGCCGCAGCTCTCGATGGCCGACATTGTGGGCGATGGCGCGAGCATGACCGAGTTGAAGACGCGCACCAGGATGGCGGCGGCCAGTTCGTCCACGGTGCTGCTGGAAGGCGAGAGCGGGACGGGCAAGGAGCTGGTGGCGCGGGCCATCCACAACAGCGGCATGAGATGCCGGGGACCGTTTGTGGCGGTGAACTGCGCGGCGCTGCCCGAGCCGCTGATCGAAAGCGAATTGTTCGGCTACGAGGAAGGCTCGTTCACCGGGGCAAGGAAGGGTGGGCAGGCAGGCAAGTTCGAGACCGCAAATGGCGGGACGTTGTTCCTCGACGAGATCGGCGACATGCCGCTGAACGCCCAGATCAAGCTGCTAAGGGTGATCCAGGAACGAAGGGTCTCGCGGCTGGGGGCCTCGGCCGAGCGGAGCATCGACATACGGATCATTGCCGCGAGCTTGAAGGATTTGAAAGAAGAGGTGAAGGCGGGGCGCTTCCGGCAGGACCTCTACTATCGGCTGAACGTGCTGAACGTGCGCATTCCTCCGCTGCGCGAGCACCTGGAAGACCTACCGGTCCTGGCGGAAAGCCTGGTGGCGAGGATCGCCGGAAGGATGAACGTCGAGCCGAGGGAGTTCGGCGAAGGCGTGCTGGAGAAACTCAAGAGCCACACCTGGCCGGGGAATGTGCGGGAGCTGGAGAACGTGATCGAGCGGGCGATCAACCTGGCGGGCTGCGATCTGGTGCTGGGCGCCGAACTGTTTGACCTGGCGGCGCTGGACTCGGCGGTGGAAGAAGAACCGCAGATGAGAGCCGGGAACGAGCGCGCCCCGCTGCGTTCGCTGGAGGAAGTGGAGCGGGAGACGATCTGCAAGGCCGTCACCTTCTACAAGGGCAACATCTTCAAGGCGGCGCTGTCGCTGGGCATCAGCCGGAATACGCTGTATCGCAAGATGAAGGAATACGGGGTCGGCGAGGCTGTGTCCGCTGCCGCTGCCGCGGGAAGCCAGATGAACTAGAGGTGGTCTCCGGCGGAGAGTGCGATTCCCCGGGCGGCGTTACCAGACACGTTACCAGACACATTAGAGCCACATCACCAGACAGATCAGCGGTCCGGCTCCGGGCCGTAGAGCAGCGAATAGTGGCGCAGGCGTTTTGTCATGTGCGATCCCACCGATCCAATCACCAACACTACGACCAGGATGGAGAAGCGGTGGTTCCAGGCGAAGGGAACGGCGCAGAGTAGCGCCAGCTTGATCATGAGCAGGATTCCCCAGCCTTGAAAGAGGGATTCCCAGGAAGGATAGGCTTCGAGGAATGCCATGATGAGCCCGCTGGCGATGGCCACGTAGAGCATGGGACGCAACTGCCCGGCTGGGGCGTTGAAGGCGTGTCCTCCCACCAGAATGCTGATGGCCAGGATGTGCACGGTGCGGGCGAGGACGCTCCAGAGGCGCCGGTGCGGGATGGGATGCGGGGCGGAAGGTGTCGGCATGGAATCCTCGGTTGGGCGTGTCCGCGTATCGGCGCGCGATGGGAACCGGCGGCTAGGGGGCTGCATCCTGGGAGTCGAAGCCAAGCTCGTGCAGCGCGGCGCGAACCTCGGGGTCAGCCAGCAGCGACAGGAAGCAGCGGACGGGCGCTCGCTCGGCGCGGTTGGTGGGAATTACGAAGTCATAATGCTCGGCCTGGAGCGGCAGGAATCCAAGGGCGTATTGGCGGGCGACGGTACGGATGGCGACGCCCCAATCGGCGCGGCCCTGAGCAACGGCGGCGGCCACGGCGTTATGCGTCTTGACCTGGTTGGAGTATCCCGGCGGGTGCTGTCCCTGTAAAAGCTGATCGATGAGGATGCGGGTGCCGCTGCCGGCGTTTCGGTTGAGGAACAGGCAGGCGGGGTCGGCGGCGGCCTGGGCGGCGGCCTGGGCGGCGGTGCGTCCTTCGAAGCGCGGGTCTCCGGCGCGAAAGACGATTCCCTGGAGGCGGCGGTATCCGGTGGCAAGCTCGAGGCCTTCGGTAAGGAAGGGACGATTGTACTCGCCGGTCGTGGGGTCCATGAGGTGAATTCCGGCGATGTCGCACTCGCCCCGTTTGGCGGCGGTGAGGCCTCCGTTGCTGCCGACGTTGAGGGTGCGGACGGAGAAGCCGGCGGCGATGACGCGGCCCACGAGCAGGTCGAGGCCGACACAGTGGCTGCCGATGATGACGAGATCGGCGAGCGCGTGATGGGCGCCGATCAGAGTTACATTGACCTGGGTGCCGGCGGAAACCGATTCGGTCTGCGATCCCACGGCGAAGAATCCGTCGGCCTGTCCGAAGGCGGTGACCGATCCGGAGCCTTTGCTGGTGGGATAGGCGACGAGGGCTCCGTCGAGAGCGCGAACCAGCGATACCATGACGTACTCGGTGCGTCCGCGGCCCGAGCTGATGCGCGCGGGAAGCGTGGCGCGAACGGTCTCGGGGCGCGCAGGCGGAAGACCGGCATAGGCCCGAATCACGGGCGCGACAAACTCATGGAAAGTAAAAATGGCCGAAGTTGGAAAGCCCGGAAGAATGACGACCGGCTTGCCGGCAGTGACGGCCAGGCAGAGCGGCTTGCCCGGCTTGAGGGCGACTCCGTGGACGACGATGCCGGGGTCGGCGAGCTTGCTGACGGCGCGATAGGCGAGGTCTCCGGCACCCTTGGAGGTGCCACCCGAGAGCAGGACGAGGTCGCACCGCAGGGCGCGCTCGAGCATGGCGGCGATCTCCGGCTCGTTGTCGCGGGCGACGCCGAGCAGGACGGGGAGGCCGCCCGCCTCTTCGACGGCCCCGGCAAAGATGGTGCTGTTGGAGTCATAGACGCCGCCCAGGCGGCGCGGCTCGCCGGGGGCAACCAGTTCGTCGCCGGTAGAGAAGATGGCCACGGTGGGCTTGCGCCAGACACTGACTTCGGCAAGTCCGACGGCGGCCAGGCAGCCGAG
>Ga0302320_10026138_pt1 | contig 11316 bp, 6 predicted proteins | sample Bog_T0_3_FD_202130 | JGI IMG/M metagenome (GOLD analysis project Ga0302320, IMG submission 202130) | Peat permafrost microbial communities from Stordalen Mire near Abisko, Sweden - Bog_T0_3 | ecosystem: Environmental > Terrestrial > Soil > Wetlands > Peat | place: Sweden: Abisko, Stordalen Mire... | reverse complement strand
AGGACATCATGGACGAACTCGAATCGATCATTCGCAACACCTTTCCCAAGGATATCATTTTGGAAATGAAGTTGCCGGGTGCCCCGCTGTTCATCAAGGGTGACCCGACACAGCTCAACCAGGTCCTTCTCAATCTTTGCGTCAATTCCCGCGATGCGATGCCCCGGGGTGGGCTCATCACTCTTTCAGTCGAAGCCACGATGATCGATGCGCAATACGATTCCAACCGGCAGGGCGTAACCCCGGGCCGGTACGTTTGCATCGATGTGACGGACACCGGCTGCGGTATTCCACCGGAAAACATTCATAAGATTTTCGATCCCTTTTTTACCACCAAGGAACTGGCCAAAGGAACCGGCCTTGGCCTGGCCACCGCCCTAGGCATTGTTCGCAGTCACGGCGGTTTTCTGAACGTCTACAGCGAGGTGGATCGCGGCACCAACTTCAAAATCTACCTGCCGGCGTTGGACGAGAGTGCGAAGGCCCAAACGGCGGAGGCGGAAAGCGAGGACTGGCCGCGGGGCAATGGGGAATGGATTCTGCTGGTTGATGATGAAACCTCCATCTTGACCATCACCCAACAAACCCTCGAAGCTTTTGGCTATCGCGTGCTCACCGCCGAAAATGGCGCCCAGGCGATTGGCCTGTTTGCCGCAAACCGCGAGAGGATCGCCTTGGTCCTGACCGATATGATGATGCCCGTTATGGACGGGGCGGCGACCATCCTGGCGCTACGGGAAATCGACCCCCACATCAAGATCGTCGCGGCCAGCGGCTTGAATGCCAATAGCGATGTCGCCAGGGACGCCAATGCCGGCGTGAAGCACTTACTCGCCAAACCCTACACAACCGGTACCATGCTCAGCACCCTGAAGGCAGCGTTGACGGAAGAGCCCTAACCGTCGTCTCGCCCCAATGGATAATTCTCGAAAGCCGTGAAAACGATTCTTCTTCTCGACGACGACGAAAATATCCTTTCCACCTTCAGCATGGCGCTGCGACATCACGGGTATCGCGTGATCGAAGCTTCCTCGGGAGACGTTGGCCTCGAACTTGCCCGGAAGCACTTGCCTGATTTGATTTTGTCCGACATCTCGATGCCGGGCAAGGATGGGCAGGCCGTGTTGCAGCAGATCCGGCTCGACCCGGAACTGAGCACCAAGCAGGTCGTTCTCATGACCGGACAGACGCACCTCGTCACGCCCCGCCGTGGCATGGAATTGGGTGCGGACGACTTTCTGGTCAAGCCGATCAGCCTCGGTGATTTGTTGCGCTGCGTCGAGGCGCGGCTCCAGCGGGCCCAGATTCATTGGCGGGTGGAAGACCGGATGTTGTCGAAGCTTCGCACGTCGCTTCAGTCAACCCTGCCGCATGAATTGTTTACTCCCCTTGGCGGAATCATCGGCTTGGCCGACATCCTCAAGGCCGATTTTCCCAATCTGCCTCCCGAGGAAGTCGCCGACCTCCTTAACGATATCCATCAATCGGCGTTACGCCTGCACCGGACGCTGCGGAATTACCTCATGATTCTCGATCACGAGGAGACCCCCGGGGAAAAGAAAGTCGTGACGGAACAGCTTCCGGTCAGCCGGCTCGAAGAGAGTCTTCGCTCGGGCATCCAGGCTTCCGCCAGCCGTCATGGGCGGGAAAAAGACGTTAAAATCAACTTTAAGCTGTGCCCCATTATTGGCACGCCGGGCAATGTCAACCTGATCGCCGAGGAACTGGCTGATAACGCCTGTAAGTTTTCTCCCAAGGGGACGTCTATCGAAGTCGAATTCAGCCCCGATGCGGTCTTCACGATAAAGGATGCCGGGCGCGGCATGACTGCCGAGGAAATCAAGCAGGTCGGCTCCTTTCAGCAATTCGACCGCAAAAAGCAGGAGCAGCAGGGCTTGGGCCTCGGTCTCGCCCTGGTCCAAAAACTAGCCGGCAAATGCGGGGCGGAGCTTTCCCTCGAAAGTCAGGTGTCGGTGGGAACCACCGTCAAGGTTGCTTTTCGTCCCTCCGATTCCGCCTCTTAAGTTTGTCGCTTTGCAATCCCTGACGATCGATTTTCACCGCTCGGTGTCGGAGGAAGCACTTCTCGAGGAGGCAATCGAATGCCTGAATAGCAATCGCGTCGACCCGAAATTTCTCTACATCACGCCGCGCCAGGCGGAATTGTGGCGGCAGGTCTTTCTTCAACATTCACCATTTCAAGCCAACACTGAATTTACCCGAATTTACCGGGAGGCCTTCGGCCGGGCACTGTCCGGGTTTTTCCTGGAAAAAGTTTTCCTTGTCGGTCTCGGCTGCGGCACCGGGGTAAAGGAGTTGGAGTTGGCGGCGAGCCTGAAAAACCGGGATCAGGATGTCCTTTTTTCGGCCATTGATGTCAGTCGTGACCTGGTGGAGGAGTCGGCGCAAAAACTGGCCGATGCGGGCGCAACTCATCGCCGCAGCCTCGTGTGCGATCTGGGCCAGACGGCGTTTCTCGGGGAGTGGCTTGATCACGTGGAAAGCGAAATTCCAAGGCTCATTACTTTCTTCGGGCTGGCGCCGAACTTGGCGCCTTCACTTTTGGCCCGTCTTTTCCGGGCGATCCTGCGTCCCGGGGACATCCTCTTGGCCAGTGCGCATCTTGCTCCCGTCAACAATGAAAGCCCCGATGAGCTCCGCTCCGCGATGGAAACCGTGCTGCCCCAGTACGATAATCCCGCCACGTTGGCGTGGCTCGCTTCCGCCCTCGAGTCCTGGGAATTGGAAAATCTCCTCCATCCTCCCGCGATGCACATCGGGCAGGTCGAGGGAATCCCCGCTTTCGTCGCCTCGGCGAAGTGGAAAACGAACGCCCCTTTTGAGCGGTGGGATCATCGTTTTACACCGAGTGAGGAGGAGCCTTTGCTGGTCTTTTACAGTCTTCGTTACACCCCCCGACGTTTTGCAGATGTGCTACTAAAAGAAGGATTCAGCGTCGAACTTCTCTCCATCACGTCGTGCCGTCAGGAGGCGATTTGGAGTGTCCGGATCCCCTAGCCGGGGCGATGCCCCAGCCGCCGCCGACGTGAAAGTTGGAACCGGTCACCGTTTGGGAGCTTTCCTCCAGTAGGAAACGAATGGAGTGCAGCACATCCTCGTAAGTCCCATAACGACCGCTGGGCATTTTCTCCAGTGGCGTGTCGCAGATACTGTCTTCGAGCACACCCGGCGATACCATATTCACGGTTATCCGGTGGGGCATTTCGACGGCGGCCAGCGTTTGGGTCATCATCCAGACACCCGCCTTGCCGATGTAATAGCTCATGGCCCGCTCGGTGAACCCGATCCGCTCGCTCATCGCATCGCCGATATTGATGATCCGGCCGCAGCCGGAATTGCGCAGATGGGGCAGGGCCGCCCGTGTAGCATAAAAGGCAGCGCCCGCCGTGCTCGCGAAGCCCGCGTCCCAGTCTTTCTGCGACAATTCCTCAAACCGCTTCCGATTGAAGCTTCCTGCGTTATTGATCAACGTATCCAGGCGGCCAAAATGGGCGAAGACCTCGCGCACAAGGCTTTCGCCGTCAGCGAGGCTCGCGAGAGGACTTGGGAAAGCAGTGGCATCGCCCCCGGCGTGGCGAATGCCCTGCACCGTCTCTTCCGCCTCGGAACGGGAAGTCCGGAAATGAACGGCGATGCGATGTCCTTCTTTGGCCAGAGCCCCGGCCAGGGCCGCGCCAAGCCGTTTGGCCGCGCCGGTGATAAGGATGGTTCGTGGCACCGGCCATAAAATAGGCACGCGCATTTGGGCGTGCAATCCTGGAGGTGGATTCTGTGACTAACCTTACCAATTCCTCGACAACCTCGGAGCAAAGGAGGTTTAATTCTCAAGAAATTCCATCATGACTATCATACTCTCCAAAGACTTCGAGTTCGCGGCGGCCCAGGCGCTGCCCCAGTTTCCCGCCGGCCACAAGTGCCGCAACCTTCATGGCCACACCTTCAAAGTCACGGTTTCCGTGCGCGGTCAGGTCGATGAGGCTACCGGGCTCTTCTACGACCACGCCGTGATTTCCGATGCCATGCGCCCCATCGTTGAGCAACTTGACCACTCTTACCTCAACGATGTCCCCGGCTTGGAAAACCCGACTATCGAAAATACCTCCCGCTGGATCTGGGAGAAACTCGTGTCCAAGCTCCCCGGTCTTTACGAAATTATCCTCCACGAGACCTCCAACGCCCGGTGCATCTATCGCGGGGATTGATGGGGGGGATCCCCACCCCGAAAAGCGATCAGGCGATTGCCCTCAGAAAGAGCAACCGCCTGATCTAGGAGGAGAATGAATGAAACTTACATAGGGTGAGACCCCGACCAGGGGCTGGCGTTCAAAGGATTCTCATTTATTTTACGATTTTTTTGTCGCGGTCAGCAAACGGATCAAACCGGTAAAGTCGTCGTTGCCGAAATCACGCCCCATTCCTTTGGTATAAAACGACTTAAGTGATTTTGTGATGGGCAGATCAAGATCGCCTGCTGTTTCCAGAGCCAGGCGTAAATCCTTGTCCATATGCTTGAGTGAGAACTGCGCGGCGTAATCTTTGGCGCGAAATTTGGGCTCTTTCAGGTCGGAAAAACCCGACCGGCCCACATTAAGATGTAGCGCCTCAAAGAATTTATCATCGGGAATGCCTTCCGCGCGAGCCAGCGTCAGGCTTTCGCTCAAGGCCTGCGCCATCACGGCGATGTGCAAGTTCATCGCCAGTTTCAGCGAAGATGCGCTGCCGAGTGCCCCGATATGAAGGATGTGGGCGCTGAGCCGTTTCAGTACTGGCGTGGCCTTCTCCACCGTTTCGTCCGGGCCTCCGAGATAGAAAACCGTCTTGCGCGCTTCCGCGGCCGGCTTGCTGCCCGTGAACGGCGCTTCGAGGAATATTGCGCCCGTCGCTTCCACCTGTTGGGCAAAGAGCTTGGTCCAGTGCGATGAAATAGTGCTCGATTGGGCCACGAGCTGCCCCGACTTCAGGTACGGCACGATCACCTTCAGGATGCCTTCCACCGCCGGCGGATCGGCCACGACGATGATGATCATCTCGGCTCCCGTCACCGCACGGGCCAGGTCAGCTTCGTAATACGGCAGGTCCTTCCGGGTACGGTTCCAGCCGCGTACGGCCAGACTGTCGGCGTGAAGATTGTTCGCCCAGGCGCTTCCGATGATTCCCAATCCGACAACAGTAATGCGTTGCATAGCCCCATTTTGCCATCCATGGGACGGATGTCTAGGCGCGGTACTACCTTTTCACCGGAGATCACCCGGCAAAAGCAGGAGGTAACTCTGCGTCACTAAAAGCGAGGTGAGAAAAAAGAACGCGATCTCCTCCCAGGGCAAAAGTCCGCCCAGCTTCACGCCGGTGATCTGCTTTTCGTCAAAGAACCATGTGCCCGCCCGCACCGCGGCCAGGTCGGCCACGGTGTAATAAACCCCGAACGCCCCCGTCACCAGGGCGAGCAGCCCGGCGTGTTCCCAAAAGAGGGGCGGAGCCAGGACCCACTGCGCGTAGATCACCGGTAAGAACCACGCGAGATGGATTGCGTAGTTCACACAGGGTCCGGCCTTGCGCCTAAGCCGGCGCAATTGGAGCGCGACGAGAATCCAGGGAATGACTGACGCGCCGAGACAGATCAGTGTCCAGGCGGTGATCGCCGTGTCCTGGCCGGTCAGCCAGGACGGGAAGAAGCGAAATAACACGCGCACGGCCAGCATCACATTCACACTTTGGAGCAGGAAGAACGCATACTCCTCCACTGGCAGATAGCCGAGGCGCAGGCTGTATTTCTCGCGTGGAAACCCCCAAATGCCCCACTTCGCGGCAAGGTTGTCCCAAGGCGCGGTGAACACCATCACTGCCAGCAAAACCAGCGTTAGGGCCCGCATCTCGCCGCGGGTCCACGGCTCGGATCCATTCAGCGCGGTCAGAAGCACCAGCGGTGGAAGGTTGAAAATGAGATGGAAGCGGAAATAGGTCACGGGGTAGGGAGCAGATGGGGCGGGGCGGAGGCGCTTTCCCATTTTGACGGGCGCTGCCTAATAAGGCACGCTTATCTTATCGATTGGGCGAGCTGTTTGGTTCTATTAAGAGGGTACAGAAGGGAGGGCACATTAATGTAAGAGTTTCTTAACTCTTGGTCGGGCGTTCGACTCGGCCCGGAACCGCTCCCAAATAATAGCTTACCTAAGCCATTCAGGCATTCGCTTTTAATCAATTTCTTTTGCCTTTACCCCTTATGAAGGTTGCGTCTATAAATCGCACTCGGTTCGTGTTGTGGAATAACTTGGGTGTGCTTTGGAGGAACTTGATATGAAACTTACAAAATGGAATGAATTTAACACGGTGCGCCTCAACGTCACGGTTGCTGCCCTGACTCTCTTATCGTTTGCACTTTTTGCTGGAAGCAGCGCCTTCGCGCAGACCGAGGCGAATCTTAACACCGCTGACACGACGGGCGGCACGCTCACAGTCACCCAGAATATTTCGGTTACCACGCCGCTGTCGATCCAGACCAGCGGAAACGTCGTTATTAATGGCGGTGGTAATAATATCGACGGGGGCGGCACCTCCTCGGGTTTCTTCGTCGAAGGCGGAACATTGACGATCAACAATGCGAATTTGAATAATTTTTCCGCTACCGGTGGCACGGGTAGTGGTGGCGGTGCAGGTTTGGGCGGGGCGGTCTTTGTTAACGCCGGCACCACCGTTACCCTTAACAACGTTAACTTCACCTCAAATACCGCCACAGGCGGAACGGGCGGGGTTGGCACGATCGGTGGAAGCTTGAATAATCTCTTTACCACGCCCGTTGCCGCGGCTGGTGCCAATGGCATAAACTCACCTGCCGGTACGGCTTTCGCCAATGATGGAAACGGTGGCAATGGCTATAACGGCATCGTCGGTAGTGCTGGCGGTGGCACAGGCGGGAACGGTGGAAACGGTGGCAATGGCAGCGCAGGCACCGGAGTTTCTGCGCAAGGCGCTTATGAGCAGGCCAAATTTCTGGCCGACTCCGAGGAAGCGAACGAAGACGAAGCCGAGGCAGCAACCTTGGAAGGGGAAGCGGCTACTGAGGAAACCAAATCTGCCGACGAAGAACTTCAGGCGGGTGATTTGACTGCCGAAGCGGGCACGGATACCGCGGAATCTGTTGAGGACGGCATCGAGGCTGCCGATGATTTGGCTGAAGGGATCACTGATGCTATCGGTGGAGCAGCGGATGCTGCTGCCGCAGCGGAATTTACCGACGCGGCCGTGGCCGCTACCACTGCGGCGGTAGCCGAGGCGGACGGCGTCGAAGAGGACATTCTTGGCGGGGATGAAACGGCAGTGACCGTGACGGAAGCCGCCATTGCCGGCGAAGAAGGCTCCATTGCTGGAGAGGAAGCTGCCGCCGGCGGGGAAGATACAGCTGAGGGAACCGAACTTGAAACCCAGGCGGACGAAGAGCAAAGCAAGTCAGATACCGAGGCGGCCGAGGCTGCGGCGGATGAGGCTCTCATCATAGCAACGCAGGTTACCGGATTGGCCGATGGCGTCATCGGGACAGGCGGCGATGGCGGTTACGGCGGTCAGGGCGGAAGCGGTAGCCTTGGTTACGGCGGCGGCTCGGGCGGCAATGGCGGTGTCGGTGGCGATGCGGCGTCCATTTCAAATTCGATCGGAGGCAGCGGTGGGGATGGTGGCAACGGCGGCAACGGCGGTTTCGGTGGCGGCGGTGGGAGCGGAGGTAATGGCGGGCAGGGTGGGGCGAATCTCAGCGATACTACTGGTGGCAGCGAGACGGGCGCGACCGGCGGCGGCGGCGACGGCGGAGATTCTCAAAATGTCAGCAACGGCTTTGGCGGCGGCGTTGGTAACGCTGGCACGGGATTCCAGAATGTGGGAGGCAATGGCGGCGGTGGCGGTGGCATGGGTGGCGCAATTTTTGTCAGAGCGGGAGGAACGCTTATTATTACCGGAAACGCGACCTTTGCCGGCAACCAAACCAATCCCGGCATCAGTGTGGATGGCGGAGCTCCCGGTGAATCGTATGGCACCGACCTCTTCATGATGACCGGTTCCACGGTAACGCTTGATCCTGGTGCTGGTAATACAATCACCTTTAACGGTTCAATTGCTGATGATAGCATCGCAACCATTGGTTACCCGGCAGGCAACGGGCAGGGCTACATTAAGGCTGGTGTGGGCGCGGGTCTCACTATTGAAAATGGGACGGTCGTCCTGAATGGTTCGGACACTTACAGCGGGACAACTCTTGTTACCACCGGAGGTATTCTCGTCGCCGTGGACGGTACTGGGCTGCCTGGAAGTAGCAATCTCGACTTAAGCGGCACGGGCTCTGCTGGTGGCATTTTTGAGAGCACAGGTTCGTTCACCCGATTCCTCGGGAGTGGCGGCGGTGAAGTCCAGTGGACGGGTTCGGGTGGATTTGCCGGCAACGGGACCTTGGGCGATGGAGGATTGCAGGTTAGTCTGAATAACAACGCGGGGTTGACTTGGGGACAGCTTTATTTTGTGGCCATCGGCAATAACCTGAATTTCGGTGAGCCCAACGCCACCGATACTGTTACCTTTACCAATGCGTTGAATCTCGGGGGGGCTAACGATCAGATCATTGTTGTGGCCAATTCTAACAACACCGACACGGCCACTTTAACCGGACTTCTTTCCAACGGTGCCCTTACCGTGAACGACGGTACTCAGACCGGGACACTCATCCTGACCAACGCGGAAACCTACACGGGTGGAACCACGATCGAAAGCGGCACCCTTGCCCTAAGCGGCATAGGGGCGAGCCTCGTTTCGACCGGGGCTGTTGTCGATAATGGGACGTTTGATATTTCCGGTAGCAAAAATCAGGTCATTGGTGACTTCAGCGGAACCAACGCCGCGGCACTGGTCAACCTCGGTTCCTATTCCCTGACGATGGGCACTGTTAACAATACCACCTTCGCCGGGGTAATCGAGGATGGCGGTTTGAATGGGGGAACCGGAGGCAGTTTAATCAAACAGGGCGCGGGCACCCTCACTCTCGCAGGAGCAAACACTTATACCGGTGGGACGACCATCAATGGCGGTACGCTGGCTCTTTCCGGCGGGGGTAGCCTCTATTCCGGCGGTCATGTACAGGACAATGGCCGGATTTTCGATATTTCCCAAGCCAGCGGCAACGAGACTATCGGCGACCTCAACGGCAGCGGCACCGTGAATTTGGGAGCGAACGAACTGATCACGGGCGGTGATAATGCCTCGACCACCTTTAGCGGCGTTCTGGAAGATGGCGGTATCGGGGGCGGAACCGGAGGCAGTCTGATCAAGCAGGGCACGGGAGTCTTTACGCTCACCGGCGCGAATACTTACACCGGCGGTACGACGATTAGCGCGGGCACTCTGGCGTTTAGCGGTGCGGGTGCGAGCCTCGATTCATCCGGGGCAGTGATCGACAACGGCACCTTTGATATCTCCGCCAGTAAAAATCAGGTTATCGGAGATTTCAGCGGAACCAGCACCGCAGCGTTGGTTAACCTCGGTTCCTACTCATTGACGGTGGGCACGGCTGATAACACTGCTTTCGCAGGTGTGATCGAAGATGGAGGTTTGGGTGGTGGCACTGGAGGCAGTCTGATCAAGGTTGGTTCTGGCACGCTCACCCTGAGCAACGCCAACACCTACTCGGGCGGGACGACGATCAGCGCGGGATCGCTGACCCTGCTTGGTTCTAACGCAAGCCTCAATTCCACGGGCGTGGTCATTAATAACGCCGATTTTAATATCTCCGGTAGTCAAAACCAGACCATTGGTAATTTGAGCGGTACGGCGGCGGGTGCCACGGTTGATCTCGGGGCCTTCAATCTCACCACCGGCAATAGTGTCAATACGACCTACGCGGGTACCATCAACGGTACGGGAGCCCTGGTAAAACAGGGCACCGACACGTTCACGCTGACCGGGGCGAACACCTATTCCGGAGGCACAACGATCAACGATGGCACCCTGGCGCTCGCACTTGGCGGAAGTCTTAATTCCAACGGATCCGTGACGGACAACGGGAGCGTCTTCGACATTTCTCAAGCGGCCAACGAGACGATCGGCGATCTGGGTGGCAGCGGCAAAGTTTACCTGGGCGGGAACGAACTGATCACGGGCGGCGATAATAATTCGACCACCTATAGCGGTGTTATTCAAGACGGCGGCATCGGAGGCGGCACGGGCGGCAGCTTGGATAAGAAGGGAACAGGGACCTTCACTCTGACCGGGGCGAACACCTATACGGGTGGTACTACCATTGATGACGGCATTCTGGCTCTTTCCGGGGCGGGAACTCTTTATTCCGGTGGCTCTGTGCAGGACAATGGCCAGATCTTCGATATTTCCCAGGCCGCGGGCAACGAGACCATCGGGGATCTAAACGGCAGCGGCACCGTTTATCTGGGCAAAAACGAGCTCTACACGGGCGGCGACAATGCCTCGACTACTTATAGTGGCAGCTTGGTGGATGGCGGCATCGGGGGCGGCACGGGCGGCAGTCTGGTTAAGCAGGGCACGGGCGTTTTCACCCTAACCGGTACGAATACTTACACCGGGGGCACGACGATCAGCGCCGGCACTCTGGCGCTGGCGTTGGGCGGGAACCTTAATCCCAACGGTTCAGTGGCGGACAACGGCGCTGTTTTTGATATCTCGCAAACGACGGCGATCTTCCAGGAAATTGGTGACCTGAGCGGTTCAGGCAATGTTTATCTCGGTTCTAAACAATTAATGACGGGTGGAGACAATAACTCGACCAGCTTCTCCGGCGTTATACAGGACGGCGGCATTGGCGGAGGAACCGGCGGCAGTGTGGCCAAGATGGGAACCGGAACATTTACCCTATCCGGTGCCAATACCTATACCGGAGGCACCATCATTGACGGCGGTACCTTGGCTCTTTCGGGGGCAGGCAGTCTCTTTTCCGGTGGCCATGTCGAAGACACGGGCCATACCCTCGATATTTCACAGGCGTCCGGGGCCGAAACCATCGGTGATTTGGATGGTTCGGGTACGGTGAACCTCGGGGCCAACGAACTGCTCACGGGGGGGGATAATGCTTCAACGACCTTCACTGGTGTCATTCAGGACGGTGGGATCGGCGGGGGCACGGGCGGTTCGCTGGCCAAGCAGGGAAGCGGCACCTTCATCCTGACCAACACCAATACCTACTCGGGGGGCACGACGATTAGCGGGGGATCTCTGGCTCTGGTGGGTTCCAGCGCCAGCCTCAATTCCACGGGCGACGTCGGTAACAACGCCGACTTCAATATCTCTGCC
>Ga0302320_10026133_pt1 | contig 11317 bp, 11 predicted proteins | sample Bog_T0_3_FD_202130 | JGI IMG/M metagenome (GOLD analysis project Ga0302320, IMG submission 202130) | Peat permafrost microbial communities from Stordalen Mire near Abisko, Sweden - Bog_T0_3 | ecosystem: Environmental > Terrestrial > Soil > Wetlands > Peat | place: Sweden: Abisko, Stordalen Mire... | reverse complement strand
GCTGCCATGCCGTTAAAAGTCCAATTGCCCTTGCCCGCAGGCGCGTCGGCCAGCGGCGTGTCATCGCCGGGGATGAATGGGCTGACGCTGCATCCGTGCAGAGGGAGGGAACCGGCCAGTTCCAAATCCGCCCGAAGATCGCGCAACGACTGTCCCGGCAGTCCCGCAATGAAGCCGGAACTGACAAACCACCCGCGCGCCGCCAGCATCCGGATATGGCGCAACCGCTCGACCAGCGTGCCCGGCGCATGAACCGCCTCGTAGCGCGCGGGATCGCCCGCTTCGAACTTCATGATGTAGATGGCCGCGCCGGCGGACTGCAATTCGTCGTAGTTCTTCGGTGCCAGCGTCCCCAGGCAAAGGCTGATTCCCAGGGATGTCTCCCGTTGGAGTGTTGCGATCAGCGGCAAAACGACTTCGCGCACCACAATCGGGTCTTCGCCGCTTTGGATATTGATGTCGGTGACGGTGGCGGGAAGATGGCGCAGGAGAAATTCGGCGATTTGCTCCTGGCGGGCGCGGTAACGCGGCAACGTCCGATTGTCCCGGCGCATCCCGCAGTACGCGCAATTTTCGCGGCAGAAATTCGAAACTTCGACCACCGCGCGCACGAAGATGTTTCGTCCGAACCGGGCGCGGGTGGCCTCGGCGGCGGATTCATGCAACGTCGCCTGGCGCGACCCGGCAGCATTCAAGTCGGTTTCAGTCAAACGATCCATCTGCAAGAGTCTTCTCGTTTCATCATGTCCAGCATTGCCTCGTTATGGGCGCGCGGGACATGGGGTAAAACCCTACCATCCGTGGCGCGCAGTGAAGCGCCTTTAGCGAACACGATTGCCTTGCAAGACAAAAGACGCCCGCAGCGCATGATTTAAATGGCTTAAACCGTGCCAGTCAATGAAATGCAATCACCCCCGGCGGTGAAGAGGGCGGCATGGTTGCAATTTGCAACCTCCGCCCCGAACCATTGCATTTTGCGAAAACGTCACATTCCATTTGGACGACCCCAGATTCGGAAGTATTGTGCGCGATGAAAACTAGACTCAAGAAATCAATTGGCACTCTCTTACTGGTGATAATTCCGGCCGGCCTGACGCTGGCGGCGGATTCGACGGCCTTCTCGCTCATCAAGGCAGGGGACAAATTTGTGGGGGACCAGAGCAAAGATAAAGTCGTGCAAATTCGCTCCGAAAAATCCATCGGAAGCTTGACACCAAATATATGGTACGTGGTTTATTATGATCCTGACGCCACCTTGAAAGCCGTCGAGGTGAAGTTTGGCGCAGGACAGAAGATGGATGTTTCGCGGCCCTTGCGGCTGCTGGAACCGGTTACAGGCTCCGATAAAGTCCTGGAGTCGTCGAAATTGAAAACGGACTCCGACAAAGCGCTGACCGTCGCCCTGGCCCAACCGCTGGTGGCGAACTTGACGCTTACGGCATCGCAAATGTGGCTGCAGCACGGGGACGAAGGTCCGCGGTGGAAAGTCAAATTGTGGGCGGCCAAACTCAGAAATCCGCGGGAAACGGCCGAGGTGGGTGATGTTTATATTTCCGCGGCGGACGGCTCGGTGGTTCGAGCCGATTTGCATCCCGGCAACGTGGATTAAGAATTACTGCTTCGCGCCATGACCAAACTATGATCGATTGGAATCGGCAATGCGCCGCAGTAATACCGTGCTTCAATGAAGCGGGTCGCATTGGTTCGGTCGTGGTGGGCGTTCAGCGCCACTTGCACTGTGTCATCGTGGTGGATGATGGTTCCACGGATGCCACGGCGACGGAAGCCGCGCAAGCGGGCGCGAAGGTGATCCAGCAACCCGGCAACGGCGGCAAAGGGTCCGCACTGCGCGCGGGCTGGGGGCACGCCCGGCGGGCGGGTTTTGAGTGGGCTTTGTGCATGGACGGAGACGGTCAGCATGCGGCGCGCGACATTCCGGAGTTTTTTTCCCGCGCGGAGGAAACTTCGGCCCGGCTTGTCATCGGCAACCGGATGCGCCCGGGAGCCTCCATGCCGCGCCTGCGGCGGTGGACGAATCGGTGGATGTCCCGTTGCCTTTCCGATTTGACCGGTGCCAAGCTGCCCGATTCGCAGTGCGGTTTCCGATTGGCGCACCTGGAAACAGCATTGCAATTGCGGCTGGCCGCCACCCGTTTTGAAATTGAATCCGAAACGCTGGTGGCGTTTCTCGCGGCTGGGGAGCGCGTGGAATTTGTGCCCGTCCAGGTGATCTACGAAACGAGCCGCAGCCATATCTGTCCCGTGCGTGACACCTGGCGCTGGCTGCGCTGGCGCGTGGCGCAAATGCCCATCAAGTCATGAGCGAACCTAAGCCTCCAACCAGCGGCTTCCGCGACTTTTTGCGGACCCTGCCGCGCAAGGTGATAACGCTGGCCATCGTGACGGTCGTCTTCGGGTGGTTTTACGGCTGGGCCTCGCCGTGGGCGTTTCCGAAAAATCAGGCGTCCGATTTTAAATACGGCGTCCTGCACGGCGCCCTGATGCCGTTGTCGCTTCCGACCCTGCTCATTGGCAAAGACGTGCCGATTTACGCCACCGAAAACACGGGGCGGAGCTACAAGATCGGTTACATCTGCGGCATCAACGCGTGCGGCCTGCTCTTTTTCGGCGCGGCTTTTCGCCGGCCTAAAATCACATCAGCCAACTGCGGTAAATCTCAATGATGTCCAAGGCGCCCCCGCCCCAATAGCGATTTGACGGCATGGAAAACGTGCCGGTGTCACCGTCGAATGTCAGCCGCTCGGGCCGGGTGGTGTTGTTTGGATCGTAGGCTTGGAAGCCATAGCCTTTTCCGGTTTCCTCGACCTCGAATACAATCATGCTGTGGTTGATCGTCAGCGCCGGGAATTTTACCAGGTGAATAATCGGCGGAACATTCTGTTTGAGCGCGGCGACAAGGGATTCGGCGGTGCCTGTTTGATGGGAGCGCGAAATCGGAAAAACCATCCGCCAATGACTGCGCAAAACATAAGACCGCCACGCCCCTCCGCATTCAGCCTTCAACAACGCTCCGTGCGCCGCGCTCATTTCCCGCAAATTCGCAAAACCGGGGATGACGATTTGATCTTCCGGCGCGCACCGCCGCCGCGGATTCCTTGCCACAATTTCTCGAATCCGGCGGCGGCACGTTTCGTCATCATCCGGTTTTAGGGTCGGATCAAACCGCGCGTGGTAGAGGAACTGCCGCGCCGCCCGGGTCAAGACGAAACAACGGTGGGCGTAGCTGGGTTTCGGCTCGCGTTGGGTGAAACGGGTCTTTCCGCTGCCTGTGTCAAAATGATATTCCCAAAACGTTTCGTTCTCAAAAGCAAAGCTGTCCCGCGCAAATTCAAATCGGCGCGGAGCGGTTTCCTGTGAGTTAATCAGCATAGGCATCTGGGTTGAGGCACAATCCAAGACTGCCACAATACCATGTCCGGCCGGAAATGCACTTTCGGAGTTCACCACGGCTTTCGACTTTCGACCGCGCACTCGCTTTTTGTCAGCGCCGTAGGCGCGACATCTATGTAGAACTCAAAGATGCTATCCTCCAAGCCCCGTAGGGGCGGCATATTCCGGAATTCACTCCTTCATTTCGGTCTTGAATATATATCGTGGGTCGTACACCACGCCAAACCGTTCCAACAATCCAATGTATTCCTCGCGAAACGATTTTGTCGCATGATGTTTAGGTTGATTCTCAATATACCGAATCACCGTTGCCAATTGCGACCGCGAATACGAAAACGCTCCAAACCCTTCCTGCCATGAAAACCTTCCGACCGCCCACCGCTTTTCATTGATGAATTTCGACGAGCCGGCCTTCACATCGCGGACCAAATCTGAAAGAGATGAATCCGGACTCAAACCAACCAGAAAATGGACATGATCCGGCATGTTGTTAATCGCGATCATCTTTTGCTTTTGCCCGGTAACTATGCCGGTGATATATTTCTGTAGCTCGTCGTTGTGGGCTGCGGCAATGAGATTCTGCCGGCCCTCCGCCGCGAACACCACGTGGATATAAATCTGCGTGTAGGTATTGGCCACGAAACGAAGATGCCGCTCCTGACGGAGCTTGAAAATCTTTTTTGGTTTGGTTCTACAAAGATGCCGCGCCTACGCGCTCAAAAAGCCGGACGGCGTAGCACCATTTCCCGAAGCGGGTCCACCTCTTAAGGCACCATCCAGCATGCTCTTAATACCATGCCCGCCCTGAAATGCACCCTCGGACTGCACAGTGACTCTCGACCGCGCGCATCCTTTTTTGGCAGCGCCGTAGGCGCGACATCTATGTAGAACTCCAAAAGATGCTACCCTCCAAGCCCCGTACGGGCGGCATATACCGGCATTGACTCCTCTACCTCGGTCTTAAATAATGGTTCGGGAATAAAATGAATATGAGCAGATGGCAGATTATATGCCCAGTCGCTGCAATTCTGATTGCCGCAATTGTGGTTTCATTTTGGCAGGCCAGGAATGAACGGAAAGCTGTGCGAAATGCCATTGAGGGCTCGCTTGACGTGGCATTGAGCGAGTTGGAAAAGCTTCAAAAGGACGGGCGGTTTCCCTCCGTGCAATCGGTTCAAACCGCCTTAAAAAATGAAGCGGTGATGAGGCAATTCAATAACACTTCGCTCTTTTGCGATCGTGATCTCTTCTACAACCCTTTGGAGCCACCCATCGGTGGCAACGCGATTGTCCTTTGCGCTCATATTCCAGGCAGCGATCGGTTTGTTATACACGGCGATCACACAGTTCAAATCATCAACGAGGCAGCATTCCGACAAGCGCACCTGGTATCATTTTCAGAGACGCCAATCCAAATCCCCGGAAAATCGCTCATTCAAAATTCTAATTAGCCCCACTTTTCAGAAAATTGACAAAAGGCCATGACTTGGCCACCTTACGTTGATATGGCATTTGGTCTCGGCAAAGAACAAAAGCAATTCACTGAAGCCGCACGCTATGTGGACGACGGCGAGTCTGATTATCTGACGTTGCCGCTCCTGAGTCCGTCCCAAGTGGATCGAATCTATGGCGGCAACAAGGAAGATGAAATTCACGAACTGCGATTCGGGCGCGCAGCTTTCGCTGCGGTTCGCCGCGCCGCCCGTAAAGGCGCTTGACCGTGAACCAGCGGGATATTTGGACAAGCCGAACCGATGCTCTACGAACGCTGGCGCAATGTGGTGGACCAACAACGCGATGATTGGGCGTTGTGTGATCTGGCGTCCGGCCAGCGATGGACATTTACGGAGTTGTTCGCCGCCGGTGAATCCCGGAGGGACGAGGACGGCAAAATCATCTTTCCGCAAGGCCAGTCGCCCGAGTTCGTGCTTTCTCTCCTGGCGGCGTGGCGTTCTGGAAAAGTCGTTTGCCCGCTGGAAACGGGACAAGCCCGCCCCGAGTTTCCATCTCCGCCGGAAGGTTGTGTTCACCTTAAATTGACGTCGGCGACGACCGGCCCGGCCCGCCTGATTGCCTTTACCGAGGAACAACTCGCGGCCGACGCATCCCAAATTGTCTCGGCGATGGGGCTGCGTCCGGACTGGCCGAACCTTGGCGTCATATCGCTGGCGCATTCCTACGGATTTTCGAACCTGGTGCTGCCGCTGTTGCTGCACGGCATTCCGCTGATCCTGGCCCCGTCGCCGTTGCCGGAGATCATTCGTCGCGCTCTAACAAATGAACCAGCCGTCACGCTGGCGGCTGTACCTGCGCTGTGGCGAGTGTGGCACGACGCTGGCGGCGTTCCGAAGCACGTGCGGTTGGCAATTTCCGCCGGCGCGCCATTGCCGCTGAATTTGGAGCGGGCGGTCTTTGAAGCCAGTGGCATCAAGATCCATAATTTCTACGGAGCATCGGAGTGCGGCGGCATTGCCTACGATGCCAGTGCCGAGCCACGAACGGACGCCGCGCTCGCTGGCACGCCGCTTCCCGGTGTCGGTGTCTCATTGAACAGCGAAGGTTGTTTGCAGGTAAGTGGTTCGGCCGTCGCATTAAACTATTGGCCCGGCGAATCCGATGCGCTGGCCAACGGAAAATTTCAAACCAGTGATCTGGCCGAGCTGAAGGATGGCTCGGTGTTCCTGCGAGGCCGGATGAGTGACGTGATCAACGTCGCTGGTCGAAAAGTCTCGCCGGAGACAATCGAACGCGAGCTGCTGGCCCATCCGCAGGTGCGCGATTGCCTTGTCTTCGGCGCACCCAGTCAGGATGAGCAGCGGACGGACATGATTGTGGCCGCGGTGGTTTCCAGTGCGAGTGAAACGGATTTGAAGAAATGGCTATTGGAGACATTGCCCGCGTGGCAGTTACCCCGATGCTGGCAATTCGTCGAATCGCTTTCCACCGGACCACGCGGGAAAATATCCCGGTCGGAATGGCGGCGGCAGTTTACAATTTGACACTCAACGCAGGCGGCGCGTCCCCGCTCAAGGTCAATTCCCCTTTCAGCACGAGCGCCTCTCCGACCCAGCCACGCGCTTCGGCCTGAACCAGATTACCCAACCGGGCGATGATGCTCGCTTCCATGCGCACGACATCGCCAGGCCGCGCCGCGCCGAGAATCTTCACCCCGCGCAAGGCGGTCAGCTTCAGCCCCGCCAGCGGCGCCACGACCGGATCGCTTTGCGCCACCACACCGGCAAGTTGGGCCGCCGCTTCGATCAGCAGCACACCCGGCATAATCGGATCGCCCGGAAAGTGCCCGCGCAGAAACGCCTCGTCGCCGCGCACCCGATATTCGCCCGCGCCTTCCTTCCCCGGCGTCAGGCTCAACACTTTGTCAAGAAAACAAAACTCCGGCCCGTGCGGCAAAAACTTCAATCCATTCTGTTCCGGTCCAGGATCGTTCATTTGGCAAAGGGCTCGGTGACTTTGAAATCCGCCGGCGGTTTCCATTGGAAGAGCCCCTCATCCAAAGGCGCGTTGGCCACAACATTCGTGAAATCGTTGCGCATGCGCGAGCCGTCCACGAAAACCAGTTCCGTTCCCGTCAGTGAATAGTCGTTGGTCGCCAGGCTCACCCGCAGATCGGGCATGATCTGGCGCGCGGCGGGGCTGCGCGGTTGCAATTCCACCACCCACACGCCATTGGATTGCGTGAGCGACTGGACTTGAAACTGCGCATCGAAATCCTTCCGGGTGCGCGGAAAGCCCGCGTCCAGCAGCGACATGGCATCACGCCACTCGCGTGGCGCCGACGGGCCGAGTGCATAATGCTCGGCCCGCTTGAGCCGCGGATAAATCACAAACATCTCGTCCTCGTGCCGCAAGGCGATGGTTTGCGCGGGACGGCCCAGTTCCCAGCGAAACTGGTTGGGCGGCGCAAACCACAAGTGGCCGTTGGCCACGAGCGGTTGGACGAGCGTCTTCAGTGTGCGCGTTTGCACGAAATCGGCTGATATGGAGTGAACTCCAGCCTGCGCGGCGAACCAGGCGTCCAGCACGGCATTGGTGTCCGCGGCCCGCAGGCCGGCCGGAGCCAGCGCGCAGCACGCCGCCACCAAAATGACGCGGCAAAACGTCATTCGCCGCGCGGCGGGCCCGGAGGCCAGATGGGAACAAAGTGATACCATTGGGTAATATACTCGCGAATTTGCGGTTCGAAAACAGTCATGATCTTCTGCGTCAATTGGATTCGCGCCTCGCGGTTGCCAATCTTCGCGCGATCATAAGGAATTTCCGCGCTGATTTCGCCCGTGTAACCTTCGTCCGTCCGCACGATGCAGGCGGGGAGAATCGCGCAACCGGAAGCCCGCGCCAGTTCGGCGGCGGCGATGGAGGCGGAAAAGGGCCGCCCAAACAAATTGACCGTGACGGCCGTGGACGGAGCCGGCCGGTCCATCAGCAGCGCCACCGTCGCCCCTTCCTGCAGGCGTTTGACAATTTCAATGAACGCGAACGCGTCTTCACCCACGACGATGGTTTCAACTCCCCAACGCGCGCGCGAAGCCTGCCGGATTTCGGTCAATCCCGGATCGGGTTCCGGCTGGGTCAAGACGAACAATTTGTACCCTTTCTGCGGAAGATAGGCCCCGCCGATCTCCCAATTGCCCAGGTGCGGCGTGACCAGAAGAACCCCCCGGCGCCGCGTTTCGACGGCGTCGTAAATTTCCCAGCCCCGCCAGTGCATCTCCCAATTCTCGAGGGCCGCCCCGCTTTCGTACCGCCACAGGTCCGCGATCTTCAGGGCGAATTCAGCGAAAAGCGCGCGGGTGGAGGCCGCGGCCGCGGCCGGATCATCGTTCAGGACGGGCTGCAAGTTTTGCATGACAACCTCGCGACGTTTCCCCGCCACCCGCCAATAAACTGCCGCCCCCAATTTGGCGAGGATTTGGATGGCCGGGACCGGCAGATGGCGCCCCAAACCCAGGCCAATTCTCCAGATTGTTCCCCGGTAAAACTGGGATGGCGCCGGCGACGCTTTGGCCGCGAATTGGTCCTTTCGTCCAATCAGCATTGTCCACCAAACCGGCAGGAGAAAAATCGAAATCACCATGTTACCCGCCAGGCCCGCGGCGCAAACCTGTCCGAGACTGGCCATGCCCGCGTTGCTGGAGAAACCGAGCGAACCGAATCCTGCCACCGCCGCCCCGCCGCACAGCCACAACGCGCGTCCCACCGAGCGCCGCGCCGCCACCAGGCTGCCGCCATGCCGCCGCAACGCCAGTTGCATGAACAGGCTGTAGTCCACCCCCGTCCCCAGAATCAAGGGCAGCGCCATGAGATTGAGCACATTCCACGACCAACCGGCCACTCTCATCGCCGCCAGCAGACAAAGTCCGCTTAACAGTAAAACCCCCAAACTTAGCAGGATTTCCGCCATGCGTCCGAACGCCAGCCACAAGGAAAGCAGCACCAGGCCGGCCATGGGCAGAAGCACCTTCCACATATTATGTTTGACTGCATCCAGCACCGCCTGTCCCAGCAAACTCCAGCTTGAAAGCCAGACGCCCTCGCGCGCCAGCGGCCCCCCGGCGCGGGCGAGCGCCACGAGGTCAACCGCGCCCGCCGCCGGATACAGGAATCCAGCCGCGAAAAGCCCTTGGGTTTCATGCGTGGCGATTTTTTCAAAAATCCACCGGCTGGCCGGGTTCGTTGGCCAGAAAACATTCGTGCTGGCGGCGGCTTGACGCCACGTCTCGAGGATTTTCGCGTTCAAGCCCAAAGCGTCCTCGGTAAATCCACCGGCCAGCGCGGCCGTCCGCATGGCGCCGCCTTCGGCGACAAGTCGCTGCGCCGTGACGCGGTTGGACGCCTGCATTTCCGGGCGCGGCCAGAGGGCGTCGGGCAGCGTAAAACCAGTCAACAAATGATTTGAGACGGCGGTATCAAGGGCCGGTTTGATGGCGGCAAGGCGTTCCGCGATCTCGCTTTCGTTGCGGCCGCTGACAACCAACCACAGAGGCTCCTGCTTCTGGCCGAGGTTGTCCTTGATCGCGTTCAGCGCGGCGTAGGCTGCGCTGTGTCGAGGCTCCATCGCGTGGGTGCTGGCATCCATTTTGGGCAGGCCGAAAGAAAGGATGATGGCGCAACACAAGATCAAACCTCCCGTAACGGCGGGAACCAGTTTCGCGCGCAGCGGCGGCAGCGGTTCCGCCGTTGGTTTTTCATTTTCAGGCGAGGTCGAATCGCCGCGGCGGGCCATCCGATCCGGGAAAAGCGGTGGCAAAAAGAACATGATCATTACCAGTGCCGAGAGCGCCACGCCGATGCCGACAAGCGAGCCGAGTTGGCCCAGGCCGGGCAACCCGCCGAAGTTAAGCACCAGGAACGCCGAGATCGTCGTCATGGCCGCCCAAAAAATGCTCGGCGCAATGGCGCGGCGGATTTCGGGCACGGACAAGTTCGGATAAGCCAGCGCCTCCTGGTAATGCACGACCGCGTAATCCACCGCCAATCCGAGCAGGATCGCCGCAAAGCCCATGCTGATGACATTGATCGGGCCGAGCAGCAATCCGCCGAGCGCAAGCGTCCCCGCCAAAATCAGCGCCAGCAACGTCTGGAGCCAAAGCATCGGTTTCAAACGCCGGTGCGCCAGCCAGAACAGAAAAGCGATGATGATGGCGGTGCCTCCGACGGACAACACAATGTCGTGTTTCATGCTCCGGGAGATTTCCGCGACAAACGCCGGCCGGCCGGTGTAGCTAAGAACGGCGTGGCTGCCCGGCGGCAGTGAGCTTGCCGCAATCCTTTGCACCGCATCGAGCCAATCCGTGCATTCCCGGTAGCCGTTCAATTCACCGCGCGCCTTGACAAATATAATCCGAAATGCGCCGTCCGCCGACGCAAACATGTCCTGCCCTTGCGTAAAACCCGGCGCGGCGGCGGCGATGGCGGGCGGCAATTGCGTCAGTCCAAACGGGTCGTAACTCAATTGCGCAAGATCAGCCGGTGAGAGGGTCGTGGCCAGTTGTTCACGCGTGGCCGCCAGAACGGCGCCCAGGTTGGTTTCCGCGAGCCGATCGGCCAGTTGACGAAACACTTCCGGTGGCTGATTTAGCCACAGGTAACCGATCAACTCCGCCATTTGTTCGGGGTGTTCCTGCCAGGGCGGCTGCCAGTCGGCCTCGGCCACCAGATTGGTTTCCCGGCGCAGGCTGGCGGCGACAGATTGGGCGGCGGATTTGGCGTCCTCGGCGTTCGTTCCGCTGACCGTCAAGATAAGTTCCTGCGAGTTGGCAAAATGTTGCTGGTAAATCTTCAGGCCTTGGACGGCGGGAATCCGCGCAGGCAGCAGGCTCAGCACGTCGGCGTCGAAATGGAGCCGGGCAAAACCGGCCGCCATCGGAAGGAGCAGGGCCAGCCACCACCAGTGAAACCAGCGCGGCCTCATTGGAAGAATTGGCCCTCCAACGATTCCCCCGTCCCAGGATTTTCCAGCCGCCAGGAATCTTCCGCCCGCCCCGTAAATTTCCAAGGCGCGGCGGCGGATTTTCCGGTCAACGCCCCGGGAACTTGAAACCAGATGAAGCGATTCGGCGGCGCACCCGGGCCGCGCCAGGAGTGCTGCCCGGCCCCAAATTCAATCTGCCAGCGGCCATCCACCACTTCCGCCGAAGCAAGTGCAAACGGAGTTTTGGTGAACTGAATCACAAAATTCCCATTCGTATTGACTGCGAGCAACAAATCTCCCGCCAGTTCCGGGCGGCTTTGCGACGGTTTCCAGGCCGCCTGGCCCTCGCGCACCCGCCAGCCGGGCGCGGAGAAATCGGTGGGAGGCAGCGGATCGCCTGTCCGGCAGGAAACGAAAAAAAGCAAAACCATGGAACATAGCGGAAGAGCCGCAATCGAGCGGAGCGGGGGCCGC
>Ga0302320_10026132_pt1 | contig 11317 bp, 7 predicted proteins | sample Bog_T0_3_FD_202130 | JGI IMG/M metagenome (GOLD analysis project Ga0302320, IMG submission 202130) | Peat permafrost microbial communities from Stordalen Mire near Abisko, Sweden - Bog_T0_3 | ecosystem: Environmental > Terrestrial > Soil > Wetlands > Peat | place: Sweden: Abisko, Stordalen Mire... | reverse complement strand
GCTGGACCAACGCGTCGAACTGGCTGGATGCTACCACCGGCACCACCCCCACCACCGTGCCCGGCAGCGCCAACGTGGTTTTGATCGCCGGCACGATCGGCGCTGGCCGATATACCACCATCGGCGGCAACGGCGCGGGGGCGGCGCTGACGATTATCGGCAGCGTCCTGCTGACCGGTCAGGTCAACGTCGCCGGATCGGTAATTCTGTCCAACGGTTCGGGCCCTGCCGCGGATTTGACCCTCGCTGCGGGGGCTAGCCTGACCGCAGGCGCGTCGGTCGAGATTTTCGGCCGGTTGGAGGCGGGCGGCGGCAGTGCAGCCACGCTGCCCGGCTACGCTCTGCTGTACAACGGTTCGCTGCTTGCGCTGGATGGCAGCACCGTGCAGGCCGGCGGCCTGATCGGCGACGGCGCCGGTGATGTCCTCGCGGTTGACGCCAACTCGGTCATAAAGATCGGCGCCGCCACCTCGGCCACCGCGGGAGCTTTGACCATCAGCGCCGGCGCGCCTGCCCAGTTTACCGGACTGATCTACGGAAGTGTCGTCAGCAACGGCATCTTCTATGTCCAGGGCGGCGGCACGCTGCTCATCGACATGACTGCAACGTCAGAACTTGATCCGTACGGGACCAATCCGACGATTAGCGGCAGCGGCTACCTGATGCTCACCGAAGGCAGCACGCTTGGCCTCGGCGTTGTCGACAGCGCTGCGATCAATTTCTACGGGCCAAATGCCACGCTGCTGCTCGCGGCGTTGCCGACCGCTGCGATCTCCGGCTTCACCGCCGGCGACCAGATCGTGATCGACCAGGCGGTGACTGGCCTGAAATACGTGCAGACCACCGCCGGCCTGGCAACGCTGACCCTGACCGACGGCGCCAGCACGGTCGGATCGCTGAAGCTCATCGGCAACTTCGCCGGGGCGTATGCTTTCCACCTCGACGCCGCTCCGAACGGCGATAACGCAGTGATCACGTTGCAGGCGCTGCAGGTCGCGTTGTCCCAGCCTACGATGATCTACGGCACAGTTGGGACGGACGACCTGATCGCAACCGCCAACGGCCAGACCATCAGCGGCGAGGGTGGCGGCGATATTCTCAGTGGAGGCGCCTATACCGGCATCCACTTCAAGGACTACTCCTTTTACCTCAGCGGCAGCGCCATCCAGGATTTTGCGCCGTCGGACATCATCGATTTCATCGACGTCAATCCGCTGACCGCGACGCAAACCTTCAGCGGCGGCATGCTTTCGATTTCGGACGGCACGCATGCGGCCACGCTTAGTCTTTCTTTCGGCACTCCGCCCGCCTCCGGCTCGTTCCACATCGCCAGCGACGGCGCCGGCGGCAGCAAACTGACCTGGTCCTGACCGCTGGCCGGCATTGCGTTCAGTGCTGCAGCAGCGGCATCAGGATGTGAATGCCGATCAGGATCAGGATCAGCACCACCGCGACGCGGATCAGCCCGCCGAACAGGCGCAGCGCACCGACGATCAGCACGACCGCGAGGAGCAGCAGGATGATTGTCTGCGCGGTCTGCGGCAGGCCGAACTGCGTCAGTTCGCCGCGCAGCCATAACTCGATGAAGACGATGCCGGCGACGATCAGGTTACCCAGTTCCAGCACGAGCTGAAGCAGGCTGTTGACCACATTTTTGAAACTGTCCACCGCAGTTCTCCTGAAGATCGTTTCGCGTGCCAGCACGTCGTGCGGCAGCGGTTGAATTCGCAGGACCTGTCACCGAAACGTGACGCATTTGCGACGGTTTGGCGGAGTCTGTCCAGCCGGCGCGGCGTGTCCTTGACCGCCGGTTCAGCCGGTTGCCTAGCAACCCGTGGGCCGGTGCGGATTCCTGCGTCAGCTTCCGGCAGGGCCCGGGCAGCGCAGACTCGGCGCGCACCGAGGCAAGACCATTGCTTTTTCAACCTGTGATTGTATATACTTGATAAGTAACAACTGGCTTTTCGGCAGACGATTCCGGCACAATGCTTGGGCAGTGCACGCAGGCGGCCGCGGCCGGTGTTGTCGTAAAACGGTCGATTGACAAATTGCCGGTTGCCAGCCGAAGACGAGTTCTCTAGAATCACGGAATGACGTTGCGCTTGAGTACAATCGCGCTGCACCAGCCGCGAGGTATATCGTGACGACCATTACATGGACCAATATCGATGGTGGTGACTGGGAAACCGGCACCAACTGGTCCTCGACGCCCAATCCGCCCGCTTCCGGGGATGATGTGGCGATCACCCTGGCGGGTTCTTATACTGTGACGGTCGAGCCCACCGTTTCCGTCAACGCGATCCTGCTCGACGATCCCGACGCGACGCTGTCCGGCGCATTCGCATCGGTCAACACGATCGATCTCGCGGCGGGCACGCTGCACCTCAACGACGCCGTGTTGTCGGGAACGACCATCGTCGGGCAGGGCGGCACGCTGACCGCATACCAGTCTACACTCAGCGATGTGACTGTGATCGGCACCCTGCTGGTTGGGCCGTATGCCGAACTCGGCGTCGTCAACGGTCTGACCGCGGTCCAGCCGGATGGCGTCTCCCCCGGCGTGATCGACATGATCGGCCCGAATTCGGTGTTCATGGTGTCCGATTCGGAAACCTTCGACAACATCGTATTCGTCAACCCGGTCATACAAGGCGGGCAGGTCATCCCGGGCGGACCGGCGCTCACCCTCCGCCGCCATGCGACGATCGACGTCACCATCGGCGGCGCTCTGGCCTTCGACACCATCACCAACGACGGCACCATCGCGGTGCAGGCCGGCGCATCGCTGGCGATCAGCTCCTTCGCGACCGACGGCTTCCAGAACGCCGGAACGATCAGCGTTGCCAGCGGCGGCGGCCTCACCCTTAACGGCGGGTTCCGGAATACGGGCAGCATCAGCCTCGGCAACGCCACCTCCAGCCTGGTTCTTTGGGGTTCGGATACCGTGTCCGGCCTCGGCGCCATCAGCAGCAGCGGTGCGGACATTGCCATTTGGGGCACGCTCGACAACACCGGCGGCACGCTGGTCATCGCGCCGGGTTCCGCGTTTGGCAATCTGAGTTTCGGCCCTTACGGCGTGTTGCAAGGCGGCACCGTCGTCGAGCAAGGCGGCGCCGTCGATCTTGCCGGCGGAACCCTGGCCAACCTGGTGTGGCGTGGCCCGTTCAACGTGACGAGCGAAACCGTGACGCTGGACAATGTCACGGTTGAGGCGCTGAACGGCGGCCCGGGCACCATAAACCTCAGCGATGCCACGCTGGTCGTGCAGGGTGACGGCACGCTGGACGGCGTGACGCTGAACGCGTCAGGCAGTTTCGACGCGATCACGACCGGTGCGGGCTACCCGCCGCCTGCCGGCTCGCTTACCTTCGGCTCCGCCGCGACGCTGAACGCGACCGGCGACGCTGTGGCCCTCACGTTGATGGCCGAAACGATCGCCAATGATGGAACGATTGACATTTCCGCTGTCAACGGGATCGTCGTTGCTGAGGCCGCGGATTTTACCTATACGGGGTCTTTCGACTTTACCAACGCAGGTATCATAAACGTTGGCAGCGGCGACGTGTTTCAGGCCGGTGCCAGTTCCCTGACGATCCCCTTGGCGGGGACTTTCGACAACGCCGGCCTGATCAAAATCGCCAATGGCGGAACTTTGCTTGTAAGTAAATATATCAACACGTTCTCCAACACCGGCACGATCAACCTTGCGGGTGCCGGCAGCACCCTGGCGTTCGACGGTACGGTCGCTGCGGCTGCGCTCGGCGATATCTCAGGCGGCACCGGAGAACTGGATATTGCCGGGTTGTTCAACAACACCGGGAACACGCTGAAAATAGGCCCCGGCGGCGAGTTTGCGGATCTGAAAGTCAGCCGAACGATCAGCGGCGGTACCATCTCCGCAGCGACCGGGTCCGAGGACTTGAACGACGGCACGCTGAATGGCGTCACCTGGGACGGACCGCTTGACATCAACGGTTTCGTCAGCGTTTCAAATGGCCTGTCGGTCAGGTCGGCCCAAGGTCAACAGGGTACAATCGCGCTGGTTGGAACCGGTCTGCAATATCTGAACTTCCTGGACAATGAGGAACTGAACAACGTTCTGCTGGACGTCGCCGACACGACCGGCGGCTATGTTTCGGACACCGGGACGCTGACTGTCGGGGCCACATCAACGCTGACTGTTGGCGCCCCCGGGGTCACGGCGAACACCTACTTGCCGGGGCTGACGTTGAGCGCGACCGCCCTGATCAATGACGGACTGATTTCCAGTACGTTGGGTTCGGGATTTCCGATCGATGTTCAAACGACCATTTTCGTCGATACAGGAACGATCGCCATCAGCGGCGACGGCAATGCCTTCATCCTGACGGCCGCAAGCTTCACCAATTCCGGCACGGTCACTGCCACCGACGGCGCCGCACTCTATGTGGACGTGGCGCCGGACGAAACGTTCAGCAACACCGGAACGATCTCGCTCGATGCCAGCAGCACGCTCGTGCTGGGCGGGACCATCACCAGGGCAATGCTCGCCGAGTTCACCACCGCTGACGGCCCGCTGGCGATTGCCGGCACCCTGATCAACAGCGGCGAAACCCTGGTGATCGCGCCAGGAACGCGGTTCGGCGATCTGCGGATCGGGCAAGACGACGTCTCGAATACGACGTTCCCGCAGGCGGGCACCATCCAGGGCGGCACGGTCATCGACCAGGGCGGCTCGTTGTTCCTGCAAAACGCCGTGCTGGACGGTGTGGTCTGGCAGGCACCGGTCGATCTAAGTGCCGCGAACCAGTCCCTGTCGATCGTCGATGGCACGACGCTTGAGCCGCTGGCCGGCAACAGCCAGACGATGATCAATCTGACCGGTTCCGGCAGTTCACTCACATTCGATACCGAGACCCTGACCAACACCGAGGTCAGCATTGGGGCCGCCGACGGACCCGTTACGTTCGCGGGACCGACATTATCCGGCCTGCTCCCCATCTTCGGCCAGCCCGTTCCACCGACCCCGGTGCTGACCTTGGCCGCCAGCACCACGCTGACCGCCGCCACACCAGGGGCCGGACTGATCCAGCTTGACTGGAATATCACCAACCAAGGAATGATCGACGACGCCGAGGGCAACGTCTCGCTCGGCTCTTTCTCCCCGCCGCCCCTCAATGGCAGCGGCATCATCATCGTCCAGCCATTCCCAATCTCCGACGTCATCTTCGACAACCAGGGCACCATCCGAGCGGATGCCGGACCGGGATCGACGTTCACCATCGGCGATCTGACGACCCTGACCAATGAAGGGTTGATCCAGGTCGGCAACGGCGACGACCTGATCGTCGAAACCAGCACCTTCACCAATACCGGCACCATCGCCATCGCCACCGACGGTACCGTGACATTCACCGGGTCCTCGGTCGCCGCCCTCGGCACCATCGCCTTCACCGACGGCACGCTGATCATCGACGCCACCGGCACCGGCGTTACCACCACCCTCGTCAATTTCGACGCCACCGACCAGATCATCGTCAACACCGAAAGCGCTGCCACTTTCAGCCTGTCCGGTTCGGCCGTGGCGGTGATCGAGAACGGCCTGACGGTCGCCGCGCTTGACTTCGCCACGCCGGACGCACTCACCGACTACGTGCTGTGCTTCCTGGCCGGCACCCTGATCACCACACCGACCGGCCAGACCGCGGTGGAACGCCTGACGGCTGGTGACACTGTCCTCACCGCGGCCGGGCAGGTGCGCCCGATCGCCTGGATCGGCCATGGCCGCGTTTTGGCCACACGCGGCCGCCGCAGCGCCGCCACGCCGGTCATCGTCCGCAAGGGCGCGCTCGCGCCCAACGTGCCGTTCCAGGACCTGCATGTGACCAAGGGGCACGCGGTGCTGATCGATGGCGTGCTGATTCCCATCGAATTTCTGGTCAATCACCGCTCCATCCTGTGGGACGACCGAGCGCAGGAGGTCCGGGTGTATCATGTCGAACTGGAGAGCCATGACGTGCTGCTGGCGAACGGCGCACCGGCCGAGAGCTACCGTGACGACGGCAACCGCTGGCTGTGCATAGTCATTCAAGGTTGTTCAGCAAAACAATATTTTCGGCCCCATGAAGACATGCAACCGACTTGTAACGGTTCGGCCGCGGTACCAAGTCGTCGCGCGCCCCATCAAGGGGTTTTTAAAGTCACGATCCGGGCGACCGCCAGTAACGACCGGCAGCCGCCGCGGTGCAACCGGGCGCCGCGTTACCGCACCAGCACCTGCGCCGCTGCGCGGGTGGAGGCCACCGTCTCGCCCACCTGCCGCATCGCCGCGGTAATCGCCACCATGTTGTCGTTGATCGCTGCCACGTTACCTGCGGTCGCCTGCATCGAAGCGGACATCTGCCCGGTGACCACGCTCTGCTGCTCGACCGCGCCCGCGGTGGACGTCACATGATCCAACACGGCCGTGATCGACGTCCCGATGGTGCCCAGCGCCGCCACCACCTCCTGTGACACCGCCTGCAGGCTGTCGATCTCCTGCGCGATCTTGTCGGTGGCATTGCCGGCCTGGCGGGCCAGGTTCTTCACCTCGCTCGCGACCACGGCAAAGCCTTTGCCGGCCTCACCGGCGCGCGCCGATTCGATCGTCGCGTTCAACGCCAGCAGATTGATCTGCCCGGCAATGTCGCGGATCAGTCCGATGACGCCGACCATCGACTGCGACATCGCCGACAGCTTCTGGATCGCCTGATCGGCGCCGGCCAGTTGGCCATGCGCGGCATCCACCGCCAGTTTCGATTTCGCCATGGTATCGGCGATCTCCTTCACCGAGGCCGCCAGTTGCTCCGCACTGGCCGCCACTGTCTGCACGTTGCCCGAGGTCTCCTGCACCGCGCCTTGCGCCACCTGCGCCTGGTCCGTGGACCGAACCAGCGCAACGTCGATCGCACCGAAATTGTCGTCCACGATGGTCTTCAGATTGCGCAGCAGCGTCCTGTGCGGCGTGATGTCGGTGGCGAACTTTACCACCTTGAACGGCTTGCCGCTCAGATCGAGGATCGGGTTGTACGAGGCCTCGATCCACACCTCCCTGCCGCCCTTGCCGATCCGGCGGAACTGCGCCGCCTGATAGCTGCCCTGGCGCAGCGCATCCCAGAACTGCCGGTACTCCGCGCTCGCCGCATAGGCCGGTTCGACGAACATCGCGTGCGGCCTTCCCTTCACCTCGGCCAGCGTATAGCCCAGCGCGCTGAGGAATTTATCGTTGGCGGTCAGCACGGTGCCGTCCAGGGCGAAGGCGATCACCGCCTGAGATTTGTTGATCGCGGCGACCTGCCCGGCCAGATCGGCACCCGCCTGCTTGCGCTGCGTCACGTCGGTGGCGAACTCGACCACTTTGACCGGCGTGCCGTCGCGCCCTAGGACCGGGTTGTACGACGCCTCGATCCACACCTCCTTGCCGCCCTTGCCGATCCGCTTGAACTCCGCCGCCTGGTACTCGCCGCGGCGCAGCGCCTCCCAGAAACGAGCATATTCCGGGTCGGCGGCGTCCGCAGGCGTCATGAACGTCCGGTGATGCTTGCCGGCGATTTCGGCCAGCGTGTAGCCGAACGTGTCGAGGAACCGCTGGTTGGCCGAAACCACCGAACCGTCCAGGGCGAAGGTGATGATCGCCTGTGAGCGGTCCAACGCCGCCAGCGTCATCGCCGCGTCACCGCCAAGCCGCCCAAACCGTAAACCGAACACGATGCCTCTCCTCAGCTTCCGCCTGATGCCAGGACCGGGTCAACCGCCCGCAGAACGCCCCGGTACCCGCCTGCCACTGCCGCACCGCCTTGCTAGGGCGAACCGGTAAAGATTGGGTTAATCCAGACCCGCAATCCGGCCCGCCGCGCCGCATTTCGCTTCCACGCCGTTCGGCATACACAACGCGGCATGCCCTCCCGCCCTGCCGCCAAGCCCCGCAAGCCGCCAGCACCCGCCGATGTCCGGATCGAGCGCATCGGCTTCGAGGCCGACGGCATCGCCCGCCTGCCAGACGGCACGCCGCTGTACGTTCCCTTCACCCTGCCGGGCGAAACCGTCACCGCGCGCCCGCTGCAGCCTCGCGGCGATGGCTGGCACGCCACCGTCGATGCCATCATCAGTCCAAGCGAGGCCCGCGTCGCCCCGCCATGCGGCCATTTCGGCCGCTGCGGCGGCTGCGTCCTGCAGCATGCCAACGACGCCGCCTACCGAACCTGGAAATCCGCGCTGCTGGCCCAGGCGCTGCGCCACGCCGGCTTCACCCCGCCCGATACGCTGCCGTTCGTCCCCGGCCTGCCGGGCGAGCGGCGGCGGCTGGATTTTGCGGCACAACGATCGGCCGGGCGTCTCAGCCTGGGGCTGCATGAGCCGCGGTCGTCCGCGATCGTTGACCTGACCAACTGCCTGGTGCTGCATCCGAGGCTGATGGCGCTGATCGACCCGCTGCGCACGCTGCTGCGCGGGCAAAAATCGATCCGCCGCGACGCCTCGGTGATGATCAACCTGCTCGACTCCGGCCCCGACATGCTGCTGCGCACCGATGCGCCGCTGACGCTCGACGACCGCACCGCGCTGACACGTTTCGCCGCCGACCACGGTTTGCCGCGAATTTCCCAGCAGCGCGGCAGCGACACGCCGGAAACCATCGGTCTGCTGCGCCCGCCGGTCACGGCGCTGTCCGGCACCACGGTTCGTCCGCCGCCCGGCGTCTTCCTGCAGGCCACGGCCGAGGGTGAGCGCGCCATCATCGAGGCCGTGCTGCACGGCTTGCCGGAAAAACGCACCGGCAAGACCCGCATCGCCGAACTCTATGCCGGTTGCGGCACACTGACCTTCGCCCTCGCCGGCCAAGTCCGTGTCTCGGCGTTCGAAGGCGACGCCGCCACCGTCGCCGCCCTGCAGCAGGCGATCAACCAGTCCGGCCAGGCCGGCCGGATCGAGGCGACGCATCGCGACCTCGCCCGACAGCCGCTCTCGGCCAAGGAACTTGCCGCCTTCGCCGCGGTGGTGCTCGATCCGCCGCACAACGGCGCCGCCGCCCAGATCGCCCAGATCGCCGCCGCCGGAACCCGGACGGTGATCTATGTCAGTTGCAATCCCGCCACCCTGTCGCGCGACGCCGCCACACTGCGCACCGCCGGCTACAGGCTGGCCGCCGCGACCGCGATCGATCAGTTTCTCTGGTCCGCCCGGCTGGAAAGCGTCGCCGTGTTCCGCCACGGCACCCAAGGTTGACACCGCACCGCCCCAACCCTTTACAAACCGCATGTCCAACCGCACGACCTTGCCGATCCCACCGCATCCGGACGTCACCATCGAGTCGGCAGACCGCGTCTGGTCCGGCCGCTTCCCCCTCGACGTGGTGCAATTCCGCCAGCGCCGCTTCGATGGCGCGATGTCGGCGACGCGAACCTGGGAACTCTGGCGCCGCGGCCATGCCGCCGCCCTGCTGCCGTATGATCCCATCGCCGACGCCGTGGTGCTGATCGAGCAGTTCCGCTTCCCCGCGCTCGCCGCCGGCCTCGACCCGGTGCTGACCGAACTCCCTGCCGGCCTGTGCGAGGACAACGAGGACCCCGCGGAAACCATCCGCCGCGAAATGATCGAAGAAATGGACCTCGCGGCCGACCGGGTCGAGCGCATCGGCGGTTTTCTGCTCACGCCCGGCGGTGCCGACGAGTACTGTCATTTGTATGTCGGCCGCGTCACCACCCCGCCCGCCGACGCAGAAGGCATCGCCGGCTATCACGGCGAAATCTCCGAAAGCGAGGACATCCGCGTCCGCGTCTGGGACGCCGAGGACGTCATTCAGGCCGCCTTCGCCGGTTATTTTACCAATTCCATCACCGCCATCGCGCTGTTCTGGCTTGCCAGCAAACGCCTAGAACTCCGCCGGAAATGGACCGCAGCATGACCGAAAAACTGTTCCTCGACGACCCGGCGCTGGCCACCGCGACCGCCACGGTGATCGCGAGCAGTCCCGACGGCATCGTCCTCGACCGCACCGTGTTCTATGCCAAGGGCGGCGGTCAGCCGGGCGATAGCGGCACCCTCGCCTGGAACGGCGGCGAAACCCCGATCACCGAAGCGATCAAGGGCGAGGCCGACAGCATCCTGCACCTTCCCGCCGCGGATGCGCCGTTGCCATCCCCCGGCACGACCGTTGAGGCAAAAATCGACTGGAGCCGCCGGCACGCCCATATGCGCATGCACACGGCACTGCACCTGCTGTGCAGCCTGATCGGCGGCGCCAAGGTCACCGGCGGGTCGGTCGGCGCGGACAAATCCCGCCTCGATTTCGACCTGCCCAACCCGCCCCCCAAGGAAGCCATCGAAGCCGGCCTGAACGCGCTGATCGCCGCCGATCACCCGGTCCGCATCGAGTGGGTGGACGAGGCCGTGCTCGACACCAACCCCGACCTCGTCCGCACCATGTCGGTGCAGCCGCCGCGCGGCACCGGCCGGCTGCGGCTGATGCGCATCGGTGGCGGCGAAACCCCGGTCGACCTGCAGCCCTGCGGCGGCACCCACGTCGCCCGCACTGGTGACATCGGCCCCGTCCGCGTGCTGAAAATCGAGAACAAGGGCAAACAGAACCGGCGCATCACCATCATGTTGGCCGGCTGAACCGCCCTGGGACTGTCCACAGCCTGAACAATCCGCCATCATTCTTGGGAGTAACCCCGCCAGCGCCTATTTATTCACAAACCCACGCGGTTCAGCAAAAGGAGCGGCTCGCATGTCTATTTCCGACGTCCTGCACGGCAAGGGCCGCCAGGTGGAAAAAGTCCGCACGACCGATAGCGTCGAAACCGCCGTCCGCAGACTGTCGGACAAGCGCATCGGTGCGGTCGTCGTCGAGGACCAGTGGATGCGCCATGTCGGCGTCTTCTCGGAACGCGATTTTGTGAACGCCATCGCCAAACATGGCGCCACCGCGCTGAGCTGGCCGGTGGAAAAACTCATGAGCACCCCGGTCATCACCTGCCGCCTGACCGACGCTATCGATACCGCCATGGCGGCGATGACCATGGCCAAGATCCGGCATCTGCCGGTGATCGACGGCGACCACCTCGTTGGCATCGTCAGCATCGGCGATCTGGTGAAGCACCGCCTCGACGAGAAAGCCCTCGAAGCCAACGTCCTGCTGGATATCGCCCGCCGGCACGGCTGACGGCGCCTGACCGCCGGGTCCGTCCCGGCCGGATCGCGCGCCCCGCCCGCGTTAACGTTTTCGCCGGAAGAACGTGCTAGCTGTTCGTCGACCCGGAAGGTGCCGGGAAGGAGAACGATCAGCGTGAAGCATAAACAC
>Ga0302320_10026130_pt1 | contig 11318 bp, 7 predicted proteins | sample Bog_T0_3_FD_202130 | JGI IMG/M metagenome (GOLD analysis project Ga0302320, IMG submission 202130) | Peat permafrost microbial communities from Stordalen Mire near Abisko, Sweden - Bog_T0_3 | ecosystem: Environmental > Terrestrial > Soil > Wetlands > Peat | place: Sweden: Abisko, Stordalen Mire... | reverse complement strand
GAAGCAGGTTGATCCGTTCCAGAACCGTCGGCCGGCTGATGCGCCAGACTTCGGTCAGCCGCGCTGCAATCTTCGCGGCTGCGTCGTCGCTCATATCTCCTGCCAGCCCAGGGTTGCCGCGATCTCCTGAGCCAGCACGAGCGGATCGAAGGGCTTGAACATCACTTTGACGACGCCGAGGTCGGAGAAGCGCTTCTGGTCGGCGGCCTGCACTTTGGCGGTGAGAAGGATGACGGGAATATGAGCGGTTTCGGGCAGCGACCGGAGCTCGCGGAAGGTGGTGGGACCGTCCATACCGGGCATCATCACGTCGAGCAGGATGGCATCGGGGTGACTCTCGCGCGCCTTCAGGATGCCGGCGGCGCCCGATCCGGCGACCAGCACATCCCAGCCGGCTACGGTTTCCAGGCTGAGCGCGGCGACCTCGCGAATATCCTCCTCGTCGTCGATGATCAGAACGCGTCGTGACATGCACTCACCCCAAATCCCTGCCTGTATCGGTTAACCGAATTTCTGTTCGAATTGGTTTTGCGTGGCCTCTTCCGCTAACGAAGAGAGAGAAGCGCGTTCGGGCAGGTAGAAGCGGAAGATTGCGCCGCGGGACCCGTTCTGCTCGGCCCAGATGCGGCCGCCATGCTGATGGACGATGGTGCGGCAGATGGCGAGACCGAGGCCGGTGCCGCCCTTCTGGCGAGAATCCGACGCGTCCACTTGCTGGAAGCGGTCGAAGATGGTTTCCAGCTTGTCGGCGGGAACGCCGCGGCCCTCATCGATCACGCTGATGGTTACGCCGTCGGTGGCGTGGACAATGACGATGCGCACGGTGGAGCGCGGAGGCGAGAATTTGATGGCGTTGCTGAGGAGGTTGGTCATCACCTGCAGGAGGCGATCCGAATCCGCCTCGATGTAGACCGAGGTTGGATCGCTGGCGAGATAGAGGTCTTCGGCTTCCGCCATCGGCTGCATAGTTTCCATCGCCTGGCGCACCAGTTCGTCGAGGGCGATGCGGCGGAAGGCGAGTGGCGCCCGGCCGGAAGTCATCCTCTCGAGATCGAGAATGTCGTTGATGAGGCGGACGAGCCGGTCGGAATTGGCCACCGCGATGCGCAGCAGGCTGGTGGCTTTCTCGCTCACCTCGCCCAACAGGCCCGCGGAGAGCAGGCCGAGCGCCCCGCGAATTGAAGTCAGCGGCGTACGGAGCTCATGGCTGACGGTGGAGATGAACTCGTCCTTCATGTGGTCGAGGGCATACCGCTGGCTGATATCGCGGAAGCTGAGAACACTGCCAACCGGTTCTCCTTCTTCGACCATCGGCATCAGCGAGAACTCGACAGGAAAGCTGCGGGCGCCTCCGCGGAAATAGACATCCTGCCCGGAGGCGCCTTCCGCGGCCTGGAAAGCCCGGCGTGTGAGGCAGGTGGCATCGCAGCCGGAGCTGGGCGGATGCAGCAGGTCGTGCACTTTGCAGCCGATGAGCTCGGACTCGGTGCGTTCCATCATGCGCGCGGCGGCGGGATTGGCAAAGGCGATGCGGTTGGCTGAATCGACCCCGATGATGCCGTCGGCGACGGAATTCAGAATGACGGCCTTCTGCCGATCGAGCTGGCGGACGCGCGCCTCCTGCCCGGCCCGCGCCATGAACTGGCCGACCGAGTTGCAAACCGTTTCGACGGTCGCCATCAGGTCGGGGTCTTCGCGCATGAACTGGCGGGAAAAGCATTCCACGACTGCGATGACCTGATTGCCGACGCGGATAGGAACGGCCCACGACGAGATGTAGCCGTTCATACGGGCGGCGGTGCGGCGCAGAAAGGCGGGATGCTGCCGGACGTCGGAGATCCAGCAGGGCTTGCCCAGCGACCACACCATCCCCGGCAACCCCTGGCCCCGGGCGAGAACCATGGCCTGGGTTTCGGTGAGGAATTCCTCGCTGGAGCGTCCCCGGGCGCACCAGCAGATGCGCGGGCGGATGGAATGATGCGCCTCGTCCACGGTCCAGAGCGCAGCGAACTCGCACGAGAAGGTTCCGCAGAGAGCTTCCAGCACCCGGGTGAGCCCCTCGTCAATGGAGGTGGTTTCGGCAATGATCTGGCTGACGACCAGCTGAATACGCAGCCGGCGCTCGCGGCGATTCTGCTGCGTCACGTCACGGAAAATGCAGCGCACCGACACGGGGCCGGATTCTTCGCGGCGGCAACTGAGGCTGGCTTCGACCTCGACATTTTCACCGCTGGAATTCTGAAGGCGCAGCGGGTGGTGCTCCACGCTGATGCCGTGAAGCGCCTTGTGGAACAGAGCTGCAGCCTCCGCCTGGACCTCAGGGGGAAAGGGCGATTCAAAACCAATCAGCGACTCGAATTCCGGGGAATCCATGCCGAACAGCGCCTGCCACGAAGGGTTGACGTAGAGATAACGGCCGCGCGGACTGAGCGTGGCAATCATTTCGGCGGAGTTTTCGAAGAGGTCGCGGTAGCGTTCCTCGCTTTCGCGGAGCGCATGCTCGGCCCTGCGCGTGGCGCTCAGGTCAACAGCGATCGAGACCAGGCCTTCAACGATTCCGGCGGAAGAACGGGCCGCCGAGAGATAGACCATCGCCGGGAAGGTGCTGCCGTCTCTGCGCTTGTAGCGCATTTCAAATCCGCGAACGCGGCTGGCGGGAAACGTGGCGACATAGCGGACATAGGGAAGGAGGCTGGGCGCGGTTTCGATGGGGATCTCGGGGTGGGTTCGGAGGGCGGGCATCGAGGCGGCGAGCTGTTCGCCGACTCTGGCCATTTCGCTTTCCGGAAAGAGGTCGGCGGCGGTGAGCTTGCCGAGCGCTTCACTGGTGCGATAGCCGAGCATTCGTTCGGCCGCGGGATTGAAGAGGCTGATGCGCCCGCTGAGGTCGCAGGCGATCATCATGGGTCCGGCGGAATCGAGGATGCTCTGGTGGAGGCGAGCCACGCGTTGCAATTGGCGCTCGCCCTGCCGTTCGCGGAGGGCGGAACGGAAGCTGGTGAGGGCGATCGCAACCAGGAGGGCCTGGGCGAGCGTCCAGAAGGCGGCAAACCAGAATATCCACGGATGGCTCTGGGCAGGGGGGCTCCCGAACCGGGCGAGGATGAGAGCGCCGACCAGAGAAAATGCCAGCGCGATCATGAAGGCGCGCGTGACGGTTCGGGAGTGGTTGAATCGGGACACGACTCGATTCCGTGGAAGTCGGGAATGTGATTCTGATTCCCTTATCGGTAGACAGGGGTTCGGGGTCAAGTATAGGGGAAGGGGAAAGGGTTCCGGTAGCAAAATTGCCGCGAATCTGCACCCGCAATGCCACTTTGGTGTTAGTTCAGTTTCAATGCGGGCAAAGTTACAGAAATCCGGGCTGAAGCGCGCGGGGTTTAGACCGTTACCGGATCGAGGATGCGGCTCCAGCGACGCTCGCGACGGTCGGCGTAAGCCTTTTTGTGCCAAGCGTAACCGGTAATCAGCGGCAGCGCGAGGGTGGCCTCGCTGTAAACCATCTGCTCGAAGGTGGTGTCGACTTTGCCCCAGGAGCTGGCTTCCTTCAGGGTGCTGGAGGAGAGCGCGCCGTCGCGGACATCGGCCACAGTGATTTGCACAGCGTACTTGTGCATGGGGGCTTCGTTGCCGAGGATGTCGGCGGCGACCACGATGTCCTGGGCGAAGTTTTTAGGAACGCCGCCGCCGATCATCAGCAGGCCGGTGGTGGGGTTCGCGATCTTGAGCTGGGTGAGCTCGTAGAAGTCCTTGGCGGAATCGAGGGAGACTTTGGGCTTGTCCTGACGCTTGTGCTGGTGAGCAACGAGGCCGAAGCCAGCCGAGCAGTCGCTGAAGGCGGGACAGAAGATGGGAACATCTTTCTGGTACGCGGAAAAGACGATGGAGTCGACGCCGCCCTTTTCGGGAGTCTTGCCGTTCTGTTCGAGCCAGGCGCCCATGGCGCGGATGAATTCGCGGGAGCTGTGGGGGCGGGGCGGCAGAGAGTCAGCGACTTTCTCCGTGGTCTCGTCGCAGGCGCGCAGCTCTTCTTCGTCGATCAGGGTGTCGTAGATGCGATCGATCATCAGCTCGCGGAGTTCGCCGTCCTGGGTGCCGGATTTGCAGAGCTCGTCGGCGATGTAGTGTTTGAAGCCGAGAGCCTCGAAGAAGTCCTGGTCCACAATGTTTGCGCCAGTGGAAACGACGGCGTCGACCATGTTGTTGCGGATGAGGTCGACGAAGATCTGCTTCAAGCCAGCCGAGATGAGGGAGCCGGCGAGGCAGAGGATGACGCCGCAATCCTGATCGCGCAGCATGCGTTCGTAGATGGAGGCGGCCCGGGCAAGGTCACGGGAGCTGTAAGCCATCGACTGCATGGCATCGACCAGAGCAACGACGTTGTGCTGCCGGATATCGATGTGGCGGATGGGCGTGGAGAGAAGGTCGCGTTTCGAAGGCATGACGAAGCCAGAATAGCAAAGGAAAATGGGCCTCAGGGTTGACGCCATGTGAATGACCGCGGGTGGCGGCGGCCGGTTGGGTGGTGGGAGGATGCGCCGAGGAGCCAGGTTTGGAGGGTTGGGTGTTACGCAAGTATCGTTTATGGGCACAACGTTGCAACGGCTTGACGAAGATCCAAAACGACCTCCGTGTGTCCAAGTTTGCTGCCGAAATCACGTGCCAGCTGAAACGCGGCTCCGCCCAGGACGATGCGGGGCGACCGCTCGCCATGGGTTGTTTGAACGGCTCTGACAAGATCGGCTGACGCGGGAAGATTGGCCAGGAGCGTAGCGGAAATGCAAAGAACGTCCGCCGGCGTCTCCGCAAGGCCCTCGACAACCGAGGCATGGGGCAGGTTCGTGCCAAGAAAGCGGACCGACCACCCATTTTCCGACATGGCATCTGCGAGCAAAGCGGCGCCGATCTTGTGTTGTTCGCCACAGACGCCGGTCACGACCATGTTGCCGCGCCAGGGCGGCGTCTTTTCCAGGCGAGGGAAGATCATAGAAATGACATACTGGGTGCAAGCACTCGCCATATGTTCCTGGGCGACGGTGATTTCGTTGTGCTCCCACAAAGAGCCGACCCGGTACAGCGCCTCGGTGATGACATCGACGTATATGTCGATAATGCCTGCGCCCCGGAGGAGAGCTTCTTCAATCACGCCCAGCGCAGTTTCGCGTTGACCGGCGAGGATGGCGTGAAGGAAAGCGGCCATGGTGGGGCCGAACGGCCCGTCCGGAGGGACACCCTCCGAATTCGGCGCTATATCGCGGCAAGCATGCCGTCCACCGGCCAAAAAGGAAGAGACAGTGCTCTGCTCTGAAGGGAGAAGAACCTTCGACATGTGCTTTTCAATCAGAGAGAGGGAGTCTTCGAGGGTGTGCGCGCCAATGCCGCGCGCTTCCAGCATGGTTTCCGCCCACCGAGCGTAATCCGCGAAGGCTTCGGGAGAGCCCGCCGCGATTGCGCCCGCAAGAGATTCGACATGCAAATACGCATTGGAGGTTAATGAGCCGCGAAGCTGTGCTCCGTCGGCCCGCGCTAACTGGGGATTGAGGCGCAAGATCTCCTCGGTTATGGCGGCAGCCACGTTCCCCTTTTCCCGGAGAATGTTGTCACCAATGCTGAAGGCGTTGGCACTCGCGTCCACGATGGTCTTCGCGCCGCTGCTGCCGAGGTCCGATGCCAGCCACGACCGTTCGAACTCTTCCGCCGACAGGGGCACGCTAAACAGATAACCCTGGCAGGAATGACAGCCAAGGTTGGCCAGGTAATCTCGCTGGTCCTCGTTTTCGACGCCCTCGGCGATTACAGATAAGCCCATGGCCCGGCCCAGGGAGATGATGGTCTGAGCAATGGCTTTGCTGGAAGCATCGACAAGAATATCTCTGACGAATGCCCGGTCGATTTTCAGCTCATCGAGGGGCAGCCGCTTGAGGTAGGAAAGCGAAGAATAGCCAGTGCCAAAATCGTCGATCGAAAACCGAAATCCGTAGCGCTTCAGATCAGTCATCCTGGTGATGACGTCCTCGAAGTTGTCCACGAGCATGGTTTCGGTGAGTTCCAGCTTAATATTCTTCGGATTGGCTCCGGTGCGATCGAGGGCCGCCAGGACCTGATTGCGGAACCCGTGCTGCTGAAACTGGCGGGCACTGATATTGATGGCCACACCGATATCGGACATTTGCCTGCGCTTCGCCCATGCGGCAATCTGGAGGCAGACTCGACTTAAGATCCATTCGCCCAGAGGGAGAATCAAACCGGTTTCCTCTGCCAGAGGGATGAATCTGGACGGCAGGAGCGTCCCCAAAGACGGATGGTTCCAGCGAATCAACGCTTCGGCGCCAATCAACTGGCCGGAGTGGACCTGGGGTTGATAGACGAGGTCAAGCTGATCCGAGTGGATTGCTGAGCGGAGGTCTTCTTCGAGAGCGGCGCGGGCACCAGCTACCGCCTGCAGAGCGGGCGAGAAAAGGCGAACAGCGTTACGGCCCGCGGCCTTGGCGCTGGATAAGGCGATATCGGCACGCTGGAGCGCCACGTTCGCGTTCTTCAGGCGATTTCCGAAGACGACGATTCCAACGCTCGCCGTAATGCGACTCCCATGGGCGCCCGCGGAAGAGGGTTGAGCAAAGGCCTTCATCATTTTCTCAGCGACGGCTTTCGCCTGGGTGGTAGCCGAATTGTGATGTCCGCTGAGATTGTCGAGTAAGACAGCAAACTCATCACCAGCCATGCGCGCCACCATGTCTTCGGGGCCGGTGCAGTCCTTCAGCCGCGTGGCCGATTGCTGGAGCAGCAGGTCGCCGGTATCGGGGCCCAGGGCATCGTTCACTTTCCTGAAATTGTCCAGATCGACAAGCAGCAGGGCCTTTTTGCAGAGGCGATGCGAACCACTTACCAGGTTCTGATGCAGGCGCTCAAGAAGGGTGCGGCGGTTGGGTAGTCCGGTCAGCGTGTCGAAAAAAGTGAGGTTTCTGAAACGGTCCTCGGCTGCTTTCGCGTCTGAGATATCCCTCACGACGGAAAGGCGGCAGGGGATTCGATCGATTTCGACGGTCGACACGGATGCGACTCCCCAGAAGACGGATCCATTCTTCCTGCGGAGGGCGATTTCAAGGGGTTGCTGTTGACCGGGGGAGCGGCCCGGACTCGCCACTCTCTGCCGATCCGCGATGTCTTCAAACATGCCGAGTTCCAGCGAGGTGCGTCCGATGATTTCGTTGCGCTCATAACCCAGCATTTTCAGCATAGAGTCATTGACATCGATGAACATGCCGTCGCTGTCACGAGTGATGGAGACGGCGTCAAGACTAATCTTCTGGAATGCGGTGCGGTAAATCGCATCGCTAATGCGCAGTTCTTCCTGGGTTTGCCTGAGACGGGTGACATCCTGGATAATGGAGAGGAGAAGTGGGACGCCGTCACCGGTCACGGGCGAAAAGCAGATCTCAACATCTCGTTCCTCGCCGGAAGCCAGGCGGTGACGAAAGGCGAAGCAGTTTCGTTCAGGGAATAAGGCGCGTTTTCGTTCGAGGGCTATTTCTTCCCAGGGCAGGCTGTTCATTTGGTTTAAGGACATGCCAATGAGTTGCTCGCGCGGATAGCCGTAGTAGCTCAGAGCGGTGGGATTGGCGTCGACGACCTCCCCGGATCGGGGGTCGACCAGCAACGCGACGCAACCGCTCTCTCCGAAGACCTCACAAAAGCCGCGATGTAAGGGATTTTGCATGAATCCATCAGCTCTAGTTGTCTTTCAGGAGCGCGGTCAGCTCCAGGCTCCGGACAAGATGGGCTTCATCGGATAAATTGCCGGTGATCAACTTGACCGGGGCGGGGGAGCGGCGAACCAAGCTTGGCACAGCAACTATCTTATCCACCTTTGCCAGCGAGGGATCGCGAAGCAGGTCGACAACTTCGATCTGGTAATGACCAGACAGATACAGTTCACAGATTCGCTTGAGGGTGGCAAAAGCTGCGAGAGACCTGGGCGTCTCGCCTTCGAGATAGAACGTCAAGTGCCATTCCTGACTGCTTTGCCGAGGTATTTCAACCATTCTTCACCCCCCGGATGTTCCGGCGGCTCCGACATAACCTTGCGCGCACGGAGCAGGCAGTGGAATGAGCGCGATCGGCCACGAGATGAGGCAAAAGATGAGCGTCGAGATCAAGACTGAGAGCACGGGCGCACCTTAGTTCCTCACCTTAGTTCCTATTAGATGCTTGCGGAGAAGACGGTTTCTGTGCCGTTTTGGTCAGTGATTGTGCCCCTTTGAGAAGGGCTGGAATCAAGGGCCCTCCGCCGTCTTCGGGAGGCGTCGATCAGGCCATCTCGTTCGGGGCCCGGCACCGTGGGGTGTTGCCACATATTCACGGAGTTTACGCGGTCTGACCGGCTCAATATCATCGGCTTGCTTCGCGATTTAAGCTGACTATTATCTATTTGGTAATTTATCTGGAAGCTCCGAGTTGGCGGAGGCGAGAGAAGGGGGCGGTTCGGGCCCTCGCTACCCGCACGATGTCGGGGGGCCTGGGAGATTCCGGTTTCCCTGAGCCGTGGCCGGGGGGATCATTTCTTGCCGGCGAGGTCGCAGGCGCGCCAGAGGTACCAGCTGGCGACGGAGCGGAACGGACGCCACTTTTCTCCTCGCCGCTCGATCTGGTCGATGGTCGCGAGCATGGAGGCGTCGAAAGGTTTGGATTTGGGCAGGCGGAGGAAGGTGAGAGCGAAGCCTTTGCGGACGCCGTAGTCGGTGACGGGCAGAACGTCGGGGCGGCCGAGGCGGAAGATGAGGAGCATCTGCACCGTCCAAGTGCCGATGCCGCGGACCTGGGTAAGGCGTTCGACGATTTCTTCGTCGGGCATGCGGCGGATCTGAATCAGGGTGGGAACGGTGCCGTCGAGGGTTTTGGCAGCGAGGTCGCGCAGGGCTTTGGCTTTGGAGGCGGAGAGACCGGCGGCGCGGAGCACATCGTCGGGAGCCTGCAGCAGATGTTCGGGCGCGGGGTGAAGTTCGCCAAAGCTGGTGAGCAGGCGTTTGAGGATGGCGGCGGCGGCTTTGCCGTGGAGCTGCTGGTAGATGATCGACTCGAGGAGCGCTTCGAACGGGGAGTGCTGGCTTTTGAGTTTGAGGGTGAAGGGCCCGGCGCGATCGATGAGCTGGCCGAATTTGGGGTCGGCTGCGGCGAGTTCGCGGCAGGCGCGGGCGGCATCGTAGCGAACGGCGCGGCGTCCATCGGGCATGAACAACAGGGTACAGGGAGCAGCCGGTAGCCGGTAGCGGGTAGCCGGTAGCGAGTAGCCGGTGGCTGGTAGCGAGGGCGGTGAAAATTCGCCACCAGGACGGTTACAGATTGAGGAAGGGTTGCGGTGAGGCCGATCGCCGTTCGCGAGAGGCGGTTGCTGAAAAATTGTTTGAGGACAGTTCCGATTCCGGAATCATCGATGACAATGGCGGCGAATGGCGCGAGAATGGCGCGCGGGCGAGTACATCCCCTGGAGATTTTGACGCGAATTTTTCCTGTTGAGAAAAGGGTCGCTTGCAGAGCGCGGCGGTGTGCCGCTATAGTTCCTCTTTACGGTTGAAGTTTGTGATGAAAGTCACAAGCGCTTGTGATCCAAAACACAATCAGGACTTATCCAGAGCAAAGGGACCTGGCCGGCAAGGCAAGTTTCGCGCCCTGGAAACCAACATGGCCGTTGTATGAAGTGCCCGATTCTTCTGAGGCCGCCGCTTCCGCCGATTGCGTCGCTCTCATTTCAGTCATCCTCACGCTTTGATTCGCAGCGATTCACCAGGAGACGCAGGACGCATTCATGGCGCAGATTTTTGACCGCAGCTCGAACGCGCTGGCCCGGATGAGCCTGATTTTGACGGGGCTAATCGTGATAGCCCTGGGGCTGACACTCGATGAATTGCAGCGTTCGCCGTGGGTGACGCGGCAGGGTCAGCGGGCGGATCAGCCGGTGCCGTTCAGCCACAAACATCACGTGGAAGGACTGGGGCTGCAGTGCCAGTACTGTCACACGACGGTGGAGAAGTCGGCGTATGCGGGGATTCCTCCCACGAAGACCTGCATGAACTGTCACGCGCAGATCTGGACGGATGCGCAGTTGCTGGAGCCGGTGCGGCATAGCTGGGCGACGGGCGAGTCAATTACGTGGACGCGGGTGCACGATCTGCCGGACTACGTTTTCTTCAATCATGAAATTCATGTGAACAAGGGGATCGGGTGTTCGTCGTGTCACGGGCGCGTGGACACGATGCCCATCATGTACATGCAGAACTCGCTGCAGATGGAGTGGTGTTTGAACTGCCATCGGAATCCGGCGAAGAATTTGCGGCCGACGAGCGAGATTTACAACATGGCGTGGGAAGGGGCTTCCGAGCTGAAGCCGGTGTGGTGCGCGGCGGAAGAGGTGGGAACGGGAACGCCGACCGCCGGTGGAGTGACATGCACGGAGACGGCTCCGGCAGGCGAGGTGCAGATGGCGGCGCTCAACAAGCCGGCGACGGGAGTGCACGCGCAGGCGGCGGGCGTGGGCATTGGCAGCGAGGACACGAGTCCGATGCAGCTGCCGGCGGGTCTGCACTACACGAAGTTCACCAGCCAGCAGGCGCTGGGGCAGTTTTTAGTCGGGCACTACGACATTCGGAATCCGCGAGAGCTGACCAGCTGCGAGGTTTGTCACCGATGAAGCAGGGTACAGGGCACAGGGTACAGGCCACAGACGAGCGTTCGGCGTTCAGCGATCAGGGCTCAGAAAACCTGGGGCGGAGTGAGCCGAAGAAGATGACTTTGGCGGATGTGCGGGCGAAGCTGGCGGGTCAAAAGGGCAAAAGGTTCTGGCGTTCGGTGGATGAGCTGGCGGAGACGCCGGAATTCGCAGAGATGGTGGCGAAGGAATTTCCTTCGCAGGCCTCGGAATGGGTCGACCCGGTCTCGCGGCGCGGCTTTCTGAAGGTGATGGGCGCGTCGATGGCGCTGGCTGGGCTTGCCGGATGCACGAAGCAGCCGGATGAGCCCATTTATCCGTATGTGACGGCGCCGGAAGATTTGATTCTGGGCAAGCCGGTTTATTTCGCGTCGGCGTTTCCATTCGCGTCGGGCGCGGTGCCGGTGCTGGTGAAGAGCGATTCGTATCGCCCGATCAAGGTTGAAGGGAATCCAGAGCATCCCTATGTGCGTGGCGGTTCGGACCCGCTGACGCAGGCGACGCTGCTCGATTTGTACGATCCTGACCGGTCGCAGCATGTGCTGTATCGCGGTGAGGCGCGGTCGTGGCCGGCCTTTTTGGCTGCCTATCGGTCGATGCTGGCGGACAAGGAAGG